>Ga0136559_1000195_pt1 | contig 20678 bp, 19 predicted proteins | sample AntRauMeHopE1496_FD_104633 | JGI IMG/M metagenome (GOLD analysis project Ga0136559, IMG submission 104633) | Saline lake microbial communities from Rauer Islands, Antarctica - Metagenome Hop E1 #496 | ecosystem: Environmental > Aquatic > Non-marine Saline and Alkaline > Saline | place... | reverse complement strand
GGCCAGAGCAACGAACTTGTAGATTCGTTTCTATTGGATCCGCAAGTGTTTATTAGTATTCACTCTAATGAAGAGATAGCCTATCATTATGCTGTTTTAAGCGAGTATAGAACAGAACTGAATAAGCTGATTAAAATAAATGATTTATTGGGAAGGCCTTCTTTTGAGTTTGTTGATAGAAGTAAAATTCTTTCGTATTTAGCTGAGTCTATTGAGTTCCCTTCGGAAGTTTCTTTTTCATTTGATGAAGAGCAAAAGACAAGAGGAGCTGATTTTCCGAATGGACTAGACTCAAAAGACTTTAGCATTACTTCTGTTTTTGAATTAATGAAAGAAATAAATAATAAGCTGGTGGCGGAAAAGGAATTATTTAACCCCGAGCTGCTAGACTTACGAATGGTAGCAGAAATTGCCGATAAGGACATTGCACTATTACAAAAACGGGACTCAATCATTAATTTTTTTGGAAATAATAGGCGTCAAACTGACTTTAATAGTTTTCATGAACGCTATGCTGAGGAAGTAATAAATTTCACCGAAAGAAGATTTACAAATTATGCGAAAAAATCAATAGAGAATAGAGTACAATTAATTGAAAATGAGATAGCTTGTTTTGAAACTATTTTAGTGTTTTATCGAGTGTTAGCTAAATTGCCTAGGAGACTGGAAGAGGTGAAAGAATTATATACGCGCACAGTATGGAACCCCTTCACCTTTACCGACATGCAAGAGGTAGTGAAGGAACGAGTTTTTTCTTCTTACGAAAAATCCCTTCTCCCTTATGTTTTACGTCAGTTAGATGGTGCTATAGAATGCGAGTTACTCGCTTCTCAAATGGAAAATCTTACTGCTCTTTTTTCGAAAATGAAGTCTTTAAGAGCTCAAGATACCCAAGAGCTAGAGTCTAAGTTGAAAAGAACTTCTTCGGTGGAAGAGGTGTTAAACGCGTTCGGTCTTAATCTATATTCGTCAAAATAAATGATTGGTCGCTTAAAATATAGCATTCTTTTAATTGTGGCTTTACAAGCTATCAACGGAGCGGCTCAAGATCCTTTTCCTACAGAGTCTGTATTTAAAAAACCTAGAACAGGTATGTGGGTGAATTCTTATTGGAACATAAGGTTTGCTGAAAAGTTTTTATGGGCTGGGGAGGTGCATTATCGAACAGATCAAAGTGATAATATTCCATTTGTTGGAAGGCCAGCTCAACTCTATAATCGCCATGGTATTAAATACATGTTTTCCAAAAAGTTAAACATTACCGCGGGTTTTGTTCTGAGAATGAATTTTAGCCCTGACCCAGGAAATGATGTGTTTGAAAATATGGTCTTAGAGCCTCGTTTATGGTATGAGTTCCTTTTCGGTATGCCATTTACTCAATCGGGTATTGATTTCGTTGTGTACCATCGTTTGCGTTTTGAACACCGGTGGAGCAGATCAAACTTGAAGGGAGCAGAATATATTTATCGAAACCGATACCGCTATAAGTTTATGCTCAAAATGCCATTAAACAAAAAGAAATTAACTTCTGGAACACTCTACTTCAATCCTGATGTTGAAATAATTATGCAAAGTGGAAAAACGGTAATTGCAAACCCTTTTGAGAATTTACGTATTTATCCAAATTTTGGGTATATTTTCACCCCTCGCTTGTCGGGTTCATTAGGTATGATGTACACCACAGGTCAAGATGATATGTTTGGGTTCAACTATAGACAAAGCTGGATTTGGAAATTCAATATTTATGTCTCAATAGATGCACGGAAGTTTGAACAAAAAATGCCAGAAATAAATTTTGGAGATTAATTTTAATCATTGAGTTTCTTGGATATTCTTATTTTTGCGCAAACGAACTAATTGAAATGATTGCCAAGCATAAATACCTTGTGTTTTTTATTCTTACGTGTATCACAATAATTGTGGTGCTCAGTGTTTGGTATACTGGAAAAATTAATCGTTTCGAATCAGAAATTGCCGACCAGGTGAACATATCAGATAGTTTAATTGCTGAGAATTTATTCCTGAGCCAACTTAGTGGTGTGGATGATAATTATATTACAGGCAATTATGATACGGCTAAAGAGGAATATGCCAGAATTTTGAGAGATTTAGATACTACGCATCCTTTGTTTGCATCCGTTAAAATGCGTTTGAAACGCATACAAGCAATTGAAGATGTTAACGTGAATGAAATTACGACTCAGGATTTAGAGGTTTTGCAGTTAGCGCTAATGAATCGAAATGAAATAATAGAAATTTTAAACGGTACCCTTGATAGTTTGAGTGTTCAACATGTCACCGAACGAGAAAGCCTACTGACTCAAATTAAACTCAAAAATCAAGAAGTAAAGGATAAAGATGTTCAGCTTAATCGAAAGGAAAAAATTCAAGTCATATCTTTTAAAAGTCCTAAAGGTAAAGTTATTCACTATTTAGGCGAAGTGAAAGAAGGGAATGCAAACGGAGGAGGAGTAGGTATTTGGAATACAGGCAGTATGTACAAGGGGGAGTGGAAGGATAATAAACGCCACGGTCAAGGCAGGTATGAATGGGCGGATGGCGATGTTTATGTTGGTAGTTATGTTGATGACATACGCGAGGGAGAAGGGACGTATAACTGGCTTTCTGGAGAAAAATACCAGGGAGAGTGGTCTAGAGATAAAAGAAATGGTGTGGGCAAATTATATGACAAAGACGGCAATTTGCAATACGAAGGAATGTGGGTAGACGATAAAATCGTAAACTGATAATTTGTAAAAATTCTTAAATAGTTTCTTGTGAACAATTTTAAGTATTTCTTGTTGTTATTACCAGCTGATTAGTTTAATTTTGTTTTATATAAAGAGCACATGTCACAATACAAACCAGGCCCATTACTAAAGGACATTAACATTCCGGAAGACTTAAGAAAGTTGTCAATTGACCAACTTCCTCAAGTTTCTGATGAGGTACGCCAATACATTATTGATGTTATTTCAGAAATAGGGAATTCTCACTTTGGAGCCAGCCTTGGAGTTGTCGAATTGACTGTAGCACTGCATTATGTATTCAATACTCCCGAAGATCAGCTAGTTTGGGATGTTGGCCACCAGGCATACGGCCACAAAATCCTAACAGGTAGGAGAGATGTTTTTCATACGAACCGTCTGAAAGGGGGCATTTCAGGTTTCCCAAAAAGAAGCGAAAGTATGTATGACACATTTGGTGTTGGGCATTCTTCTACCTCCATCTCAGGAGCATTAGGAATGGCAGTAGCGAATAATTATAAAGGTCACAAAGAAAGACAACACATTGCTGTTATTGGCGATGGCGCAATGACTGCGGGTTTAGCTTTCGAAGGATTAAATCATGCTGGCTTTGAAAAAGACGCAAATTTGCTAGTTATTTTGAACGATAATTGCATGTCCATAGACCCGAATGTAGGGGCTCTGAAAGATTACTTGACGGATATTACCACTTCGCATACGTACAATAAAGTAAAAGACGAAGTGTGGAATCTCCTGGGGAAGCTTTCTAAATTCGGCCCCGATGCTAGGACTGTTGTTAGTAAAGTGTCCACAGCTTTGAAGGGTAGTTTGTTAAAGCAAAGTAATCTTTTCGAAGCACTGAATTTTAGATATTTTGGTCCGGTAGACGGCCATGATGCCATCGGTTTAGCTAAAATCATGGAGGATTTAAAGGATATACCTGGTCCAAAAATTTTACATTGTATTACTAAAAAAGGTAAAGGATATAAATTTTCAGAAGAAGGAAATCCGACTCAGTGGCATGCGCCAGGTGTTTTCAATAAAGACACTGGGGAGATTGTTAAGGTATTACCTAAGTCTCCTGAGCCCCCAAAATATCAGGATGTGTTCGGTCATACAATTGTTGAGTTGGCTGAAAAGAATGATAAAGTTATGGGGGTTACGCCAGCAATGCCCTCGGGTTGTTCGTTGAATATCATGATGAAGGCAATGCCAGATCGCGCTTTTGATGTAGGAATTGCTGAACAGCACGCCGTTACATTTTCCGCTGGATTAGCAACACAAGGAATGGTTCCATTTTGTAATATCTATTCGTCTTTCATGCAACGCGCGTATGATCAAGTTATACATGATGTAGCGTTACAAAACTTAAATGTAGTCTTCTGTTTAGATAGAGCAGGATTCGTTGGTGCTGATGGTGCTTCTCATCATGGTGCTTACGATATAGCTTACATGAGAAGTATTCCGAATATGATAGTGGCAGCTCCTATGAATGAAGCAGAACTAAGAAATTTAATGTTTACTTCCCAACAGGAAAATATGGGGCCTTTTACCATTCGTTATCCCAGAGGTAAAGGGGTGATGACGGAATGGAAAACCTCCATGAAACCTGTAAAAGTTGGTGCCGGAAGAAAATTGACGAGTGGAGAAGATATAGCGATTCTTACTATAGGTCATCCGGGTAATTTTGCACAAGCTGCAGTGACCGAATTGAATGAAAAAGGTATATCCGCAGCGCACTACGATATGCGATTTGTTAAGCCGCTAGATGAAACCATGCTGCACGAAGTTTTTTCAAAGTTCGATAAAGTAATTACTGTCGAAGATGGCTGTGTAATGGGCGGTATGGGTTCTGCTATCCTTGAATTTATGGCAGATCATAATTATCAATGTCAAGTTGCTAGACTGGGTATTCCGGACGAGTTTATTCACCATGGAACACAAAAAGAACTTTACAGAGACTGTGGTTATGATGCGCAAGGAATTGTGGAAAGAGCTATAGAAATGCTTCCTCATGCAAAGACATCTCAAGAAACACAGAATATTAAGAAGACGGTGTAAAGCGTTGTATATAAATGAGTGAAGAAAAATTCTTTCTTCACTCTTCCTAAGTTTGTAAACTTGTTGTTGAGCTGGTGACGATGTGTTATCCTAATAAACTTCTTTTATTCAGTTTAAAGCTGTGAACAGACTGTTTATGAAAAGGTTATCCAGCCCAGTTTTCCCTGTCCAAATTCCGAAAATGAATCGCCTCTGCCAAGTGAGCTGTCTCTATTTTCTCAGACTTTTCTAAGTCCGCAATAGTTCGAGCTACTTTTAATATTCTGTCGTAAGCCCTAGCAGAAAGTCCGAGACTATCCATAGCCTTTTTTAAAATAGCATTTCCCGCTTCATTTATTTGACAATGTGTTCTGAGCTCTTTACTTCCCATTTGTGCATTGCAGTGAATACCCACTTCTTCAGAAAATCGCGCCTCCTGAACAAGTCGCGCAGTCACAACGCGTTCACGTATGTCTTTACTTCCCTCAGATGGAATCCCATGTGCCAATTCATCAAATGAAACAGGGGTCACCTCCACGTGCAAGTCAATGCGGTCTAGAAGTGGTCCGCTGATTTTGTTTAAGTAGTTTTGTACAACTCCAGCTCCACATACACAGTCTTTTTCAGGGTGGTTATAATATCCACAAGGGCAAGGATTCATGGCCGCTATTAGCATAAATCCTGCTGGATATTCTACCGTGAATTTAGCTCTTGATATAGTCACTTGTCGATCTTCTAAAGGTTGGCGCATGACTTCTAATACTGATCTTTTGTACTCTGGTAATTCATCTAAGAAAAGCACGCCATTATGCGCTAAAGAAATTTCACCAGGTTGCGGATATCCTCCTCCACCAACTAACGCTACATCTGATATGGTATGATGGGGTTTCCGAAATGGGCGACTGGTAACTAATCCAGCTCCAGCATCTACTTTTCCAGCTACGGAATGTATTTTCGTTGTTTCTAATGACTCTTCCAAACTCATTGGAGGGAGAATAGTAGGTAGCCGTTTAGCGAGCATCGATTTCCCAGCTCCTGGAGGACCAATAAGAACAACATTGTGACCACCAGAGGCTGCTATTTCAAAAGCTCTTTTGATATTTTGCTGACCCTTCACATCTCTAAAGTCAACATTTAACTCATTGAGTTTTTTGTAAAACTCGGCTTTAATGTCTACGGTTGTCTGTTCTATATTGTTTTTTCCATTCAAAAAATCTATTACTTCAGTTATAGAACTTGCACCATATATAGCTAATCCGTCAACGATTGCTGCTTCGGTGGCATTTTCTTTGGGAAGAATGATCCCTTTAAAACCTTCTTTTTTAGCTGTTAAAGCGATAGGCAGTATTCCTTTTAAAGGCTTTAAACTTCCATCCAGTGATAATTCACCGAGCACAATATATTCTTCGAGCATGGTCAGATTAATCTGCTCCGAAGCGGCTAAAATTCCAATTCCAATCGGCAAATCGAATGTTGACCCTTCTTTGCGAATATCCGCTGGAGCCATATTGATGGTAATCTCTTTTCCGGGGTACTTGTAGCCATTATTAGTGAGCGCAGCTTTTATTCTTTGCTGACTTTCTTTAACAGCACTATCGGGCAATCCAACAAGAATAAAATTGACACCTTTATCAATATTTACTTCAATTGTAATCGTCGTGGCATCTATACCGAAAACGGCACTTCCGTAGGTTTTTACTAACATAATTTTTTAGGTATTTAGGTTAAATTGAATAGTAAGATAGTGAAAAAGTTGAGAGAGGTAATACTTTTTATTAAAAATTACACGGAATAAATTTGTGTGTAATATCTGACTGAATATCTACTAATATAACGATGGGTACTTGTTTTTAATGATTCATAATCAGTTTTTTAAGTGAGTGCTTTTGATATATTCGAAGATCAAAAAGACTTACTTATTAAATGAGAACGAGGAGTTTTTAAATGGAAGACTGTGAAAATAATAACATAGAAAGCTAGTCAAACCAATAACTTAATTTAGCTAGCTTTGTTCTATACTTTAAAACTCTTTTGATGAAACAACTTATAATGAGTACTATTTTCATAGTTACTTCCGTAGCTTTTGGTCAAGAGATGACTTGGAATTATCAAATGGATTCTGCTGCTGTGTTCTCCTCTCCTAGGTGTGTTGATTTAACAAATGATGGTATTTTGGATGTCGTTATCGGTGCCGGAAGTGAGGATTATTCTATTCTAAATGGTGTTGTCGCTATGGATGGCAAGTCTGGAGAAGTGCTATGGCGATATAGTACGCGTTCTCAGATTTATACAAGTGCCATGTTTCAAGATGTTAATAATGATAATTGTCCTGATGTTTTTATTGCGGGACGAAACGCCCAATTGTACGCAATTGATGGTAAATCAGGAGAGTTAATTTGGCAATTTTGGTCCGGTACTTATAAAGAAGCAAGAGCAGCTAATTTTCACAACTTCTATATGACACAGTTTGTTCAAGATCAGAACAAGGATGGGGTGAATGACCTCTTAGTAAGTAATGGGGGAGATGCTTATATTCTTCCAAACGATACGGTACGTCCAAGAGGTAAGGTAATGATTATTTGTAGTGTTTCTGGAAAGACGATAGCGCAAGGTGAACTACCACATCACCGCGAAACATACTATGCGCCGCATATTCATTTCAACAAAGGAAAGAAAAAACCAATGGTGATTTTTGCTTCGGGAGGAGAAACGATTGATGGTAAGCTGTGGGAAATTCCATTGAAAAAACTGCGGAAAGGAAAATTGAGCAAATCTAAAGCGATTCTGGAAGATACCGTGAAAGGTTTTATAGTGAATTCGGTACTAGCTGATTTGAACGATGACGGCATACATGATATAATCAATACACGATTGAATAGCGTGCTTTCTGCTGTTGATGGGAAGTCGGGTGAAACGTTATGGGAACAATTTTTCCCAGGGTATGAATGTTACGTTGCGCCAACAATTGGCTATTTTGTAGGGGATCATACACCAGACATTTTTATCACTATTGCACAGGGTTCTTATCCAAACTATGCGTCTTTTGATCAATTAGTTATCGACGGGAGTACTGGGGAGATTGTTAAAAGAACCTCCAACGGAACATTTCAATTTGCATCGGGTTTAGCAGTTGATATTAACGGAGATGGTTGGGATGAAGTGATCTACAATGAAAATAAAATTGACGTAGACACTTACGCCACAACTAATCAATTCAGAGTGATGGATATTCGAAATGAAACTTCTGAATATATTGGGGAAAGAAGAATTGGAACTTGCTTTTCAAGTACCCCAGGAATAGTTGACTTAGATGGTGATGGTAAGTTAGAATTGATTTTTGCTTACTCGAACTCACTAAATAGTGAAACTCAATATTCGATTATAGAATGTATTCAAACGGAATATTCTGCAGTAAAAATTTCTTTCCCCGGTTATTTAGGTAGGAATGAAAACGGTATGTTTGAGATGAGGTAATGGATGGAGGAAAACAATTAGTGAAAATTGCTAGTTTAGTTGGAAAGAATTAGCAATAATGACGCTCCACATAATCAATTAAAGCATGGATTACTTTAATATGTATTTCTTGTGCACGATCGGCATATTTTGAAAACGGTGCACGAATCTCAATATCACATAGCTCCGCCATTTTTCCGCCATCTTTTCCTGTTAAAGCGATTACTTTTATACCTTTCAATCGCGCAGTTTCGATAGCGTTAAGTACATTTTTTGAGTTTCCTGAAGTCGAAATAGCCAACAACACATCTCCTTCTCGACCAACGCCTTCAAGGTAACGCGAAAAGATCTGTTCGTATCCAAAATCATTAGAAACACACGAAATATGAGAAGCATCGGCAATAGCAATTGCCCCAATAGCTGGTCTGTTTTCTCTGTATCTACCCGTTAATTCTTCCGCAAAATGCATAGCATCACACATGGAACCTCCATTTCCGCAGCTCAGAACTTTTCCGCCATTCTCAAAAGAATGAATAAGTATTTTTCCTGCTGCTTCAATAGCTTCGAAATTTTTAGGATTGGTGTTAAATAAGTGTAAAATTTGAGCTGCTTCTAAAAAATGGTCTGCTATTTGTTTCATGGGCTTTCAAAATATTAACCCAAAAGTAAACAAAATGAAATTAATTGATTGGTTAATTATTGAAGTTTACTATATTTGAAAACTAGAGTTTACTCTACTAAACAAGAACAAAATGAAAAAAATTCTACTGTCATTCCTTGCCTCGCTTACTTTAATGTTTTCAATAGCTCAAGAAAAGTCTTGTTTCGAGCGTTTGGAAAAGGCGTTTAAAGAAAGAGGCTCTTACACTGTTTCTGATGATATTCATAGAAATGTAATTATCAGTTTCTTCGAAAACGGAGAAGTTTACTGTGTAAAAGGAAAAGCCCGTGTTGAGAACGGAACGCTATCGTCTATTTTTATTTATTTTGATGATAACACTTCAGAGTTGTACGACAAGAAGTTTTATAATCAAAAGAAACAACCGCCAATTATCACTAATGGTATTACAGAAATGGCCACTACATCGGAAGGCGAAAAGTTTAAAGTGGTATTTATTGATCGCTTAAAACCAAAACAAAAAGAATTCAAACAAGCTGTTCTTCCAGACGATTTGTAAGATAATTTATTAGTTAACAAAACAGGGGCGAAGATATCTTCGCCCCTGTTTTGTTTTTTTCAATACGCAGGATTAATTCACTTGGACATAAACAACTTTCTTAGTCTCAAAGAATTCTTCGTTAAAAAACTCGGAAATGAGATGTGTCTCAAAGTAGTTTTTAACCGGTGCCATTTCTTCTGTTAAATCGCCCCCTTTTAGATATAAAATCCCATTCGGAAGCGCATTTTGCTGTTTCTTCTTGATCTTGTTGTTTACCCATTGTAGAAAAGTGGGCATTGCCGTTACTGCTCGACTAATAACGAAATCATATCTTTCCCTGATATTCTCTGCGCGAATATGTGAGGCTTTAATATTATTTAATTCAAGTGAAAGAGCAACTTCTTGAACAACTTTTATTTTCTTTCCTATGGAATCAACTAAGTGAAATGTGCATTTAGGAAAAAGAATCGCTAAAGGTATCCCTGGAAAACCACCTCCAGTTCCAACATCTAAAAAAGATGTGCCATCTTTGAATTCAATTATTTTAGCCAAGGCAAGTGAATGTAAAACATGTCGCTCATAGAACTGATCCATATCTTTTCTACTGATTACATTGATTTGCTCATTCCAGAAGTGGTAAAGTTCCTTGAGTTGACTAAATTGTTGTAGTTGGTGTTCCGATAAATGAGGAAAATATTTTTTAATTAATTCCATCTATAGTTTTCCGTTCGTTCTGATTGAGTTTAAATGGAGTCTTTTGTGTTTTTCATCATGTTAGCAAGAAAATCGCGTGCTCGAAATAATTGAGCTTTTACTGTGCCAAGCGGCAAATCCATTTCTTGGGCGATCTCTTCATAAGTTAGTTCCTGAAAATAACGCTTTTCAATAAGTTCTTTATAACGTGGCTTTAATTTACTCACCACAAGTCGCATCATCTTTACTTTTTGCGCTTTGATAATTACTTCCTCCGGATCTAATGTGTTTGACTCTACATCAATTCTCACACTGTCTCCGTCACTATTAGAATAGGCGTGATCCATGGAGGTCAGATAAACACGCTTTTTACGAATAAAATCAATGCAATTATTTGAGGCTATTTTAAAAAGCCACGTACTGAAGGCATAACTGGGCGAATATTGTTCTAAGCGATTAAACGCTTTTCCAAACGCTTCTATCGTGAGGTCTTCAGCGTCATCAGTGTTTTTAATCATTTTTAAAAGCATAAAGTAAACAGATTCGCGGTAACGCTCCATTAACTCTGCATAAGCTGCTTGATCGCCTTCTTTAGCTTTCTCTACAAGTCCTAAGTCTTTTTTTCCTTTATCCGATAGGTGTTCCCCTATTTCCATTGATTGTGTGTTGACTTCTCAGTTGTATAAAACATGATTGGCGCTAAAAATGAATAGAATAGATCCCAAAAAGGAAATATCCAAACAAAACTTTTTTCTTTCAGTTTTACCAATATTCTTCCTTGAATAATCCATTTCAATAATAGAACAAAAGCAAATCCACCAATACTTATCCAGCACAACTGGGAATTAATACACAAAGTAAGAAAAGAAGCGTAAAAGAAAAGCAGGGTAAGCGGGTATATTCCTAACAAAAGTTTTTTAATAACTCTGTAGTGTTCCGTTGTTGTGAAGTGTCGTGATTTTTGCTTGTACCAGTCAGACCATGATTTTTTGGATTCAGAATAGCAAAATGAATCAGGTTCTATACAAATAGTGTAATTACGTTTTTTTGCTGCTTCTTGGATAAATAAATCATCGTCACCTGATTGCAGGGCATAGTGTGATTTAAATCCGTTTATTGATAAAAACAGTGAGCGTGTATAACCCATATTTCGGCCTACACCCATGTAAGGAACACCGGACTTCGCGAATGATAAATAATTAGCAGCAATCATCACCGTATCTAAGCGAATCAGACGGTTGAGCATACCGGGTTCTTTTTTGTAAGGTCCATAGCCTAAAACGATTTCAGTCTTATTTACAAACTTACTAGCCATTAACTGGAGCCAATTCTTAGAAGTGGGCTCGCAATCGGCATCTGTAAACAATAAATGTTCGTATTTAGCTCCTTTGATAGCTATTGTTAAAGGCAGTTTCTTGCCGTTTCTTAAATGTTTACTGCGTTCGAGCTCTATTACCTTTAGGTTGGAGTATTGCCTTTGAAATGCTTTTAAAATGTGACTTGAATCATCGCTGGATTGGTGATTAACAACAATTACTTCGAATTCTGGATAATCTTGACCTAAAACCTTTGGGAGCAAGTGAAATAAATTGTCTTCCTCGTTTCTCGCAGCAATAATAATCGTTACGGGAAGTTTTGCCTCTCCTGTGCCTGCCTTTTCCTTGTAAAAAGCTAAGCGAGAATAGAAAAAAAGTATCCAAAATAATTGAATAAATGCGAACACGCAAAAAAGTATAAAAACTATCCATGTGAAGAGATCTTCTGAATCGGGGAGTATGTGCATTCTTTACTTTTCTACAAATATGAGGTACTTCATGAAATAGAATTATCTTTGTGTACTTTATTTTTCAACAAGTTTATGCACTTTAATTTAGAACACACAGATAAGGACAGTAAAGCAAGGGCTGGTATACTTCATACCGATCATGGTGCTATTGAAACTCCAATATTTATGCCTGTTGGTACTGCAGGTACGGTGAAAGGGCTTCACCAATATGAAATTGATACCGAAGTTCAGGCTCAAATCATTCTAGGTAACACGTATCACTTATACGTTAGGCCTGGGTTAGAAGTAATAAATGAGGCGGGAGGGTTGCATAAATTCAATAACTGGAATAAGCCCATCCTAACAGATAGCGGAGGCTATCAAGTGTATTCCTTGTCTGGTTCACGAAAGATAACTGAAGAAGGAGTTAAATTCCAATCACACACAGACGGAGCTTATCATTTTTTTACGCCTGAAAATGTAATGGACACGCAACGCATTATTGGCGCAGATATTATTATGGCTTTTGACGAATGCACACCTTATCCTTGTGATTATCGTTATGCAAAACGATCGATGCACATGACGCATAGGTGGTTGAAAAGATGCATAGAGCGTTTCGATTCTACTGAGCCTTTGCATGGCTATAATCAAGTCCTTTTTCCAATTATTCAAGGAAGCGTTTACAAAGATTTAAGAAAAGAATCCGCGGAGTTTATAGCGAATACGAATTGCATTGGTAACGCGATTGGAGGCTTGTCTGTTGGCGAACCTGCTGAAGATCTCTATGAAATGACAGATATTGTCTGTGATATTTTACCTAAAGAGAAACCAAGATACTTAATGGGAGTGGGAACACCTGTTAATTTATTGGAGTGTATCGCGTTAGGTATTGATATGTTCGATTGTGTTATGCCAACGAGAAATGCACGCCATGGAATGCTGTTCACAAGTGAAGGTGTTATAAATATTAAAAATAAAAAATGGGAGAAAGACTTTTCTCCGATTGACTTAAATGGAACAGCTGTTGTTGATCAGTTCTATTCTAAGGCTTATTTGCGCCACCTCATTCGGTGTAAAGAGAATTTAGGTATTCAAATTGCTTCCATTCACAATTTAGCCTTCTATTTAGCGTTAGTGAAAGAAGCCAGGAAACGCATTGTCGATGGCACATTCACTTCATGGAAGAATGAAATGGTTGTTAAATTAGCAAGAAGACTATAAGAAAGTGCTCAAAATCCTTGATCGATATATCATAAAAAAGTTTCTTACAACTTTCTTCTTTATGCTAGGGGTTGTGATGCTTTTAGCAATGGTTTTTGATATTTCTGAACGATTAGGTGATTTTATTCAAAAAGAAGCTCCTTTAAAAGGGATTTTCTTCGATTATTATGTCAACTTTATTATCCATTTTGGTAATCTCTTTTCACCGTTAATCGTTTTTATTTCAGTTATTTGGTTTACCTCAAAGTTGGCGCAGAACACAGAGATTATCCCGATGATTAACAGTGGTAGGAACTTCCTTCGACTAATGAGGCCTTATATGATCGGAGCAACAATTTTGATGTTGATTTCGTTAGTTATGAATCATTTCGTTTTGCCAGAATCCAATCGTATCCGACTCCAATTTGAAGAAGATTACTATCGAAATGAACGGAGAATATCAAATTATTACGCTCAATTCCCTGACGCTAAAACAGTTTATTTCGATTCGTATCGGTCTGATTTGCATAGGGTTCTTGGTCTTGTGGTGGAGCAAAGAGATGAAGATAATAAATTAGTTTCTATCCTAAAAGCAAGAGAGGCACGAAATAGTGATTCTACTTTTCAATGGGAAATTCAGGATTATTTCATACGCTTTATTGGTGATCCTCATGATAGTATAGTCGTCGGCAAACCAAGGGAGACGATGGATACCGTATTTCCTTTTCAGTTGCTGGAAATGGCGCAAAGACAAACGATTGTCCAAACAATGGGTTTTTATGAAATTCAAGACTTTATAGAATACGAAAAGGAAAAAGGTAACCCTAATATTGCCTTTTTTGAAATAGAATTTTATCAACGAACTTCTTTTCCATTTGCTACCTATGTATTAACATTGATAGGAATGGTGCTGGCTTCACGAAAAACGCGGGGTGGAGTCGGCGTAAACTTGGCCATTGGAATTGCGTTAGCTATACTTTATATATTTGCGATGAAAGTCAGCACCGTAGCAGCTGTTAACGTTGGTTTTCCAACTTATCTCGCCGTATGGCTGCCCAATATTATCTTTGCTTTTATCGGACTCTATATTTATAGGTTTACTCCAAAATAAAGCCAAAGTATCTCATCAAATCAAACGATATCAGGTCGTGGTTTTATCCGGCTTCAGCAACTACTTCTTGCACGTCTGGCAAATGTTGTTTCAATATTTGTTCTATCCCACCTTTTAAAGTTGCTGTAGAAGACGGACATCCTGAACAAGCTCCCTTTAAAACGACAGTGACAGTCCCAGCAGTGTAGTTGACAAACTCAATAGCTCCACCATCACTCTCTACAGCTGGTCGAACATACTCATCTAATAAATCTCTTATTGCATCATCGTATTCAGATGGAGCATACTCTTTGGCTGGCTGACCTTCTTCTGTTTTCTGAACTGCTGGTTTAGGTTCAGGAAATCGAATTAATATTTCTTTCCCGTCCGCTATATAATTTCGAATAAAATCCCGCAACTCTATCTGAACAAAATCCCATGAGAGGGCTTCGTTTTTAGTAATAGTTACGAAGTTTGCTGCTAAAAAAACGCCTTTTACAAACGGAAAATTAAATAATTCTTCTGCTAATGGTGAAAAACCTTTCGCCTCCGCTTGAGTCAGAAATTCTACCGACTTTTCATGGGGTAATAAATAATTGTTTGCAACGAACTTCATAGTTGCTGGATTTGGAGTCATCTCAGCGTATATTGTAACTGGTATTTTTGACATTTTCTGTTGTTTAGTTTACAAATCTACAAACTAATTAAAGAATTGTTTCTACGAATCTTTATTTATTTAGAATTAATCTAAATGAAATCTGGAAAACACAAGCCGGTAAGTTAAGTTTTCAATTATCTATTTTATTTTCTGTTTTGTTATTTCTATTAAATAGATTAACTTTGTTTTATGAAGCAGTTGGTTCTTAGTGTTTTCTCTTTCGTTCTTGTTTTTCAAATTTTTTTTGGAACAACAGGGGTGATTGTTTATGAACATCACTGCAAAAAAGATGGAACTAGTCGTAGTTTTTTTGGCACAATTGAACATGAGGTGCAAGAGCTTCAAAGTTGCAGCAAATCGGCATGTTGCAAGTCAAGTAAAATAACTTCAGACGATTTTCCTTTTATCCAACAGCCGCCTTGCTGCACGAGTTCAACAGAATATGTTCAGTTTGACGCTGATCTTGCAATGGATAATAATTCAGTTCAATCCGCAGTTGCTAATGTGTCCGGCGATCTAGCCGAAAAAGTAGCGGATGTTTTTAAGCCAGTCGATGCCTTTCACACTTACAGGGGTCCTCCTGTTTTAACCATAAGCCATCGTTTAGCCAACTTACAATTGTATCTTATTTGATTAGCGCATTTTCGTTTGAAAGTGCAGTGTTAATTAAATGAAATCAAAATGAATTTAGTAAAGTTAGTCATCTTAATGGTGTTTTTTAGTAGCCACAGTTGGAGTCAAATAGACGGGGTGGTTTACGGACTTGTTGGCGATAAGAAGGTCGAAATTATGGGGGCGGATGTCTTCTTTAAAAATGGCAGACAAGGAAGAACTACCTGCGATAAAGGGATGTTTTGATTTAACTTCCTCCCTAAACTCCCCGATACGCTCATTGTAAGAGCGATGGGGTATTACAGTGACACCATTCCCGTCAGTAAAAATGAGAAGCAATTATATTTAGAGGTTGTGTTGTATCCTGACCACCTGCTGGAAGAATTTGTTTTTGTCCAAAAAAGAGAGAATTCCACCATTTTGCGACTAGACCCAAGAAATGTGGAGAACCTCAGTAGCGGTGAACTCAGAAAAGCAGCTTGTTGTAACTTGTCAGAGTCGTTTGAAACTAACGCAACTGTTGATGTAAATATGACGGATGGTATTTCTGGCGCAAAGCAAATTGCCATGATGGGATTAAGCGGTGTTTACACCCAAATTCAAATGGAAAATATTCCCATAATTCAAAATTTGAACATGGCTCATGGCATGAGTTCAATACCAGGGACTTGGATAGAATCCATTCAAATCACCAAAGGTACGGGGACAGTTGTAAACGGCTATGAATCTATGGTTGGACTCATAAATCTAGAATATCATAAACCCGATGCTATTGAAAAGTTGTTCGTGAACGTTTACGGAAATATTAGAGGCAGAGCCGAAGTAAACCTTCACGGTGGATTAAAGTTATCGGATAAGTGGAGCACAGCTTGGTTTCTACACGGGGCAACTATGCAGGGTGATATTGATAGAAATAATGATGGTTTTCGCGATATAATGATGGGAGATGACCTTGTTTTCCTAAACCGATGGAAGTATGAAAGCACACGGTTTTCTGGTCAATTTTCCGTAAAAGGTAATTTATCCGAAAAGTACGGTGGGCAAACTGGTTTTCAACGTGGTGATAATTCTGGTTATTATGGCGTTTATAATGAAAATCGCAATATAGAAATTTCTGGAAAAACAGGGTTTAATTTGAAAAAACCAACCACTTCAATCGGGATTATTTATTACGCGAAGTACTATGATATTATAGCGCAATATGGTAATCGAGAACTCAATGCGAATCAGAAAAGAGGATATATTAATGCAGTTTATGATGGGTTTCTTGGTTCTACTCTTCATAGAATAAAAGGGGGGGTAATTCTAGTGTATGATGATTTAACGCAACAAGTAAAAAGCGACTTACCTTCTGGTTATTCGGAGTTAGATTTAGTAAGAACTGAAGTTGTTCCTGGAGCTTTCGCGGAGTATACATATACTGGATTGCGTTCTACACTAGTTACTGGTGTTCGACAAGATTATCATAATATGTTTGGCTGGCAATTTACACCTAGGTTGAATTATAAGTACGTTTTAACGGAGAATATTGATCTGAGAGGGACGGCTGGAAGAGGATTCCGAGTGTCGAATTACGCAATAGATAATATAGGGCTTATGGCAACAAATCGACCTTGGTTAGTTGATGCCAATATTCAGCCTGAAGTTTCTTGGAATTTCGGTGTAAGTTTACTTTATGAATTAAAGATGTTTGGAGAAAAAGCACTTTTTACAGTTGATTATTTCCATACTTTTTTTGAAAATCAGTTAATTGCTGATAGGGATGAAGATCCAACGCAAGTAATGTTTAGTAATTTACAAGGACAATCGTTTTCAAACGTAATTCAAGTTGAATTTCGATTTTCTCCTATGAAAAACGTTGAAGTTAAGTCAGCCTATAAGTACCTTGATGTGCGCGCCACCATGGGGGGTGAACTAATGAGTTTAATGATGGTTCCAACGCATCGCGGGTTTGTGAATATAGCCTACACAACAAGAGATAAACGTTGGGAGTACGACTTGACTGCATCCGTTTTTGGTACACAACGATTAGCTACAGTAGAATTAAGTCAAGGAGTGCTTTCTGAAAATAATCGTTCTGAAGTGTTCCCGATGTTGAGCGCGCAAATCACACATGTCTATAAACAGTTTGATTTTTACATTGGGGGAGAGAATTTACTAGATTTCCGATTGGAAGATCCTATTATAGATACACAAAACCCGTTTGGAGAGCGTTTCGATGCAACTCGTGTGTGGGCACCTATTCTAGGAATTAATATTTATGGAGGAGTTAGATTTACAATTAAAAATAAATAAATAAAAATAAGTAATATGAAAAATGTAATAAGTTTGGCCGTATTGGTTTTAGTGGCTTTTGGCTGTTCTGTTTCTAAAGGTGGAAAAGAGAATAAAGAGACAATTAAAATTTTGACAAGTGCGGAGTGCGGAGATTGTAAAGATCGAATTGAAGGTAAACTCAATTATGAAAAAGGAATTATCTTTGCAGAGTTAGAAATGCCTTCAAAAATTCTCACGGTGAAGTATAAAAAAGACATCATTACGGCTGCTCAGATTCGTGAATTAGTATCAAAAGTTGGATACGATGCAGACGACGTAAAAGCAGATGGTGAAGCATTGAATAAATTACCCGATTGTTGTAAGCCAGGAGGAATGGAATAACACAAAATAAGAAAACTTTTTTAATACTTAAATGGTTATTTATTAGATTTTTAACTATTTAATTTCAAGTTGTTGATAAAATATTAAAAAAAGTATTCAGTAAGAACGAACTAAAGCGCTATCTTTGCGCCCGAAATTTCAATTCTAAAAAAGACAGGATAATGTCAAATATTAAAGGTAAGGTTGCACAGGTTATTGGACCTGTAGTAGATGTAAGCTTCGAAAAAGGAGTAGAGCTTCCAAATATTTTCGACGCACTGGAGGTTCCAAGAGAAGACGGAACTAAGGTGGTACTTGAGGTTCAGTCTCATGTTGGAGAGAATGTGGTAAGAACAATTGCTATGGATTCTTCCGACGGATTTAGTCGCGGGATGGAAGTTGTTTCAACTGGCCAGGCGATTCAAATGCCTGTTGGAGATCAAGTTAAAGGTCGTTTATTCAATGTTGTTGGTGATACAATTGATGGTATTGGAGCTTCTGATAGAAGCAAAGGTATGTCGATTCACAGAGAAGCTCCTCGATTTGAGGATCTATCAACAGCAACAGAAGTACTTTTTACAGGTATTAAAGTAATTGACTTAATTGAGCCTTACGCTAAAGGAGGTAAGATCGGTCTTTTTGGTGGAGCAGGTGTTGGTAAAACAGTACTTATCCAAGAATTGATTAACAACATTGCGAAAGCATATTCTGGTTTATCAGTATTTGCTGGAGTTGGAGAGCGCACACGTGAAGGGAATGACCTTCTTCGTGAGATGCTGGAGTCCGGTATTATCAAGTACGGTGAAGAATTTATGCACTCGATGGAAGAAGGTGGATGGGATCTTTCTAAGGTGGATCACAATGAATTAAAAGAGTCAAAAGCAGCATTCGTTTTTGGTCAGATGAATGAGCCTCCAGGAGCACGTGCTCGTGTGGCTTTGTCTGGTTTAACGTTAGCTGAATATTTTCGTGATGGTGAAGGCGACGGTGCTGGAAAGGATATCCTTTTCTTCGTCGATAATATCTTCCGATTTACACAAGCTGGATCTGAAGTGTCCGCACTTCTTGGTCGTATGCCTTCTGCTGTAGGTTATCAGCCTACGCTTGCCACTGAAATGGGAGCGATGCAAGAGCGTATTACGTCTACAAAAAATGGTTCGATTACTTCTGTTCAAGCAGTATATGTTCCTGCGGATGATTTAACTGACCCAGCACCTGCGAATACGTTCGCTCACTTAGATGCAACTACTGTACTTTCTCGTAAAATTGCAGAATTAGGTATTTACCCTGCGGTTGACCCACTAGATTCTACTTCTCGAATATTAACGAGAGAGATTGTTGGAAACGAGCACTATGATTGTGCACGTAGAGTTCAAACAACCTTGCAACGTTATAAAGAACTTCAAGACATTATTGCTATCCTAGGGATGGATGAGTTGTCAGAAGAAGATAAGTTAATTGTTCACCGCGCTCGTCGTGTTCAACGTTTTCTTTCTCAACCATTCCATGTTGCTGAACAGTTTACTGGTCTGAAAGGTGTGCTAGTGGATATTAAAGACACGATCAAAGGATTCAATATGATTCTTGATGGTGAAATGGATAAATATCCTGAAGCATCTTTTAACTTGAAAGGAAGCATTGATGACGTAATTGAAGCAGGTGAAAAAATGCTTGCTGACGTTTAAAATATTTAAGAAATGCGATTAGAAATTATAACACCCGATAAAAAGTTGTTCGAAGGAAACGTTGATGCTGTCAGCTTCCCTGGTATTGATGGCTCTTTTCAGGTTTTGAAAGGTCACGCACCAATTATTTCCTCCCTAAAAGAAGGTAAAATTAAAGTCAATCTTGCTAATGATGAAAAGGACTTTGATATGCTTTCTGGTGAGATCGAAAACGACTCCAGTAATGCTAGGATTATTCGATTGAGTATCAAAGGTGGAGTGGTTGAAATGCAAAATGATCACATAATCGTTTTGGCCGATTAATAAGTTTCTAAATTCATTACAGGGAGGGGGTTGCCAAGAGCAATTCCCTCTTTTTTGTTAAACTACGTTAATCAATTTATAATTTAAGTCCTTTATGTCCGTTACTTATTGTAAATTCGTCGTCAGTTAAAATTGAATGAGCTTGTTAAATCAAATAAATCTTTCTAAAACGCCAGAGCATATTGCTATCATAATGGATGGTAACGGTCGTTGGGCGCAGCAACAAGGAGAGATGCGTCTGTTTGGACATTCCAGTGGAGTAGAAGCCGTGAGAGAGGTGCTTAAGGGGTGTGTGGAGCTGGGTGTAAGACACTTAACGCTGTATGCATTTTCTACGGAAAACTGGAATAGACCTAAAGAAGAAGTGGATGGTTTAATGAATTTAATGGTCGAAACTATTTCCAACGAAGTAGAAGAACTTCATAAAAATGGGGTGCGACTTTTTAGTATTGGCGATGAAGAACAACTTCCAGCTGCTTGCAGAAATGCCCTGATTGCTGGTAAAGAAGCTACATCAAAAAACAATAAAGTAAACTTGATTCTTGCGCTAAATTATAGTTCTCGTTGGGAGCTGATTGAGGCAACAAAGGCGATTGCTAAAAAAGTGAAGGAAAACGAACTGGCTCTTGAAG
>Ga0136559_1000191_pt1 | contig 20884 bp, 19 predicted proteins | sample AntRauMeHopE1496_FD_104633 | JGI IMG/M metagenome (GOLD analysis project Ga0136559, IMG submission 104633) | Saline lake microbial communities from Rauer Islands, Antarctica - Metagenome Hop E1 #496 | ecosystem: Environmental > Aquatic > Non-marine Saline and Alkaline > Saline | place... | reverse complement strand
TATAACTTTCTATTTTAGCAAAAATAAGAAAGGCTACTAACAATTGTTAATAGCCTTTCAATAAATTTAGAAAATCTTATTGCTTGAACTTTTTAACCCGTGAACCGTCTGAATAAATTTCAAAGACTAAACCCTTTGTATTTTCACCAACCTCTTGTCCGATTAAATTCACAACTTTAATTATGTGCGGCTTCGCATGATTATTTAAAATTGCTACGATATCGTCATGCGTATCCATTTTTCCATCATAATCAAATTGCTTTAGACGGTAATAATAGATTATATTATTCTCTATATCTCTATCCTCGATACTATAAGTGAGTGCGGTAGATGAATTTCCAGCACCTTTTACATCTGAAATAGGAATCCAAAACTGTCCATCTGTACTTCGTTCAATTCTAAAGTATTCATTATCTCTCTCACTACCAGTTGTCCAAGTAAGTTCATTATATCCGGCTTTATCCAAACCACTGAAATTTATATATTCAACTGGAAGAGGAACAGAAGTGCATTCCAAACTTGCAGAACCATTCCAATTTATGGTATAACCTCCAGCACCTGCTGACCAGTTATTGATGAGTAAAACATACTGCTCACCAGCTGTTACGTTCAATTGATTCACATAGGCAGGACCTGATACACCTGATGAGTTAACACCACCAGTGCCTGTCATACCTCCATTTCCAGTATTTGCTGCGTATTGGCAACGCACCGGGACTCCTAAAGTATTGCAATCCACATTAGGACCATATAAAGCAAAATCTAAATCTTCACCAAACACATCAGGAACCAAATCAAATGCCAATGTTCCTGAAGTAGCAATTTCAAAATAGTACCAAGATGAGTAAATCTCACCTTCAGAATCTGCACAACCAGCGCATCCTTCATGAGTTGATCCTGGACCAGGAGAAATACCAACTAATGGATTATTCGTACAAACCTGTAAAGCTCCCGAAAGACAGTCACTTAATCCATCTGGTAATCGAGCAGCACATGGAACACATGATAAATTCGCATTCCAACCTTGCGCTACGCCACTACCATCAGATCGGAATCTAAACGTTAAACAACCCGAGGAATTATTAGCAGTAAATGAAAAGGGAGTGGATCCGGATAAATTTCCCGTTAACTGTCCACTAGCATTAGTTGGCGCCTGAATCATTACAGGACTTATTGGAGATGGACCATTAGCGATTGTCAACCAATCCCAAGGACCAAAGAAAAAACTTGGAGTCTCAGTTACAAACTGGGTAAAGGTAGCTCTTAAACAAGTGCCTGGAGAATCTGGACAAAACGTTTGGTACACATTATTTGTGTTGTTTCCATAGTTTGATCCAAAAAAATTATCATCTTGGTAAATACCTGTGCAGGTAGATTCAGGACATGCCCCACTGAAGGTGCTATTGTTACCATTATTAGGATTTCCATTATTTGGATGAGTAAAAGTCTGTGAAACTGCTTGAAGTCCAATAAACAGATAAAAAATAGATAAATATTTCATAGTTATATTACTGTTTTCTATAAAGTTGGTTAAAAGGTATTAATTCTTCATACATGATATTTTCTTGACCTATTTTACTAATGGCATCAGCTTTAGTGTCTAAAATCAAAATCAAACCTGATTCTTGATCAAAATACTCTATGTTTTCTGAATCACTATATTCTTTCTGAAAGGTCAAAACATCAATTTTCAAAAAATCTTCTAACGAATAAGTCTGTCCATTTTTCACTCTGAAAGATTTTGAATACAGATAGTTATATCTTATCAAATGTTTACCTCTCGAATGAATTGCATCAATCTCGTCAGCATTATGATGCTTTGTCAACATTACTTTGGTTAGGGTATCTAACTCTATAGTGAATTTATTGTCTAAAGAATTAGAATTTAAATTGCCTTGCCCCAAAACAGCAGAAAATGTCAAAAACACTCCAATTATCGCACATAAAATATTCATTTTCATATCGTAAGAATAATATTAATCATCAAATTTAGTTAAAGATTATTACTTAAAAAAATTTGTAATGAAATTAATTTTGTTATTTTTCTTTATATAAAAGTAATTCATGAGACATATAATTGCTTTTATTCCTTCTGGAACCATCTCACATTATGCAAACTCAATTACTCAGCTTATATTCGTATGAATTTGAGAATCATGATATATTACAGACTTTTAGTGTTGTTTATTAGCTTTGTGTTTAGCACTTCATCCTTCTCACAAGGAAGAATTGTACTAAACAATGATCCGTACATAGTATTCGATAATGGCACAGCTGGAACTCCTGTGTTTGTGGTTGTTGATAACGCAAATGCTAATGCAATAACTACATTAGGAACAGGTGGGAATATCGTAACTGAAAATGAGTTTAATAAAATTCGTTGGAGAATAAACAATCAAACAGGATTATATAATTTACCTTACACTACGGTGAATGATGTGAAAATTCCTTTCTCCATGCAAGTTACAGGTGCAGGTGCTGGTGGTACGCATGTTGATTTTTCTACATATGGTACAAGTCCAATGAACTTCCCGAGACCATCTATGGTTACACACATGACGGATGCGCTTACTGCTTCTATAGATAACTCGCTGTGGGTTATTGATCGTTTTTGGTTAATCGATGCGATGAACTATGGCACACGCCCCACGACTACCTTAACTTTTGGTTATGACCCGAATGAAATGCCTGGTCCGAACACAGTTACTGCGGGTAACCTAAGGTCACAGCGTTTTCAATCCGTGACAGATACTTGGAACGTAAGTCCTGCATTAGTGGGGATTTTCTTCGGTACGGACAATACGGCGCAAGACAGAGTTGAGTTTTCAGCTGTTCCTTCAGGGGAGCTTTGGGAAGCTTGGACATTAGCAGACCGTTTTAACCTTCTGCCTGTCGAGCTACTTTATTTTAATGCAAGATGTGAGGAAACATTTGTACAATTAAATTGGGCAACAGGTTCTGAGCAAAACGCGATGCACTTTGAAGTAGAGAAAAGTACAGATGGTTATACCTGGGAGATCATCGCTGAACTCCAAGCGCAAGGAACAACAAATCAGGAAACAACCTATTCCTACAGAGATTATAACCCGGCACAACAAACGGCTTACTATCGATTAATTCAAACAGATTTTGATGGAACATCTGAATCATTTGATATTCAAAGTGTAGAAGCTTGTGGAGAGGAAAATAATGATATTTGGGTGTACAATCAACTAGATGGACAATATCAAGTCACCATTAATGCACAGAGCGACCAATTTATTTCTGTTAATCTCTATGATATGAACGGAAAACAAGTACGTCAGACGAAACAATTAGCTGTTGTGAAAGGAAGTAATGTGTTCCTTTTTAATGACAATCATGTATCAACGGGCATGTACATGTTAACCATTGAAGGTTCATCTATGCAGTATAATCATAAACTAATTATTCAAAAATAAGTTAAATAAAGTAAGTTTTAAAAATTAATTGTTATGAAAAAAATATTTTTACCCACCCTCCTATTTATAGCTTTCAGCTCAGCGAATGCTCAGAATGTTGGAATAAATACGACTGGTGCTGTCCCTGATGCAGGAGCAGGACTAGATGTAAATTACACGAACAAAGGAGTTTTAATCCCACGTGTAAATATTGCTAACTTAAATACGATTGCTCCTGTTACTGGGAGTTCCACAACCAGCATGTTGGTTTACAACACCAATACCACAACCGGTTTAGGGTATCATTACTGGGATGGAACGCAATGGGTGCGGTTAGCAACAAATGGCGAAGCCTGGAGAACGACTGGGAATGCAGGAACTAATATCACTACAAATTTTATAGGTACTACAGATAATACAGGATTAAGAATAAGAACAAATGACATTGAGCGTTTCGAAATTACTGGTGGAACGGCCGCTGGTGGCGGTAGAATGCGTGCTATAAATACTGGCTCTGCCGCTTTACCGACTTATTCATGGTCAGACAATGCAAATATGGGTATGTATCGTGCGGGAACCCAAACTTTAGCATTTTCAACATCTAGCGCTGAAAGAATGCGTATTGATAATAATGGTTTCTTGGGGATTAATGAGATTAATCCTTCTCAGCGTTTTCATCTAAATGGTAACTTTAGGCTACAAGGTGCATTTATGCCCAACAATCTTGCTGGTGTGGCCAATAATATTCTTATGTCTGGAGGACCAGGTTCGCCACCAGTTTGGACGAATTTCACACTCCTGAACAACTCTGCAACTGTAGCTTTAGGAAAATTCTTTTCTGGGCCTATTAACATCCCTACAGGACAGACTACGCTAACGTTGGCTGATGCCGATTGTCTTACCACTAGTACATGTACAACTACATGGGTTGGTCCTTTACCTGCAGGACCTAACTATGCTCTTCTTTTGATTACAACAGCACAAGCTCAAAACGGTCAGTGGATTTTTCACATTCAAAATAATACAGGATTTAACTTAAATAACTTTGAATTTTCCTACTTTGCATTCTACTAAACAATTTAATTCTATGAAACATATAATAACTTTTACCACTTTCCTATTAATAGTAAATACTATCCTAGGACAAGATAACAGTCAAAATATAATTACAAAAAAAACACAATCATCTGATAATTATCCAACTGTACAAAAATCATTAACTGAAACCGAAAATCAATACACACCAATTAATGGATTGATTTTGAATACAATAAATTCTAACAGAAACACTTCAAGAGGATATTCCGTGCCATCTATCTCTTCGGATAACAATTCTTCGGATGATGGTATAAAAACAGATCTTAGAATGAGCGCAGTACTTCATTTAGAAAAACGAATCATTCCTTCTAATTTAACCCCGTATGTTCAAAAATTGGAACCCAGTAAATAGTAATCTAACTATTTTATATTAAGGATAAACACAAAAAAAGCCGAGCTAGTACTCGGCTTTTTTACTTTTTAAAAGACTCGTTGATCAAATCTTACCTCTCCCCTCCTATTTTTTGTTGATCATAAATATTTAGCCATTAAAATAGTTCAACTAAAATAAACCCCGAATCGATTACTTAATAATTCAGATTAGATCAATTAATTTACTTAACATAACAGTTCAAAAAAGACCTCTTAATTTTTTAAAACAACAAATCACAGAAACAAGGAAATAACTATAGTACAAGTTTCGTACAATTACAGCGTTCATAATGGCTATAGTTACTTTTATTATAATTATACACAAAGCGATATGAATTAAAACAATAGCCCTTCCCAAATACACATTCTTTAATAGTTTAGCTTTGAAAAGATTAAATTATTAAATTATGAAGTTGAAGACCATCATTGTAACGGCGATATTATTTACGGGAGTTACTATTTCTTTTGCACAAGAAGTAGGCATGGATACTACTTTCCAAGTCGAAGTTGACAAAAATCCTAAAGGATTAAATCTATTGCAACAAGGTTTACTAGTACCTAAGGTTGAGTTAAAGGACCTTAATAAATACGAACCGTTTTCAGGGGATTCAACTAGTACAATGATTGTTTTCAACACGAACTTGGCATTTACTAGTGGTTTTTATTACTGGGATGGCTTGAAATGGGAGCACTTAACGAGCGATCATGAAACGTGGAGTAAACGTGGAAACAAATTAACGGTACCCTATAATGACTTTATAGGAACTACAGATGATTTTCCATTTAGAGTAAGAACGAATAACGAACAAGTATTCGAATTCTCAAATGACGGACGATTGTTAGCCTTTAATATAGGAAGCGCAAAAAATCCAACCTACTCATGGAAAGGAAGACAAGGTTTAAGTATGGGAATGTACCGGGTAAATGATAATGAGTTAGCTTTCTCTACCGCCAGCACTGAGCGTTTAAAGATTGATGAATATGGTGTAATTGGTATTGGCACACCTACTCCTCGAAAGAGCTCTATCGGAAGAAGTGCGGTGCATCTCTTTAATATTACTTCTGACTCTACCTCCTCCAACTCTTCATTGACCGAAATTGTGAATAAAAGTCAGTACGGGAATGGTTTAATTGTTCAGAACCTGTCGTCAGCAAATAACGCTAGTTCATTAGAAGGTAATAATTCAGGAAGTGGTTGGGGAATTAAGGGGAGGCACTTATCTTCTACTCAATTTGGAATTGCGATTCAGGGTGAAACAAATTCCCCAAAAGGTATTGGACTCTTAGGCATCAATAATCAAAATGGCCCTGCATTAGTTAGTATTGGGGATGCTTTCAGTTCTACAAGCTGGAATGTATTAGAAGATGAAATGCTTGTTGAGAACGGACAGCCTATCGATAGCGCACTTACAAAAGTGCTCGGACTAGCTCCGAAATTCTATACAAATAAGGATAATATCGAACAAATTAAAGTTGGCTTTACAGCCGCAGAGGTGAAAAATATATTTCCAGGTCTCGTAAAAGAGGTTTCTATTCCATTTTCATCCTTGTCATCTTCAACACTCAAAAAGGATTCGTTTCAACGCGTTTGGTCTATTGATCAATCTTCTTTAGTGCCCTACTTAACAAGGGCTATACAAGAACAACAAAGCCATATACAAACATTGGAAGAACGTATAGATGCATTGGAAAAATTGATACAGAAATAATCATTTAAAAATTAACATTCTAAAGTCTTTTTGATTTTATTCGTTTATTTAAAAATTATTTTTACTCATCCAGAGCGTTTTTTAGGTTTTTCTCTTTAATTTAGCAAAAACCTTTACCATGTCAAACTACTACAAACTACTAATTTTAGTATTGGTATGTCCTTTTTGGTCGAACTCCCAAGGAAGGATAGTCCTAAACAATGATCCTTATTTGGTGTTAAACAACGGTACAGCTGGAACGCCTGTTTTTGTTGTTGTGGATAATGCCAACACCAATGCAATCAGCACCCTAGGTACTGGTGGGAACATCGTTTCTGAAGATGAGTTTAATAAAATTCGCTGGAGAATAAATAACCAAACAGGGTTGTATACACTCCCCTACACCACTGTAAATGATGTGAAAATTCCTTTTTCAATGGATATCACAGGCGCTGGTGCTGGAGGAACACATGTTGATTTTTCCACATACGGAACAAGTCCAATGAACTTTCCTAGACCTTCAATGGTAACTCAAATGTCAGATGCGCTTACAGCTTCTATTGATAATTCACTTTGGGTAATTGACCGCTTTTGGTTAATTGATGCTATGAACTATGGAACGCGACCAACAACTACCTTAACTTTCGGTTACGACCCCAATGAAATGCCTGGTCCAAACACGGTTACTCCCGGTAATTTAAGATCACAACGTTTTCAGTCTGTTACAGACACATGGAATGTAAGTCCGGCGTTAGTTGGTATTTTCTTTGGAACGGATAATACAGCGCAAGATAGAGTTGAGTTTTCAACTGTTCCTTCAGGAGAGCTTTGGGAAGCATGGACATTGGCAGACCGTTTTAACCTTCTGCCTGTAGAGCTACTTTATTTTAATGCGCGCTGTGAGGAAACATTTGTACAATTAAATTGGGCAACAGGTTCTGAACAGAATGCTATGTCCTTTGAAGTAGAGAAAAGCACGGATGGGTTTAATTGGGAAGTTATAGCTGAACTTCAAGCACAAGGAACAACAAATCAAGAAACAACTTATTCGTATAGAGACTACAACCCTTCACAACAAACTACTTATTATCGTTTGATTCAAACAGATTTTGACGGAACGTCTGAATCATTTGATATACAGAGTGTCGAAGCGTGTGGTGAGGAAAACAATGATATCTGGGTATATAATCAACTCGATGGACAATACCAGGTTACTATCAATGCTCAAAGCGATCAACTCATCTCTATCAATCTATTCGATATGAATGGAAAACAAGTGCGTCAAACAAAGCAATTAAATGTGGTAAAAGGAAATAATGTATTTCTATTTAATGACAGCCACGTATCAACAGGAATGTATATGCTTACCCTAGAAGGTATCAATATGCATTACAATCATAAATTAATCATTCAGAAATAATCATTCTACTTAAATAAATTAATCATGAAAAAAACACTACTACTACTCTCTACTTTTTCTGTATTAATTCAACTTAATGCACAAAACGTTGGTATTAACACAACTGGAGCGGTTCCCGACGGAGGCGCTGCCTTAGATGTCAACTATGATGATAAAGGATTATTGATCCCTCGTGTTGACATTATTGACCTTACTACGATTGCTCCCATTACAGGAAGCTCAACAGTAAGTATGTTGGTATACAATACGAATATCGCTTCAGGTGTAGGTTATCATTACTGGGACGGAACCCAATGGGTAAGACTTGCTGTAGGTGGAGATTATTGGGATCTCGAAGGAAATGCGGGGACTGACGGAGGAACTAATAACTTTCTGGGAACAACTGATGCTCAAAACTTAAATTTCAGAACAAATAATATCGATAGAATTCGTATAATGAGTAATAATCTTAGTACTACTCGTGTTGGTGTTGGGACTATATTCCCAACGAGTTATCCTCCGGCTGCGGGAAATACACCTACGTTATTGCATGTTTTTGATGGAGGCAACGCATTAACTGACTTTGCACAAATTCAATTGGGAGCTCAAAAGAGTACTGCTAATTCTAAAGTAGGAGAAATAAACTTTCAAAGTGTGGTAAACGGACCAGATAGAAGAACGGCTGCCATTGAAAGTCACGTTACTGCTATCCCTACTCCAAATAATCAATCCGGTGATTTGAGATTTAGCACGAATGAAAATGGCGTATTCACCGAAAAAATGCGACTTGAGCCAGAAGGTAACTTAGGTATTAACACAACTGATCCAACTGAAGAATTAGATGTGAATGGTCAAGTGAGAATACGTGGTGGCGCTCCAGCAGTAGGGAGAGTTTTAACATCTGATGCCAATGGTGTAGGAACTTGGGAGGATTTACCTCCAAGTACATCAGGTGGAATTGATTGGACACAAACAGTTTGGGTTCAAAATTCCAACTATACTGTTCCAGCAGGAGTTGAAATTGTTCATTTTTGGGATATGAGTCAAAATAGAAATTTAATACTCGGTACTTGCAGCGCTGGAACTAACAATGGTCGCCAAATAATTGCTGTCAATCATGGAGGAAGAGATGAAACTACATCTGCATTTACAGATTATAACATATCACTTACTACTGGGAATACAAATCGATTTCCCGGTTTAAATACTTATGGATCTGCTGCTTCAGGAGGATACAACGTAAAAACATTTGTATGTATGAACGTACCCACTGTTGGTTATAGATGGACATGGAGATAAAAAATCTATACAATCAAATCACAAATGAAACTGATCAAATAGAATCAAAAAAGCCGAGCTAAAACTCGGCTTTTTTTATATCTAAATATATCTAATCTCAATTCTCAAGCAAACCTGGAACATCGAACCTTTTCAACTGCTAACCCTACTAAACCAGCATCATCACTGGATTCTCTAAATACGATTTAAACGTATTTAAAAACTCAGATCCAGAAGCACCATCTACTACTCTATGGTCGCAGGACAACGTTACTTTCATAATATTCCCAGGAACTACTTGACCATTTTTAACAACGGGCACTTGTTTGATTCCTCCAATTGCTAAAATACAGCTATCAGGCGGGTTAATAATCGCCGTAAACGCTTCTATTCCATACATTCCTAAGTTAGAAATTGTAAATGTATTTCCTTCCCAGTCTTGTGGTTGTAATTTTTTATCTTTTGCTTTTTGGGCAAAGTCTTTTACTTCAGCTCCAATTTGCGAAAGTCCTTTCGTATCGGCAAAACGAACTACGGGTACTAACAAGCCATCTTCAACAGCTACAGCAACACCAATATGAATGTGATCATTTCTACGAATAAAATCTCCCATCCAAGCACTATTCACTGTAGGATGCTTTCTTAATGACATAGCTACCGCTTTCACTACCATATCGTTAAAAGAAACTTTTACACCTTCTTGCGCATTCATTGACTTGCGAGAAGCAATAGCATTATCCATGTCAATTTCTAACGTTAAATAGAAATGTGGAGCAGTAAATTTACTTTCCGCCAAACGTTTTGCAATTACCTTACGCATTTGAGAAACATTCTCATCGTGGTAAGATTCAGTTCCAGCAGGAGCAGCAGTAAAGTTTCCGCTAGCTGGTCGCTCATAAGGAACATAGTTTTCTACATCGCGTTTTACAATTCTACCGTTTTCACCAGAACCTTGAACTAAACTAATATCGATCCCTTTGTCTTCTGCCAATTTCTTAGCTAAAGGAGAAGCGAAAATACGTCCATCACCCGAAGTTTGCGCTACAGGTTGCGGAGCTGGTTTAATAGGAGCAGCCTTTTGTTCTTGAACAACAGGTACTTCTTTCTTCTCCTTAACAGGAGCGGCCTCTTCTTTTGGAGCTTCGGAATCGCTTGCAACTTTGCTTGCATCAGCCAGTAAAGACTTAATGTCCTCCCCTTTTTCACCGATAATCGCTAAAACATTGTTTACAGGAGCTGTTTCACCTTTATTTATTCCAATGTGTAATAAAACACCATCGAAAAAAGATTCAAACTCCATTGTTGCTTTATCCGTTTCGATCTCAGCAAGTAACTCACCTGATGATACAGTATCTCCAACTTTCTTATGCCATTCAGCCACAACCCCTTCGGTCATCGTATCTGAAAGCTTGGGCATTAAAATAACTTCAGCCATTTCTTCAATTCAATTAATATTCAACTATAAACGGATAACCCTCCGTTTTATAAACATCTTCGTATAATTCGTGCGCTTCTGGATAAGGAGAGCTATCTGCAAATTCAACAGATTCTTTTACCTCCTGGTTTACCCAATCTTGCACTTCTTTCAGCTCTTTTTCCGAAAGAAATTTATTATCCTTAATCACCTTTAAGCAATGCTCAATTGGATCTTGGGCTTTATATTCAGCCACCTCTTCTTTTGTTCTATACTTCTGAGGATCCGACATTGAATGTCCTTTATAACGATAGGTTCTAATATCCAATAATGTTGGGCCATCCCCTTTTCTTGCTCTATTTGCTGCCATTTCAATTGCTTCATGAACGGACTCTGGAGACATTCCATTAACAGACTGAGAAGGCATTTCGTAGGAAGCTCCTATTTTCGATAAATCTTGGACGTTGGTTGTTCGTTCTACAGAAGTTCCCATTGCATAGTTGTTATTTTCTATAATAAAAACTACTGGTAACTTCCATACCATGGCCATATTAAACGTTTCGTGAAGCGCGCCTTGACGTACCGCACCATCTCCCATTGATACGAAAGCAACATTATCTGTTCCTTTATATTTTTCTGCGAAAGCCACACCAGCGCCCATTGCTATTTGAGCACCAACAATACCATGGCCACCCATGAAATTCCTTGTCTTATCGAAGAAATGCATGGACCCGCCTTTTCCTTTCGAACAGCCTGTCGAACGGCCATAAAGTTCTGCCATCAAAATTCTAGGATCGGTACCCAATCCAATAGGATGTGCATGATCTCTGTACGCTGTCATGTGAAAATCTGTTGGACGAGAACCACTAACGGTACCTGCCACAATTGCTTCCTGTCCTATATATAGGTGACAAAAGCCACCAAATTTCTGTTGAATATAAAGTTGACCTGCTTTTTCCTCAAACTTTCGCATGAGCAGCATGTCTTTATACCATTTTACGTAGGTCTCTTTAGGAAATTTTAAAGTTGACTCTGACGTTGACTTAACAGTCGTTTTTCTTGGCTTTGGTGCAGATTTTGCAGTCATACGCTTTTTAGTTTTAGTACTACTTGACAAATATATAATTTTTTAAAAGTAACAAGTTTCTTTTTCAGGATTTGTTTGATAAAATCAGTTATTGAGTCAATTCGAGATGGAAGGTTCAATTGCCAAAAACAAATGGTAACAAGTCATTAATACTTTTAAAAATCATTACTGTTCCATTAGGGTTTAAAAGAATAATCTCAAAGGCAGATTGCTGACGGCTTGCTGTTTCTGCCATCACTTGCCTGCAAGATCCACAAGGGGATAAAACGGCAGATTCAGGAAGTAAATCCCCGTTGGCAACAACCGCTAATTTAAGTACTCTCTCCTGTGGGAAGTTTGAACCAGCAGCGAAAAGGGCTGTTCTCTCTGCGCACAAGCCTGAAGGATAAGCAATATTTTCTTGATTACTTCCCAACACTACTTCCCCATTCGACAATAAGACAGCCGAACCCACTTTAAACTTAGAATAAGGCGCATAAGCATTCTTCATAGCTTCTTTGGCAGATATTAGTAGCGCTGCATCTTTCACAGATAACTCCTCTTCATTGTCGTAAATTTTATAGTGAATGGCATAATGAACATCTTTCATAGCTGTATTTTGTTGGTTATCATTTCTACTAATAAACAATCAAACATTGAATTGTGAAGAAAATAGAAATATATTTTGGAATAAAGATACAATTCTCACGCTCAAAAGTCTATTTTTGACCTAGTCAATGGAAAACCTTGCGCACATACTCGATGAATTTCAACCGATTCACTTAAATGAATTGGAGGATGCCAAATTAATGGATCGTATTGATACCAAATTTGCTTTTCCTAGAAGTGAATTAACCTCCGTATTGCAAGACCTTCTACCCTATTATTTTTGTTTCGAAATTAATGACTCACGCATTGGTAATTATCAAAGCCTTTATTTCGACAAAGAAAGTTTCGACTTTTACAAGGACCATCATAACGGAAAAATTCATCGTTTCAAGGTTCGCTTTAGAAAATATGTTGATAGCGATATTTATTTTCTTGAAGTAAAAGAAAAACAAAAAGGTCGTGTAACAAAAAGAAGAATTCCTGTTGCCCGTTTCGAAGAGAAGCTGCAAGAAAGTCAGCGTACTTTTATTGACAATATCTTAGGTGAACAGACTGATTTAGAGCCTAAATTGTGGAATGTTTACAAAAGAATTACTTTGGTAAGCAGAAATAAAAAAGAACGGTTAACGTTGGATATCGACTTGAAGTTCTCTTGGGAAGAAGAAGAAAAATTATACAGTGACATTGTTATCGCAGAATTAAAACAAGAACGGCTAGATAGGTCTTCCCCATTTTACCAATTGATGCGAAAAAAAGGTCTTCGTCCGTATAGATTAAGTAAATATTGCATAGGTACCATAGAATTACACACCAAACGAAAATTGAAATATAATCGTTTTAAAAAGAAGTTGTTAAAACTAAAAGGAATACAAAATGATACTAGAAAGTAGCTCAGCAGGGATTATGGAGATGTTGGATCTTCAACTGTTCAATAAAGACGTGTACACCCTTTTATACAGGCTGTTAATTAATTTAATTTTCTCTACTATAATTATTCGGTTTATTTATTATCCGAAAACTAAGCGAAAAGATTATTTATTCACTTATTATCTCATCGGGTTAATTACATTTTTCCTTTGTTTCGCCTTAAAAAAATTAAATATTGATGTTGGAATGGGACTTGGTCTATTCGCCATTTTTGGAATCATTAGGTACCGAACAAATCCGATCGAAATTAAAGAGATGACTTATTTGTTTGTAGTTATCGGCATATCTGTTGTGAATGCGCTCGCGAAAAAACAAATAAGTGTTACAGAGGTCATGATTTTGAATACTACTGTCGTTATACTTACCGCAGGGTTAGAGTATGTTTGGTTATTAAAGCACGAAATACGGAAAACAGTTGTTTATGAGCGTATTGAACTCATAAAGCCAGAGAAGTATGAAGAAATGTTAACGGACTTAAAGCAGCGTACTGGCTTAAAAATCAATCGTTTTGAAGTTGGGAAAATTGATTTCCTTAATGATACCGCTATCGTTCGAATCTATTATTACGATACGGATCAAGTGTTTTCCGATTATAGTGCGGATGAAAGCTAATTATTAATTCGTTACTTTTTTATTACCGTAAAAACAGGTCTAAATCCTACTGTAGCAGAAGATTCTTCAAAGTTTTTTTGACTTTGAATGCGTACATCATATCCATAAGATCGCCAAGATCCGCCGATTGATACTCCTTTAATATTCGTCATTTCCGCTGCATTTCCGTTAAGGTTATAAACACCGTATTCGGATGGATAATAACTTTTTGATGGAGCTAAAACATCTGATGATTTCTGCTCTGTAAAAGTGGATTGATTTTCTGATATTACTAGTAGATTCCCAGCTTCATCTTTTGTCAGCCGCTCTTGAGGAATTCGCGCAAAGTTGCACAGAAATTCACCTTCTGAGTTTCTTAGATAGTCTCCTTGCCAAGAATAGTTAGCATTGAGGTTCTCCCCCAGTGCAGCGCGTATTAGTTCAGCGTGGTAAGGTAGTCTAACTTTCACAACTTGTTTGCCCTCCATAGCTGAGTTGATAGTTTTCTCTAACCACCTACAGTATTCAGTAGCTCCTTCGTAAGTTACATTTACGACTGGGTAATGTGCGTAAGCTAGGTGATTAAAATAATGTTCACTATACCCACCTAATGGAAGTTTAAACTCCGTTTTCCAGTTTTGCTCCATTACCTGTGATGCAGATTTTATTTTTTCATCCTGAATAGTATTCAGAAAAGCATGATATTCTGCATTAGTCACTTCATGCTCCAGCATGTAAAACGACTGAACAGATAGGGTGTCATTATCAATTTTAACTAAGCCAGAAGGGATGAACTTGAATTGTTTTTTGAAGGGTTTGGGAAGTTCAATCTCTGAAAATCTCATTAAGGAGGTTAAACCAATTACTAGAGCAAGAATAAAAAATGATTTGAGTATCATACATCATAAGTTTAAGTTGTGTCCGTATAAGTAGCATATTAAAATAAGTTACGTTTTCTTTTCATAATAATGCATTTCACGCTTAATGAATGGAACGTAAAAACGACAGGGAACTAACTACTATCTTTTGATAAATGAAAATGTAAGGAGCTCTTGACTTGATTCTAATACAATTAGATATTTACCTATATGCAGGTCATTAATCATCAATTGAGGACTATTCAAGATTCCTTCTTTAGTCAATTTGCCTTCTTCTGAAAAAAGTTGATACTTGAACCCGACTAGGTTATTGTCCAGCATCACATATTCACTTGCTGGATTTGGGTAAATCATTTCCAAATTCCAATCGGATGTAGAAATGGGAGTTATATTAAGTACGGGATCAATCACCGACATTTTATTATAAAAAATATTAATCACATTATTACGCACATCCCCCCAAACTGCGTGTATGGTATCATTAGTAAAAACTACGGACATGAAATCATTGCCCGAATTTTCCAGCATGGGATCATGTTGAACAGTACTATCAGTTACCGGGAAGTTCGCAGAAAAATTGGACGAATCATTAAATTTTACGGCCGCATAAATATCCGAATTGGAAGAAAAACCTGTCCCTCCATTTCTACGGTCTCTCCAGCAAACCACTAAGTCATCTGCTTCATTAAAATCTGCCCAAACTAAATCTTGAAAAACACCATTACCTATGGGGTCATCGTTTACACGGATTAAAGGCGACCAAGTTAATCCAGCGTCGTTCGTCTCCAATAAGAACACATCCAGATCACCTTCAACCTCTGATAATTGAAGAAATGCATAATGACTTGGGTCAATTTTACTTGCAATTAGCAGCGGACCTTTTTTCGTTAATGTCTCACTAAAACCTTGTGAGGCTTGATTTACCAGCGAATGAGTCAAGTCTACTCCTCCCGAGTAACTAGAAGCCATGAACGATTGAGCAAAGGGACTTTGGGACGATTCAAAAGATGGATATATTGCAATAAAACGTCCGTCTGCAGCGACAGAAGGACTTGGCATAGGCTTATCTATAATTGATCCAACCTGAAAGTTGACCGTGTCCAAAAAACGAAAGTCACTAAAAGAAGCACCATTATCTGTGCTCACGGAAAGGTATGGGTGATAAGGCGGAGTAACAATAGTTGGTTGATTAGCATTCATTGAGGTGACATAAATAGTTCCATCCAAGGTTCCTCCCGAATTATCAATCGCTATCCAAGGTCGATCGATACATAATTGATTAGGACATTCACTAATACTAATCACTTCAACAGGGGTTTGCCAATTCAATCCACCATCTTGGGACCTGGATACCACAATGGCACCATTTGAAAAGTTTTCACTGTCAAAATCAACATAGCAAAGGAAAACTGTCCCATTATTATCTATCCTAATAGATGGATCGGCAGAACCATTTGCGGCAACAATATGTGGCAAAATTGATGTGTTAGACCACGTTTGTCCCGAATCAAAGGAGGTTTTAGTTTTGATAACCACTTTTTGCCCAAACTGAAAGCCCATCCATGCTACTACTAAATGGTTGTTGTTATTCGGATTAAGGGCAATAAAAGGCTCTCCTTCATAAAAAGCACCACCAGAAATATTTACGTTTTGAGAAAAAAGCGTATTAGATAGTAAACAGAATACGAAGACAATAGCTCTCATAGCTGTTTCATTCGTTTACGGAAACAATACTCCATCGCAACCGACGCAGTTTATAGTTGGGATACGTGTTTTATAGTGAGTATTGATTGATTGAATAATTCCATTTGTCAATAGTTCATGTCCCTTCTGATTCGGATGCAATCCATCTAGACTTAAAAAACCACCAGTAACAAATTCCAAATCGAAATCGGCACCATTCCATTTAACACCATCTCCCATCTGAGCGAAGAAGTTATCTGCATCAAAATGAGCGAAATCATAGGTTACTGCCAACTCTACGATCACCTCATTGTAAGCAATTGTGGCAGCATGAATTTCTGAAATCTCATCTAAAGTGAGGGTATACCGTTCGTTTACATATTCAACCAGCAAGCCGTATAAAGAACACTTCATAGAATCCAAAGGCGCTGTCAATAACAATCGTTCCCCTTGCACCAAATTTCTAATTCCATTTGGCGCGTCTTCGTCGTAGGTGATAAAGCCATTCGGACCGACTTCAAAGCTGATGTGATTTAATCCAGAAAGTTGATACAACCCATTTAACTCATCCACCTGAGCGATATCTAGATTTGCACCATTGTAAGGAATTAAATTGAAAAAAGGAAAATGATCAATTGAAGGTATATTTGCTATGACTCCTTTGGCCCCATTTGCTGTTACACCATCCAAGAGTGTAACTAAATTGGCCCTAAAATCGGCTTTAGATGGAATTTGACCATCCTGTCCGCCAGTAATAGCATAATTAAAAATATCTTCCATTCCGAGCCAAACTGTCACGAAAGTAGGGTTGCTATTTATTAAATCTTGAGCTGACGTAGAAGTTCCTGGAGCAGAAGCAAAACGATGATAGTATGGAATTCGTGTATTTGTGACAGCACCGAAATCAGGATTCCACATATCTCCAGTTGCCATGTAGGGTACGCATTGATAACGTCCGTCAAACTGATTCGAATTACTGAAGTCAGGAAAAGTACTTGCTGCATAAAGCGACTTTACAGGGCCAAGAGAAATTACATCCTCACAATCTGTACGATCACCTAACACACTTTTAGATTGGAAAGCAGACTCCCAAAGCTTGAGGTTCACCCCTATTCCATCCGTATACCCCTCATTCAAATAAGGCAGAATTAGTTCACCTCCACCATAATTCATGCAATTTTCATACAATAACGTGGTCATGGAGTTAAGTTGCGCCTTACCGTGAAGTGCTCCATCTTGATAACCGGAGAGGATATTCCCTCCAATTGCTGCAGGTCTTGAAAAATCTAAGTCCCCTAAACGATTCTCATCCTCCTTTTTATCACAACTTAAAAGCAGTATTGAAAGAACAACAGCTGAAACAAAATGATTACTCCAATTTTTCATAGGATTTCTTATTAATAAGTGACTAACAAATATAACACTATTTTACAAACCTAAAAAAGTTTAAGTTACGTATATTTGCAGCCTTTAATGGAGAAGAATTACGCAACATATCTTTCACATCCTGTATTCAAGGTGACACGGGACATACTGGCAGCGCATCAGCTGGAGGCGTATGTCATCGGAGGTTTTGTGCGCGACTTAATTATTGAACGTCCTTCCAAAGACATCGACATTGTAGTGATAGGAAGTGGTTTGGAGATAGCGAACTTAGTAGCTGAAAAGTTGAGAGTAAAAAAGGTGAGCGAATTCAAATCTTTTGGAACTGCTCATTTTCGATACAAAGATTTAGATGTAGAATTCGTAGGTGCTCGAAAGGAATCGTATAACCGTAATTCACGAAAACCGATAGTTGAAAACGGAACATTGAAAGAAGATCAAGACCGAAGAGATTTCACAATCAATGCTTTAGCGTTGGATTTGCGTCCTGATACCTTCGGAAATCTGATTGATCCATTTGATGGATTATCTGATTTATCGAAAGGAATCATTCGAACGCCGCTTGCTCCAGGTCAAACATATTCGGATGATCCCTTAAGAATGTTACGTGCGATTCGCTTCGCTACTCAACTCAATTATAAAATCGAACCAAGTAGTTTAAATGCTATTAAAGATAATGCTGAGCGATTAGAAATTATTTCTAAAGAACGAATCGCTGATGAATTGAACAAAATTATATTAACAGAACAACCATCAAGAGGCTTTAAACTCTTGTTTTCAACAGGATTATTGCATCAATTCTTCCCAGAAATGATTGCGCTCCATGGAGTTGAAACAATTGATGGGAAATCACATAAGGATAATTTTTACCATACGCTCGAAGTATTGGATAATCTGTCCAAAACTTCTGATGACCTATGGTTGAGGTGGTCTGCATTGCTTCATGATATTGCCAAGCCTCCAACAAAAAGGTTTGATAAAAAAGTGGGTTGGACTTTCCACGGACATGAAGATATGGGAGCGCGAATGGTTTCTAAAATATTCCGAAGACTCGGCTTACCGCTGAACGAAAAGATGAAATATGTAGAAAAACTAGTTCGTTTACATCTTCGTCCTATATCCCTTGTCAAAGGAGATGTTACTGATTCTGCCATTCGAAGATTATTGAATGAAGCAGGAGACGATATCGATGATTTAATGCTTCTGTGTAATGCAGACATTACTTCAAAAAACGAATTTAAAGTAAAGAAATACAAGAAAAACTTCGAATTAGTTGAACAGAAGTTAAGACAAGTTGAAGAGAAAGATCATGTTCGTAATTTCCAACCTCCTGTAGATGGTAAAATAATTATGGAAACATTCAATATTGGTCCCTGTAATGAAATTGGTGTGATTAAGCAACAAATAAAAGAAGCGATATTAGATGGTCAAATCTCCAATGATTTTGACGCAGCGCACGCCTTAATGTTGAAAATTGCTGAAGAACTTGGACTAAAAGCAATAAAAAAGAATTAATTTTGCACCCCTGAACAAAATAAACGATGCCTGCACTAAAATTTAGAGTCCTTCTTGATAGCATAAAAAAAGAAGAAATTTTCAGAGATATCATTATTGATGATTCTGACAATTTCCATTCATTATACACGTGTATTTTGGACTCTTTTGGTTTTGATGATAATGAAATGGCTTCCTTTTATGTGAGTGATTTTGAATGGAATAAAGGAGAAGAGATTAGCTTGATGGACATGACGTTTGGTGAAGAAGATGAAGCCGTTGAAGTCATGAGTGATACCTTAATTCGTCATCATATAGAGTCTCCTAAACAGCGTTATATTTTAGTGCATAACTTCATGGATATGTGGATTTTCCTAATTGAAATGCAAGAGATTAGTTCTAAAGTGGTAACAACTCCAGAGGTTGAACTTAGTGTTGGAATATTAACTGATGCGTTACGTCAAACTAAGAAAATTGAAAATGAAGACCTTCAATTTTCTACTGAAGAAATAGAAAGTGAATCTGAGTTTGATTTTGAGGATGACTATGACGAAGATGACTTAGGAGATTTCCAATCTATAGACGAATTTGATATCTAATGTTTTCAGACCCAATCAGTCATGCAATTAGCGACTATCTAAACGGACAACGTAATCAAAACATTATCGTGCACTGCGATTTAGCGGAAGACGATATCATGGAAGTGGATTACTTTTTTCGTAAATACGATGCATTTCCTGAACGAGAAAAAATTGCTTTAAAACATTGTGGAAAAAAAGTGCTTGATGTAGGAGCTTGCGCTGGTGCGCATGCCCTTCCTCTCCAAGCAAAGGGTCACGACGTAATTGCTATCGACACAGCACCTGGGGCAGTTGATTATCTGATTGCTCAAAATGTTCAAGCCGAAACTATTTCTTTTCAAAATTACGTGGGAACTGATTTCGACACGTTACTTTTTCTTATGAATGGGATAGGAATCGCTGGTAAATTGGAAGAGTTAGACAGCTTTTTAGAACATGGGAGTAAGCTCTTAAAAAAAGGTGGGAATATTCTTTGCGATTCGACTGATGTTCGGTACTTCTACGAGGACGAAGAAGGAGCTGTTTGGATGGATCTAAATTCTGCTTATTATGGTGAGTTTTCCTTTCAATTGCACTATAAAGAAACCCAAGGTGATTGGTTTAATTGGTTGTATTTGGATTATGAAACATTGGAGCGTTATGCGCTTAAAAATGGTTTCTCCTGCTCTATTCTAAATCAAGAAGGCTCAGAGTTTCTGGCGGAATTGGTAAAGATTTAGCACTTTATTCGTTTTAATCGTAACGGTTCGTTATACAACTAGCAGAGACGTAAGTTTCAAGATTCCTACTAGCTTTTAGCTTACAGTTACTCCATTATCTAGCGGTTGGAATTGCCCATCCTTCTAAGGAGATTTGGAACATATCCATACTAGCCTTTTGCCCTTGCACTCTATAACTTGAGAAACATCCCATATTTAATCCTTGGTAATATTTAAAATGAGTGTCGTTATTCACGGTATTGAACTCATGTCCAAGATTCACAGGATTTCCCCATTCCCCGTTCC
>Ga0136559_1000190_pt1 | contig 20986 bp, 10 predicted proteins | sample AntRauMeHopE1496_FD_104633 | JGI IMG/M metagenome (GOLD analysis project Ga0136559, IMG submission 104633) | Saline lake microbial communities from Rauer Islands, Antarctica - Metagenome Hop E1 #496 | ecosystem: Environmental > Aquatic > Non-marine Saline and Alkaline > Saline | place... | reverse complement strand
GAGATGATAGTATTAAGAATGTTGAATTGTTGAATTGTCGAATTGTCGAATTACGATTTAGAATCCAGCGTTCGAGATAAAAACCACGAAGTGGTTGAACTATGAATAACTTGTCCGCCGTGGTGGAGCTTGCGGAAACGGGGATCAAGAATCAAAGTCAAATCCCCCTCCCGCTACAATTTTGCGAGAACTACCACGTAAGTTCGGGAGGATGGGAAAGAGTAGCTAGTATTGAGATAATAGAATCGAGATTTTAGGCCAAAGAGGGTATTTAGTAGCTAGATGTTAGTATCCAAATTTTAGAGCCAAAAACTAAATGATAGATCTCTGGTGTAAAGTTGAAAGTCTCAAAAATTGAGAACCGAGAGATTAGAAATCTCGAGAACGTCAAAGGAACAAGGCAAACCTCGTAATTCGAAACTCACACTTTGCAAATCATCTAACTCTCTAACTTCTTCAACCGCTCCAATAGTGGAGGATGGGAATAATTCACAAATACATACCAAGGATGAGGATTGATATTGCTGAGGGTTTTTACAGATAAGGTTTTCAATGCTTCTGCTAGTGGCTTCCCTGCAAAGGTAGTCTTGGCGTAATGATCTGCTTCAAATTCATTTTTGCGGCTCAGCCAATTCATCCCTATACCCAAAATGGTTGAAACCGGAGAAAAGAGCATGGTGAACCCGATAATATTCAATTGCGCCGACCAAACTTTCCCACCTAGTGCCATACTCATAGGTTCATTGAAAATAAATTGCCCTAGCAAGAATAGTAACAAACCGATTTGCAAGACGGAAAGCACCATGCTTAGAATGATATGCTTTTTTTTGTAATGACCTACCTCATGAGCCAGTACAGCCACCAGTTCATCAGGAGTATGTTGTTCTAGCAAGGTATCGAAAAGCACAACTTTTTTTCGCTTGCCAAAACCTGAGAAAAACGCATTTGCCTTGGAAGACCGCTTGCTTCCATCCATGATGAAAATATTATCCAGAGGGAAATCGACCGATTTCGCATAGCGCAAGATCTCCTCCTTCAATTCGCCATCGGCTAGAGGAGTCAATTTATTAAAGAGTGGCAGAATCAAAGCTGTGTAAAACAGATTGACAAAAACCATAAATACCGCCGCCACAATCCAAAAGATCCACCAGAAATCAATTCCCATCTGATGAACAAGCCAAAGAAATAAAAGCAACAACCCACCACCGATAAGAATGGAAAGTAGGTATCCTTTTAACTTATCTGAAAAGAAGGTTTTAACAGTGGATTTATTGAAACCAAATTTTTCCTCGATGACGAAAGTACTGTAATAATCGAAAGGTAAACTAAGAATATCAGAACCGATGAATATCAACGCAAAAAAGACTACGGACTCCAGCAAAGGTGCAATTCCGAAGGTTTTCACCCAAGTGTCTATAGCCCCAAACCATCCCAAACTGATGAATAGAATAGTCAACGCAAATGAAAAGAGACCTGAAACCAATCCAAAGCGATAATTCTCCTTTTGATATTTTTTGGATTCCTCAAGTTTCTCGGAAGTGAGGTATTCCGACAGCGCGTCAGGAACCGGGGGAACTTCCCTCCTAATATTGAGATAGCTCAGGATTTTGCCAAGCAAAAATCCAAAAGTCACTACCCCAATGAGTAGATTCTTTAAGAAAATTGGCTCCATGGCTTTTTAAAATTTAGGGCAAGGAAGTATGGTGTCCCTTCTTCTTGGACCACCTTGATTGTTGTTTGGTAGCGTCCATGACAAGCTGATCTCATGTGCGCCACCTGATTGGATACCCAATTGAGAGACTGTGTAGTCAAAACTGTAACCGACATTCAGTCCACTCAATAGATTCAACCCTACCATCATTACTATGGCATCTCTGTTACTTTGATTTTCAACCGGTCTGTAAGGCAATCCGCGATACCAAAGTCCAAAAACTATAGGTTCTACGTAAAAGTATGCGCCAATATCCAACTGCTCAAAAGGGCCTTGACGCTTGTAGTTGATCGTAGGCGTAAGGTATCGTTGCTTCCGCATGTGCGTAAAATCCTGACGCATAGAACCTTCCCCTAAAGCGATTCTATAACCCGCATGAAAAGAAAATTTGGCTGGGAGTGGACTGTCGCCCTCAATAAAAGATTGGTTTGGTTGATTCACATGGTGTGCTGACCCACCAATCCAAAACTTCTCAGTGAATAATAATCCTCCGAAGGAAAGTGAAAGCATATTTACCGGATCGCCCAGTCCTTGTATATCAGATCCAGGAAGGGTTTGACCAAATGGATTTGTCGGGTCAATTTGATTCGCAAAAATCAAGTTTTCAAAAAAACCAATCTCGCGTCTCATATAGCTAGCCTGAAATCCCGGCCTGAAATATAAGTTTTCGCTCAATTTCAATTCATAGGAATAAATAGCTGAAATCGTGGTTGATCGAAGTTTGGAAGCGCCTTCGGTATCTTGCATGACCATTAATCCTATTCCACTGTTGTAATCTTCCAGATAGGTATCGTATGATGCCGAAAAGGTAGTAAACTGTGCATCTATGCTTGGCCATTGGTTTCGATAATTGAACCCTACTCTTCCCGTCAATTCGGAACCTGCAAATGCGGGGTTCAGATAAAGGGGCGCCGCATAGTATTGGCTGTATTGTGGATCTTGGGCAAATGCCGAAGTATGAAGGAAAAGTCCAACCACACTAAAAAAAACCACGTTAACCAGAGACCGTAACAAGTATTTGTTCGTTTATTTGAATATTCAGTTGGCATTTAGAACGATTCGAGGTGTTCGTTGTTTTAAATGCATTTCGAAAATTATGAAAAGCAACCTTAATTCCATAGGCTTCAAGCACATTTTTAACCTTTCTCTAATTATTACATTTTTTGTAATACAAATTCCTGCCTATTCCCAAGGTTTTAATGACAATGAATGGATTTTTGGATATTGCGATTCAAGCACCGAGAACAACTATTTATCCTTCGGAAAGGGTGGAATAGCAACTGTTCAAACGTTGCCTCCGGGAATTTTAATAGGCGAAAATAATAATGCCATAGCTATCGATCCGATCACAGGTCAACTGCTTTTTATCACAAATGGTGAGCTAGTTTACGATTTCAATTCGGATATATTGCAAGGAAGCGCTCCTGGATTGAATGGAGATATCGATGGAAGACAAAAAGTCGCCACAGGTTTTTTGGAATACGATCCAGCAGGAAATAAGCTTTTTTACATTTTTTACATCTCCCCGGGAGGACAATTACTGTATTCTTTGGTAGATATGAATGCGGCAGGTCAGGCTACAGGAAATGAAAGACCACTTGGCGAGGTGACTGAGAAGGATATTCCAATCGGAAATTCCTCAGGAGCTGTTTTGGTTGTAAAGTCACCTGCTTCACCTTCTTATCTGATTAGTTTTGAGGGAGGGAATTTAATCTCCAGAAGTTTGGACACAGGAGCTGGAAATTTTACAATCACCAATACTGCAGGAATTCCATTCACTCCAAAAGCAATCATCCATGATGAAGAAAGCGGGCAACTTATTTTGATTCCAGAAGATCCGGGAGCTGATATCGTGGTAGTGGATTTTGACACCAGTTCGGGCACTTTCAGCAATATCCGTCCTATTACTAATTCAGGTGGAAGCGATTCTATTCAAGGTGCTGAGTTTTCTCCCGATGGTGCATTTATTTATTTCTCCAGAGGAAATGATTTATTTAGAGTTCCTAGCGATGATCTTACTGTGACTCCGGAAGAGATTCCTCTTGCAGACTCTATTTTTGCAGTTTATGACATTAAAGTTGGTCCCGATGGTAATCTCTATTACCTCTATGAAGAAGTAGCCGGTGGCCCTCAATTGATCGGAAGAGTAATCAATCCGAATGAAACGGATTTGACGGCCTTGACTTTGGAAGAAGACCCCTTCAATGGAGTTGATTTCTGTGGTAGGATCTTCCCGATTTTCGCTCCGAATGCAGATGTAACTCCTACTGTCAATTTCGATTGGGCACCAGACATGCCATGCGCCAATAATCCCATTCAGCTGACCAGTGAGATCACGCCCGAAAATTATCGACCTGTCAGTTTCGAGTGGGATTTTAATCCGCCACTGACTGATTCGGACGGAAATCCTGTTCCTGCTGATTATAACCAAGAGCATTTCCTCATTCCCGGCGATGCGGCTCAGGGCCAAAGTATTTCTGTCTCGTTGACAGTAACCTTTGCAGACGGCGATTCCTTGACAGTTTCCCGTGATATCCCCCTGACAGAAAATAATTTAGAGGCTAATTTCACTCCGCAAGACACCACGTTATGCGAGGGTCAATGTGTGGATATTGGGGCTTTGCTTGAGGCGCAGGCCGCAGGAGGCGACCAAGGTGGAGGAGGTCCGGGTGGTGGACAAGGCGGAGGCCAAGGTGGTCAAATGCCTCCTGGTGGTGGCGGACAAGATAATTATGAATACTTCTGGTCTAACTTCCGCGATGAAGGATGGGGTACCCGTTCAGAAAATACTGTTTGCCTTCCAGGTTTGTATTGGGTTTTGGTTCGAGAGCCGGGATCTTCTTGTTATGCGTATGCAGAGATTCGAGTGAAGGTTTGGGATCTTCCAGACCAAACGAATAATATCTGGTATTTCGGAGATGGTGCAGGTTTGGATTTCAATCCTGATCCAACAGACCCAAATGCTCCCACCCCAAGGCCAATTGCCACAGCGCATCCTCAGAATATTCCGGCAGGAACGACTACGATTTCTGACCAGACCGGCCAGGTATTATTCTTTACTGATGGACAATCCGTATGGGATCTCAATGGGAATCTGATGGAAAACGGGGATAATATCGGAGGTGAAAATGGCTCCAGTCAGGGTGCATTGGCTGTTCCTGTTCCTCAAGAAGAAACCTTGTTTTATCTATTTACTACTCAAGTCTCTGCTACCGGGACTAATGAAGTGAGATTCTCATTAGTAGATATCAAAGCCGAAAACCCAACTGGAGTCGGGAATGTGGTCACCAAAGACAATTTCCTTTTCAGCCCTTCCACGGAGCACACTGCGGCTTTGGATGCCGGTGATACTACTTGGGTGATGTTTCACGAGTTGGGAAATAATACATTCCGAGCCTATCCTGTCAGTACAAATGGTATTGGCCCACCAGTCTTCAGCTCGGCGGGTAGCAACCACGGCTTCAACTCCGGGGTAGGCGCTATGAAATTTAATTCGGATGGCGATAAGCTCGCAGTAACCATCAGTGAAGGCGGATGTAATAAATTGGAAATCTTCGATTTTGACAGTGCTACCGGCGAGCTGACTGAGTATGCCAGATTGGACTTAGGTTGCAACGGGGATGTGTATGGAATGGAGTTTTCTGAGGATGGCGATCGAATCTTGGTGAGTTACCGCAACGGTGGCCCGGGCATCGAAGAGTTTATCATCCGATCCACAGCTGACTCTGGCGATCCGAATGCGAGTGCATGTCCAACTTGCTTTGGAACTGCCACCACCAGAGCCGAGATAGAAACCTGTATCCTTAGCACCAGAAATCAAGTTGACGGTACGTCTGGTTTGGATTTAGGCGCGCTGCAGATTGCTTCAGATGGACAGATCTACGTGGCAGTAGTGGGTGATAATCGAATTGGTCAGGTTCAAGTGGGCACAGGCTGTACAGCAGAGAGCACATTCAATCAAGATGCAGTCCAGCCCATGCCAGGCACTTCCAATCTCGGACTTCCCTCCTTTGTACAAAACTCCGGCAGCTCCATTCCAGAACCTTCACTATCAGCACCGCCTCGGATATGCCTGGACCCTAACAATCCAACAGGTGCTTTGCTAGAGGGTGGTGGAGAACCGGACATTGACAGTTATTTCTGGACGATTACAAACAGTGATGGTACAGTGATTCGAGATGATTTCGGAGGACCAGGTGACCAGTTTCAAAATCTGGAGCAACTCTTTGATAACCCTGGAACCTACACCGTTGAGCTTCGGGTAGACAGATGTGGCAATCCCGAATATTTTAGAGCAAGTACGGAGATCTTGGTGGAGGCGCCACCTACGCTGACACTGCCCGATGCAGCTACACTTTGCGCAGAAAATCCTGTGACCTTAACCGCAATCGACGGTTATGACCCTGCTGAGGGGCTATATGTCTTTGAATGGACAAATGCTGCAGGTCAAATTTTTGGAGATGAAAATTCCAATTCTATCACAGTGACTCAAGAGAGTATTTATACAGTCACTGTAAGTTATGTTTTGCCAGCTGGACTGTCTCCTGATGAGGCGGCACTGTTTGCCACTTGCCCAGCTACCGCAGAAATATTTGTGGGCCCGGCATTTGAATTTGATTTGACTCAAACGGCAACAGAAGTGTGCTACGAAGAGACATCTGTCATTTTTGCCCCCAATACTCCGATCACAGGAGAATGGTTTTATGAGCTAAATGGGGTCCCAAACCGAGTGGCTTTAGGTGAATTCTTTGAGCTCGAGCTATTAATTAATAATCTGCCTGGACCGGGTCAATATGAAATTATTTTCGTAACCCAAGACCCGATTCTAGACGGATGTACGATAGAGAAAAGGCTTCCTTTACTTGTTAATGAGCTTCCGCTATTGGTGGCAGTGCAGACCACTCCTGCAACCGACTGTGCTACCCCAGACGGATCTTTTGAGATCACCATGCAATCCGCTGCAAGTACAGTCACTGTGCAAGAGACCGGGCAAGTTTTCTCCAATGTAAACGCTGGTGATATCCTTCCTGTCATCAATGTCTTTCCGGGAATCTATACCATCGAAGCTTTGAACAATACGGGCTGTCTCTACATCGCCACGGTCACGATAGAAAATGTAAACCCTCCCGCTGGCTTTGAATATACTGTGCGAACTGAAGATGAAAACTGTAGCATCAATGGAGTAGAAAATGGGACAATTTTTATCGAATTCACTTCTGGAACTCCCTCCGGAAGCTATTTGATCACCAGACAAGGAAATGGGCAAACTTTCACCGGCACCTTCACGGGTACCAATCCGGTTGGAGTAAATGTGCCGTTTGGAGACTATTCTGTAGAAGTATCCGACCCTACGGATTGCGCTATTCCAGACCCAACTATCTACACTATTGTGGAGCGATTTGAAGTGGTCTTTTCAGTTCCTTCGACGCTTACAGCCTGCGGCAGTTTCACCTTTATGCCCGCATCTCCGGATGTGTTGAACTACACGGTGACCAATTCGAGCGGTACGGTTATCTTACCAGATCCAAGTGGTGAATTCACGATTACCTTGAGCGGTGTATATCTGGTAAGAGGCGAAGATCCCGCAGGAATCGACTGTCCTAGGGAAGAAACAATCACCGCTTCGATTACACAACCGATAGATTTTGATGTGCCGCCTCCGGTGGTGGACTGCCAAGTCGGATCACGATACGAAGTAGTTCTCAACAATGCAGATCCTGCTGATGTGATTTTCTTATGGAGAGACTCCAATGGAGTAATTGTGGGTAGATCACAGACTTTTGTTCCCAACTTCACAGGAACCTATTCAGTGGAAGTTCAACCAAGAGCAGGTGGTCTTTGCCCTACAAATCAGTTCGCTTTTGATGCAGAGGTAATCTCTGAGAATGTTGAGGTAGAGCTGGATGTAGTCCCTTTCTGCACAGATCAGACAAGTACGACGATAGCTGTCATTGCAGATTTAGCTAATGTGGAGAATATCGAATGGTATCGCGTAGTAGGGGGAACTCGAACCAGAATTGCGGCTTTCAATGATCTCCCGATTATCGAAGTAAGTCAGGAGGGGATTTATGAAGTGCTGTTGCGAAGTTCAGCGGGTTGTGAGTTGGGAAGAGCGAGCGGTCTGGTAGTCCAATCGGTCATAGCTCCACCAATAATCCAACAAAGCATCACCATCTGCGCAGTAGAAGATGTCACGCAAGCTATTGATCCCGGCGTGTATGACAACTATTCTTGGAAATTAAACGGAACAGAAGTGTCCACTGCGGCAGTCTTCACGCCTACCCTGCCAGGAGTCTATGAATTGACCGTCTCGGATAATCTGGGCTGTTTTTACATAGTCAGTTTTGAAGTAATTGAGGACTGTGATCTAAAAATATCTTTTCCAAACGGGGTGATTCTCAATGATCCAAATCGCAATTTCATCCTTTATGCCAACGAATATATTGATGAAGTAGAAGTTTATATATTCAACCGATGGGGTCAGCTTATTTTCTATTGTGAGCACGAAAACCTTGAACCTCGACAGCCATTTTGTCCTTGGGATGGTCTAGTAGATGGGAAATTCGTGATTAATGGAACATATGCCGTAAAGGTGAAGTTTACAAGTCGACAGCAAAACAAAACTCAATCAATTACTAAGGCTATTACCATTATTCAATAGTATGCTTATTCTTATCTCACCGGCAAAAACGCTGGATTACAGCGATCCAATTCATCAAAATCACACGATGCCTGATTTTTTGACCGAGACAAAGTCTTTAGTCGGCGTCTTGAAGAAAAAGTCAGCCTCCGAAATAGGAAAGTTGATGGGTATTTCCGAAAATCTGGCAATGCTCAATGAAGAACGGTTCAAGACTTTTCAGAACGCATTTAATTTCGCCAATTCCAAGCAAGCGATACTTGCATTCAAAGGCGATGTATACACCAAAATTGACGTGGATCAATTTTCAAAGGAAGATTTCGACTTTGCGCAGCAGCATTTAAGAATCCTCTCAGGGCTTTATGGTTTGCTCAAACCACTCGATTTGATTCAACCCTATCGGTTGGAAATGGGCACCAAACTTGAAAACAAGAAAGGGAAAAATCTTTATGAGTTTTGGGATAAGAAAATCGCAAACTCAATCAACGAGGCAGCCGGAGCAGAGACTATCGTAAATCTGGCTTCGCAGGAATATTTCAAAGCGGTCGATCTCAAAACTATCAAAAACGCAATAGTCAATATTCATTTCAAGGAATACAAAAACGAATCTTATCAGGTAGTTGGTTTTTTCGCCAAACAAGCCAGAGGAATGATGACCAACTTTGCGATCAAAAACCGGGTCACCAAAGTGGAACAGCTAAAAACCTTCAATGAAGAACGGTATGAGTTTTCAGAAAAATTTAGTACCGAAGCCGATTGGGTATTCGTGAGATAATTTTTTTTATCACTGACTACACATTTTTATACATATTCAAAACTCATCCACTGATAATTCTGTCTTGGAGTTTGTTAAGTTATAATACCACAGAGGTTCACTGAGAATATTCAAATCTTGTATAAGGCATATTCATTATTTGAAAAATTTGGTCTTGGACCTTTATTTTTCATCTCAACTAACCAAAGACTTTAGATTTGAACCCTATAAAAGGTATAATCATCAAAGACACTAAATTAATACAAAAGTTCACAGAAAAAATTCGCAGCTGATAAAGGACTTTTCCTTAAGTTCCAACACCTATCTATGAATTGAATGCTTTGGTCACAGACTAGATCTCCTTTCCTCAAGATACAATTTTTTGACCTCAAACTCCCTATTACTTTATGGGAATTGAGGTTAATTCCCTTGATTTTTCTGTTCGATTTGGAAAATCTCAAATCACACATGCTTTTTTGACCTATTAAAAGTTGTAGCTTAGTACGTTGATAAGCAGTTTTTTAATCTCTGCCGCCTTGAATTTCAGAAACAAAAACATCTTTACTTCTATCCTTCTACTTTCTGTAGTGGGCCTTTTTTCAACGGGTTCAATGGCCTATTTGGAAGATTTGGATTCCGATTCGAGCTATATTGATCTTCGGCGGGTAGATCCTGAATTGATTGGACCTGCTCTGCTGTGTAATATTTCAGGCACCGTTGTTGGGAGTTTTGGTGGTGCCGGAGATCCGATCACAGACCTTTATGGTTGGAAAATCTTCGGTCCTTCAGGTACCCTTTTATTTTCTAGAGGCCCAGGTGCCTTTCAAAACATAAACTACACTTTTATTACAAATGGTGCCTATCGGGTTGAATTGGTAGTAAATCGAGGAGGAAATCCGCTAGGAATTTTTAGCAAACAAGTACAAGTGATAAAAGAACCATCGAAGCTACTTGAATCAGAATATATTTCCTGCCCCTCTCAACCCTTGGAAATTCAGGCCATCGATCCATCCAGCAGTAGTTTTCCCTTCTATAAGTTTGAGTGGACAAACAACACTTCAGGTGCAGTAGTATCTACTTCAAATACCTTGATCACGTCCGAAGAGGGGAATTTTACAGTCAGATATTTTCTTGAAAATTCATCGGGTGAGACCACCTGTGATTTCATTCAGTCCACCCAGATTACAAATATTTCCACGATTGATATTATCCCTTCCGGCGCAGGAGTGTGTGTGGACGGCGAAATTACTTTTGAAACCAATCCTCAATTGTCTGGAGATTGGTTTATTCAAAAAATCGGTGACCCATCTTCCAAAAAATCATTTGGCAAGGGAACATTTTTAACGATTAGACCAGGATCCGACCTCGCGGTTACTGGAGATTATGAGATTTTATTTTTTTTAGAAAATACATTAAATCCCACATGCACGGTAAGTGGAACAACTACTTTTACTTACAATCCTGAGCCTATCTTTGTTTTTGAATCCGCAGATACGTCCAGCGGTTGTCTTCAGGCTGATGGTAAACTGGAAATCAGAGCGATCACGGATCTGGACTTTATCAGGATAGATACCACTGGAGTTTTGTACGGGCCATTTGTAGCAGGAGAACTGATAGAGATATCCAATCTCAATTCCGGCACCTATAATGTAGTTGGTGGCTTGGGTTCCTGTCTCAACTCCCTAGGCATGGTTGTACCACTGGCTAGCCCACCTCCGGCCTTGGAATTTCAAATCGATGATATTGTCGGAGAAGCTTGTACTGAAAATGGGAAAATCCCAGGGTCATTTCGAGTGACCATGGCAAACGGACCCAACACGAATGCCTTGTACCGAGTGGTCAATGAACGCGGAGGAGTAGCTATGAATCAGGTTTTGCCTGATTCAACGGTATTTAGAGTGGAAATCTCCGGTGGAACATACTTTTTTGAAATCTACGATGAGAACGATGAATGTGTACTCCCAAGTGGTGCTGAATTAATCATTCCCGGAAAAGATCAAACCAACTTCCAGATCCCAGAAACCATAAATATTTGTCAGTCTTTCGAATTGACACCAATTACCTCGCAAGCTCTGGTTTTCGCTATCACAAGGCCCGACTTGACCACTGACTCAAAGAATGCAGGAGAGCCTATTCTTTTGGATCAAAACGGCGAATATGTACTAGTTGGCACGCTACCCGGACAGAGTGATATATGTCCTACTGAAAGGAGAATTTTGGTCGATCTAATTGATCCAGTAGACTTTGAAGTCATCCAAGTAAGTGAAGATTGCGATGTAGGTAATAGAGGCTATGAAGCAAATATCTATTTGAGAGATCCTTCTACCGTTTTGTTTTTCTGGCGAAATGAACAAAACGAAATCATCGGCACTAGCCAAAGACTTGATCTTCCTCCATCTTCCTTCGGAAATTATTCGCTACAAGTCCAACCTGCCAACAGCACAGCCTGCCCTATTCCCCCGAAGCTATTTCTCGCAAAAGAGCCCATTCTGTCTGTGGATCTGACTTTGGAAGCAACCAAACTCTGTGAGTTAGGACCTAAAGCAATCATTGACTTGAGTACCGCCTTGCCTGACGAAGTCACAAATGTAGAGTGGAGAAGATACGATCCTGCCGGAAATATCGAAGTCCTCAGTCAATTTGCCAACCTCTACCAAATCGAAGTAGATGTAGAAGGCACCTACGAGGCCGCAATTTTTAGCAGAATTCCTTCCCTGAATAAAAACTGTGAACTAGGCAGACGTGATCTGCAATTAACATTGACTACTGAAAAAGTAAATTTTGAAATCCCTGCAAGTCTCTCCATTTGCGAAACTTATGATTTTACCCCGGAGACGAATGAAAATTTGGTTTTTGAAATCACCAAACCGAATGGGGAAACAGTGCAAAGCAACGCCGGTGACGCCATCAAACTGGATCAAAACGGCATCTATAGCTTTTATGGATATAATCCTGATGTTGCAGCGCCACTTTGCCCTGAGATAAAAACCCTGGAAGTACTGGTAAACCAAAAAATCCAATTTACTCCAGAGCTACTTTCTGAAGATTGCACAGGCGAGAAAGTATACTTTGCCGATATTGGTGGCTTAGATACCAATTTGACCTTATTTACTTGGTATGATGCAGCAGGTAATTCTATCGGAAACGACCAACGTTTGACACTACGTACTTATGGGGATTTTTCGCTGGATGTGCAGCCAGCCGGAAGCATCCCTTGTGATCAGGTACCGGTTTCCTTTTTCGTAGAGACTCCAATACTAAGTCTTCCTACAGCCGTATCCGCTGAGCCCCTTTGTCCAGATGCGACATCCACAACCATCACTGCCTTGACAGATTTTGCAGAAGTGGATGAGATTCAATGGTGGTTTACAGCTCTAGATGGCACCCAAAATCAACTGATCAATGAGAATAACAACGAGTCTATTCTCGCATTCAACGAAGGCACCTATGAAGTACGAACCTTAAATGAAAATAATTGTCTCTTAGGATTTGATCGTGTGTTGCTTATGCGAAGTATGGATGCTATTCGGCCTAATGTAGCAGAGACCTATCAAGTGTGCCCTCAATATGAATTTGGACCCTTGATTGACCCGGGCAATTTTACGAATTACGAGTGGTATTTGGAGGATCAGTTGGTGTCTGTCAGTCCGATCTTCAAACCGACATTACCGGGTAGTTATAGTTTAATCGTATTCAGTGCTGAAGGCTGTGCTTATTCTGCTCTTTTTGAAGCAGTGGAAGAATGCGAGCTACGGGTCAGCTATCCCAATGCGGTACAGCCCGGGAATCCGGATAAGGAGTTCTTGATTTATACCAATTACCTGATCGATGAGATGAAAGTTTCGATTTTCAACAAATGGGGACAATTGATTTATTACTGCGAAAAAGCGGATTTGATTTCTGAGGAATCTACGTGTTTTTGGGATGGCACATTTGACGGAGAGGCTATTCCTAATGGTAATTATGCGATTAGAATTGATATGAAAAATCTGGAAAAGAATATTTCCAGAACACAAATGGGATCAATCCTGATTATAGAATAGTTCAATTGTATCCTGCCAAGTCTTTTTGGAACATTTTTTGAAAATCAGAATGGAGTGATCTGTCTTACATTTTGGATTGATTACTTTTGTCTTACCGCACTGAAAAAAATAATTGTCCTCTAAAGACCAATTTCTATACCCTAAGATTTCGTTCATTCTGATTTTGATTTGTATTTCTATATCCTCATTTGCGTTGAGGATTCGATTTATATCTCACAATCCTAACCCAATAGAAATCTCCTCTACAGCCGCAAATCCAGAATTGGTGGGGCCAGAGAATCTGTGTATTGTTTTTGGAGGAGTCATAGGCACCTACAGCGGAGGTGGAGACTCGGGAGATGTCTATAGCTGGCTGGTGACCGGACCCAGTGGAGAAGTGATTTTTAACCGGTCGGGTGGTGATCAATTTGAAACGATCAAAGTCTCACTCATTGAAATAGGAATTCATACCGTTTCGCTCGCAGTAAGGCGCGGCACATTGGATATTTACAACAGCAGCCTCCGGGTTAATGTGCTGAAAGGCCCTACACTCAATTTGCTTCCAGATTACTTATTGTGCGGAGATGCCCCCGTTAAATTGACTGCAATTGACCCCGCAACCCCAAATCTTATGAGCTATACCTTTATCTGGAAAGATCAGAGTGGAAATGTGGTCGGAAATACAAATGAATTGACTGCATCTAAAGAGGGGTTTTATAACGTAGAGTTATTTCTGACCAACAGTGATGGTGGACAAGATTGCCTAATTACAGGGACTGCATTTGTAGGCCCTCCGCTTGATTTTCAAATCCAGCAGTCAGCAGATCGAATTTGCGAGGGCAGTTCCATTCAATTCGAAACCAACACCCCACTCTCTGGAGAGTGGTTTATTCGAGAATCCGGCACCGCACAGAAAACTAGTCTAGGCACCGCTTTTAATATTTCAATCGCTTCTTCTACACTTTCGGGAATTGGAAACTATGAGGTGATTTTCAGTGCTTTTGATCCAAATCTACCGGATTGCCGGTCTGAGCGAAAGGCTACTTTTGAACTACAGGAATCTCCAAAGATTCAGATCAACCTAATTGAAAAACCTGATAATTGCGCGAATCCAAATGGAAATTTCAACATACAGGCAAGTACTGCATTAGACTCGCTTGTAGTGTCCGAACTGGGTTTTGTAATAGCAAATGTACTACCGGGACAGACCCTCAATTTTGATAATCTGAGGCCTCAAATTTATACTATCCAATCCTTTGCAAATGGTTGTGAATTAACCAATCTGTTTATTTTGGAAGCAAAAGATCCCCCGGCAGGCAACAATCCACCGGTACAGGTTCAGACTGATTCCGAGTTTATGTCTGAAAGCTGTTCTACAACTGGAATTCTGCCGGGAAAATTAAAAATTAAATTTCCGCAAGGATCAGTAATTGGAGAGTATCGGATTTTGGGTCAGGGAAGTGGTGGTTTTCTCTCAGGAAGTATTCAAGATCAAGATTCTTTGGTGGTCGATTTGGCCGGCGGAAGCTATTTCTTAGAGTTGACCATTGATGGTTGCACCTATCCGATCAAAGAATTCACAATCGACCGAAAACCACAAGTCGAATTTAATGCCCCCATTTTGTTCAACATTTGTGAGACTTTTGACTTTGTCCCAGAAACAAATCAAGACTTGTTTTTTACGCTTACTTACCCAGATGGATCCAGTCGAACTTTGGATGCGCAAAATCCTTTTCAGCTCACTGACGCTGGAAATTATTCATTAGTGGGGATTCCCAAAGATACTGCTACTGGACTTTGTCCAAAAGTGCAATCTTTCACCGCAACGTTGTCTCAGTCCATAGTATTCGAACCGGTTTTAAAAGAAGAAGACTGCTTTGGTAATAAGATCTATGAAGCGCAAATAGCAGGAATTGATCCTGACCAAACCAGTATCAGGTGGGTAAATGATCAGGGAGAGATTGTGGGGAGAAGCGCTATCTTTTTCCCTACTTCTTTGGGTGAATTCTCATTGGTAGTTCAACCACTTGGAAGTGGCTTTTGCCCTGTTTTTCCGATTGTTTTCGAGAATACAGCGGCTATTCTAACCGTTCCGATGGAGCTAGCTGCAAATAAAATCTGCCCTGAACCTGGTTTGTCTACTATCGTGCTTACTACAAACGCCACTGAAGTAACACTGACGGAATGGATCTTTTTTGATCTGAATAATAATCGGAGTGACTTAACTGAATTTGATGGATTATTTGAAATCACGGTATCAGAAGTAGGTACTTATGAGGTTGTGGCCTTCAACAGGTTAGGTTGTGAGGTCGGAAGAAATCTTATTTTGGTAGAAAATTCGACGCTTCTAACCACTCCAAATCTGGAGGATCGATACAGTGTCTGTTCCAAGGAGAATACACTTCCACCGCTTGATCCGGGTGAGTTTGCAGCTTACGAGTGGTACTTTGAGGAAGATTTGGTGTCTGATCAGCGGCTCTTCAAACCCTCGGAGGTCGGCGAATATTCTTTGATCGTGACTACAAGTGATGGATGCGAGTTTGCAGTCTCCTTCACCACTTTTGACGCCTGCGACTTTAAGGTTATCTATCCAAATGCGATGATTTTGGACGATCCCGCCCGCGATTTTAGAGTGCTAGTGAGTGAGGGAGTGATGGAGGCAGATTTGTACATTATCAACAGGCAAGGTGCGTTGATTCATTTTGAACAAACGAGTGAAATCTCACCGGCAATACCAATTCTAATTTGGAATGGGAAAATCGCTGGAACGGGAAGGTCAATTCCATCAGGAACTTATGCAGTGGTATTGATCCTTCGTAATTCCATCTATGGATTTGAAGAAAAAATTACCAGTTCGGTATTGGTGATAGATTAATTTGGGTATCCAAAATGATGCAGTAGCCTTTTTGTTAATTACTTAAGTGCCAAAGACCCAACACAGCGAGTCAAGCCGAAACTCCAATATTAAGTATGCTCCATTTATATTCTTGCCTCTTCTGCCTACTGGCAAAGTGGCAGATAAAGATTTGGATTGATGTGATCTTACGGTAATCGACAATAGCCTTATATTCTTGGCTTAAAAGGCTAAAATTTCCAACAAAGCGTTGTGCAACGTTTCAATCCCCCATTTAATTTCTGATCCCTCTTTCCAAAAGTCATTAGATCATGGTGGTTCGATAAAAAAACTCAAGAACTGTAATTCGACAAAAGCTTACTAGCCGTGGTTCGAAGTATTCGAAAAAAGTGAAAGTGCTTTTCACAACTGCTTAGAAAGCATCATTGCGAATACTGATCAATCATGGCGGCGGGAGGGATCACAATGCTTTTCTTTGCCATAAACCGTTTTCGATTATTTTTTATCACCGCTTCTGATTCCTGTTCAGGAACTGTTTTTTTTTACGAGGGGGAAAGTTGAATGCAATATTTTTCCTATTTTGAGCCGTTTCAATCGTTTGTTTCTTAACCTCAAACCCAAACCCTTCCCTATGACAGATTCAATAAATCGCTCAGCACTCTTCAATGCGAGTTGTTTTGCGCTCATTACCACCGCATTTACCTTTGCCATTCGGGCAGGTATTTTACCCCAATTGGGAGACACTTTCGGTCTTAGCGCAGAGCAGCTAGGTTTTATCAATTCCATGTGGTTCCTCGGATTCCCGATCTCCATGATCTTGGGAGGCCTTTTCTATCACCAAGTAGGCCCAGCCAATATTATGCGGGTGGCTTTCGTAACCCATACGTTGGGTATTCTTTTGACGATTTTTGCAGATGGCTACAACACGCTTTTGATTTCAACTCTATTTATCGGATTTGGAAATGGGTGTACGGAAGCAGCCTGTAATCCGATGATAGCAGATATGTACCAAGGAAATAAAATGAACAAGATGATGAACAGATTCCACATGTGGTTTCCAGGTGGAATCGTGCTTGGGTCTTTGATTTCAAAGTTCATGACAGATCTCAATATGGGATGGGAAGCTCAAATCTGGATTATGATGATTCCTACCGTGATCTATGCAGTGCTATTCTTTGGAAAGGCTTTTCCTAAACCATTGGTAGAAGGTTCTTCTTCGCTTAGTGAGAATCTGAAGTCAATGGTCAGCCCAGTATTTATCTTCTTGTTCATAGCTATGGCCTTAACTGCTATTTCAGAATTTGGTCCACAGCAGTGGGTAGGATTAATTATGGGATCAAGCGGAGCAAGCCCAATGTTGATTCTTGCATTGACTACAGGTGTGATGGCCGTAGCACGCTTCTTTGCAGGGCCAGTTGTTGCCACATTAGGCCAAACAGGTGTTTTGTTAGCTGGATCAATTTTAGCGACTATAGGTATTTACTTATTTAGTACAGTCACTGGACCGATGGTATATGTGGCAGCGGTAATCTTCGCTTTGGGAGTTGGGTATTTCTGGCCGGTAATGGTCGGTGCCGTAGCACAACGGGTTCCGCTCAGTGGCGCGCTTGGAATGTCTATCATTGGTGGAGTAGGTATGTTTTCTACTGCTATTTTCCAACCTATTATCGGAAGCTGGATTGATGGTTCGAATGCAGCTATGTCAGCAGCAGGACTATCAGGATCAGAATTAGAATTAGCTTCCGGTCAAGACACGATGGAGAAAATCATGCTTTTCCCGATTATACTGATCGTCCTCTTTACGGTTTTCTTCTTTTGGCAAAAGAACTCCAAATCAGTGGAGGCAGTACCTGTCACACATTAAGCAAAACCTAAAAGCAGCCTTCGGGCTGTTTTTTTTTAAATCTAACACTCCGAGGTCAGCTGTTTTTTATCTTTCTCGCAGCTACGCGGCGGCGCTGCGAATTATCTTAATTCAGACAAGTCGGATTAGTGGGGTAAAAAAAACAATATGTATATCTGCAATGATGCCAGTAGCCTTATTTTCTTTGCTTAATGGGGCCGAGGATCGAAGACGTCCCGATAGCATCGGGAGAAGATCCGCCACCGCGAGGCAAGGCGAAACGCCCAGCTATCAATTTGACACCAATTATATTCTTGTCTCTTCAGTCTACTGGCAAAGTAGCGGATAATCAAAAAAATCAAATTGAAAGATATGGTATCTCTGATTCTACCAAAAACATTTACTTACCAGTAAGTTAAATAAGATTTAGGTTTTTATCTTTCTCGCAGCGACGCGGAGGCGCTGCGAATTATCTTAATTCAGAAATGTCAGACTAGTCCGGTAAAAATTCAAAGTAAAAAGTCCGATACGCCTAGGTTTTTTTCGAAAGCATTTATCTGTTGCTGAGGATATATAGCCCTGGAATAACACTTTGATACTCGTTACACCATCGCGAGCCATATTTTGCTTCTGCGTTTTTGATTCGCCAAATTGAATTCAGGTTTAACCCTCACTTCATCAAATCTATTCCAGATGAAAGGAACACTTAGCACTTGGATTTTACTTTTTCTATTTCTGCAAAGTCTCTTTGCGCAGCACATCGCAGGAACAATCCAAATCCACCAAGATCAACGCTACTTTATTGACTCCGAGGGAAAGCCATTTTTCTGGTTAGCCGATACGGCTTGGGAATTATTCCACCGGCTCGATCTGGAGCAAAGTAAAATGTACCTGGACAAGCGAAAGTCTCAAGGATTCAATGTGGTCCAAGCTATGGGCCTAGCCGAGCTGGATGGACTCAACGATCCAAACGCCAACGGTGACAAACCTTTTCTTGATAAGGCATATTCCAAACCGAATGAGGCCTATTGGAAGCACGTGGATGCCGTATTGAATCTTGCACTGGCCAGAAATATCCATATTGCACTGCTGCCTACTTGGGGAGATAAGCTATTCTTGGACAGTTGGGGGACAGGGCCTGTCATTTTCAATCTAGAGACTGCTTATCAATTTGGCAAGTGGATCGGAGTCCGATACGCCAACCAGAAAAACCTAATCTGGGTCATCGGCGGGGATCGAAATCCACAGGAGAACTCACAAGACATAGAAGTCTGGAATGAAATGGCTCGCGGAATCTTTGAAACCCAAAATCCAGAGAATAAGCAACTGATGAGCTTTCATCCACAGCCGACAGCACCTGGCAGAAGTTCCAACTGGTTTCACCAAGAGGATTGGTTAGACTTCAATATGCATCAGACAGGTCATTGTCCTAATCAGCCGACCTATCAAAAAATCGGGCATGATTTGACTCTTTCTCCGAAAAAACCAACTATCGATGCAGAACCCATGTACGAAGAGCACCCGAAGTGCTTTGATGCCAAAAATCAAGGCTACAGCGAAGCCACTGACATCCGAAAGATTATGTATTGGAATGTATTTGCAGGCGCAGCTGGACAAACTTACGGTTGCCATGCCATCTGGCAAATGTATGACTTGGATAAAGTACCAGTCAATGGACCACTAAAACCTTGGCACAAATCGTTAGACTTAGAAGCTGCAAATCAAGTGAAGCACTTGAAAAATCTGATGCTGGAGTTTCCCTTTTTTACCAGAATCCCAGATCCGGGATTGATTACAAATTCACAAGCTGATGATGAATACTACGTGGCTGCCACTCGAGACGTGGATGGAAGCTATGCCCTACTCTATTTCCCCGCAGGAAATCAGACAGATCTTAATCTTAGCAATCTGGCAGGAAATTCAATTTTGGGAATTTGGTATGATCCACGCACTGGAGTAAAAATCCCGATTGAAAAAGTGTCAAAAACAGCAAAAACAACAGTTATCCCCCCAAGTCAAGGAAGAGAAAATGACTGGGTTTTGATACTGGAATCAGTGGATTAATTGCAGGTATAGCTCTGGTAATCAACCTTGAAAAGGGACCAAAGCTTGCCCGCCTCGTCTCGATAGGTGATCGTACTTGTTTTTTTCTGGATCTCGATATTGCCACTAGACACGATCGTACTCCCATCCGTCAGGATAATGGTGCAAGGCCCATTGATCTCATTGACATCCTGAAGGGTGTCGCAGGAGGGGATCGAAACTGTAATTAAAAGCGATAGAAGTAAGGTGAAAATGGAATGTCGAATTGGTTTTTTCATTGATTAGTAGGGATTTTCAAAAATAACCAACAAAAATTAGAATGAGCGTCATTGCTGTAAAAAACGAAATTCGGAGGTTTAATTTTATTAAGGAAGAGCCGTAATTAGGTAAAAAGAGGTTAAGAAAATCAATTCAGTTTTAATTGGATAGTCCCGCAAAATCAGAGATCGACCAGATCAATGATTTTCAGTAAGAAGTCGCAAAAATCGTGACATTTGAGTTGTAGAATTTATCAATCAAATCAGAATCAAAAGATTAATTCGTTTTGCTTAAAAATTAATTAGTTGTCCTTCAAGAAGTTCGCCCAAATCAGAGTTAGACCGGAATATCTTTTATTGTTGTTGTTAAGAAAAGGAGCTAAAATCGCTGAATTTAAACCAATTCAAAACAATATGAAGATCAACTTACTTTTAGCCTGCTTTATGAGCGGCTTCCTTTTCTCTTGTGGAGAAGATCAAAACCCCAAATCTGGGGATTTTTATGTGAAAGCAACAATAAACCCACCAATCGAGAGTGGGATTTGGGGAGTTGGATCAGAATCCTTTGTTAAAACGTCTACCAAAGAAACCAGCTTACAATCTGATCCGATAAATGTAAAAGCAAAGGAGAATATTCTTGTTGAGGTTGGAATTTGGGGAGGTTCAGAAATATGCCACTCAATTACCGCAGACTTCTTTTACCTCGGGAAGGTTATCAAATCAGTAAAATATGAAATGTCTGGTCCGATCACCGCGTTATTAAAGAAATGCAAAGATGGCCACGTTCAAAATGTCAATTTAATAATCCCAAGCTGACCTCTGGCCTTAAAACGAAGAACTTCAGGAAAGATAACCACATGGG
>Ga0136559_1000185_pt1 | contig 21238 bp, 12 predicted proteins | sample AntRauMeHopE1496_FD_104633 | JGI IMG/M metagenome (GOLD analysis project Ga0136559, IMG submission 104633) | Saline lake microbial communities from Rauer Islands, Antarctica - Metagenome Hop E1 #496 | ecosystem: Environmental > Aquatic > Non-marine Saline and Alkaline > Saline | place... | reverse complement strand
CATACAAGCGCCTAGGTGTGCTGGTGTATTTGCTGTTGTGCATCGCGGGGCTGGTTACCACCTATTTAAAAGTGGCTTTTAAATTAAACCTTACCTATTTATTGCGCCGTAACATGGTCATAAGTCATGTGGTTTTGACTGTGTTTGCATTAATAAACTGGCCCGCGGTCATTACTTCATACAATATAGCGCATGGCTTTAATGACAAGCAACTGTTTCAATCGTTACTTCCTCAAAACGCCATCGTACTAGACAACAATGGTTTGCTAGAAGCAACTGAAGCTACTGAACACTACGACCCTGCCATAGAACCCACAGCAGTTTTTAAAAACCGCAACTGGCAAGAATTTAATCTTATTGCATACCATCTTAAACAACAAACCCATGGTACACGTGAGAACCCTAAGCACCTACAGTAACGCCGCTATAACGTGCAGCGCGGTAACGTTTATACTGGGTACGACATTATTTTTGTGCGCACTTTTTATAGGTACAAATAGCCTGGCAGCGGTCGGTTTTTTTTACTTATTCTTTGCAATACTTGCAAACGGTATCTTTTTTTTAATAGTGCTGGTAGACGCGTTGAGACCGGACCAGCCTGTGCAAGAAACCCTACTTGCGCTTTACTTGTTACTTTTAAACATACCTATTGCGCTGTTTTACATAACTATAATATACAGATGAATACTAAAACGTTTCTTTTTAAAAACTACTCGAGTCTTAAACTGCTGTTTATAGCTAAGGGCATTTCTATAACCTTACTGGCTTTGCGCATTAAATTAACCCAAGATTTTTACATGCTGTTTATGGGCTGGAACCTCATTCTTGCACTCATACCGTTTGTTGTAAGTATGGGTTTGCTCCGTCATGTACAAGCGATGACAAGACCTAAAAGCAGCTTAGCCACCACAGGCAGCATAGCCGTTTTATGGTTACTTTTTTTACCCAACGCGCCCTACATGCTTACCGACCTTATACACACGGCAAACCACAGCGGTGTTTTATTTTATATAGATACGGTAACCATAAGCAGTTTTGCCATTACCGGTCTTATTACAGCCCTTTACAGCATAGAACACATGATTATAGTTGTATCCATAACTTGGAAACCGCTTAGCCGCCTGCAACAAAACAGCCTACGTCATGCCTGCTGGTGGCTCAGTGCGCTAGGCATTTATCTGGGCCGCGTGTTGCGATGGAACAGTTGGGATGCGATAAGAGAGCCCGCACACATCGCTGCCGATGTATTGGACCTTTTCTTAAATCCTTTAACACATGCAAAGGCGTGGTTACTGATTATAGGCTTAGGCTTATTTTTAAGTACGGTGCACCATATATTCTTAAAATACAACCGTTATGAAACGCGCCAATAGAAGTGCCTATGCCGCAGCGGCACTGGTCATTTTTCTAATAGAACTAAGTATCGCCAGCTATGTACATGATGCGTTTATAAGACCGTATGCAGGCGATATACTGGTCGTTATCCTTATTTATTGCGCAGTCATGGCGGTTACTGATTTCTCTCCAAAAACCTCAATGCTAGCCACACTGGTGTTTGCATGTAGCATAGAAACCGCACAATATTACAAACTCATTTCCTTGCTTGGTTTAGAACACCTGCGCCTTGCACGCGTTATTATAGGAACCAGTTTCTCTTGGCTGGATTTGGGTTGCTATGGTATCGGGATAGGCATCGTATGGTTCGTAGAACGAACTCGCTGATTGCGGCTTACCGATTGCCTGTTACTGATTGCTGATTGCCTATTGCTGGTTGCCTATTGCTGATTGCGGCTTACCGATTGCCTATTACTGATTTCTTATTGCTGATTGCCTATTGCTGGTTGCCTATTGCTGAATGCCTATTGCTGATCGCTGATTGCTGATTACGGCTTACCGATTGCCTATTGCTGGTTGCCTATTGCCTATTGCTGTTTCAAAGTTAAAACGAACGCTGCGCTACGCAGTCATAACTCTGAACCTGCCTACCGCAGAAAGACTCATAACTCCAAACCTACTTCCCGTCTACAAAGTCTCGTAAATAGTCAAAACGTGGCGTTAGCGTACCCTCGTTTGTGGTCATTTGTGCGCGTTCTAAAACTCCGTTTTTATCGCCATTAAAAAATGCGGGCATCACGTGTTTTAAAAACATCTCACCAAAACCTTCACTAGCATCTTTAGGTAATTCGCAAGGCAGGTTATCTACCGCCATAACGGTAATCGCACCAGGCTGGTCGTAGGCTACCTCTAGTCCTGTTTGTGGGTCATAACCATAAAATGGGTCTGCGATGGTGCTAGCTCTGATTGTAGAAGCTATGGGGCCGGCTATGTCACAACTCACATCGGCAATGAGGTTTATTTTAAACTTGGGGTTTTTTGTGTCTTCGTTAGTAAAAAAATACGGCGCATTGTTCCCATAAAAATGTCCCGTAATAAGCATGTCCGTAACCGCAGCAAACTTCATAAAATCGCTTTCAAGTAACTCAGGGTTGTTATAGCACTCGGTTTTTGTGGGTTTGTAGCCGTCTTTGCGTGTGTAATAATCTACCACATCTAGCTGGGTAAAGACCGTTTGTTTATTTACAAAATGCGCTAGTTGCAAGAATTCTTTAGGCTTTACCTCGTGAATGTGTAAAAACTCTAAAATCTCCCTTATTCCGGCCGCAACCTTACCCTTGCCAGTGGCGACTATCTTTATGGGTGGTAACAGGTTTTTGATAGCTTGCAATTCACGTTTTACAGCTTTTAAGTCTGCAAGTGCTTCGACCTTGGGCAAGTTAAAAAGGTTATCGCGCAAACCTAGCGCCCTAAAACCATTATAAGCACCTACAAGCCCGGCATAACGGCCGAAACCTATAAGCCGTGACCCAGATTTACGCACGATGGTCTCATGGTCATACAACACGATTTTTTTATCGAGAACCGCCTGTAACAACACTCTATTGTAGGACTGTTTTTTTATAGTATGCGAAAAGAAAAAATATTTTTTACCCGCAATTAAATCTTCTTTAGGCACTTCTTTAACGCCCAGAAAAACATCGGCATCACTAACATTGTCTCTTACCGCAATGCCATGTGCAGCATATTGTGGGTCAGGAAAAACCCGAATGGGAGAAGATTCTACTAAGAATTCTGCTTTCGCGAAAGCGTGCTTCATACCGCCTAACTGCTCTGGAGTGAACACTACTCTCCTATCCGGCGGGCTTTTCCTTTCTCGTATGAGGGCAAATTTCATAGACTATTTTTAAAGTAGCAATATACGGAAATGGAAGTGAAATCCCATGCAGCGCTACCGCTCACGTTAATCAATAGTTAAACTGCTCAAAACTAGTAGTAATACTATTAAATTTGCGTAAAAATAAGCTTATGATGCGTTATTTCAAAGAATACAGTCAGATTGCAATAGGCATTTTACTAGCAAGTGTAGGCCTTAAAGCGTTTTTATTACCTAACGGCTTTCTGGATGGTGGTGTAACGGGGATTGCGATTTTACTAAGCCAGCAAATGGACTGGGACATTTCTATAATGCTTATGGTTTTGAGCATTCCGTTTATAATCATAGGTGCTTTTACCGTTTCTAAACGCATCGTCATTAAATCTATTATTGCGATTGCACTGCTTGCGCTTTCTATAAACCTAGAGACTTTTAGCACGGTTACCGAGGACAAATTGTTAATCGCGATTTTTGGCGGTGTTTTTTTAGGTGCTGGTATAGGTATTTCTATACGCAACGGTGCGGTACTGGACGGGTCCGAATTGTTGGGCCTTTTTGTCTTTAACAAATATGGGATAAGCATAGGTAAAACCATACTCGTATTTAACGTTGTGCTGTTTATGATAACCGCGGTGGTGGTGTCTGTAGAGGTTGCGATGTACTCAACCCTTGCATACATGGTGACTGCAAAGGTTATCGATTTATTTATTCAAGGTTTAGAAAACTTTATAGGACTGACCATAGTTTCAAAACATTCTAAAGACATAGAACATGCCATAGCCCAAGATTTAGGCGTGGGCATGACTGTGTTCAAAGGAGAAACCGGTTATGGCAGTAGTGGAAAAAATGAAAAATTATACATTATTCAGACCGTGGTAAACCGTATAGACATAAACAAAACTTTAAAGCTTATAGAAGACGTGGATCCTAAAGCCTTTGTTATAGAATTTGATATAAACAAAGTACATGGTGGCGTTTTAAAGCGGTATTTAACACGAGATAAGACAGCTGTGTTGCCCGACGAACTTGTTAATAAGCATAGTGTGTAGCATAATAGTGGTTCGTATGTGCGTTACCGTAAAGGGTATGCGTAAATCAGGGTTTAGCGGTTAGAAGGTAGCGGTTAGCGGTTCACCTGGCACGCTAACTTAGGGAATGCGTCTTCCACTTTGCCCGCAGCCCAAATTTAACAAACGCAGCATCTAAACTTAAAAGAAGCGCCATAATATATCATGGCAACGTGCTGCTTAGGCATCTAATTTGAAGTATCTTTGCCCAACGTTTGGACTTTGGAACTCAATTCCTGTGATATTGAATCAATCGAACAATATGGGGTCGACTGGTATTGACAGCGAGACCGAGTTAATAGTAAGCATGTAGAGCGCTGGGAAACAGCTCTTAAATCTCATTTTTCATCTTTTTTAAACGGCGATAATAACTACGCCCTAGCTGCATAATCCGAATTACAGTAGGATAGTGCCTCGGACTACCAGGTAGTCAAGCAGGAAATCTCTCAGAAGCCTTGATTTACGGCGGCTGATCATGAGATTTCGTAAATGTAAATCTATCCTCATCAGGGCTTTGATGTTGAGGAGAAACCCAATCGAAGCCAAGTGGTACTTTGGTAGTTTCTGACCGGTGTACCGACTGAAATTAAATAGAAACTAAACATGTAGAAAGCGATTGAGTCGCTCGTTTGGACGAGAGTTCGAATCTCTCCGACTCCACTAGGATCCTTATAGTCGGTTGATTATAAGGGTCTTATTTTTTATGGGTATATAAATTTCTATTGCCATTTTCACGGATACTACATCTTAAAATATATAATTCATCCTACTTGCCGAGTATTTTAATCCATATTATTTACTATGGTAGAGGTCAATAGTTGGCTCTTGATATGACGGTCACTTACCCGCAAATAGGTTATTCTTAGCCAATATTTGACCTCAAATATCATCGTGTGAAGTCCGCAATCACCCTATATTATTTTTAGTGCTGTTGCATTGAATCTCAAATAATAATTCGCTTATTGCATGGTGGTTATAATATTCGTTGCTATTGATACGGTCATCTAGATAGATACCTAACTTACTCCATACCTGACCTAACGGCATCTGCTGTGGCCTTTGCATTTCATATTATGCGGTTTATAAAGATATATTTTAGGGGTTAGGCTGGAAACTAATATTTACATAGCACCTATGCTCTTTATTTTGCCGTTTTGGGTTGGCGGTTAGCTTAACTACAGCAACCGGCGTCTTTCTCGTAGTGCCGTTGTTTCGCCTTATTTTAGGTTGCCAATTGCATCTGAATGATTGGATTTCAACCATCTATTAAAAAATAACGATTTCAACAAAAAAGTTGCTCAGCGATATTGCCTATATAAGAAACACTCTTCGTTTAAAAAAACACTGCTGCCAACTCCTCCTCGGAAATATTATTGAAATACTCGCTACTTTTGATTTCCTTTAATTTCTCCAATACGGATTCCTCGCGGTGCTCCACTCCAATCAAGGCTTGTTTTACTTCTTCGATATCACGGTTAACGAAAAAATCTCCAAAAATTTCAAGTTCCGTAATTACCCCTTTATACACATTAAGGTGAACCTCTACGTGCCCTCCATCGGTTTTCACCCCTTTCTTTAAACCATACTTGGGAGAGTAGCCATAGTTCCATGACCAAGTGCTGTACTTTTCATCTGCTAGTTTTTGAATAGCGGCTCTATCCTTTAACGTTAGTTGGTAAGCAACAGCGTCAGGGTATATCTCCGTAATGTGATCCATCACCTTTTGGCGAAACTGGTCTATTCCAATAGCGTCTTTTAGATGGCTAGAAATATTTGTTACTCTGCTCCGTACCGACTTTCGGGCTTTTCCTTCAAACTTTAAAGGATTTACATTCAATGCATCCGATATATCCTGAATTTCTGATGAATAAAGTAACGTACCATGGTGCAACACTCTTTGCTTTTGATGATAGATGTGTTCCGCATTACCCGAAAACTTCTGATCATCAATCAGGATATCGTTTCTTCCGGAAAAATGAGCCTTTACTCCCAATCCCTCCAAAACGTCGATAATAGGCTGGTTATATTTTTTGAAATCCACTTTTGCACCTTCCTCGCCGTAACCCATTATAAAGGTATAGTTGATGTTTCCTAAATCGTGAAAAACGGCTCCGCCACCTGTCAGGCGTCTTACTACTTTTATCCCACGTTGCGTTACATGGTTTACATCTATCTCGGCCAGCGTATTTTGGTGTTTTCCGACAATTATAGCATTGTTATTTCGCCACAACATGAAAATATTATCATCAAAATTCTTAAGGAAGTACTCCTCGACCGCTTGATTAAAATAAGGGTCTAGGCTTTGGCTATCGATACAAAACATCGCCATGAAAATGAGATTTAAGATGGATTAAAAAATTAGCGTGTAGGTTTCAAAAAATATCGATGAATTTGATGAGCCTTACAGGAACATTGATGCGTATATAATTTTCTTGTCCCGTAATTTGTAAAACGTGCTCTTAGCTTACTTCATTTGTTTTAAACTGAAAATCAGACTTTAGCAAATTATGCTCTTTTACTATGCCCATCAAACTCCCTGTTTATTGACTCTAAAACACCTGTTTACATCATGGCCTCCAACTGGTCATCAAAATACAGGTTCTATAATTATTTCGGTTATCACTGCACTTGCAAGAAAACATCCATCGTGCGCACTGTGGTGCATCTCCTTTATTGTAGCTTCATCCGGAATGTTATCCCCTAAAAAGGATGTTTTCGGCCTCAAATAAAGCTTTGTTATGGTCATTTTTGAATTTTCGTTTTTTTCTAAAATGGCTACTGCATCGTCTTCGTAAGTTCCAACAGCGTATTTTTTCATTGACGCAATAGCTAGAAAGGTGAGCATGTGGCAGCTTGCCAAAGAAGCAGCAAAAGCTTCTTCGGGGTTTACAAGTTCTTTTTTTCCAAGATAGTCTGGGGCAGCAGACGCCTTTATCTCGGTACCTCCTTCAAATTTCCATCTGTGCGTGCGATCAAACTTTTTGTAAGAGAAATCTTGTGACTCATTTTCCCAAAGTAAATTGACTTTATGTTCTGACATGATTATTATTTTTTTTTAATTTATTATCGTTATTTAGGTTTTCTATTTAGTAAGTATTTTTTACATTCACAATCATTAGCATCAAAACGGGTTATACTGTCCTAGCCTATAATATTAAAAAAACAGAGGCTTGGCAACTATCAGTTTATTTCTCCCTAGCGTTTCACCCTTCAAACCATCCAATAAAATACCGTTTTTTTCAACCGCTCGTCCTTAAAGTAGGATTCACGTTTATCGTCTTCCCTTCTTTATTTTTTTATTGCTGGTCGCTAAAGGGGAAGTAATCTTAAAGCTAGTGGACCATAATGGCAGTTCATGTAACTTGCAGCGGGAGCGATACCAATAATGAGTGTTGCTTCTTCAAGCGCCTGCATTTGGAACCCTCGTAAATATAAGTAAAAAGCTGCGAAAAGTTGTTTAGTAAACGCTAAATTAAGCACACGCCCTTCAACAGCGCAATAAAATACGGATTTAGAACCATCCCCGAGGCAATCTACATCTGATTGAGTTGATACACACTTAAATCCCGTAACCAGACTCCTGAAATCCACAGAAACAGAAATCTTCTGTTGAATAATTATCGTAGTCTACATTTTGATTTCTTTTCAGGAGTGAATAACATTCTAAACGTATCTGCTGAATAAAACGAGGGGCACTAAACGTCATCATCAATCTCTGTGAGCATATTACAAACTTCCTGTAATGCTAACAGCATTTTTTTATTCTTGCTTTCTTGCGCAATTTTAATTCCTATTTCAGAGGTCGGTAATTAATCCCTTTTCTTTACATCTGCTAAAGCTGTGTAATTATAGACACATTTAAAGGACAGAACCTTCTGAAGTTCTCTCAACAGTTCAAAAGAGACTTAAATCGCAACGAATAGCTAAGGTTTATTTATAGCAGAACACCGCATCCATCACTAAAATGCAATCATCTAGCACATCAATTGAAATCTTATTTTGAACGACAGCATAATGTCTGCAACTACCGAGAGTCTGCTGGTGCCAATACCCTTTTTTACAAGGTAACGTATGAACTTAGAAAGGCCTTCTTTACATGCTTTGAAATGTTTACAACTACTAAAAACAGATCAGCAAGCTACACGTTTGAGCATTATGGTGTTATAGAAAAAACCGAAGAATGTTTACAAACAAAATACGTGAAGCGATGCCTTCAAGTGGTAAGAACCCTATGGATGAAATAGTCCGTACAGAAGAATTTTTTGTAAGCGGCTAGGAAAACGGTAATGTGGGATTACATTTCGGAACGCTTCTAGTTTACTAGAAAAAAGTCTTCGGATCACTCCGTTCTAAATTTAGAAGTCAGTATCAACATTTTTTCACTTAAACCAAATAACCAATACAGTTGTTCCCAAACTAATTGCGCTTCTTTGTGGGTCCGCTCACTATTAGTTTGAGAAATTACATCATTAGTTAACTTATTTCTTGGAAATTCAAACCCTTCCGATGTCGGTTTAAAAGGAATTAATTTGGTTTTTGAAACCTCAAAATCAATGGTTTTTAATTGTGCGCAAATGTCATCAAGATTTTTCATGATCACATCAGAAATAGTTGTAAAATCGTCCGAAGCGGCTGTGGTGTTGTGGTTTTGGATATATGCATTTAGTGATGCCAAGGACGATAAAAAACTATGATTCATGACCACGAGCTCATAAATATCGTCCATGTGATTTTGTTTTGAAGCTGGTTCTTGTACCATTCGCTGGAATGCGGAGCTCAAATTAGAGGTTTGTAAAAAAGCATCTTTTCGGCTTACCCTTAAACTTGTTGGTATAGGTCCTTTTTGCTGGTAGAAGAGACTAATGGATTTAAAAAATGCAGTGTTTGCTTTTAAACTATCCTTAATATTAGCACCAATTTCCATAAACGACCAAGTAGGTAGTAGCCAACGCATAGCCAGAAAAGACAGCCCAGCACCAATAACAGTATCGAGTACCCTAAATTGAATTACCTTTAAAACATCGGGCTGTATGATGGCGTAAATAAAAACAACACTCAAGGTTATAAACGTTGCTGAAGCTTTATAATTTTTTTGTAACATTGAAAACGCTATCACTAAAGAAACGATTCCTAAGCTACCATAAACATACGGATTAACGTTTAAAAACACGAGACCGCTTGCTAAGGCTGCGCCAATAAGTGTACCAATAATACGGTCTTTACTTCGGGCTTTTGTAAGTCCGTAACTCGGCCGCATAATTACAATAATGGTTAGAATAATCCAATACGGATTCTGGAAATCAAGATACAAACCAATACCATAACCTACCATAACAGTAAGGGCAAGGCGTAACGAATGTTTGAAGATTGTAGAGCGGAGACTGAGGTTTCTAAGTAATAATTTAGGGTCATAATCTTGCGGAACAACGAAGCGTTTAAGCTTGTCATTTTTAATGAAATCATCTGACGTTAATTCCGGATCACCCAGTAACCACTTTATTTTCTTAAGCTTTTCAAATTGTTTTTTCTGATAGTCCAAAAAGTTCTGAAGCATTAGATAACGTTCGTAATCTTGCGGATGATTTTCGTTTTTGAATTTTAGTGTGTCACTTTCTAGTGTTTTCAAAACGTCTGTAATGAATTGATTAGACGGGAATTCTTTCCATTTATTAACATACTTTGCTATGGATCGAAGCTGCATCGAAAATTCTGAGATCAAGGCCAGAAAATTTGTTTTAAATACGGGATGTGATTCAAAAAGCGCATCCATTTTCTCGTAATTTACAGGCTTAGCAATTGCCGTTTCCAACATTTCTACCAACTGAATAAAGACCAATAAGCGTCTGCTTTGATAGTTAGATTTACCTGAACTTTTTCGTGACGAAATTAAGATTTCTCGCAACGTTTCGTGGTGTTCGGTTAATGCACTTTGCAAAGTCATGAGCTGCGTTTGCAAAGTTTTTCGGTTAGGTTGTTCACCCATAAGTTGCTTTCTGGCATCTAAAAAATCGGCTGTGAGTAAAAACGTTTCGTTGAGTGTTTCTTCGGTTTGTGCCTTTGGGTTTAAAAGATACCACAATGTTGAAAGCAAAAGATACCATAAACCTCCTGCACCAACAAATAATAAGTATTGGTAGATTTCTAGGGTTTTGGACGTGTGCGCAAAACTCAAGACCAAAGCCAATAGTCCTGAAAAACTAATTAAAGAGGCTCTGAATCCATAAATAGAAATAAAAGCCAGACAGAAAGTTAACACCCCTAAAAGAGGAAATAGTACGAGATTGGAAATTTTGAGATAGCCACTGATAAAACTGATAACCACAACCAAAGCGGCTGAAACCAAAATGCCAATCTGCCTGTGTTTTATATTACCACTGACATCACTAGGCGAACACCAAAACGCACCGAAGCAAAGAGCGAGACCAATTTCAAAATAGCCTGTAAGAATGCCAACAACAATTGGCACAGATATAGCTATGCCCAATAAAATAGCTTTTGAAAAACTTGTGCTTTTCAAGAATTCTAATAATTCTTTGACCTGATTTGAAGTAAATTTCAAGAAGCTTATAGTGTTTTTTTGCCGTACTGGCAAAGTTACAACTTGAATAGGGCTATAAACGAAAAATATGGTATATTGCCGTGGTTTAAGTGCGAATCAAGCATTTAATATCACGAAAAGATTTGTTTGCGTCAACTCGCATTAATGATCTGAGGTTGATTTAATAGGTATCACCTTATTACACAAAACTAGGAATAACTCAAAAATTTAAAACAATGAAAACATTTAAAACAACTAAAGCTATACTGATGCTAGCTATAGTAGTACTTACAGGTACCCTTTTTACATCATGCAATGGAGACGATGATAACGCCGCCGCAAATAGTCTTGTAGGCACCTGGCTTTTAACGGCCGGCCAAACGGAATTATTTGTAAACGGTGTTTCAGAAGGTATAGAGATGGAAACTATAGATGCAAATAATTTCACTAGAATCACCTTTAACGCAAACAGCACCTATGTCGTAACCATTTCAGAGTCCTTTATGCAAAACGGTCAAGAGGTTATCGATACCTCAACGTAATCTGGCACCTATAACTTAACAGGTAATACACTCTTTATAACCGAAGCTGGAAGCACCGATGTTGAAGAAGTTCCTATAACGCTAACAGCTAACCAGCTAATTGTACGTTTTGAAGAAGAGTTTACAGACACAAACAACGACGTGTTGAGATTCACTGGGTCGCAAACCTTTACTAGACAATAATTTAAAATACACAGGTGTGTTCAATTCATGCCTGTGTTATTATTTTGCTTGTTTATTTGCCGCATTTTCCTAAAATGGCGGTTTTTTTTTGTTGACCGTTTTTAAATCCGTAACTTGTGTCTTAGAAAGGCTGTTATTTATTTGAGTTAACGTGTTGATTTAAACGCGCCACAAAAATTTAACCAGATTCAATTTGCGTTTGTTAAATCCGGATAATAAACATGCTGACAGGTAATGCACTCCATGTCTAAATATGGATTTGGCTCTTATCCCGTGTGTTATGCCAGTTATTGCTTTTATCTCGCTGTTTATAAAGTCGCCGACCTTATAGCACCGTGCAAAAGCTATTATAACCAGTAAGATGCGCTTTTACAGTTTATATAGCTCTGCAACGCGTTGCCCTCAATATTTAACCCAACGTTCTTAAAACACCTGAACAGACTCGCTATCTGCTACCTTATTGTATAGGTATCTACTGCTTATTCTGGATGGTTATAGGAAACGATGATACCAAATCTACCTTGCAGCCCTAAGTGGTTCTAGTTCCTGATATATAGCGGTACGCACCGTGCATCTTAGCTGTTTTCTAGTAGCGGCGTAGCTTACTATTTTCGTGTCGTGAAATAAATGTCTTGCCACGACCTCTTTTTGCTTTCTGGGACAGAATATCCTATAATTATTGCAGATTCAAATGTGACAAAGCATTCGTATGCCCTTCATGAATTCCAGCCATTGCTCGCCAACAAACGCTCTGTTTGCCAGCACGTGGTCAATACACCCAACCAAAACAATCGATAAAAATCCTGAATCGGTGCTGTGCGTTCTGAAGTATTTGCGCTGCCTGTTTTATCCAACATCCTGAACAATCGGAAAGACTACATTTTTATTATTCACCCCTAACATAAGTATACTTTATAGCACTGCACCCATATTTACAGTTGGTTCGATTTAATACAAAAACAAGCACACATGTATATGGCAACAGCTTGAAGGTGCATTTTGCCACTATCTACATCGTTAGGTTGGTAAAGGATAAAAAGCACTAGATCCGCCTGTAGCTGCTCGCAGCTTATGCCTCGGTTGCAAATCTCGCAGATACCTTTACAAAATAGACCGACTTTACCTTACAAAGCGCATGGTTAATCAGGGAAATTAAATAGATCTCAGATAAGCTGAAATCATTGCCAAAACAAGCGCTTAAAGGTGTCAGCAAATCTGTATCGTTAGTGCCGATACCGAGATTCTTTTTTAAAGCCGTTACTTGAACAATAATGCTTTAATGTACTGAATTCCAATATTTTTAGACATAAAACAGCTGTTAGGTCGCTAGTTTTTTAATAGTGAAGTGAATTTTGCAGCACACTAAAATTTTATTTTTATAACGCAAGCTGGGTTCAAGCCGTAAGTGTTTTGCTCTTGTGGGTTAAACTCAACAAATGTAGCATAGATGATTTACTACTAAAAATCACAAACATGCTTTCGTCAATATCTCGAAAGCAATTGACTAAAGCTCACAATAAAATACACGATCTTGTTTAACCTTTATAAGGCCAAAAAAGGTTTTCATAAGTCAGACGTTTTTAACAAAGGTTTACTATTTTTTAGCTCGTTATAATGCGAACTAGTTGTACCTTGAAAAAGTTAAATAAAGTGATTGTTCAGATTGAGAATGGAATTATCTGCAAAGAAAAAGAACCTCATGAAAGCTATTGGCGAACTTTTGAAAGAACCAACCAACCTCTAGGCTTTAGCAACAAGGATACACGCTTTACTTATTTTGTCACCTAACCGCTGAGTGCGCTTTGAGACTGCCGCAAAAATCAATCAAACCAGTAAAAGTTCTGTTTTGAGCGATTTAAATGTGCCATCATAATTACGTTATATCGATTATTTCGCTTAGTTTGAAGACAGAAAGCTACCACCGGGCGTCTTAATTTTACATACAAAATACCGTGTTGCAACAGACTCGTTTGATTGAAAAAGAACCACGTATTGTTCAAAAAGTTAATGATTTTAATAAAAACCACAACCCAGATAAGTTTAAGGATGATAAATCCGTAGGACAGTTGTTTGAAGTGCATTCGGAACAATACAGCACAAACACTAAACATAAATTAGAACAAATTAAACACATTAAAAGCACGCCCGAAACACCTACAAAAACGAATATTATGATCTCCAAAAACATACTTTCTCTCCTCGTGCTATTAATCATAAGCTCCTGTGGAAACGATAAAGCGGCTCAAAATTCTGAATCGGCTCAACCTAAGGCCATGGCTTTACCAGTTATAGACGTACCCGTCAAAACCATCACAATTTATACAGATTATCCAACAAGTATTGAAGGTATTATTAATAGCGAAGTAAGAGCAAAAATTTCCGGTTACATTACCGATGTTTTAGTAGATGACGGGCAAAAAGTGCGCAAAGGACAAACCTTATTTAAACTTGAAACACAAGCCCTAAATCAAGATGCAGCTGCAGCTCAAGCAAACGTAAATGCGGCACAAGTCGAAGTCGACAAACTAAAACCTTTAGTGGAAAAAGATATTATAAGCAATGTGCAACTAGAAACTGCCAAAGCCAAATTGCAACAAGCAAAAAGCGGTTACAACAGTATAATGTCAAACATCGCTTATGCCACTATTACAAGTCCTGTTGATGGCTATCTAGGTGAAATCAGACTTAGAAAAGGAGCGTTGGTAAGTCCTGCAGACCAGCAACCACTTACTACAGTTTCAAATATCAGTAAGGTCTATGCCTATTTTTCAATGAATGAGAAAGATTATCTCAATTTCATTCAAAATACGGAAGGGGATTCAAAAGAAGAAAAAATAGAAAATCTACCAGAAGTCACTCTAATATTAGCAAACGGAAGCGAGTATAAAACCAAAGGAAAAATTGAAACTATCAACTCACAAATTAATAAACAAACAGGAACTGTGTCATTTAGAGCTCTGTTTGATAACTCCAATAGGCTACTAAATAATGGGAATAGCGGAACAATTAAAGTGCCGAGCGTCTATAAAGATGTTTTAGTTGTTCCAAAATCTGCAACTTTTGAGAATCAGAATAACAGGTTCATTTACACAACGAAAAAGGATTCTACGAACGCCACAATCGCTGTTCAAAAACCAATTGTCATTAAAGGACAAAGCGGAAATCTATACATCGTCGAAAAAGGTCTTAAGGAAGGAGAAACAATTATAGCTACTGGTATTGGAAAATTAAGAAAAGGTATGGCAATTATACCTAAGAAAGCAAATTTTGATAGCATTACAAAACCGATTAAAAAAGAGTTTCAATGATCATAGCTAACCGATGACTTTTACTTTTAGACTGATACCATAAGACTAAAAAAAGCAAGTGTTGCGTCTTAGGTTAACTCTTAAGGACTTTTAATCAGTCATAAACCCTTTTTTTAAATAAATAGCTAGCCAAAAACGCTAGAACGAAACAAAAAAGAAATTATGTTAAAAACATTCATAACGCGACCTGTGCTTTCTACAGTTATCTCGATAATTATAGTAATTCTTGGTATTCTGGGATTACGTTCCCTTTCAGTTACGCAGTACCCAGACATCGCACCACCAACAATTCAAGTCACAGCGACCTATCCTGGAGCAACAGCCGCCACTATTTTAGAAAGTGTTATTATTCCTATCGAAGAGCAGATTAATGGCGTGGAAGGAATGACTTATATTAAATCTACGGCAACTAATAATGGTACTGCAAACATTACCGTTTATTTTGACCAAAAAATAGACCCAGATATTGCTGCGGTAAACGTACAAAACCGTGTAGCTCGGGCTAATCCTTTGCTTCCACAAGCAGTAAGACAAACAGGTGTCTTAACACAAAAGGAACAAACAAGTGCTTTAATGTTCATCAGCTTTTACTCTGAAAACGAGGCCTACAGCGACACATACCTTCAAAATTATTTGAAAATTAACGCGGTACCGGCATTTCAGCGCGTTAATGGCGTTGGTAATGTTTCCGTTTTTGGTGCTAAAGATTATGCGATGCGCGTGTGGTTAACACCAGAAAAAATGGCAGCGTACGGAATAACACCAGCAGATGTAACAGCGGCGATTAATGAGCAAAGTCAAGAAGCTGCCGCGGGCACCATTGGTGAAAACAATGGAGAAGCGTTTTCATATGTTATTACTTATGAAGGTCGTTATAAAAACCAAGAGCAGTACGAGAATATTATCCTAAAATCATTAGGCGACGGAGATTTTTTAAGATTAAAAGATGTCGCTAAAATTGAATTAGATGCCCAATCGTATGCTTCAACAGCAAACACCAACGGAAATCCTAGTGTAGCCATAGGTATATTTCAAACGAAAGGTTCTGATGCACAAGCTATCATCGAAGAAATAAAAGTAGAATTAGCCTCATTAGAAAAAGATTTTCCAGAAGGCATAGATTATATCATTCCTTATGATACCAATGAATTTTTAAATGCGTCTGTAGAGAAAGTAGTTACTACTTTAATAGAGGCTTTTGTACTGGTATTTATCGTAGTATTTATCTTTTTACAAGATTTCAGATCTACATTAATTCCAGCCATTGCGGTACCCGTATCTATTATCGGTACGTTTTTCTTCTTGAATTTATTTGGCTATTCCCTTAACCTTTTAACGCTTTTTGCTTTGATATTGGCGATCGGTATTGTGGTAGATGACGCCATCGTTGTTGTAGAGGCCGTACACGCAAAAATAGACGACGGTGCAAAAGATGTTCAAAAAGCAACCATTGAAGCCATGAGTGAAATCTCAGGAGCTATCGTATCCATTACATTGGTTATGGCGGCGGTTTTTATTCCTGTGACATTTGTTACTGGACCATCAGGCGTTTTTTATGAGCAATTTGGGGTAACACTTATTGTGGCAATTATGATTTCAGCGGTAAATGCATTGACTTTGAGTCCCGCTTTATGTGCTTTGCTTTTAAAGCCACATTCAGAAGAGGAGAAAAAGAAAACCTTAGTACAACGATTCTATGATGCTTTTAATACAGGTTTTAGCGCAATGACTAAAAAATACGGCCAATCCATAGGCTTTTTGTACAAACACAAATGGATAAACGTCGTCATACTTTTAGCATCCATTGCGGGTATTTGGTATGCGTCTACCACCACTCCAACAGGTTTTGTGCCAGACGAGGATAGAGGTCTGGTTTTTGTAAATGTTGAGTTACCGCCTGGCGCTTCAGTAGATAGAACTGCAGAAGTAAACCGAGATTTAAGAGGAAAAATATTGAGTATCGAAGGTGTAGCAAGTGTAACTTTAATTAATGGCCGAAGTTTAATAAGTGGAGCTGGTAATAACTACGGATTAGGATTTATAAAGCTAGATAATTGGAGTGAACGTGAAACTGATGAAACATCAATTCAATCTATTATCGGGCAGTTATTTGGCGCAGCATCAACAATTCCTGAAGCAAATATTATTTTCTTTTCGCCACCCAGTATTCCAGGTTTTGGAAATTCTGCCGGCATTGAAGTGAATTTATTAGACCGTTCTGGAGGCAAATTTGCAGAATTAGATAAGGTCAACCAAGAGTTTATAGGCAAATTGAGTCAGCGTCCAGAATTTCAATATGCACAATCATCGTTCAGTACAAAATATCCTCAATATAAACTAGATATCAATATGCCATTAGCAAAGGAATATGGCGTAAATATCAACAACATTTTCAATACGCTGCAAGGGTATATTGGTAGTATTTACGCGGCTGATTTTTCGCGCTTCGGTAAACAATTTAGAGTTTACATTCAAGCCTTACCAAATGACAGAGCAGATAAGCAGGATCTTAATAATCTCTATGTTCAGACAGGTTCAGGCGAAATGGCGCCAATCACACAATTTGTAAGTTTAGAGCGCGATTTTGGACCACAAGCTGTAACCCGTTTTAATCTTTTTAATTCCACATCTATTACCGGAGCTTTAAACCCTGGGTTTAGTACGGGTGATGGTATTGCTGCGGTTGAAGAAGTTGCCACGTCCCTACCCAGTAATTATACCACCGCATATTCTGGTTTAACACGAGAAGAATTAGCGGCAGGAGACCAAACCTCAACCATTTTAATTTTGGTTATTGTGTTTGTGTATTTTCTGTTAGCGGCACAATATGAAAGCTATCTCATTCCGTTTGCTGTATTATTTTCTTTACCGCTCGGTATTTTCGGAGCATTTATAACCACCAAATTTGCTGGCTTGGAAAATAATATTTACTTCCAAATTGCACTGATTATGTTAATCGGTCTTTTAGCAAAAAACGCTATCCTTATTGTGGAGTTTGCCATTCAACGCCGTCGCCATGGCGAGACCATTTTTGATGCCGCAGTCGATGGAGCAAAGGCACGTTTACGTCCAATCTTAATGACTTCATTAGCGTTTATCTTCGGGTTATTACCGTTAGTATTTGCAACAGGAGTTGGCTCTGAAGGAAATAGAGCTATTGGAACAGGCGCTGTTGGTGGTCTTTTAATAGGAACATTATTAGGGCTATTTATAATCCCCGTTTTATATATGCTCTTTCAATGGCTGCACGAAAAAGTAACCTCCAAACCAAAATCAGAAGCTCAAGAAGCCGCATAGATCGTTTGAAAAGTAGAAAAAAATGAAAAACTTAAGTATCATAAAATATAGTGTAGTCATCATTTTAATGCTGACGCTGCAATCGTGTTTTGTAGCTAAAGAATACACACAACCCGAATTATCAGACCTAAATATAGACGACGCAAAGTTTAGAACAGATAATATTCAGCAGGACAGTTCTTCTTTGGCTGAAGTGTCATGGAAAACGATGTTTACCGACTCGGTGTTGACCCAATATATAGAAAAAGGACTCGTAAATAATATTGATATTCGCGTGGCACTACAACAAATAGTGGCGTCTGAAGCCTATTTTAAGCAGGGTAAGGCTGCTTTTTACCCAACATTTTCTGTTAATGCACAATATACACATCAAGAATTGGCCAGAAACAGTCAGTTTGGTTCTTTCTTTGATGGTGCTTTAGATCAATATGAATTGACAGGAGCACTAGCGTGGGAAGCAGATATTTGGGGAAAAATCAGAAGTAACAAGCGGGCGTTTCAAGCTGAATATTTACAAACCATCGCTGCACACAAAGCTGTAAAAACACGATTGATTGCTAATATTGCATCGGTGTACTATCAAGTCTTAGCTGTAGACGAACAAATTAGTATTACGCAGCAAACTATTGAAACCAGAGCAAGCAGTTTAGAAACGTCAAAAGCATTAAAAGAAGCCGGTAATGTTACGGAAGTTAGCGTAAAACAAACGGAAGCACAACTTTACACAGCACAAGCTATATTGATTGATTTGAAAAATGAACTGCATATTTTGGAGAACACGTTAGCCATTCTTTTGGGAGATATGCCAAAGAAAATGGAGCGCTCTACCTTAAAAGAACAGCTAATTACCACCGCTCTAACATTAGGCGTACCATCACAGTTGTTAAGGAATAGACCCGACGTAATAGCCGCAGAATTTAATTTGAGAAATGCCTTTGAGCTGACCAATGCAGCACGTAGCAGTTTCTATCCGTCGCTCACACTTTCGGCTGCCGGAGGCTTGCAAAGTTTAGATATTGATAATTTTTTTAGTGCAAATTCAATATTCTCCACTTTTATTAGTGGTTTAGCACAACCGATCTTAAACGGTAGACGCATTAAAACACAATACGAAGTCTCTAAGGCAAATCAAGAACAAGCGCGTTTAAACTTTAAGCAATCTTTGTTAGTTGCATCAAAAGAGGTGTCGGATGCCATGTTTGCTTACGATTCAGCTTCACAAAAAATACAAATTAAACAAAAAGAATATGATGCTTATAATATAGCAACTATATATTCCCAAGAATTATTAAACAATGGTTTCGCCAATTATTTAGAAGTATTGAGAGCAGAAGAAAACGCTCTACAATCAAGTTTAGACCTAGTAAATGCAAAAAACAGTCAGTTACAAGCGGTTATTGACATATATCAAGCTGTAGGTGGTGGTTGGAAGTAAAAATCATTTTCCTAGAATACCGCCGCAACCCCAAATTTCCCTATCACCAGCATGCCTAACCAAATTATGGATAAAATCAGGTATTAATTCCATAGTGCCCAAGATTCGCGAATGATGCCAAGCATAACGGTAAAACCTTCTGTATCGCGTACCCTACTGAGCTGGTTTCAACTAACAGATGCTACAGGCCATAAAAGCTGAAACATTAGCTTGCGTTGTTAATTCATAGCAATTAGCAAAACAAGGCTCCTCTGGCACACACAGCAGCGTGTTCACGGAGTATTTAATGGCCTTTTTGTTAGACTCTATTTATGATTCATCTATGGCCGCGCACCACAAAACCTAGCGTTCCTTATCTTTACCAATACAGTATAAAATGGTTTGTGCATGGTATACAGTATGGTTTTCTACGATTCCGCTTTTTTATACAGCATCTGGTTTGCCGGGTAATCTTTGCCGAAATTAGTAAAGATCATATTAAAATTGAGGTAGTTTTGGACGGGTGTTGTTTTGTCATCTGCTCATGTGACTTTAGAAGCTAAAATAGCATCGTAACCAGACATGGCAGTATCTCGTTCTACCACCGTAAGTTCTTGCTATGTAGCTGGTCAGCTTGTAAAATGAGTGTTAAAGAGTGCAGCGCTGTTTGTAGCACACGCCCCTTTATTTTCAAGTTGTTTTACCAGTTTATCTTCTAAAAACGATGCTACCTGCAACATCGTCAGGCATGGCAAGCACCCGTACTCTTGTGCCTTAAAAGAGGCTGTTTCTGGGTTTCCCCGGTTTTCCATAAGGGGCAGCTTGTGAGCAGCGTATAATGCTCATAAACACAAAAAACATACCTGTTCTGCTTATTAAAATATCATGCTTTAGATAATCTGGAGTGGTGCATACGTTATTTTAAAAAAGAAAACCTGTTCCCATTTCCCTACAAACGGGAACGGTTTTCTAACACCCCTTTTTAAATTGAGCGCTTCACTAATGATGTTAAGCAGTCTAGAATAACCCTGTAGGCCTGCTGTTACGCACAGCGTGTTTTTTTTTTAAAGCTGCTTTAAAACTGCACAATCGTTTCACAAAAGTCAAAGTTTTAAACAGCAAGCGTAACCACTTCATAAAGTGCTGGTATGTGTGTGTCCCATAATTTCCCTGTTTGTAGTTTTACTCTAAAAGCGTCGGCTGCTGCGGCTTCACCATGTATGAGGTACGCCATTACAGGCTTGCTTTTTATGGCACTTAACCAGTATAATAGCTCCTGCTGGTCTGCATGTGCAGACAGGCCGTGCAACTGGTTAACTTGTGCATGAACCACATAATATCTACCATAAATTTTGAGCTCATGCGCACTATCTTGCAACTGCCGACCACGTGTTCCCGTTGCTTGATAGCCCACAAGCAGTATTTGGGTTGTTTTATCTTCTACAAGTTGTTTGAGATATGTGAATACACGGCCACAGGTTACCACGCCGCTTGCAGCAATGACAATTTTAGCGCCTAGCGTGTCTATAACTTCCCAGGTTTCTTTAAATGATGTGACTATGTTCATGTGTTTGCACATTTCATGGTAATCATCTAACGATAAAGTATGCCATATTGGAAATTGTTCAAATAAATCGAGAACACGATTTCCCCTAGGACTGTCTATAAACACCTTTAT
>Ga0136559_1000184_pt1 | contig 21264 bp, 19 predicted proteins | sample AntRauMeHopE1496_FD_104633 | JGI IMG/M metagenome (GOLD analysis project Ga0136559, IMG submission 104633) | Saline lake microbial communities from Rauer Islands, Antarctica - Metagenome Hop E1 #496 | ecosystem: Environmental > Aquatic > Non-marine Saline and Alkaline > Saline | place... | reverse complement strand
TGTGGAACATCTTTGCGCAACACCCATTGCCTGCGGCATTTCCCTCGAGGGAAAAGCTACACGATAGTATTCTTTTTTTAAAACACTCATTCAAATAACACATATAATGAGAAGGCGAGAGGTTGATGCAATGCCCTAATTACCGTCTTCCCTTGAGGGAAGATAAGAGTTGGGTGTTGTGCGCCTTGTAATTTGTGGACATTACAAGCTCTCGCAATGTTCGTCAATTCTAGGAACGTGAAATCGCATTTCGGGTATCGCTAGTGTAAAACCTCGTGATTTGCAAAAAATACCCTACCCCTCATGACGCCCACCTAATAAAAACAAGCTTCTCTTAAAATAATAACAGAAACTTGTAGTTTTACAACCACATGCGGCTTTCATTCCTTTTCATAGCGTTTCTATTCAGCACTGTTGCTATGGCGCAAGAATTTATGAATCTCAAGAAAAAAAGACTGGCTGTGCGCGATAGTATTTCCATAGATTCTATAAGCATTAATGCACGCTACTTTAAAGTGTTAGATAAAAATGGCGTGGTAGTAGATTCTACTAGCTATACCATAGATTTTGCTAAGTCCATGCTACGGTTTAACGACACACACTTTGTACAGCGCGATTCTATAGACGTAATTTACTTACCGTTGCCAGATTTTCTTACCAGACGCTACCAGACTTACGACCAGAGCATGGTTCTAGAAAATACCAGCAGGGTAGAACAGCTTATTGCCCTTAAAAAGCCTAAAGAAACAACAGCATACGTTCCCTTTGACGGCCTGCAAACTACCGGTAGTATTACCAGGGGTTTACGTTCTGGAAACAACCAGAATTCTGTGGTGGACTCACAGCTAGACTTGCGCATTACGGGAAAATTAAACGATAAAGTATCTCTTAGAGCTTCTATCCAAGATGCAAATGTGCCCCAAACCCAAAATGGTTATGCGCAACGTCTGGACGAATTTGACCAGATATTCATAGAACTCTACAGCGACGACTGGAATATACGCGCTGGTGATTTAGACGTACAACAAACAGGTTACCAGTTTAATAACTTCACAAAACGCGTGCAAGGTATCTCTGGCCAGGTTAACTTTAACGGCGACGAGTCTACCGGTTTTGCCCGTGCTGCTGGTGCACTTGTGCGCGGCACTTTTAACACCAGTAGGTTTACAGGAACTGAGGGAAATCAGGGACCGTATAAACTTGTAGGGCAGCGAGGCGAGCTTTTTATACTGGTCGTGTCTGGTAGCGAGCGCGTTTATGTAAACGGTGTACCGCTCACACGAGGCGAAAACGCAGATTATGTCATAGACTACAACGCCGGCGAGGTGTTTTTTAATTCCACATTTCCCATTACTAGTGAGATGCGCATCTCTATAGAATACCAGTTTAGCGATCGTAATTTTACCCGATTTATAGGCTATGCCTCAGGCGGTTTTAATACTGAAAAACTGCAATTGGAAACCTATGGTTATACAGAAAGCGATGCCCAAAACCAGCCCTTACAACAAAATTTAAGTCCAGAGCAAGTTGCGTTACTTGCCCTAGCAGGCGACGACCCTAATCTTGCCACAGCACCTAGCGCGATAAGCGACACCTTTTCTGAAAATAAAATTTTGTATCGCAAAGACGTCGTTAACGGTGTAGAACGCTTTGTGTTTTCGCAAATCGCAACAGACGCTCTTTTTGCCGTGCGCTTTACCATAGTAGGTGCAAATCAAGGTAATTATGTCATTGTAAACAACCAGGCGATAGCCGCTATTTATGAGTATCGCGAACCCATAAATGGCATTCTACAAGGTAATTACGAACCCATTATACGCCTTTTTACACCAGAAATACTGACCATAGCAGGACTTAAAGCAACCTATAAACCCACTAAAAGCACCCAAGTTTTTACAGAGTTTGCGGCTAGCAATAGGGACTTAAATAAATTTTCGGCTATAGATGATGACGACAATACGGGTGTTGCCTTAAAGCTGGCTGTAGAGCAAGAACTCATGCCCAAGGACTCACTCAATAGCCTCAAAGTGCGCCTCAATACAGACTATATTCAAACAGATTTTAGGAATGTGGAACGGGTTTATAACATTGAGTTTTCACGTGACTGGAACCTAGCAAACACTACCGCAAACCAGTTGTTTACGACCGCGGGCGTGGTTTACAAACGCGACTCAACCTTACAAATGAGCTACGACTTTCAGCATTTAGAATTTCAAAACACCTATTCCGGTAATAAACACCTCGTTGCAGGTGATTATACGGGTGGTGGCTGGCAATCTCGCTTTCGCGGAAGCGTACTCAATACAAAAGGTGCGGTCTTAACAACGCAATTTACAAGGGCAAATGCAAACGTACAAAAACGCTTTGCTAAAAATTATGCAGGAACAAGGTTCGACCATGAAGATAACCTGCAACGCGAGGTGGCTACCCAAGAACTTACCTTACTGTCCCAAAAATTTAGCAGTTACGAGTTTTATGCAGGTCGTGGCGACTCTACGGCCACGTTTGTAGAACTGGGCTACCGCGGCCGTGTAAATGACAGCTTGCGCGATGGTTTTGTACAACGCGTGAACCGCTCTAATAATTACTACGTAACCTCACAACTTATTAAAAATGAGAACAGTAACTTGCGGGTGTTTGCAAATTATCGGATTCTAAAAAGCGAGGAATCCGCTGTGGCAGACCAGCTTTCTTTTAACTCGCGCGTTCAATACCAGCAAAAATTATGGAAAAGTGGTATACTATTAAACACCACTTATGAGACAAATAGTGCCTCTATACCGCGACAAGACTTTACGTATGTCGCCGTAAACCCTGGTCAGGGAACCTTTACCTGGATAGATTATAATGAGGACGGTATTCAGGATTTAAACGAGTTTGAAGTCGCCCAGTTTCAGGATCAGGCACAATTTGTACGGGTGCTGTTGCCCAACCAGCGGTTTTTACCCACACACCAGAATAAGTTTGCGCAAACACTCACTCTTAATCCCATAGCCTGGGGAACGACAAGCGGCGTTAAAAAACTACTCGCCTTGTTTTATAACCAGACAGCATATACCATAGACCGCATGGTTGCTCGCGAGGGTGCACGTTTTGACCTGAATCCGTTTGCACGCACAAACGATCAGTTAGGGTTGAACCTAAGCCTAAGAAACAGCCTGTTTTTTAATCGTGGTAAGCAGCGGTTTACCACAAACTATACGTACTTAAATACACAAACAGAAAATCTACAAAGTATAGGCAGTTTAGCAAGTGATTTAGAAAGTCATCAAGTTACCTTTTTACACAAGCTAGGCGAGAGCTGGCTAGTAACCGTAAATGGGCAAACAGGTTTTAATGCAAGCATAAGTGAGAATTTTGCAAATCGTAATTTTAAGATAGACGCGCAATTGTTTAGACCGCAGTTATCCTATTTTTTTGATAGCAGCAACAGGCTAGACTTGTTCTACGAGACACAAAATAAAGCAAACGATATAAACGACATCGCAAGCCTTAACCAGCAAAATTTAGGGGTAACGTGGTCGTTTACAAAAGCACAAGCCTTTGCAATTAACGGGCAGTTTAAATATGTACAAAATGAGTTTGAAGGACAAGCATTCTCGCCCGTAGGTTTCCAGATGCTAGAGGGACTGCAACCAGGTAATAACCTCACTTGGAACTTGTTGTTTCAAAAAAATATCAATAGTTTTTTAGACCTCAACCTGAGCTACAGCGGCCGGAATTCAGAAACTGCACCTACAATACATACCGGTAGTGTACAGTTGAAGGCGTTTTTTTAGTAGCAGTACCCGATCGGGAAATTTTAAGCAAGCATTTTTTTTCTTACGCACTTAAAACGAATCTCCTGACTAAATACGTGCTCGTTTATTGCGGTGCACTAAAATTACTTCGTATCGCCGACGTAACTCTAAATAGGCAATGTGGTAGCATGCAATATGCTATTTTATTAAACAGCGCACGGAACACCGACAACCCGGCGACTGATTTACTGACAACCGACAAGCTGTTTTAGCATTGTGCTCAAAACCTTCTAAAAAACAATGGTAGCATTTTTTATAAATGATTGTAAGCGTTCAACACACCGCTTTTCTCAACCGTCCACCTCCTTTAACCAAAGAACGTTAGGTAAATATCCAACAGCTATAAGCGCATCCTTGCAGGTGTTTACTAGTTTTTGGTCATGTAATAAGAACGCACGGTCTGCTGTTTTTAAGACATGTTCGTAATAGTGGTCAGTTATGAGTACTGCTTTATGAGCACTTCTTTCTTTTATAAAAGCAAGCGCACGTTCTATTTGTACGGGTGCAAGTGCGCTAAAGTGTTCATCGAGCAACAGCACGGGCTGCTCCTGATTAATAACAAGCATACATTCTAAAAACCTACGCTCGCCCATAGATAAAGAACCTACTCGTTTTTTACTTATTTTATGAATAAGCGGTTCGAACAGCAGCCTATTCTGGTCATTATGGTCAGGGAACCAAGTGTGAACAGTCTCGTTAACGCTTATGTTTTCAAATAAAAACGTGTCTTGTGGTAAGTATGCAAAAATGCGATTTTGCCTATTTTTTGAAAGAGTAACAGGTAAACCATTGTAAAACACCTGTGCAGTTTGTGCTTTTATAGTTCCAAAAAGGACCTGCAATAAGCTCGATTTGCCGCAGCCGTTCTTTCCTAAAATACCGATTATTTCACCAGGTTCCACTGTGAAATCACCATCTACAAGAAGTGTTTTCTCGCCTCTTTTTAGATACAGTTGTTCGGCTTTTAATTCTTTAAAGTCCATAGGTAGCACTTACAGCCACGATAATTAAGCCTACAAATAATAAAAACAACAGCTGAAACAGCCATGAAAAAAGAATAAGGGAACTGGGCGAGATGCCCAGATTGAGCATCACAAAACGTTCTTGTCTATGAAAGAAAGATACCGTTAAGAGCGCAAACATAAAACCGATGCTTAAAAAACAGACAGTTGTATACATAAAATCGCCTAGCGCGAGTATTGGTAATGTCCAGCAAAGGTTATAAAGCAGCACTTGCACACTAAACCACAACTTCGCTCTATAATACCACATGGTTATTTTTTAAGGGACTCCAGTATTTCTTTGTAGGTTTTTTTATTATCTGGATTTTCTCGTAAATAAGCGAGTACCTTATTTTTTACACCAGCACTGCTGCCTAGCTGGTCAAAAAGCTTCTCGTCTTCTGGCCAGTTTTTAAAACTGCCTACACGTTTTGCAAGTGCATCTATGTTTCGGTTAATTTCGCGAACGTTTTTATAGAAATCAGTTTGCTTTGCTTTGTTTATTTCTACCAGTAAATCGGCATAGGTGAGTTTATGTACTTCTTTGTTTTTAGTCATTTTTGCAAGCATGGAGGTGATGGCGTTCATGTTCCCAAAAAACGTCACGTCATAATCGTCTATACCGCAACCCCGTAATTTTGCAATTTCTCGCGCTGGAACTTGCTCAGACTGGAACGAGCCATCTACTAGAAAGGTCATGCGGTCACCCATAAGTGACTTACAGTCAGTAGCTGCAGGTTGTACCGTTTCTTGTGAAGCGGGTGTTTGGGCAAACGCCGTAAGGCTAGTTAATAAACAGGCTGTGCTAAATAAAAAAAGTCGATTCATAGTGTACTAACGTTGCAAGTGCAAAATTCGTTTATCATAGGCAAACAAAGTGCCAGAAATCGTTTTGTTAAGCAGTGACTAGTTTCTCGATGTTTACAGCGTCTAGTGCTTGCGAGATGTCCCAAATAATATCGTCATAATGCTCCACACCTATAGATAGTCGCACGAGTGCATCCGTAACGCCTATGTGCGCCAAGTGCTCGTCTGCAACGCCAGCGTGTGTCATGCTTTTAGGGTGTTCTGCAAGGCTCTCTGTGCCACCCAAACTCACGGCGAGTTTTACCAGTTTCAACGAATTTAAAAACTTAAAGGCTTCTTTCTCGCCACCGTCTATAAAAAAGGTAACCATTGCCCCTGGACCAGAACACTGTCTTTTATAAATGTCATAATCGCGGGTACCTTCCTTGATCAGTCCTAAGTATTTAACTGCGGTTACCTTACTATGCTCGTTTAAGAAGCTTGCAACATGTATAGCATTTGCCTGCATGGCTTCCATTCTTATTTTTAAAGTTTCGAGGCTACGCAACAGCATCCAGCCGGTATGTGGCGATGCCATATTGCCTAAAAAGGTACGCAAGGTTTTTACTCGACCCATATTTTCGGCATTTCCCAAAACGGCACCTGCAATAAGGTCACTATGTCCACCTATATATTTAGTGGCGCTGTACATGACTAAGTCTGCACCTAGTTTTAACGGGTGCTGCCATAATGGACCCATGTAGGTATTATCTACGGCTATAGTCACGGGCTTGTCTGCCGTTACAAACTGGTCTGCTACCCGGCGACACATGGCAATATCTATAAGAGAGTTTGTAGGGTTTGCAGGTGTTTCTAGATGCACATGTGTCAGTTTATCACCCATGCCAGAGTCTTTAATAAGGTCTGCGAGCTCGAGCTCGTCCATGTCACTGGTAAAACCTAGTGTGTGCACGCCTATTTTAGGTAGAAAATGATTTATAAAATGGTCTGTACCGCCGTAAGTAGGGGAACTGTAAAGTAGTAAATCGCCTGGTTTTAAAAATTCTAAAAGCACAGTAGAAATTGCACTCATACCACTTTCAAAAACAGCACAATCTTCGGCCTCGTCCCATAGGCGCAACCTGTTTTCTAGTATCTCTAAATCTGGATTATTAATGCGGCTATAAATAAGACCCATTTCCTCGCCCGGATTTTTCTCTCTTTTGCCATAAGCAAGTTCAAAAAAAGCTTTTCCTTCTTCGGCACTTTTAAAAACAAATGTTGAAGTTAGGAATATAGGGCATTTAATAGCACCTTCAGACAGCTCAGGCTTGTAGCCGTAAGACATCATTAAACTTTCTGGTTTGAACGATCTACTCATAATATGTGGAATTTTAAACAGTGCAATTTAGCCTTTTTTTAGTGATTCAATCGATTGCGTGGTGGGTTTTGTAAGGCGAAAAGCTTCGTATACCCGTATGAAAAACGCTAAGCTCATGAAAATGAGGCAAACAAACAGCTTGTTTGTTTATAAACTATCTTTAGGGCACTAACCTTAAACAAAAAAAACATGAGTTACAGTGCACAACCTAAAATGTGGTATTGGGCAGTTACGGTATTGTTTCTTTTATGGAACTTGGTGGGACTCAGTTTTTTCGTTGCCGAAATGAACGACCCGGCCCTAATCACCGCAGCGCTTTCTCTAGAAGAGCTTGCTGCTTATAACGACCGCCCGTGGTGGTATTTACCTAACTTGGGCATTGCTGTAATGACCGGTACGCTTGCATGCGTGGGCTTTCTTTTTAAGCGCAAATTTGCCCTGCGTTTTGCACTTGTCTCCTTTGTGGCTATTTGCATTTCTACTTTTTACAACATCGTCATATCGGGTACATGGGAAATAGTAGACACGGTTGACAAAGGGCTTACTGTATTGGTTTTAATAATGGACTTATTACTTGTTTTATTTGCGAGAATGTCTGTAAAACGCGGCTGGATACGCTAATTAGGTTGCAAAATCACGTGCCATTTTAAAGGTATTTGCATGCGCTTCTATAATGGTTTTTATTGCTGGTGAGTAGCCGCCGCCCATACTGCATTGCACAGGTATGCGGTTATTCTTTCGCTGTAAAGAGCGCACTATCGCTTGTGGTTGTTCCGCTTTCGCGAAAGCAGAAAAAGCAAACCTATCCCGTTCCTTACAGCCTGCTAAGGTCATACCCAGCTTGCCCAGTTTGTCTGTTTCTAGCACGTCCACGCCGCACAGGTAAAAGATAAAATCGGGTTTTTCTTGTGCGATAAGGTCTGGTAAAACATGGCTAAGTTCAGCCAGATAGGCTGCGTCGTTTGTGCCATTGGGCAAAGCAATATCTAGGTCAGACCGCTCTTTTTTAAATGGATAATTAGAGGCGCCGTGCATAGAAAAGGTAAAAACCGAGTCGTCACCCTGAAAAATTTGAGCAGTGCCATTGCCCTGATGCACGTCTAAATCTACAATTAGAATCTTCTCGGCCAGGTTGTGGGCTTGTAAATACCTAGAGGCAATTGCCTGGTCGTTTAGCAGGCAAAACGCCTCACCGTGACCTGTAAACGCATGATGTGTGCCGCCAGCAATATTAAGCGCAACGCCGTGCTCTATCGCTTTTAAGCAGCCTTCTATAGTTCCCTGTGCGATGCGCAGCTCGCGTTCTACGAGCACGGCACTTAACGGGAAACCCAGTTTGCGGGCCGCACGTGCGTCTAGAGTAAGCTGGTTCAGGTCGTTGAGATACCCTTGTGTGTGCACGCGCAGCACGTCTATTGCATCACATAATTTGGAAGGTTCAAAAAAATCTGTTGTTGTTGCAGTACCTTCTAGCAATAACTGCTGTGGCAGCAATTCATATTTTTCCATGGGGAAACGGTGGCCCGCCGGTAGCGGGTGTTTATAGATAGGGTGAAAGGCTATGGGCAGCAAATGATTCTTTTAAAAAACTATGTAAAGCACAAAGCTAGTGATTAGAATGCGTGCTTTATAACGGCTGGCAAACTATATTTGTCTTTTAAATGATATACTTATGAAAAAGATATTTTTAGTGCTCGCACTTACCTGCCTTGTTTTTTCTTGTAAAGACGCAAAAACCGATGTAGAAGTGGAGCAAGAAGTAGCTACAACGGCTGTTAAAAACACATTTCTAAAGCTTCAGGAAGAAGCGATGGAGGCACATGACGCCATTATGCCTAAAATGGGCGATTTAATGAAACTTAAAAAAGAACTAGGCGTTATAGAAGCTACCGAACCTGTGATCGAAGAGCAAAAAATGGCGTTGCAAATGGCACATGACGACATGATGTCGTGGATGCACAGTTACTCAGAAAAATTTCCCTACGGTTTTGAATTGCCTGCCGATGCAGAGATTGCAGCACAACGATTAGAAGAGATGAAAGAGGAACACCGCAAAATCGTGGCTCTTAAAGACCGTACCATAAAAGCCATCGCACAGGCCGAGGATTTGCTAGATCAGTAAGTTTAACAGTTAGTTACTTGGTTAATAACAAGAAAGACCCGCTTAAGTATCGGGTCTTTTTTATAATTTGTAATCAAGAACCTGACAGTGCTAAGCGTCATGGTGTTTAGGTGCGCAAACCTGCATGTGTGGATGTTAAAAAGGCTATGCAGCTCGTAATCGCATCGTTATTGCGTTCCAGTTTGCTAATGATAATACTACCTTCTAATGTTGCGATAAACACGCAAACCGTCTGCGCCACATGCATATCAAGTTTTACTTCTCCTTTTTCAATGCCCGTTTCTAGCACTCGTTTAAAGCAAGATTTGAGATTTACGAGCATACCAAAGGATTGTTGCCGCAAACCTGCATTTGTGTCATCGCTTTCTGCAGCACTATTGAGTAAGGGGCAACCACCAGGGTATGGCGGTTCTTTAAGAAAGTTCTCAAAAAACAAAAAGACGGCCTCTATTTGTGACGGGTAGTTTGGCGCAGCTTATATGGCCGCATTTAACAGGTCTAGCACGGTGCGTCCCAAACTGCGTAATGCTCGTTGCTCTAAATCTTGTTTGCTTGTAAAATGCTCGTAGATCGCGCCTTCAGTAAATCCTGTTGCGGCAGTAATATCACTTAACGAGGTTGCTTTATAGCCTTGGGTATTAAAAAGCGCTGCACTTTCTCTAAGAATAGTCGCTTTAGTTTGTGCCGGAACTCTCATGTTGTAAAGATGCCGGAGGGTTTTTTAGTATTTTAGTTTGTGATTCGCTGGGTTTCTGGGTTGTTATGTTTTGTCGCAGTGGTTGTTTGTGATCAAAGGGCTGGCGTTGCTTATAGCTTGGTTTAAAAAGCTCACGTGGTCTGAGGTTCCCTTGCGTTGATTTTTGTCTTTATTTTTATTTTTTTGGGTTTAAAAACGCACAAATCACTATTCGTTACTACCTAATCGCACCCTACCTTTGCATCTCAACTTTTTTAAATGCAATTACATTACGAGTTCCTAGGTGCTGGAAAGCCCGTTATTATATTTATACACGGGTTTTTAGGTAGTGCGGCGCAATGGGACACAATGGTTGCTTTTTTAAAAGCCGACTTCACTGTTTTACTTGTGGAACTTCCGGGCCATGGTGATAGTCCAGAGCCTAAGATTCCCTTTTCTATGGACGACGTTGCTAGTGCCATAAACGACGTCATGGTGCTGCACGTTATCGAAAATGTGCATGTGGTAGGTCATAGTATGGGTGGTTATGTGGGTGCCGCTTTCGCGAAAGCGTATCCCTTAAAAACAAAGTCGCTCACATTAATAAACAGTATCGTGGGGCCAGATACGGCTGCTCGTAAATTGCTACGAGATCGGGCAATCACGCTTATAGATACCTATCAGGATGCCTATCTTTCTATGGCCATAAGTAATTTGTTTACAAATGAAGAACGCACACGTTATAAAGCGAGCATAGCAACGATGAAGGTAAACGCTGGAAAGCTCACGGTAAATAGCATTATTCAATCCTTAAAAGCGATGCGCGATAGAACGGGCGCTTTAAAAGAACTCAATAATGCAGCGTTTCCGATAGCATTTATAAGCGGTTCTCAAGATACGGTAATAGCTGAGGCCTCCATACTGAAAGAAGTTATGGAGCTTGCGGCAAGCCACGATTCCCTAGCTGGCGGACACATGCTTTTACTTACCCATGCCTCGCAAGTGCAAGAGAAACTGCATATTGTAAACTAAAACAAGCCACGAACATCTACAACACCAGGACTATATTTACATACTTTAAAACAACAGTTTAGCGGTGGTAGGGTGTTTAGAAGTAATTGCAAATGGGGTTTTAGTATTCAGGGTTTCCTGCATTTACTTGTTGATTACGAGATTAGTTAGGTACCGATGTACTAAAATGAGAACCCGTTTTGATAATCGCGGCCTGTACAGCACACCACGAGAGGTGCTTTTAACCTTATTTATACCCTGTTAGTCGGAAACACTGCGGCAAACTGCGGTAAATAAAATGCTTTTAATAAGGGATTAGGTATTTTTGAATTACAATTTGTTTAAAAATAAACACGTACGCGCGTGCTGGTTTCATGAAAAATTCTTTTAGGTTCCTAAGTCCTCTTTTATGCAAGCTGACAAACCACCGTTTTGTGGTGTCCCGCATTATCAACGTGCGCGTTCAAGAATATTCTTGTAAAAACTGTAAAAAAGAGATCACGAGGGATATTTACGGCAACTTGCAACCGCTAGACCGTGTCCACAAGCGGATAAATGAGTCGCTTTATGATCTTGAGTTAAAAAAAAGTCGTTTTAGTGCTTCCGTTTAGTCTTTAAAACTATTCCATCCCATTGCGGTAATGGCCACTTGCTCACCTGAGCGCGTAATAAGGTTAATACCCGTTTCTTTAGGCACTGCGTGACCTATAATAGACAGGCTAGGGTTTGCTTTTATCTTGTCAAAATCGGTTTGCTTAACGGTAAACAGCAGCTCATAATCCTCGCCGCCGCTTAGTGCAATTGTTGTGCTGTCTAGATTAAATTCTTCGCAAGCAGCAATAACCGTAGGGTCTAGTGGTATTTTCTCTTCATAAAGCGACATGCCTATATCGCTGTGTTTGCACAAGTGTATGATTTCAGAACTTAAACCGTCAGACAGGTCTATCATACTGGTGGGTTGTACGTCTAAATCTTCTAAAAGTTTAATAATGTCTTTACGAGCCTCAGGCTTTAGCTGGCGCTCTAGCAGGTAACTATACGCCTCTATGTCTGGCTGGCTGTTTGGGTTTGCTTTAAAAACTGCTTTTTCACGTTCTAAGATCTGCAGCCCCATGTATGCAGCGCCTAAATCGCCAGAAACGACCAGCAGGTCATTATCTTGCGCCCCGGAACGACGTGTGATTTTAGCTGCGTCTTGCTCGCCCAGTGCGGTCACTGATATAATAAGACCGCTGGTAGATGCCGTTGTGTCGCCACCTACAAGGTCTACATGGTAACCCTTACATGCAAGGGCAATGCCTTCGTACAACTCTTCAACCGCTTCTACCGGAAATCTGTTTGAAATAGCAATAGAAACCGTGATTTGCGTTGCATGCGCGTTCATCGCGTAAACGTCTGACAGGTTTACCACTACACATTTATAGCCTAAATGCTTGAGCGGCACATAACTTAAATCGAAGTGCACACCTTCAACCAGCATGTCTGTGGTGAGTACGGTATGCTTTGTGTGCTTTAAAACAGCTGCGTCGTCACCTATTCCGGTTACCGTGCTTTCATGATTTTGCGTAAAGGATTTAGTAATGTGGTCTATAAGGCCAAATTCACCCAGCGAGTCGACAGGTGTGCGTAATGGAGATTTATCTTCTATCATGCTGCAAAATTACGATGAACCTTTTTAATAACAGGTAATTAGCTATACCTATAACGTAAACCTGTTTAAATAGTGCCTCCTTATGATAGGATTTGTTTTAGCAATACTTTCACAAGGTTATCTATGCAGCCTGTTGTATATTTGTAAACATTATAAATAAGGAAAAAGATGATTAACGTTTCAGAAACAGCTAAGACAAAGCTTGCCCAATTAATGGCCGACGATGGTTTTGCCATTACCAATGACTTTGTACGCGTAGGCGTTAAAAGTGGCGGCTGCAGCGGTCTTTCATATGACTTGCATTTTGATAAATCTACGACAGATACTGACAAGGTCTTTGAGGCAAACGAGGTACGCATAGTCGTGGACAAAAAGAGCTTTTTATACCTCGTAGGCACTACGCTAGAATTTAGCGGTGGCCTTAATGGTAAAGGATTTGTTTTTAACAATCCTAATGCGCAACGCACGTGCGGTTGTGGCGAGAGCTTTTCACTTTAAACAATTCTGAATTCTGAATTCTGAATTAAAAAACAACAACTATGTCTAAGTACACAGAAGAAGAATTAAAAAAGGAACTAGAAACCAAAGAATACGAATATGGTTTTTATACAGATATTGAGTCCGACACGATTCCCATAGGACTGAGTGAAGACGTGATACGTCTAATATCGTCTAAGAAAAACGAACCAGAATGGATGCTTGAGTGGCGTTTAGAGTCTTATAGGTATTTTCTAGAAATGAAAGAACCAGACTGGGCAAATGTGACTTATGAAAAACCAGACTTACAAGCGATTTCTTATTACAGCGCACCTAACAAGAAACCTAAATACGATAGTTTAGACGAGGTTGACCCAGAATTGCTGGACACCTTTAAACGATTGGGCATATCGCTAGACGAGCAAAAAATGCTTACCGGTGTTGCCGTAGATATTGTCATGGATTCTGTGTCTGTAGCTACAACCTTTAAGAAAACACTAGGAGAAAAAGGAATTATATTTTGTCCCATTTCTGAGGCGATTCAAGAGCACCCAGAATTAGTAAAGAAGTACCTAGGTTCGGTAATACCGCAACGAGACAATTATTATGCAGCCCTAAATAGCGCTGTGTTTTCAGACGGTTCTTTTTGCTACATTCCTAAAGGTGTGCGATGTCCCATGGAGTTATCTACCTATTTTAGAATCAACCAGGCAGGAACAGGGCAGTTTGAAAGAACCCTCGTTATTGCAGACGCCGGCAGCTATGTAAGTTACCTAGAAGGTTGTACAGCACCTAGCCGCGACGAGAACCAGCTACACGCAGCTTGTGTAGAACTTATCGCTCTGGACGACGCAGAGATTAAATACTCTACCGTTCAAAACTGGTATCCTGGTAATAAAGAAGGTAAAGGTGGCGTTTTTAACTTTGTGACCAAACGAGGTATTTGCGAGAAAAACGCAAAAATATCATGGACACAAGTAGAAACAGGCAGTGCTGTCACATGGAAATATCCCAGTTGTATCCTTAAAGGCGACAACGCCGTAGGTGAATTTTACTCCATTGCGGTGACAAATAATTACCAGCAGGCAGATACTGGCACAAAAATGATCCACATAGGTAAGAACACAAAATCTACTATTATTTCTAAAGGAATAAGTGCTGGCAAATCCCAAAATTCTTATCGTGGACTCGTAAAAATAAATGCTACTGCTACAAACGCACGCAACTTTTCACAATGTGATAGTTTGCTTATGGGTAACGACTGCGGTGCGCATACGTTCCCATACATAGAGACTAAAAACAGTACCGCACGTGTAGAGCATGAGGCAACGACCAGTAAAATAGGGGAAGACCAAATTTTTTATTGCAACCAGCGAGGTATTAATACAGAAAAGGCAATAGCCCTTATCGTAAATGGTTTCTCAAAAGAGGTGCTTAATAAATTACCTATGGAGTTTGCGGTAGAGGCGCAAAAACTGCTAGAAATAAGTTTAGAAGGATCTGTGGGGTAAATAATGGTAAGAAATGTGCGCAAAGCTTTAACATAGAAACTTGTGATACGTACATCGCTTTCCCCAACCGTAAAGTGCAGCGATATTCTGATGAATTACCTGTATGTAGCATTATTGCACGCTTTAGGGCTGGGTAACAAAGATTCGGAACCTGAATTTGAAGTTTATGAGAAATATAATAGTTGTATTCATCGTTTTGCTAGCGATTACAAGCTGCAAGAACGATAAAAAAGATGCTGCAGTAGCACCCGAAGATGCGGTAAACAGCAGCATTAACGACGGCACAACCATTGTACGCGGCGAGTTTATCTATTTTGAAGATGTGGCAGTGCTCACAACAAATAGCGAGATTTACGAGGTTGTTCAAGATGCTAAAATGCAACAGCTAAAACAGCAAGCCCAAAAGCTTAAAAAAAGTAAAACGGACATGGTCACGACCACCCTTAAAGTAGTGGTAGTGACAAACCCCAAACGAGCAAAGACAGCAGACGTTTGGGAAAAAGCAATAGAAATAAAGGACATTATGGAGGTGAAAGCCGCCACAAGTTCAACAACAATAAATATTAAGTAAAATCAGCATAAACACATACTATGTTAAAGATAAATAACCTACACGCTTCTATAGAAGATAAAGAAATTCTCAAAGGATTTAATTTAGAGGTAAAAGCAGGCGAGGTACACGCAATTATGGGGCCTAATGGTTCTGGTAAATCTACATTTGCAAACGTGCTTGCAGGTCGCGACGAATATGAGATGACCGGTGGGACAATGGAACTAAATGGCGAGGATATTACAGAAATGGATCCTGAGGAGCGCGCACACAAAGGTATTTTTATATCATTTCAGTATCCGGTAGAAATTCCTGGTGTAAGCGTTACAAACTTTATGAAAACCGCTATAAACGAGACCCGTAAAGCGCAAGGTAAAGAAGACATGAAGGCTGCAGAGATGCTAAAACTTATACGTGAGAAGTCAGAGTTGCTAGAGATAGACCGCAAGTTTTTATCGCGCTCGCTTAACGAGGGCTTTTCTGGTGGTGAGAAAAAACGCAACGAGATTTTTCAAATGGCCATGCTCGAGCCCAAACTCGCAATACTGGACGAGACAGACTCTGGGCTGGACATAGACGCATTGCGCATTGTAGCAGCTGGTGTGAACAAGCTGCGCAGCAAGGGTAATGCGACTATCGTAATTACGCACTACCAGCGTTTGTTAGACTACATCGTGCCAGATTTTGTGCATGTTTTGGTAGACGGTCGCATCGTTAAATCGGGCGGTAAGGAGCTTGCCCAAGAACTTGAAGAACGCGGTTACGACTGGATTAAAGAAGAACTAGCGCAGTAACTGGTGTAGGTGTATCGGGTGAGTTTCACTAGGTATGGGGTATGTATTTATTCTGCTTTCGCGAAAGCGGAATACAAAAGAAGTTTATGCCCTTGAACAGCGTCACTGAAGCGAACACACCACAACCAACTTGCATTTCTAAAAAAAGATTATTATGAGTTTTACAGATAAAATACACGCATCATTTATCGCCTTAGAAAATGAGGTAGATACAGACAGTTATGTCCACTCGCTGCGCAATGAGGCACTTCACAGTTTTGAGCAACAGGGCATACCCGTGCGCAAGGACGAGGCTTATAAATATACCTCGCTTAAGAGTGTTTTTAACAGAGATTTCACACTGTTCCCTAAGCAAGATGCCACGGTAGAGTACTCTGACATTAAGGAGTTTCTTATCCACGACATAGACACGTATCGCGTGATTTTTATAGACGGCAAGTACAGCTCGCACTTGTCGCAAACGACCCATGACAAATTTGACGTGTGTCTTATGTCCAGTGCCTTAACAGGTGCAAAGTACCAGCCAGTAATAGAAAATTACTTCAATAAAATCGCTGCTAAGGATGGTTTGAGCTCGCTCAACACCGCGTTTGCTAAAGAAGGAGCGTATATACACGTAGGTAAAAACATAGCTGTAGAAAAGCCTATAGAAATAGTGAACTTTACCACCGGCACAGAGGCCGCACTCATGTCACAACCGCGCAATCTTGTAGTTGTAGGCGAGAACTCACATGTGCAAATTATAGAGCGTCACCAGAGTTTGGGGAATCATGCAGCGCTTACAAACGCAGTAACTGAGATTTTTGCAGACAAGCGCGCGATGGTAGATTATTACAAGATTCAAAACGATAAAACGACCGCAACCTTACTAGACCACACTACGGTAGAGCAGCTGGATCAGAGTGAGGTGCGCGTGCACACGTTTTCTTTTGGCGGTGCGCTTACACGCAATAACCTGAACTTTTACCAGCGCGGTGAGCACTGTAACTCGGTGCTTAACGGTGTGACGATTATAGGCGGCAAGCAGCATGTAGACCACGCAACCCTGGTACACCATGCAGCGCCTAACTGTGAGAGTTTTCAAGAGTACAAACAAATTTTTGACGAGAGTGCTGTAGGCGTTTTTAACGGTAAAGTGCTTGTAGATAGAATCGCACAAAAAATAAATGCTTACCAGCAAAACAACAACATATTGCTTACTGACAATGCGACCATAAATGCAAAACCCCAACTAGAGATTTTTGCAGACGATGTGCGTTGTTCCCACGGCTGCACTATAGGTCAGCTAGACGAGGAGGCCCTGTTTTATATGCAATCTCGCGGTATAGGCAAGAAAGAGGCGCGTGCGCTGCTCATGTTTGCGTTTGCAAACAGCGTGCTAGAAAGCGTGAAGATTCCAGAGATTAAATCACGCATTACAAAACTTATCGCTACAAAGTTAGGTGTAGAGATCGGGTTTGACTTGTAATGGTTTAACGCTATAAATTTTAAAAGGCTACTTCTTGAGAAGTAGCCTTTTTTGTTGGAATGGAATTGAAAAGTAGGTGATAACTTCAAAGATTATTTTGAAGTGGGCTCTAAATATTTTATGTGTTCCGTAACTATTTGTCCAATATGTAGTTACTAACTAATTCAAATATATTTCGAAAATAATTTGATTTTTAATTTGGATTTTTACTTTACTTTACTTTACTTTACTTTGTGATAAATAACAAATAAAAACTTTTTATTATGAGAAATTTATTACTTGTCGCAGCGCTATGCGTTGGTATGCTGGCGACTGCCGCAAACGGAAAAGAGATTGTTCCTAACAATTTTGACGATGTTAATATTGAAAATATCAATTTCTTAATAGAAAACGATGTTGAGTTTGTCACTATAACTAACGGTGTGGTTGAAAGTGACTTTTCAGATGAATTGGATTTTTTCGGTTGTGGTGCTGTTGGAAACTCCGTATATGACGCCTTTATGGCAACTGGCCAATTCACTAACAGAGAAGCAAGAAGTCTTAGAAGAGCTTTTGTTCAGGATTGTAGAGGTATCCCGGGTGGTTGGATATCTTGTTTGTTCAACCCCGATTGTGGAATTGGTTTTGACTAATAATGTTAATTAGATAACATACTAAAATATAAAGGTTGGTCTATTATAGACCAACCTTTTTTGAATAAGCATATATGAATACGAAAACAACAATAATTGCCTTTTTATTAGTCTCAAGTTTTTTAGGCACCGCCCAATCTAATAAGCAATACGCCAAAGCAAAAGTCACTTACGGTATAACGCTACATCTAGAGCGAAATAATGAGGTTTATAAAATATACGAGAAATACTTCCCTGGATTAGCCGCTAGATCGGAAACTACTGCTTCAGAAATTGATTTCTCTTTAATTTTAAATGATTCCATCTCGTTTTTCTATTTAGAAAAAAAATTATACTCGGACAATAGAGCAGTATCTTCTGCTCTTACACACTCTGGCTTCCATGGCAGAATTAAACAGCAGCCTAACGATTTTGTTACAGAAGAATTACAAGAAGATTTCGGTAAGTTTTTAGTTTCACGATTGTATCAAGACTGGGTGTTACATGAAGACTCTAAAATGATAGGTGATTATTTGTGTTTTAAGGCAACCACCTTTTACACGATAATGAGTCCTGCAGGAAAGGTCTTTAAACACGATTTTACTGCGTGGTACGCGCCACAACTGCCTCACAAATTTGGTCCATCGGGCTACGGTAATTTACCGGGTTTAATTATCGAGTTACAAGGAAAGGATTTTACCTTAGGCGTGAGTAAAATAACGTTTTATGAGGATGCACTGAAAAGTAAAGAGAATGAAATGCCACAATTAAAAAACAAAAGACTCATTACAGAAGAAGAGTTCGAAAAACTAGCTGCCGAAGATGAGAAGCGCTGGAGAGATAAACGCGATTAACAAATTAATCTTATCCTAGAACCAATATATTTGAAAAAATTTAGTACTTGGTGCTTTGTACTGTTTAGCACGTTAAGTTTTGCGCAAAATACCGTTGCTGTAAGCGGAACGGTTGTAGACAGCTTGCAAAAGCCCTTGTTAAATGTGACGCTTATTGCTAAGCCCAAACAAGAAACCTTCAAAGTGAAGTATGCCATAACTACAAGTGATGGCGCGTATAGTTTACAATTAGAAAAAGATATTTCTTATACCTTGAGTATTTCACATTTAGGTCACAAGACAATAACGAGAGATATTCTTTTCGCTGAAAATAGTACAAATTATAATATTAGCCTCAACGTAAGTAACGAAACCCTCGACGAGGTTGTCATCAACTATAAGTATCAACCTATTGAAAAAAAGAAAGACACCATCACCTATAATCTAGACGCATTTACAAATGGTAATGAGTTTAAGATGGAAGATGTTTTAGCAAAACTACCGGGAATAAAGGTAGAAGACGATGTGGTTAAAGTGCAAGGCAAGCCTATTACAAAGTTACTCGTTGACGGGAAGTTGTTTTTTGGTGGGGACACAAAATTAGCGATTAAAAATATCCCCGCAGATGTCATGGAAAAAATCGAGATTATATCGAACTATAAAGAATCTGAATTACTAAGAAACCTTGCAGACAATGAAGAGTTAGCATTAAACGTGGTACTCAAAGAAGATGAAAAGAATTTTGCCTTCGGAGATATTCAGGCAGGTGCTGGACTTGACGAGTTTTATACCGTACACCCAGCCTTGTTTAAGTACAATCCGACATCTAATGTAAGTTTTATAGGCGATATTAATAACTTTAATAACACTAGTTTAAGTTTTAGTGACTTATCGCGCTTAGTAGGCGGGGTAAGTAACTTATTTAAAAGAAGCAACTTGTCCGACAATTTAAGTTCTTTTACTTCAAATAATGAGAATCGATTTCAATCTACCACACGATTTTCAGCCTTAAATTTTCAAAAAGATGTGAATGAGAAATTTGCCGTTTCAGGGTATGCAATATATTCAAATAACGATATTGTAAACAAAGCAGCTTCTATAAGAGAGTACTTAGCTGATGTGCCGCTTATAGAAACTAGAAATGATTTAAGTGAGGCTAACACGAGCTCAGGCATGTTCCATTTTAAGTTAGACTATAATCCCAACCCATCTCAAAAATGGTTGTATGCTTTTAATTACCTCAATAATGTCTCAGATTTCACAACACAGTCGTTATCAAGTTCTGAAAACACAAATGAATTTTTTACTGATGTAGCTGGCAAAAACAATAGTTTTTATCAAAATCTAGAAGGTTATTTTAGACTGAATAATAAACACACCTTGGGGGTTGCTTTAGAGCATAGTATATCCAATTCGAACTCGGCAGACCAGTGGTCTAGTAGCTCGATTTTTTTACAAGATTTCTTACCCTTAGTACAAGCAACAGATTATCAAATCAGACAAGCAAACAATTTTAGGGCGCAACGATTCAATTTTCTTTTGAAAGATTACTGGATCGCAAGTAGGTACTTTCATTTGTTTTATAATGTAGGACTTAATTATAAAGAGTCTAGAATCCAAAACGATATAAGTCAATTTTCAAATGATACAGAGCTCGCAAATTTCTTAGAATTAGGAAATGATAACCCTTTTGCACTTGCCGACTGGAATGCAGGTTTAGGAATAAAAACCATTGCAGGTAAATTTGAGTTTATTTTTGAGGCTATTCCTCATTATTATGTTTTTAAACGTGCTGGTATTGAAAGCTCAAATTTGTTTATCGAACCCAAACTAGACATCAGCTTTAAAATAGACGATGACCGTAGTTTAGATTTTGGCTATGATTTTACAAACAGGTATTTAAATGATATAAGTTACCTTCAAAATTTAAAAATTACAGGATTTAACGCGGTGCTATTAGGAAATCCAAATCTTACCGATACGCGCGCGCATAATTTTAGTCTAAACTATAGCGACTACAGAAATATGGACACCTATTTTCTAAATGCATCTGTAGATTATAGTATCAATAATCCGGCACAGAACAATAGTGTTATTCAGATAGGCATTAACCAATTGAACAGCCCCGTGATTCTTAATTTACCCGAAGAAAATCTAAGTTTTAATACACAGCTAGGCCTGATATTTGATAAGAATAGTTTGGAATTTGGAGTTGATGTGGACTTACTTAAAATCAACCAAGTCATTAATGAAGAGGTAAATGTTATAAACTCGTTAGAGTATAGTTTGAACAGTAAGTATTTACTGAACCTTTCTAAACAAAGTGCGTTAAGTTTGCAATATAAGCATACAGGTTTTCAGGTAATATCAGGCGATAATGCACGCTCTTCAGAAAATATTTTTTCCTTAAAATATGACTTAAGGTTCTTAAAGAATTTCATATTTAAAACTGATTTATCTTCTCATTTCGTAAATGATTTCAGCGATAGCGCTACGCATTATATAATACAAAATGCATATCTGGGATACACAAAGCCCAACAGTAAATTTTCCTACAGCTTAAATTTTAGGAATATTTTCAATAACGGTGTG
>Ga0136559_1000183_pt1 | contig 21443 bp, 20 predicted proteins | sample AntRauMeHopE1496_FD_104633 | JGI IMG/M metagenome (GOLD analysis project Ga0136559, IMG submission 104633) | Saline lake microbial communities from Rauer Islands, Antarctica - Metagenome Hop E1 #496 | ecosystem: Environmental > Aquatic > Non-marine Saline and Alkaline > Saline | place... | reverse complement strand
TCGCCCCATCGGCCCCCACCAGCCCCGCCCGGTCAATGGCAAAGCGCACCGGCAACCGCTGGATCGCCACATCATGCACCACCTGATCATATCCACGCTGCAGAAAAGTGGAATACATCGTGCAGAACGGCTTCATCCCGCCCGCCGCCAGCGCGGCAGAGAAGGTCACGCCATGCTGCTCGGCAATGCCCACATCGAAACAGCGCGAGGGATACCGCTCCATGAACAGGTTCAAGCCGGTGCCATCGGGCATCGCGGCGGTCACGGCACAGATCTTGTCATCCTCGGCGGCCTCCTGCAGCAGGCTGTCGGCAAAAACATTCGTATAGCTCGGCGCATTGCTGGGCGCCTTCTTCTGCTCGCCGGTCACGACATTGAACTTGGCGGTCGCATGGCCCTTGTCGCGCGCGGCCTCCGCAGGGCCGTAGCCCTTGCCCTTCTTGGTCAGCACATGGATCAGGATCGGCCCGGTCGCCCGCGCCTTGACCGTGCGCAGCACCGGCAGCAGCTGGTTCAGGTCATGCCCGTCAATCGGCCCGACATAGCTGAAGCCCAACTGCTCGAACAGCGTGCCGCCCACGGTCATGCCCTTGATCATATCCTTGGCGCGCTTGGCACCTTCGCGGAACGGATAGGGCAGCAGGCTCACGGCCCCTTTGGCGGCTGATTTCAGCTCCTGAAACGGCTCCTCGGCGTAAAGACGGCTGAGGTAGGCGGACATCGCCCCGACCGGCGGCGCGATGCTCATCTCATTGTCGTTCAGGATCACGATCAGGCGTTTTTTCAGATGGCCCGCGTTGTTCATCGCCTCATAGGCCATGCCCGCGGACATGGAGCCATCGCCGATCACCGCAATCGCGTCGCCCAGTCCCTCAGGCGTGACCCCGCCCAGATCCCGCGCCACGGCAAATCCGAGTGCTGCGGAAATGGAGGTCGAGCTGTGCGCCGCACCAAACGGATCATAGGGCGATTCGGAGCGTTTGGTGAAGCCGCTCAGCCCGTTCTCCATCCGCAGGGTGCGGATCCGGTCCCGCCGCTCTGTCAGGATCTTGTGCGGGTAACACTGATGGCCCACGTCCCAGATGATCTTGTCGCGCGGCGTGTCAAAAATCGCATGCAAGGCAACCGTCAGCTCCACCACACCAAGGCCAGCGCCCAGATGCCCGCCGGTGACAGAGACTGCGGCAATCGTCTCGCTCCGCAGTTCGGACGCCAGCTGCACCAGCTCCCGGTCCGACAGCGCCTTCATCTGCGCAGGGCGGGTGATCCGGTCCAGCAAGGGGGTTTTCGGCGTATCAGTCATGTCTTCGTCCCTAGCTTTTTCGCGCAACAACAAATTGCGCCGCATCCCGGAGTATCCCCGCTTGCGGCCCGTAAACAGATAGGGCGTCACAGGCAGAAGCAACCAGCAATTGCGCGCGTGCTCTGGCACCATCAAGGCCCAGCAGCGACACAAATGTGGCCTTGCCCGCATGCGCATCCTTGCCCAGTGCCTTGCCCACGGTCGCGGCGTCGCCCTCGACGTCCAGAATATCGTCGGCGATCTGAAAGGCGAGGCCCAGATCGCGGGCATATCGCCCCAGCGCGGTGGTATCGGCCTGCGCCATCCGCGTGCCTGCCGTCGCCGCCCATTCGATCAACGCGCCGGTCTTGCCGGATTGCAACCGCGTGATGCCCTCCAGATCCAGCGGCACGGCGGCTGTTTCAGCGGCGATGTCCAGCGCCTGACCGCCGACCATGCCGCGCACGCCCGCGGCCTGCGCCAGCGTCATCACCAGATCCAGCCGCGCAGCATCCGGGCAGCGCGTTTGCACCACCAGTTCAAACGCCAGTGTCTGCAAGGCGTCTCCGGCCAGAACGGCTGTCGCCTCGTCCCATTTGCGGTGCACCGTGGGCTGGCCGCGCCGCAGATCATCGTCATCCATGCAGGGCAGATCGTCATGCACCAGTGAATAGGCATGCAGCGCCTCGATGGCCGCAGCCGCTGGTGCCGCATCCTCCACGCTCACCCCGTGCAACCGGGCACTCTCAAGCACGAGAAATCCCCGCAGCCCCTTGCCGCCCGCCGTCGCATAGAGCATCGCGTCGCGCACAGGCCCCTGCGTGCCGCCCAGCGCGTCTGCAATACACGCAGCAGAAACCCTCCCGGCCTCACGCAAAGCCAGCGCCAGATCGGTCACACCTACAGCCCTTCGACAGGCTTCAGCCCGGTCGGGTTGCCCTCGCCGTCCAGCGTGATCGCCGCGACTTTCTCCTCGGCTTCCTTCAGCTTGGCCTCGCACCGCGCCTTCAGCAGCGCGCCGCGCTCATAGAGTGCGATGCTGTCGTCCAGCGCCACATCGCCGCGCTCCAGCTTGCCCAGAACCGCTTCCAGTTCCGCCATTGCCGCCTCGAAGCTCATCTCGTTTACAGGTGTATCGCTCATAATTCCTCTTTCGCACGCGTCGCTGCACCATAGAGCCTAGGCCCCGCCGATGCCAGTGCAGGTGCCGCTGCTGACGATGTTTCTTGGCCTCAAATACTGCGCTCGAGAAGGCCGGGGGAAACATGCCTCCGGGATGATGGGGGCTGGCCCCCTCCACGCCCTCAATCAGGCGAGAGCATGTATCCCGCACCCCGCACCGTCTGCAGATAGCGCGGCTGCTTGGGATCCGCCTCGATCTTGCGGCGCAGGCGGGTGATCTGCACATCGACCGCACGCTCCTGCGCCTGCCCCCGGTCCCGGCCCAACTCTTCCACAAGCGTTGACCGGCTCAGCGCTTCGCCGGGCTTTGCCGCAAAGATCCGCATCAACTGGATCTCTGTCGCGGTCAGCCGCACCAGCTCCTCGTCCTGCCACAACTCACCCCGCTCCATGTCATAGCGGATGGGGCCGAGGCCCAGCACCGTGGGCGCCACAATGCGTGGGGCTGCATCGGGCATGCGCCGCAGGATCGCGTTGATCCGCAGCAGCAGTTCCTTTGGCTCAAATGGTTTGCCAAGGTAGTCGTCCGCGCCCGCCTCCAGCCCCTCGATCCGGTTGTCCGTCTCGCCCCGGGCGGTCAGCAGCAGGATCGGCGTCTGCAACGTCTCCCGCAATGCGCGCGTCAGGCTCAGGCCGTCTTCGCCGGGCATCATCACATCCAGGATGATCATATCGAATTCCAGCCCCGCGAGGATCCGCCGCGCGTGTCCGGCATCCCGGGCTGCCGTCACCAAAAAGCCGTGGCGCATCAGGAATTTCTGCAACAGCGTGCGGATCCGCTCATCGTCGTCGACGATCAGCAGGTGGGCGTCGGGCGCGCTCATGATCCGCTGTCTTTCAGCCGGGCGTAGCTCGCGCGCATCTCGCCGTCCATCATCGCCTCCAGTACGGTACGGAACCCGGCCACAGCCTCCGGCCCTGCCTCGCGAAAGGCGGCCCGCATCCGCGCGCGCTGGGCGTCCGACAGGGTCTGTTCCAATGTGCGTCCCGCCTGTGTGAGGGTGAGGTGCCGCTCGCGCTTGTCCATGCGGCCGATCTTGCTCTCTACCAGACCATCCTCGATCAGGGTGCGCAAGACACGGTTCAGCGATTGCTTGGTCACGCCCAGAATGCCCAGCAGGTTGTTCACCGTCGTGCCGGGTGCGCGCCCGATGAAGTGCAGCGCCCGGTGATGCGCCCGCCCGTAGGCCATATCCGCCAGTATCCGGTCCGGATCGGCCGTGAACCCGCGATAGGCAAAGAACATTGCCTCAATCCCCTGGCGCAGCTGTTCGTCTGTCAGAAACAGCAAGGCCTCACCGCTGGATGGGCTGGATGTGCGGCGGTCCATGGATTGTCTCCCCGAGGTATTTCAGAAGGCAACTTTAAGTCAGTGTTGTTGACACTCCAACCCCGAAAGGCTAGGCGGTATCAGGTTTTGCGACATTAAATGCCAAAAATCGGCATGATTTCGCAATAATAGAAAATTTCTGTTAAAGCTAATGGAGGAAAGACAATGGCGGGCGGATATGATGACCGGGATGGGCAGATCTGGATGGACGGCACGCTGGTCCCCTGGCGTGAGGCGAATGTCCATATCCTGACCCATGCGATGCACTACGCTTCCTCGGTTTTCGAAGGCGAGCGGGCCTATAACGGCAAGATCTTCAAAAGCCGCGAGCACTCGGAGCGGTTGCGCCGCTCTGCCAGCATGATCGACTTCGAGATCCCCTATAGCGTCGACGAGCTTGAGGCCGCCAAGGCGGAAGTGCTCAAGGCTTCCGGCTTGCAGGACGCCTATGTGCGCGCGATTGCATGGCGCGGTGCGGGCGAGGATATGGGCGTCGCCTCTGCGCGCAATCCGGTCCGGGTGGCCATCGCCGTCTGGGAGTGGGGTGCCTATTATGGCGATGCCAAAATGCGCGGTGCCAAGCTCGACATTTCCAAATGGAAGCGCCCCTCGCCCGAGACGATTCCCTGCCATGCCAAGGCCGCCGGTCTCTATATGATCTGCACCATGTCAAAGCATGCAGCAGAGGCCAAGGGCTGTTCCGATGCGATGATGTACGACCACCGCGGCTATGTGGCGGAGGCCACGGGGGCGAACATCTTCTTCGTCAAGAACGGTGAAGTGCACACGCCTACGCCTGATTGCTTCCTCAACGGCATCACCCGTCAGACCGTGATCGCCATGCTGCGCGAGCGGGGCATCGTGGTGCACGAGCGGCACATCATGGCAGAGGAGCTGGCAGGCTTCGAGCAATGCTGGCTGACCGGCACCGCTGCAGAGGTGACACCCGTGGGCCAGATCGGCGAGCATACCTTTGAGGTGGGCGCGCTGACGCGCGAGATCGCTGAAAGCTACGAGAAGCTCGTTCGCGCCTGAGTGATGGGCGCCACCAGCCCGCGCGCAGCGCGGGCTGGTGGCGTGGCGGGGCCAAAGGCCCCGCAACCTCTAAGTATTTGAGGCCGAAGGCCCCGCAATCTTAATTCAATAAAGCGCCACAGGATTGATCATCGCCTGCACGGATCCGATGATGCGCGGCTGGCCCAGCACGAACATGAATTCGTTCACCCCCTCGCGCAGAAGTGGCCCCGTGTTCATCGTCTCCAGAATGTAGATGCCGTTGTCCTTGAGCAGGGTGACGTGACCGTAAAACACCTTGTCACCCGGTGCTGGCGGGATCGGCTCCAGCCCCCAGGTGTCCGCGCCCACCGCCATCGGGTTCAGCGACGCCATATAGACCGCGCCCTCGTTGTTCAGCCCCGGCGCCGTGCTGCCCCATGCGGCGGGATCGCTCTCCAGCATGCCATCGGTCCAGCCGGTGTGGAACAGGATGATATCGCCCTCCCCCATGGTCACGCCCTGCGCCTCGGCGGCGGCCTTGATCTCGGCCTCGCCGAAATGCGCGCCGGCGGGCATCACATCGACCCCTGCATGGGCCGCCATGTCAAGGATCACCGCACGGCCCACCAAGGGCGGCACATCATGAGTCCCCAGCGCGGTCAGGCCGGTGATCACGCTGATCTCTTTCTCGTCGTGGCAGTTGTAATAGTGGCCGCCTTCGCCCAGATGCCCCAGACCATCGAGCTGTGATCCGATGCCGATCCATGTCTGGAGGATATCGTCGTTGTAGTTCCCCTCATAGCCGAAGGCAGACAGCTTTTGCCCGCCTTGCTGGTTCGGCTGCACCACCTGCAGGCTGAGCGAGCGGGGCGGGAACGCCGGCGTGTCCGGTCCGATGGCGATGCCCAGCGGCATTGATTTTCCCTGCTTGATCAGCGCGGACGCAGCCAGCGTGCGCTCCGGCGTGACCAGATTGGCAGAGCCCAGCGTATCCTCCGGCCCCCATCTGCTGGCCGAGACGCAGTCAGCCCATGCGGCCCCTGCACCCATGGTCAGGCCAAGGCAGAGCGTCGTGATTTTGGTAAATGTCATATCAATCCTCCAGTGTGGGACCGGGGCGTCCTCTGGCGGGACGACTCAGCGGTCTGGACCTTCAGGCTAGCATGCGAATCCCTCTTGGCGCAGAAATTCAGAACACGCCATTGCGCCGCATCTCAGGATTTCGGCTCGCTCACGGCGCGGACCTTGCTGCGCTCCACGCCCAGCTGGTGTTCGCGCCAGATCACCAGCACCCCCGCCACGATCACCAGACCCGAGCCTGCGAGCATCAGCGCCGTCGGCAATTCATCGAACAGGAAATACCCCAGGAGGATCGCGAACAGCATCGAGGTATAGTCGTAGGGTGCCAGCATGGAGACGGAGCCGTAGCGGTAGGAGGCGGTCACCAGTATCTGCGCCACCCCCCCGATCAGCCCCGCAGTGATCAGCAGCCCCAGCGCGCCCATGCTTGGCACGACCCAGCCGAACGGGGCCGTGAACAAGGCCAGCACAGAGGCGGTGACGGAGAAATAGAACACGATCGCGGCGGTATGCTCATTCTGGACCAGCTGGCGCAGATGTACCTGCACCAGCGCGCGCAGCATCGTCGCACCGAGGATCAGCACAGCGCCCAGCGTCGCGGCATCGCCCAGATCTGTAGCGCCAAAACGCGGCCACAGGATGATGGTCACCCCCGCCAGCCCCAGCGCCACGGCACTGACGCGGAACAGGCGGATCCGCTCGCCCAGCATGGCGGCGGCCAGCAACACGGTGAAGATCGGCGTGGCAAATCCGATGGCGGTAACTTCGGGCAGCGGCAGCAGGCCAAGCCCCGCGAAGGTCAGCCCCATGGCGACCGTCCCGAACAGCCCGCGCCAGACATGGCCCATGGGGTTTTTTGCAATCAGGCCTACCTTGAGTTCGCCGCGATGCATGAGCCAGATCAGGATGATGGGGATGGCAAAGAACGAGCGGAAGAACACTGCCTGACCGGCGGGCACCTCATCAGCCGTGGATTTGATGATCGCCGCCATGCCGGTGAACAGCATCACCGCCATCACCTTGAGCGCGACACCCAGCGCCGGTCTGGAGGAGAAATCCTCGATCTTGGCCATGGCTCAGCCTTTCTGCCCGATGGTCCCGCGATTGGTCCCGATCTGGCCGCGATGCAACAACAGATGGTCCAGCAGCACGCAGGCCATCATCGCCTCGCCCACCGGCACAGCGCGGATGCCGACACAGGGATCGTGGCGGCCTTTGGTGATGATTTCCGTCTCCTCGCCTTGCATCGTGATCGTCCTGCGGGTGGTGAGGATCGACGAGGTCGGCTTGACCGCAAAGCGCACGACGATGTCCTGACCCGTGCTGATGCCACCCAAAATCCCGCCCGAATGGTTGGAGGAGTAGCGCGGCTGCCCGTCCTCGCCCATGAAGATCTCGTCCGCGTTCAGCTCTCCGGTCAGCATGGCTGCCGACATGCCTTCCCCGATCTCCACGCCTTTGACGGCATTGATGCTCATCATCGCGGCGGCCAGATCCGTATCGAGCTTGGCATAGACCGGCGCGCCGATCCCCGCAGGCACGTTGCGGGCAGTGACCTCGATGATCGCCCCGACGGAGGAGCCGGACTTGCGCAGCCCGTCGAGGTATGTGGCCCACTCGGTCGCGGCCCGGGCGTCGGGCACCCAAAAAGGGTTCTGCCCGATCTGGTCCATATCGCGCACATCAGTCTTATGCACACCCATCTGCACCATGTAGCCGGTGATCTCGATCTGCGGTGCAATCGCCTTCATCGCCTCGCGCGCCAGACCGCCGGCGGCCACACGGCTGGCCGTCTCCCGCGCGGAGGACCGCCCGCCGCCGCGATAGTCGCGGATGCCGTATTTCTGGAAATAGGTGATGTCCGCATGGCCGGGGCGGAACTTGTCCTTGATGTCGCCGTAGTCCTTGGAGCGTTGATCGGTGTTCTCGATCATCAGCTGTATGGGCGTGCCGGTCGTGACCCCCTCGAACACCCCCGACAGGATTCGCACCTCGTCAGCCTCGCGGCGCTGGGTGGTGTATTTGTTCTGGCCGGGTTTACGCTTGTCCAGCCAGTGCTGGATCATTTCGGGCGTGATGGGCACACCGGGCGGGCAGCCATCGACGGTCGCGCCCAAGGCGGGCCCGTGGCTCTCGCCCCAAGTCGTCACGCGGAAAAGATGGCCAAAGCTGTTCATCGACATGGGCGGGCTCCTTTGCCTTTGACTTAGCGGGGCAAGGGCGGTGCCTCAAGGGCTTTTGGCTTGCTAAAGGCGGGCGCGTCTCTTAACGCTGAGGATACCTCGGGGGGCACGATTGTGCTGAGAGTGCGAAAGCTGACCCGTTGAACCTGAACCGGTTAATACCGGCGGAGGGAAGGTCTGGGCATACTTCCATCACCTCTCAACGCCGCAATTTGGAGGATGCTATGAAGTATCTCACGTTTGCGACTGCTGCTCTTCTTGCGACGACTTTTCATGTAACGACGGCCGCGGCGGAGCTGCCTCAGCTCACCGTCTATACCTACGACAGCTTTGTCTCCGACTGGGGCCCCGGCCCCGCAATCGAGACGGCGTTCGAGGCCATTTGCGCCTGCGATCTCAATCTGGTGGGTCTGGGGGATGGTGCCGCCCTTCTGGCACGGCTGCGGCTGGAGGGGGCGCGCACGCAGGCCGATCTGGTGCTGGGCCTCGATACCTCGCTGATCGCTGCGGCCAAGGAGACGGGGCTCTTCCGCGAGACGGCTGTGCGGGCGGAATATACCCTGCCGGTGGACTGGGCCGATCCGGTCTTTGTGCCCTTCGACTGGGGGTATTTCGCCTTTGTGCACAACCGCGATCTGACAGCACCCACGAATTTCAAAGCTTTGGCCGAGAGTGATGTGAGCATCGTCATTCAGGATCCGCGCTCCTCCACCCCCGGTCTGGGCCTGCTGATGTGGGTCAAGGCGGCCTACGGCGATGAGGCACCCGCGATCTGGGCGGCACTGGCCGATAATATCGTGACCGTGACGCCGGGCTGGTCGGAGGCCTACGGCCTGTTTCTGGAGGGTGAGGCCGATATGGTGCTGAGCTATACCACCTCCCCCGCCTACCACCTGATCGCGGAGCAGGACGACAGCAAGACGGCAGCAGCCTTCGACGAGGGGCACTATATGCAGATCGAGGTCATGGGCGTGCTGGCGGGCACGGACCAGCCGGAACTGGCGGAGGCCTTCATGGCCTTCATGGTCTCGGACGCGGCGCAGACGATCCTGCCGACGACCAACTGGATGTACCCCGCCGTGACCCCTGCCGCCGGGCTGCCCGCAGGCTTTGAGACGCTGATGGTGCCGGAAAAGGCGCTGCTGATCCCGGCGGAGGAAGTGCCGGCGATCCGCGAGGAAGCATTGGCCGAATGGCTCACCGCGCTCTCGCGATAAGTACCAAGGCGGGGATCGGCGCTGCCCTGTCGGTGGTGGCGCTGATCACGCTGGCGCTGGGCGCTGTGATCAGCCGTGCGGATGCGGGTGCGGGCCTCGGCCCTTCCGATTGGGCCGCGATCCGGTTCACGGTGCTGCAGGCGGCCTGTTCCGCCGTGGTCTCCGTGCTGCTGGCTGTTCCGGTGGCACGCGCGCTGGCGCGGCGGCGGTTTGCCGGGCGTGCTGCTTTGGTCACGCTGCTGGGCGCGCCGTTTATCCTGCCCACGATCGTGGCGGTGCTGGGGCTGCTGGCGGTCTTCGGGCGCGGGGGCTGGCTCAATGGCGGGCTGGGGGCGCTGGGCCTGCCGCCGGTCTCGCTTTATGGCTTTCACGGGGTTGTTCTGGCGCATGTGTTCTTCAACATGCCCCTGGCCACGCGCCTGCTGCTGCAAGGCTGGCAGAGCATCCCGTCAGAGCGGTTCCGCCTGTCTGCCCAGCTGCGCCTGACGCCGCGGGCAGTATTTCTGGCGGTGGAGATGCCGATGCTGCGCCAGATCGTGCCGGGTGCGCTGGCGCTGGTGTTCGTGATCTGCCTGACCAGTTTTGCCGTGGCGCTGACGCTGGGCGGCGGGCCGCGCGCCACCACGATTGAGCTGGCCATCTATCAGGCCTTTCGTTTTGACTTCGATCTGGGGCGCGCGGCGCTGCTGTCCGTGGTGCAGCTGGCGCTGGCGGGCAGCATGGCGCTGCTGGCGCTGCGCATCGTGCCTGCGATTGCCGTGGGCGGCGGGCTGGACCGGGGGATGCCGCGCTGGGATGCGCGCGGGGGGGCGCAGCGGACGGTGGATCTGGGCGTGATCGGGATGGCGGCGCTGTTTCTGCTGGTGCCTTTGGGCGCTGTCGTCTGGCGCGGTCTGGCGGGCCTGGACGCGATGCCCGCCTCGGTCTACCTTGCGGCGGGCAATTCCATCGCGGTGGCACTGGCGAGCATCGCGCTGCTGCTGGCCCTCGCCCTGCCGATGGCGGGGTGGATCGCCGCGCGCGGCACCGGCGGGATGGAGGCTGTTGGCCTGCTGAGCCTGTCCGCGTCGCCGCTGATGATCGGGACCGGGTGGTTCATCGTGATCAATCCGCTGGCCGATCCCTTTGCGCTGGCGCTGCCGGTGACGGTGCTGGTCAATGCGATGATGGCCCTGCCCTTTGCGCTACGGATCCTTGTGCCGCCGATGCGCGACGCGGTGCAACGCTACGGACGGCTCAGTGCGATGCTGGGGCTGCAGGGCTGGCGGCTGTGGCGGGTGCTGCTGCTGCCCCGGCTGCGCGCGCAGATCGGGTTTGCGGCCGGGCTGACCGGTGCGCTGTCGATGGGGGATCTGGGGGTGATCGCGCTCTTTGCGGACCCTGATCGCGCCACGCTGCCGCTGGCCATGGCGCAGCTGATGGGCGCCTACCGGATGGAGGCGGCGGCGGGGGCGGCACTGGTGCTGCTGGCGCTGAGCCTCGGGATTTTCTGGATCTGCGACAAGGGAGGACGCTGGCGTGCTGAGGCTTGAAAAGCTGGTGATCGTGCAGGACGGCTTTCGGCTGGAGGCAGATCTGACGCTGGAGGCGGGGCGCAAATATGCCGTCATCGGACCATCGGGGGCGGGCAAATCCACGCTGCTCTCGGCGCTTTGCGGCTTCATCCCGCCCGCCTCTGGCCGGATGATCTGGGAGGGGCGCGACATCACCGATACGGCCCCCGGCGCGCGCCCGATGACGATGCTGTTTCAGGACAACAACCTTTTCCCGCATCTGACGGTGCTGCAAAATGTGGGCCTTGGCCTGCGCCCTGATCTGCGCCTGTCGCAGGCAGAGCGCGCCCGCGTCGGGGAGGCGCTGGCGCAGGTGGATCTGGCGCAGTTCAGCGGCGTGAAGCCGGGGAACCTGTCGGGCGGACAGCAAAGCCGCGTCGCGCTGGCCCGCGTGTTGGTGCAGGCGCGCCCGCTGGTGCTGCTGGACGAGCCCTTCGCCGCCCTCGGTCCTGCGCTGCGCAATGAGATGCTCGATCTGGTCGGGGAGATGGTCACACAGACCGGGGCGGCGCTGATCATGGTGACCCATGCGCCAGAGGACGTGCGGCGCATCGCGGATGAGGTGATCTTTGTCGAGGGCGGTCAGGCCCATGCACCGCGCCCATGCGCCGCCCTGATGGACGACCCCCCGCCGGAGCTGCGCGCCTATCTGGGCTGAGACAGCAGGAGCGCTGGTTGCCAAGCCATCCCCGTCGCTTCAATACTGCGCTATTAGCCAGAGGAGCGCGCGATGCACCCCAACCCGATCTACCACGATGCCACCACCGCGCGGAACATCGCCTTTGCCCGCGCGCGCGGCTTTGGCGTGCTGGCCGTGAACGCCGAGAGCGGCCCGCACCTGAGCCATATTCCCTTCCTGCTGGAGGAGGACGGCAGCAGTGCGGATCTGCATCTTGTCCGCTCCAACCCGATTGCGCGTATGGGGCAAGGGCCGCACCCGGCCAAGATCGCTGTGTCGGGGCCGGACAGCTATGTCTCGCCGGACTGGTACGAAATAGCCGATCAGGTACCCACCTGGAACTACATCGCCGTGCATCTGACAGGCCTGCTGGAGCCCTTGCCGCAGGCCGAGATGCACGCCATGCTCGACCGCCAGTCGCAGGCCTACGAGGACCAGCTGGTGCCGAAAAAGCCATGGACCACCACAAAGATGACGCCGGACGTGCTGGACAGGATGATGCGCCAGATCGTGCCCTTCCGGTTCACGGTGACGGGCATCGACGGGACCTGGAAGCTGAGCCAGAACAAGCCCGCAGAGGCCCGGCAGCGTGCCGCCCGGCAAATGGCAGATCATGGCTTTGGCAGCGGGATCCCCGAGATTGCCGCCATGATGCATGATCCCGACGGCCGCTGATCCGAATATCCCCGCCCTTGCGCTGCACCGCGATGCGGTAAAGAGTGGCACCAAATGCCGCAGCAAAGGATCCCCGTGATGAAACTCTATTATGCCCCCACCTCTCCCTATGTCCGCAAGGTCATGATTGTGCTGGAGGAGACCGGACAACGCGACGACGTGGAGCTGATCAATACGGCCACCACCCCCATCGCTGCCGATCCAGCGCTGCTGGCGAAAAACCCGCTGGCCAAGGTGCCCGCGCTGGAGCGGCCCGATGGCCCGACCCTCTATGACAGCCGCGTCATCACCGCCTATCTGGACGCGCGGGCGGGTGGCAAACTCTATCCGGCTGGCACGCGGCGCTGGGACACGCTGACGCTGGAGGCGACGGCGGACGGCATGCTGGATGCGGCCCTGCTGATGGTCTACGAATGGCGCATGCGCCCCGAGGACAAGCGGATGCCCGAATGGGTGGAGGGGCAGTGGGACAAGGTGTCGCGCAGCCTGAACGCCCTCAATACCCGCTGGATGAGCCACCTGAACGGGCCGCTGGACATGGGGCAGATCGCGGTCGCCTGCACGCTGGGCTATCTGGATTTCCGCCATGATGCGCGCGGCTGGCGCAAGGGGAATGACGGTCTGGCGGCATGGTATGCAGCGTTCGAATCGCGCGATTGGATGCAATCGACACGTCCGCCCGCCGCGTAACGGGTGCTAAACTGCTTCAAATCAGCCACTAAAACGGCCCCCTGCGACGGTTTGCGCGTCTATACCATCTGGACTGATCCCCTACCGCAAGCTAGATAGCCCCTCAGGATCCGGTGCCCTTGAAGAAGTGCGCCCTTACATCTGTTTGCCGCGCAGCGGCCCAATTACGGAGAAACCGACGTGTCACAAACTGATGATACCGCAGGCAACCGGAGGGATTTCCTCTATTACGCGACCGCAGGCACCGGTGCCGTTGCGGTTGGTGCCGCCGTCTGGCCGCTGGTCAACCAGATGAACCCGACAGCCGATGTTCTGGCACTTGCCTCCATCCGAGTGGATGTGAGCGGGGTCGAGCCCGGTTCGCAGCTGACAGTGAAATGGCTGGGCAAGCCCGTGTTCATCCGCCGCCGTACCCCCGAAGAAATCGAGAGAGGCCGTGCCGTAGAGCTGTCGGAGCTGCCCGATCAGGGTGCCGAGAACTTCAACATCGCCGGTGATTCCACCGCGATTGACGAGAACCGAACGCTGGACGAGGCGGGCGAGTGGCTGGTCATGATGGGCGTGTGTACGCACCTTGGCTGCGTGCCACTGGGCGATGCGGGCGACTTTGGCGGCTGGTTCTGCCCTTGCCACGGCTCGCACTACGACATTGCAGGCCGGATCCGCAGAGGGCCCGCGCCACGGAATTTGCCAGTCCCTCAGGCCGAATTCCTCGACGAAACAACAATTAGACTCGGGTAAAGGATACAACATATGTCTGGAATTCCTCACGACCATTACGAGCCGAAGACCGACCGCGAAAAGTGGCTTCACAGCCGCTTGCCGGTCGTTGGTCTTATGTATGACACGCTGATGATCCCCACGCCCAAGAACCTGAACTGGATGTGGATCTGGGGCATCGTGCTGACCTTCTGTCTGGTGCTTCAAATCGTTACCGGCATCGTTCTTGCGATGCATTACACACCGCACGTGGACGAAGCCTTTGCCAGCGTTGAGCACATCATGCGCAACGTGAACGGCGGCCATATGCTGCGCTACATCCACCAGAACGGCGCGTCGCTGTTCTTTATCGCGGTCTATGCGCATATCTTCCGCGGTCTTTACTACGGGTCTTACAAGGCCCCTCGTGAAATCACCTGGATCATCGGCATGATCATCTACCTGCTGATGATGGCGACTGCCTTCATGGGCTACGTGCTGCCCTGGGGCCAGATGTCCTTCTGGGGTGCGACTGTGATCACCGGCCTGTTCGGTGCCGTGCCCTTCGTGGGCGAGGCGCTTCAGACGCTGCTGCTCGGTGGACCAGCCGTTGACAACGCGACACTCAACCGCTTCTTCTCGCTGCATTATCTGCTGCCCTTCGTGACGGCGGGCCTCGTGGTCCTGCACATCTGGGCCTTCCACACCACCGGCAACAACAACCCGACAGGTGTTGATGTACGCCGCACGTCCAAAGAAGAAGCGCAGAAAGACACGCTGCCGTTCTGGCCCTACTTCGTGATCAAGGACCTGTTCGCGCTGGCGGTTATTCTGGTGGTATTCTTTGCGGTTGTCGGTTTCATGCCGAACTACCTTGGCCACCCGGACAACTACATCGAGGCGAACGCCCTTTCGACACCGGCACATATCGTGCCTGAGTGGTACTTCCTGCCGTTCTACGCCGTTCTGCGCGCCTTCACACCAGAAGTATGGGCTGTGCAGCTGGTCTCCTTCCTGACCGGCGGCATCATTGACGCCACGTTCTTCGGTGTACTCGCCATGTTCGGCTCCATCGCTGTGATGGCCGCTGTGCCATGGCTCGATACAAGCCGCGTGCGCTCGGGCCGCTACCGTCCGATGTTCAAGTGGTGGTTCTGGATCTTTGTCGTGAACTTCTTTGTCCTGATGTGGGTCGGTGCCATGCCGGCAGAAGAGCCATACGCAACGATCTCTCTGATCGCGACAACCTATTGGTTCGCCTACTTCCTGGTGATCCTGCCGCTCCTCGGTGTGATCGAAAAGCCTTTGACACCGCCGGATACGATCGAAGCGGACTACAATGCGAACTATGCGCCAAAAGTTGGTGGCACGACGACCATCGTGAACCCAGCGGAGTAAACCAGAGATGAACATGATCAAAGCAACACTCCTGAGCGCTGTTATCGCGCTGACCGCCCCCGCCGCATTTGCGGCGGGCAAGGAAACAGCGCCGATTGCGGACATCGACTTTTCTTTCGATGGTCCTTTCGGCACCTATGACGTCAACCAGCTGCAGCGCGGCCTTCAGGTCTACACAGAGCTTTGCTCAGCCTGTCACGGGCTCAAGTTTGTCGCCCTGCGCACGCTGGGTGATGAGGGTGGCCCACAGCTGCCCGAAGAGCAGGTGATTGAATACGCAAGCCAATGGGAAGTTTTCGACGCAGACCTCGATGATTTCCGCGATGCGACCCCGGTCGATCATTTTCCCGAGTCCAATCTGGAAAACGCGCCTGACCTGTCGCTGATGGCAAAGAAGCGCAAGGCATTCTCGGGCCCTTACGGTCTGGGCATCAACCAGCTGATCTATGGCATCGGTGGCGCGGAGTATATTGCGACATTGCTGCAGGGCTATACCGGCGAAGAGTCATTTCAGGCAGGTGTGACGCTCTATGAGAACATCTATTTCCCCGGGGGCTGGATCGCCATGGCCCCGCCCCTGTATGACGAGGCCGTCGAATTCACTGACGGTCACGCTACAACGGTGGAAGCGATGTCGGAAGACGTCGCCGCTTTCCTGATGTGGACCGCCGAGCCGAAAATGGGTGCACGCAAGCAAGCCGGTTTTGCCGGTGTCATTTTCCTGACGCTGTTGTCGGTCCTCCTGTACCTGACGAACAAGCGGCTCTGGGCATCGGTCAAGAAGAAAAACTGATCTGACTAACCGGTAAAAGGCGAAACGCCCGCAGTGATCCCACTGCGGGCGTTTTCATTTGGCGCATGATCGGTCGTCGTAGCATCTGTGAAAGCTACCCAGCCGAACTGCCCATCTCGTCCATGACTTCAAACGAGAAGCTGCTGCGCGCTCTTTCCAATTATCACCGCCTGCACAATGGACCCCACCGGCTGCGGCGCTTTGAACGACACTTCGGTAAACTGCTCTGTCCGTCCCATATGCGCGTTTTCCATCAACACCGCATGAGTCTTTCCGATCTGCGACTGCAGATGGGCCTCGACCCGCAGGGCACCTGCCTCACGCAGCCGTGCAGCACGGTCCTTGATCACCTTGCCATTCACCGCTGGCATCCGGGCCGCAGGCGTCCCTGCACGGGCGGAATAGGGAAAAACATGAAGCCAGGTCAACGTGCAGTCATCAACCAGCTTCAGCGCGTTGGCGAACATCGCTTCCGTCTCCGTTGGAAAACCCGCGATGATGTCGGCGCCAAACGTCATGTCGGGCCGCAAGGCGCGGGCCTCGGTGCAGAATCTGATGGCATCGTCGCGCAAATGCCGTCGCTTCATCCGCTTCAGGATCATGTCGTCGCCATGCTGCAGCGAGAGGTGCAGATGCGGCATCAGCCGCTGTTCGGTGGCGATGGCCTGCATGAGATTCTCATCCACCTCGATCGAATCAATGGAGCTGATGCGCAGGCGCGGCAGATCCGGCACCAGCCGCAGGATCCGCATCACCAGATCGCCCAGCCTTGGCGTCGCGGGCAGATCAGCCCCCCATGAGGTCAGGTCCACGCCGGTCAGCACGACCTCGTTGAACCCCTTGTCCACCAGCCGCTTGATCTGGTCGACCACCACACCGGCGGGAACAGAGCGCGAATTGCCACGACCATAAGGAATGATGCAGAAGGTACAGCGGTGGTCACAGCCGTTCTGCACCTGCACATAGGCCCGGCTGCGGGTGCCGAAACCGTCGATCAGATGGCCGGCAGTCTCCGTGACCGACATGATATCATCAACCTGCAGCGCTTCGGTTTTGCCGATGAAGTCAGCGGCCAGACCTTGCCAGGTGGCGCCCAGCATCTTCTCGGTATTGCCGATCACCGCGTCCACTTCGGGCATGGCGGAGAAGGTCGCAGGCTCTGTCTGGGCCGCGCAACCCGTCACGATCAGCCGCGCATCCGGATGGGCCTTGCGCAGCTTGCGGATGTCCTGACGCGCCTTGCGCACGGCCTCGGCCGTCACGGCGCAGGTGTTCACGACCACAGCATTCTGCAGGCCGGCACCAGCGACCAGCTCCTTCATCGCCTCCAACTCGTACTGGTTCAGGCGGCAGCCGTGATTGGAAAAAACCGGGGCGCTCATGTGCAGCTCGCGATGAATTCGGGCGTCAGCGTGCCATTCGCCACATGCATCGTCGGTCCGGTCATCCAGACGCCGTCTGCGCGCCAGTCCAGATCCAGCGTACCGCCATCCAGATCAATGCGCACAGCACGCCCCGTCAGCCCTCTGCGTGCAGCGGCAACGGCCGTGGCGCAAGACGAGGAACCGGAAGACAGCGTAATGCCCACGCCCCGCTCCCAGACGCGCATGCGGATATGGTCCGGTCCGATGATCTGTGCGATCTGCACATTGGTGCGCTGTGGATAAAACGGGTGATGCTCATGCAGCGCCCCAAAGCCGGCAAGATCGACCGCATCAACATCCGCGACGAAAAAGGTGCAATGCGGGTTGCCCATGCCGGTGGCAACGGGGGCACCCTCAATGTCCAGCGACAGCGTATCCATCTCACGCAGCAGCGGGATCTCAGCCCAGTCGAGCTGCGGCTGGCCCATGTTCACCGACGTCAGCCCGCCACCGCAATCGCGCGCAAAGAGATCCCCCCGGCCGGTTGTCAGCTGCACCTCCAGCTTGCCTGACTGCTCCATCAGATAGCGCGCGATGCAGCGTGTCGCATTGCCGCAGGCCCCCGACAGGGATCCGTCGGCATTGTAAAAGGTGAGATGCGCATCCCCTGGCCCCGGTTCGATCACGGCAATCTGGTCGAAACCGATGCCGGTCTGCCGCTGCGCGATGCCACGAATAAGGCTCTGTGAAAGAGGAATCGCGTGCTCACGTGCGTCAAAAACGACAAAGTCGTTGCCAAGCCCATGCATCTTCATGAAGGGGAGCGGTATCGGATCCGGTGTGCTCATCCCGCGCATATAGCCGGACGCAAAAGGTTATTCCAGCAGAGTCCCGGTATTTCATGCGTTATGGGGGTTGACCGGCCCGCCTGAGGTTTCTAAACACCGCGACAGTGGGCCTGTAGCTCAGTTGGTAGAGCAACTGACTTTTAATCAGTAGGTCTCGGGTTCGGATCCCGACGGGCTCACCAATTTCACAACTTGAGATGAATATGATGAAGGCAGATTCCGCTGCATTTCAGGCTTGCAGTGCCAACGTACGGAGAGCGTGTCTTTGAAGCCGGTGATGGCCGGTTTGTCAGGTGTGACAAGCCATGGGCTGGCTGTCAGGCGGGGCAAAGGCCGACGCCTGTCAAATGGCCCGATAACAGCTGTTTCCAGTCAAGAGTCCGACGCTCTACCCCAGCACCTCAGCCACCGCGTCGCGCGTGATGCCCACCACCTCATCCGCCTGCGCACGTGTCAGCAGGAAGGGCGGCGCAAAGCCTACGGTATCGCTTTGCGGCATGGCACGGGCGATCACGCCCCGAGCGAACATCGCGGCCACGACGCGCGGGCCGGTTTTCTCAGCAGCGTCAAACAGCACATGGTCATCGCGGTCGCGCACCAGTTCCACTGCGCAGAGCATGCCTTCGCCGCGCACATCCCCCACATGGGCATGACCGCCCAGCGCCTCGCGCATCGCGGTGTTGAGGTAGGCACCGACATCGCCCGCGTTTGTCACCAGATCCAGACTGTCGAGCAACCGCAGGTTCGCCACGCCAGCCGCAGCACCGATGGGGTGCGCAGAATAGGTCCAGCCATGGCCGAAGGGGCCGAATTCATCGGTGCCCTGCTCCAGCACTGCCCAGATCTTGTCCGACACGACGGAGCCTGACAGGGGCGCATAGGCCGATGTCAGGCCCTTGGCGATGGTGATCAGGTCCGGCTTCAGCCCGTAATAGGTGCTGCCCATCATGGTGCCCATGCGGCCAAAGCCGGTCACGACCTCGTCCACGATGAGCAGAATATCATGCCGCTCCAGCACCGCCTGAATGGCTGCCCAGTAGCCAGCAGGGGGCGGTACGATGCCGCCGGTGCCAAGGATCGGCTCTCCGATGAAGGCGGCAATGGTATCGGCGCCCTCCCGCTCTATCAGCGCCTCGAGGCTGGCGACACATTGCGCCGTGAACGCCTCTTCGGTCATGTCGCGGTCCGTGCGGTGGAAATAGTAGGGCGCGTCCGTGTGCACCACCTGGCTCAGCGGCAGGTCGAACTTGCGGTGAAACAGCTCCAGCCCGGTCAGCGATCCTGTCACCAGCCCGGAGCCGTGATATCCCCGCCAGCGCGCGATGATCTTTTTCTTCTGCGGGCGGCCCAGCACGTTATTGTAATACCAGACCAACTTGACGTTCGTCTCGTTCGCGTCAGACCCGCTCATCCCGTAGTAGACGTGGTTCATCCCCTCGGGCATCCGCTCCGCGATCATGCGCGACAGGGTAATGGAGGCCTCCGTGCCGTGGCCCGCGTAGGAGTGGTAATAGGCCAGCTCATGCGCCTGTGCGGCAATCGCCTCGGCGATCTCGGGATGGCCGTAGCCTACGTTCACGCAATAAAGCCCGGCGAAAGCATCCAGATGGCAGCGCCCTTCGCGGTCGGTGATGTGCACACCCTTGGCGGTCTGGATGATCCGGTTGCCCATCTCGTGGCGGGCGAATTGTGCCAGATGCGTGGAGGCATGGAAAAAATGATCGTGGTCCCACTGGGTCAGCAGATCGTTGGTGAGTTGCTTGTTCATCGGCATGTCCTCAAGCGGTTGCGCATTTGATGAAACGCTAGGGCATTTTTTCACACAGGTCCATCGGGGATGGGCAGGAAACCCTTGCCTGACTGACCGAAACGGAGGACCGTCCGGAGCAGGCTCACCGGATCAGAGGCCCTCGCATGACCACCTATGAAGCCAACTTTACCACCGCTGAATACCGTGCCCGCATCGCCAGGACACGGACCGCCATGCAGGCCGCCGGGCTGGAGGCGATCTTTATCACCGATCCGTCCAACATGTCGTGGCTCTCGGGCTATGACGGCTGGTCGTTCTACGTGCATCAGGGCGTGCTGCTGACGCAGCAGGGCGAGCCGGTCTGGTGGGGCCGCGCGATGGATGCGCCGGGCGCAAAGCGAACGGTGTTCATGCAGCATGAGGACAGCATCGTGGGCTATGATGATACCTTCGTGCAGAACCCGGCCAAGCATCCGATGCAGGAACTTGGCAAACTGCTCTGCGCGCAGGGCCTTGAGACTGCGACCATCGGTGTGGAGATGGACAACTACTATTATACTGCCGCCGCCCATCATGCTCTGATCAGCGCGCTGCCACGGGCGACCTTCCGCGATGCAACCGGCCTCGTGAACTGGCAGCGCGCCGTCAAATCCGAGCGCGAGATTGAATATATGCGCCGTGCCGCGCGAATCGTGGAGGCGATGCACGCGCGTATTCTGGAGGTGGCAGCGCCGGGCCTGCGCAAAAACGATCTGATCGCAGAGATCTACGCCACCGCCATGCGCGGCGCGGACGGGCATTGGGGCGATTATCCGGCGATTGTGCCCATGGCGCCTTCGGGCATGGATGCCACCGCCCCGCATCTGACGTGGGACGACCGCCCGATGAAAACCGGCGAGGCCACGTTTTTCGAGATCGCAGGCGCGCACCGGCGCTATCAATGCCCGCAATCGCGCACGCTGTTTCTGGGAAAGGTGCCGCAAAAATACCGCGATGCGGAGGCCGCCGTGCTGGACGCCACCGCCGCCGGGCTGGAGCAGGCAAAGCCCGGCAATCAGGCGCAGGACATCGCCAATGCCTTCAACAAGACCCTCAACGCCGCCGGTTTCGAGAAGGACAGCCGCTGTGGCTATGCCATCGGCATCAGCTATCCGCCCGACTGGGGCGAGCGCACGATTTCCTTTCGCAGGGGCGATACCACGGTGCTGCAACCGGGCATGACCTTCCATTTCATGCCGGCACTCTGGCTTGATGATGGCGGGCTGGAGATCACGGAGCCGATCCTGATCACTGACACCGGCTACGAGTGTCTGTGCAACACGCCGCGCGCATTGTCCGTGATACCCTGAATGCGGCATCTTTCGCAGGGGCGGCCCAGCGGTTATATGCAGATCATGACAAACACAGTTTACCTCAATGATCTGCCTGACGGGCTTGACCTTGGACCTACCGTCGCGATTGATTGCGAGACGATGGGCCTGCATCCGCACCGCGACCGGCTGTGTGTTGTGCAGCTGTCATCGGGGGATGGGCATGCGCATCTGGTGCAGATCACGCGCGGCCAGACCGAGGCACCGAATCTCTGCCGCCTGCTGACGGACCCGGAGGTGCTCAAGATCTTCCATTTCGGGCGCTTCGACATTGCCGCGCTGATGAACGCCTTTGGCGTGGTCACGGCCCCGGTCTATTGCACCAAGATCGCCAGCCGTCTGATCCGCACCTTC
>Ga0136559_1000182_pt1 | contig 21468 bp, 20 predicted proteins | sample AntRauMeHopE1496_FD_104633 | JGI IMG/M metagenome (GOLD analysis project Ga0136559, IMG submission 104633) | Saline lake microbial communities from Rauer Islands, Antarctica - Metagenome Hop E1 #496 | ecosystem: Environmental > Aquatic > Non-marine Saline and Alkaline > Saline | place... | reverse complement strand
TCACCGACAACCAAAATGAAGGAGAAACCTAACCGAGAAAATCAACAAAAACGCCAACCTCAGCGGCCTGAAAACCGGCCAAGGTGGTTGTCGCCCGCGGACAAGGTGGTTGACGCTCTACAAATGAGGCCCCGAACTCTGGATTTTTTTATCCTGGGTCTGTGCTGCTCTATGATGAAAGACATTGCTTCGCGAGAGCTGATCCTATCAGCCAGTTCATCTGACCGCTTGGGCAACCATGCCTCCGACATTCTCCCGACGAACTCGAAATATCGCAGGGCGGTCGTAAGGCGTCTCGCTTTTTGTTCATTGGTGACGAGGTCGGCCTTCGACAGCGCTGCTCCGCGACGAATTTCTGCGACCGACCGAGACGTGATGCGTCGCAATGCTTTCGTCCTGAGGCTACAGGCCTCGGCCAGCGTATCGATTTCAACGGGCCCGAAGTAGTTACCGGCCTCGAGCCGACGGTTCAGATCTATATTTTCCCGAAGGGCCCAAAGGCCCAAGTGAACAAGGTCACTGGCTTCGGCAGCCATCGTTTCGGCTGATAGGCCTCGTGAGCGACGAGAAAGGGCGAGGGCAGTCGGATAATATGCTGGAACTCCGGACTTCTCGGCAACAAATACGAAACGTTCGCCGCATGGTCGAACATATCTTCTGACGCGAAAGAAGTAGTCGGTAACTTCTTGATCTGGATTGGTCATACGCAGCTCCTTTTTTCGAGCGCACATGCCAAGGATCGAATTTAGGCGCTCTACAGGGAAAGCTGGCTGTTTTTCCGATTCACGAAGAACAAAGTGAAAACTTTTTGTATTTCGAGCTAAAACTACCGGTTTTATGCGCATGCAAGATAAGCGGGGGTAACAGAGTTGAGATTTTGCAGATGAAATCTGTGCAAAGGGCTGTTATTTCGGGATTATCGCCTCAAAACTACCGCTTTGTAAGGTCTGTTTCGTATAAGAATGATTATGTAAAATATTTGATAGTTCTCTCCGCTTGGTCTGCTGAATTTAGGTCGGAAAGATGCCGTACATCCCGATGCGTGCCCAGACCCCAGATCGGTTGGTCTGCCCTCACAGGGTGAAGCGCCCTGATGCTGAAATGAATACTGGATGCGCGCCCTTTGACGCTTCGGGGCAGAAATGCGGTCAGACTTTGTGGCCTTGCCGGGCAAAACCATCTCGCAAAAGCTGATGGCGGAGAGTAGTCATATGCAGGTCTGCCGCTCATGATCGAAAACCGAAAAGCCCGTAACCGAAAAGCCCGTATTGGACCCGTGATGCCAAAGCACCGAAACATCCTGTTCATCATGTTCGACCAGCTTCGGTGGGACTATCTGAGCTGTGCGGGTCACCCGCATCTGCACACGCCGCATATCGACGCGCTGGCGGCGCAGGGCGTGCGGTTTACCCGGGCCTATGTGCAGTCACCGGTCTGCGGCGCCTCGCGGATGAGTTTCTACACCGGCCGTTATGTGCATTCCCACGGTGCCACCTGGAATCGTGTGCCGCTGAAAGTGGGCGAGCGTACGATGGGCGACCATCTGCGCAGTTCAGGCATGGACTGCTGGCTGATCGGCAAGACCCATATGAAGGCCGATGACGAGGGCATGGCCCATCTGGGCATTGACCCCACCAGCGTGATCGGCGCCCGCGTCGAGCAATGCGGCTTTGACGTCTGGGAGCGGGATGACGGCATGCGCCCTGAAGGGCCGGATGGCTTCTATGACGACACCGGAGCCGCAGCCTACAACGACTATCTGCGCGGCAAAGGCTACCGCTCGGCCAATCCCTGGCATGATTTTGCCAATGCGGGCCGTGACGCGGCAGACCCCGAAGACATGGCGTCGGGCTGGTTCATGAAGAATGCGGGCAAGGCCGCCGCCATCGAGAATGACGATTCCGAGACGCCCTACATGACCACCCGCGCGATCGAGTTCATGAGCCAGGCCGCAAACACGCCCTGGTGCCTGCATCTGAGCTATATCAAGCCGCATTGGCCCTATATCGCGCCTGCGCCCTATAACGACATGTACGGCCCAGAGCATGTGATCCCGGTTGCGCGTCACGCCCGCGAGCACGATGAGGCGCATCCTGTCTACAAGGCGTTCATGGAAGGCCGGATCGGCAAGGCGTTCAGCCGCGCAGAGGTCCGGAACGCCGTGATTCCGGCCTATATGGGGCTGATCAAACAATGCGACGACCAGATGGGACGGTTGTTCCAATGGCTCAAAGACAACGGGAAATGGGAGGAGACGCTGATCGTCCTCACCTCCGATCATGGTGATTATCTGGGCGATCACTGGATGGGTGAAAAGGATCTGTTCCACGAGCCTTCCGTCAAGGTGCCGCTGATCATCCGCGATCCTTCTGATGCGGCGCATCCAACACGCGGCACGACCTGTGACGCGCTGGTCGAAGCGATCGACCTCGCGCCGACCTTTCTTGAGGTAGCGGGGGGCGAGGCCCGCCCGCATATCCTCGAAGGGCGCTCCTTGCTGCCTTGGCTGTATGGGGACACCCCGGAATGGCGGGACTATGCGGTCAGCGAATATGACTATGCCAGCAATCCGGCAGCGGCCAGGCTGGCCAAGGATCCATCATCGGCGCGCCTGTTCATGATTGCCGATGCACGCTGGAAGTTCATGCACGCCGAAGGCATGCGCCCGCAACTCTTCGACATGCAGAGCGATCCGGAGGAATACGAAGATCTGGGCACGAGCACGGATCACGCCGAGGTCATTGCGCTGATGTATCAACGCCTTGGCGAATGGGCGCGCCGCCTGTCCCAGCGCACCACCAAGAGCGATGCGCAGATTGTCGCGGACCGGACAGGCTCCGCCACCCGCGGCGTGACCCTTGGCCTATACGATGAGGATGACATTCCTGCCCATCTGACCCAGTTTTATCGCGGCAAGCCGCGCCCGGATCCGGCAGGCTGAGGTGCCAGCGGCGCGCCGGACCTCGCCCCGCTGAATGTTCCGCCCTTAAAGCGCTTCGATGATCATGACATTCGCCAGACCGCCGCCCTCGCACATGGTCTGCAACCCGTAGCGCTGGTTGCGTGCGCGCAGTGCATGGACCAGCGTCGCCATCAGCTTGGCGCCCGATGCGCCCAGCGGATGGCCCAATGCGATGGCCCCGCCATTGACGTTGACGCGCGCGGGATCCGCGCCGGTGTGATGCAGCCATGCCAGCGGGACGGAGGCAAAGGCCTCGTTGACCTCGAAAAGGTCGATCTGCTCCATGCGCATGCCCGCCCGCGCCAGCGCGCGGTCCGTGGCGAACAACGGCTCTTCCAGCATGATGACAGGGTCGCCGCCGGTCACTGTCATTGCATGGATCCGCGCCAGCGGTGTCAAGCCATGGGCCTTCACCGCTGCGGCACTGGCCACCACAACGGCCGCCGCCCCGTCGCAGATCTGGCTTGCGTTTCCGGCAGTGATCACCCCGCCTTCCTGCAGCACGCGCAGACCGCCCAGCGTTTCCATCGAGGCATCGCGGCGGATGCCTTCGTCGAGGCAGTGGACCTCTCCATTCTCAAGCTCCAGCGGAACAAGCTCGGCGTCGAAGGCGCCTGCGTCCATGGCGGCAACAGCGCGCTGATGGCTGCGCAGCGCATAGGCGTCCAGTGTCTCACGGCTGAGGGCATATTTGCGCGCAATCGCTTCGGCACCGGTGAACTGCGAAAAGGCAATGCCCGGGTATCTGGCATCCAGACCGGGTGATTTTGGTGATCCGGCGCTGGCCTGCGGGGTGAACGCACCAGTGGCCCCCATCGGCACCCGCGACATCGATTCGACCCCCGCCGCAATCACCAGATCCTGAGTGCCCGACATCACCGCCTGCGCCGCAAACTGGATCGACTGTTGCGAGGATCCGCACTGGCGGTCAATCGTCACGGCAGGCACAGACTGCGGCAGGCAAGACGCCAGCACGGCGTTTCTGCCGATGTGAAGCCCCTGTTCGCCGGTTTGGCCCACGCAGCCCATGATCACGTCATCGACTGCCGCCGGATCAATGCCAGTGCGCTGCACGGTGGCATCCAGCACCCGCGCGGCCAGATCCACGGGGTGCCAGCCGGCAATCTTGCCGCCCCGCCTGCCTCCGGGCGTGCGCAACGCAGAACAAATATAAGCTTCGGCCATGGTGGTTCCTTTCAATCAATGCGGGGGAGACAGCAGCAGATCAGCCGTCATTTCCATTCAGGCGGCGACCAGTCGGGGAAAATATCGGGCAGCCCGTCGCTGACCCGGTCGGGGAAGACGGCGGCGCGTTTATCCAGAAAGCTTTGCACGCCCTCGGCAGCATCGGCCGATAGGGTGCGCTTGCATCGGGTGGGACGCGCCCAGCATGCGCCACATCATCTGCCGCGTCAGCGCTACGGAGACAGGGGCACTCTGCGCGCCCATCTCCTCGGCCAGATCCTGGGCTGCACCCAGCAGATCGCCGGGTTTGTGCAGAGACCGCACCAGCCCCGCCGCCAGCGCTTCGTGGGCGTCAAAGATCCTGCCGCTGGCGCTCCATTCCATCGCCTTGGAAATGCCGACGATCCGGGGCAAAAACCATGACGAGCAGGCCTCCGGTACGATCCCGCGCCGCGCAAAGACAAAGCCAAAGCGCGCGTCCTCGGACGCGATACGGACATCCATCGGCAGCTGCATGGTGACCCCGACGCCCACCGCCGCACCGTTGACTGCCGCAATGACCGGCTTGAGGCTCTCAAACAGGCGCAGGGCCAGACGGCCACCCGTGTCACGCGGGACCTCCCCCGCGCCCTCGCCCGCCTCCACAAAACCGGCGGCCCCTTCGGACAGATCCGCGCCTGCGCAGAACGCGCGCCCCGCCCCGGTCACAACCACCCCGCGCACCGCATCGTCCCTGTCTGCGACATCCAGCGCCGCGATGAAATCACCCATCATCTCCACGGTAAACGCGTTCAGCCTGTCGGGCCGGTTCAGCGTCAGCGTCATGATCCCGCCGGTGATGTCGGTCTGTACCACGCTCATGTCTTGTCCCCCGTCAGAGTCTGCGCCACGCTGCGCGGTGTGGGGTCCGGCACCATGCCCCGGCGCGGACCCAGATAGCCGAACAGCCATGCGCCCACCTTGCGCATCTGGATCTCCTCGGAGCCTTCGGTGATCCGGTAGCGGCGATGATGGCGGTAGATATGCTCGAACGGTTTGTGGCGCGAATAGCCGATACCACCGTGAACCTGCATCGCGCGGTCCACCGCATCACAGCATAACCGGTTGGCCAGATAGTTGCACATGCTCATCTTGTCGGACAGCTGTCTGGCGACCTCCGGATGGGGCATCCGGTCCATTTGCCACGCGGTCTTGCGGATCAGCAGACGCAGCATTTCCGCCTGACTTGCCAGCTCGACCAGCGGGAACTGGATCGCCTGATTGACGGCCAGCTCCTTGCCGAAGGGCTTGCGCGCGCGGGCGTGGCGCACGGATTCCTCGATGCAATAGACCGCAGCACCCAGCGAGGACGCCGCCTGCCGGATGCGGTTTTCGTGCACGAAGGCCTGCGCCAGCTCAAGGCCGCCGCCCTCGGGCCCGAACATTTCAGTATCGGGCACCCAGACATCCGCAAAACTGACACGCGGATGGTCGGTTGGCATGTTGAACGTCCACAGGTATTTTTCGATCCTGAGACCGGGGGTATCGGTCGGCACCAGGAATGCGGTGATGCCCTGCGCCGCGCCCGCCGCGCCGGAGGTGCGGGCGAAGGTCACGCAATGGGTAGCCGTATGCATGCCGGTGGCCCACATCTTTTCGCCGTCAATGCGCCAGCCGGGTGTGCCCGCGCGGGTCTCGCGCACAGCGCGGGTTTCCATGAAGGTGGCATCGGATCCATGCTCGGGCTCCGTCAGCCCAAAGGCCATGCGGACATCACCGGCCAGCGCTCCCTTGATGAACACCTGCTTCTGCGCCTCGGTGCCGAAATCGCGCAGCATGATGATCACCGGAAAGTTCCCGATGACGGAATGTTCCGATTGCAGGTCGTTGAACAGCCCCAGCCCCTTGGCGGCCATATGCTCGCGTACGACGGCCATGGCGAGGTTCCCGCCGTCCTGCCCGCCGAATTCAGCAGGCAGCGAGAAACGGTAAAGGCCCGCATTGTCCGCGCGCGCCACCGCCTGCGCCATCAACGCTTCCCATTCGGGGCGCGGCAGGCCGCCGTTGTCGAAATCCGTGCGTGCCCATTCGCGGCGGTGATCGAAGAAACGGATATTGTCGTTCTCGGCCTGCAGCGGCTCTATCTGTGTGGCGATGAAATCATCCAGACGCGTCAGCAGATCGGTGATCTCCGGGGGCAAATCAAAATTCATCGGATGTCCTTTTTCAAGCGCTGCGCGTCAATTCTGGCTACCAAGACCGCGCAGGCGGGCTGCGGCGGGAAAGGCGGGCTGATCAACCTCGATCCTGACGAGGGTGGTGGCGATCAGGAAGTCGGCCAGACCGGGAGTGGACAGGTCAATCTCTCCCGTCTCGATCCGGCGGCAGAGCGTGTGTGTCAGCGTCTCCAGATCGCCATCAGTGCCCAGAATTTCCGTCAGACGCGCAACTTCGGGCGCGGCACTTTCTGGCGCGGCGATCTGGCGGCGCACGAGATCGATGGCACCCGCCGCAACCTTTGCCTCAAACCCGAGCGAGCCCGAAAGGGCAGATGCTGCATCGCCGCGCAGCCAGTCCGCGACGGCAGCCAGAATCGCATCAGGGGTGGGGGGGTCTTGCATGGCTCACTCCGTCTCCAGCATGTTCAGCAACAGGATCGCCTCAGTCTCCGACGCGCGCCGTGCAATGACGTGCCGCTCCACCGACCTGTCAGCGCCACTCAGGACCCAGCCGCCCATTTCCTCGATGATGACGCCCCAGCGCAGGGCCGCCAGCACTTCCCACCAGCGCAGGGCTGCGGCATCCACCGGCGCCCCATCTGCTGCCGCATATCCTGCCAACAGGTCTTCGCGGCTGCCCAGCCCCCCGACAGGGTCGCGGCGGCCAAAACGCCAGCTTTCCATGCACAGCCACCCCAGATCGGCCAGCGGATCGCCGGTATGCGCCAATTCCCAGTCCAGAACCGCGCGGATGCCCTCCGGGCCCATCATCAGGTTCCCCATGCGAAAATCGCCATGCACCAGTCGCGGCCTGCCCGGTTCTGGCGCGTTATCCTGCAGCCAGCGCAGGGCGAGCGAGAAGACTGGGCGCGCAGTTTCGCAGGCCGCGTGCCGTTTGCGCAGATCCTCAACCCCCTCCAGCGGGGTCTGGGCGGGTATCGCCAGCCCCTGCGGATCGATGCGGTGAATGGCGGCAAGGATTTCGCCCGCCTGAAATGCAAACCTCTGACGCGCGGGCGCAAAGGCCTCGTTGCGGAAAATACGGGGAGGCAGCGTCTCGCCCTCGATGCGCGGCATGATGAAACCGCTGCCTGCCCGATCTGCCGGCGTCAGCTCATGGAGGATGCACGGCACGGGCACGCCGGCAGCGGCGGCACGGGTAATTACCTGCGCTTCGGCGGCCATCCCGATCCCGGGTACGCCGCTGCGCGCACCCTCGGGGGATCGGCGCAGGATCAGCCACTCCGGGGCGCCGCCACGGGTTCTGAAGGTCCATGTTTCCTGACTGGCGCCCCCCGACAGGCGCTGCAACCCGTCGATCCCCTCTGCCATGGGGTCAATCCGGGCGATGATCTGCGACAAGGCGTCATAGAGCGCCGACTGTAGGCCGGAGCCAGATGCGCCCCTCAATTCACCTGCCGGTCCCGGCCCTCCCAATGCGGGGCCCGCAGATCCCGCTTGAGCAGCTTGCCGGATGCGTTGCGCGGCATGACCTCGATCACATCGATCTGGCGCGGGCATTTGAACCCGGCAAGCCGTGCGCGCAGCCAGCCGAGGACCTCCTGCTGGTCCATCACTGCACCGGGCCGCAGGGTCACGACCGCGCGCACCGCTTCGCCCCATTTCGCATCCGGCACGCCGATCACTGCCACCTCGCGGATGGCGGGATGGCCATGCAGCACGCTCTCCACCTCGGCGGGATAGACGTTTTCACCGCCCGAGATGATCATGTCCTTGATCCGGTCGTGGATGAACAGATAGCCATCCGCATCCAGATACCCCGCATCGCCCGACAGCAACCAGCCGTCACCGCGCAGTGTCTTTGCAGTCGAAGCGGGATCGTTCCAATATCCCAACATGTTGGACGACGACCGCACAGCCACTTCGCCAATCACATCTGCCGCGACAGGCTGGCCCTCAGGATCGAAAATCGCGACTTCGCTGCCCGGCATCGCCTGCCCCGCACTGCGCATCCGCCCAGAGCCTTCGGGAAGGTGATCGGGCGGCAACAGGATCGAGATGGTCCCGGTTGTCTCGGTCATGCCGTAGCATTGCACAAATTCGCAGCCGATCACCTTGATCGCCTCTTGCAACAGCGGCAGCGGCATCGGTGCCGCGCCATACATGACCTCCCTGATCCGCGAGAAATCGACACTTGCGGCGCGCGGATGCTGGATCATGATCTGCAGCGCCGCAGGCACCACGAAAAGCTTGGACACGCCGTCTTTCTCGATGAACTCAAGGGCGGCACCGGGATCGAACTCGCGCGCGATCACGCTGGTACAGGCGTTCACAAAAGCGATGTTCCAGAACCCGATCCCGCCGATATGGGCCAGCGGCATTGCGATCAGGCCGATTTCATCATCGGCCCAATGATCGTAGACCAACCGCAGCGCATAGGTGTCGAGGCACTGCTGCAGCAGGCTGTTATGGCTGATCAGCGCCGCCTTCGGCAGACCTGTGGTGCCGGAGGTAAACAGCGCGATGGCAGCATCCCCGGGCGCCGATAAATCCGCAAACGGCGTGTCCGGCTGACCGTCACGCCAGCTCTCGTAGCTTGGCCAATCGGGATGCCCGCCCTCCATGGCGATGACGGGTATTGCGGGCAGCTCTGCGAGGATGTCCTGTGCCGCCGCAGTGAATTCAGGGCCTACAAACAGGATGTCGGGTGGATAGCGGCGCTGAATTTCCGTGACTTCGGCCGGGGCAAGCCGCCAGTTGAGCGGCGCAAACAGACCGCCCGCGCGCGTCGCGCCCACATAGACCTCAAACACATGATCGCAGTTCTTGCCCAGATAAAAGACGTCCCTGATCTGACCGGCGTGCAGCGCATGTGCCACCTGATCCACATGGCGGTCAAAGGCGGCAAAACTGGTCTGGCGGCCCTCGAAACTGGTGCACACGCGGTCAGCTGCGCGGCGGGCGGCACTCCGCGACACGGCACTCATTGTGGACATGGCTGCGGGGTCGATCATCCGGCTCTCTCCCTGAGTGTCTGGGTGAATGACTGGGTGGATGACTGGGTGGATGACTGGTCTTGCGCATCGCCGCCCTGCAGCGCACGGCCTCCCTGCCCCGCTCATTTCCCACGAGAATTAACTACTTGATTAAGCTGATTGAGTAAAGTGGAATTCACCTGTGCGGGACCAGCTGCCTGCGTGGAAAATCGAAGCCAAAAATAGCTTTTTCCGGACAGCCAAAGCGGTCTGCCGCCAATCCCGCGTTCAAGGCTGCGCCGATGGGCGCGACAGATGCCCGATTGCACGTGACAAGACGACTGCTGCGACGTAAAAGCCGACAAATCCCCGGGGAGTTAGTCGGACGATGAACGCGAGCAGCCACGCAGGTGTATCCTCAGGCACGGTCACCCCTTCGACCCGCGATGACCTGTTGCAGGCGGCCAGCGATCTGATGTGCGAACGCGACACATTGTCGATCCCGATCGCGGATATTGCGGCAAAGGCCGGCGTCAATTCCGCCTTGGTGAAATACTATTTCGGCAATAAAAGCGGGATGATGCGCGCCCTTCTGAGCCGCGATCTGAACGTCGCGGTCAGCCAGCTGCGCGAACTGGTCGAGATGGACATGCGCCCCGCCATCAAGATGCGCTACCATTTGTCCGGGCTGATCAGGATGTATTTCAAATATCCCTATCTGCACCGCCTGCTGACGGCCACGATGCGCGATGAAACCGATGAGATCGGCGCAGATCTGGCAGAGCGCTATATCGTCCCGATCCATGACGCCTACGCGCGGATGATCGCCGAAGGTGTTCGGTCAGGCGAGTTCCAGCCCATTGACCACAAGTTCTTTTATTTCATCGTGATCGGAGCCTGTGATCACATATTCTCGTCACGGTATGTGCTGAAATATATTCATGACATCGATGTCATGGATGATGATCTGCGACGCATGTATGCCGATCAGGCAATATCCCTGATCATGGGCGGGCTGAAATCGCGCAGCTGACGCCACGAAGGCAAGCGCCGGGAAACCGTCAGCGCTGCATCCATCAGCTGCGCTTGCGGTCATCAAGGCCCAGGCCGCGCCCGATGATCTCGCGCATGATCTCTGAGGTGCCCGCATAGATCCGGCTGACCCGCGCATCGACATAGAGGCGCGAAATCTCGTATTCCTCCATGTAACCGGCGCCGCCATGCAGCTGCAGGCAGGCGTCAATGATTTCGCCCTCGATCTCGGAGGTGAACAGCTTGGCCTGCGCTGCCATTTCTCCCGTGCAGGCGCCCTCCATATGCGCCATCGCGCATTGATCCAGAAACGCCCATCCGACATCAAGTTTGGTCCGCACATCGGCCATTACAAAGCGGCTGTTCTGGAAGGTGCCGACCGGCTGACCAAACGCGCGACGCTCCATGATGAAATCCATCGTGATTTCAAAAGCACGCTCGGCGCGGGCCAGATAGCCGTCGGCCCCGATCAGGCGTTCCTCGGCAAGGTTTTTCATCATGATCCTGAAGCCGTCCGTGCCGTCCCCCAGCAGATTTGCGGCGGGCACCTTCACGTTGTCAAAAAACAGCTCGGAGGTATCCTGCGCCTGCAATCCCATCTTCCTGAGGTTCTGGCCCTTGGCGAACCCTTCGGTTCCCTCCTCCAGCCAGAACAGTCCGATGGCGCGCGGATTGGCGGGGTCCGTCTTGGCGGCGATCAGGTACAATCCAGCGATCTGGCCGTTGGAGATATAGGTTTTGGACCCGTTCAGCACCCAATGGTCGCCCTGTTTCTCCGCCCGTGTCCCGATGCCCGCCAGATCGGACCCGGCCGCGGGCTCTGTCATCCCGATGGCCAGAATCCGCTCCCCTGTCACCACCCCGGGCATATAGCGCGCCTTCTGGTCGGCGGTGCCGTAGCGGTGCAGATAGGGTCCGACAATCCGGTTGTGCAGGGGCACAAAAAACGCGCTCTCGGCCTTGTTGATCTCCTCATTCAGGACCATGTCTAAGCGGAAATCATCAAGGCCCATGCCGCCATAAGCCGGATGGGCATACATCGCCAGAAACCCATTGGCCCCCGCCGACAGCCATGCCTCCTTGCTCACGCGCTTGTTGTCGCGCCAGGTCTGCGCATGGGGCGTGACATCGGTGGCGATCCATTTGCGCACGCTGTCGCGGAACATCTCGTGCTCTTCATCGAAGATGCGTCTCTTGATCATGGTCAATACCTCGTTTGGGCGTTCAGACGGGTCTGAACCTGTTCAGGAAACCGGGCCGCTGCTGGCTCAGCTGTTGGTCCAGTTCGGGCGGCGCTTTTCAACGAAGGCCTGCACGCCCTCCTTGCCATCATTGCTCAGCAATACCGTCTCGAATTCAGGGCCACTGGCCTTCAGCGCGGCGGGCAGCTGTTCAAACTGTTCCTCCAGCAGATTGAGCACCCGCCTGGACGCGCGGACCGCCGTGGGGGATGCCTGGGTGATCTCGTGCGCAATCTCGCGCGCGATCTCCAGCGCCGTCTCGCCCGGCCCTGCCACCCGGTTGATCATCCCAAGATCACACGCACGCTGCGCGGAAATCGCGCGCCCGGTCAGGATCAGCTCCATCGCGGCCTTGCGCCCGATCTGGCGGGTCAGGCGCTGCACACCGCCCGCTGCCGCGAACAGCCCCACCTTGACCTCCGGAAGGGCGAATTTGGCGTGCGGATCGGCCACGGCGATGTCGGACGCCAGCACGATCTCACAGCCGCCGCCCATGGCCACGCCATTCACCGCCGCGATGATCGGCTTTTCGCGCCCCCAACGGCCACAGATCCCGCCAAACCCTGTTGCTGCAGGCTGAATATCCTGTCCTTCGCTGGTGGCCTTCAGATCATTGCCAGAGCAAAACGCCTTGTCGCCCGCCCCGGTCAGAATGGCGACCCACAGATCGCGGTCCTGCTCATAGGCGTTGAAAATCTCGTGCAGTTCCTGATGCGCGGGGCCGTGCAGCGCATTGTAGCGCTCCGCGCGCGTGATCGTCACCTCAAGAACCGGGCCGTCGCGACGGACAGAAATATACTCAAACGCCCGCGCCCAGAATGCAGTCAGGTCAGACTGTGATGCAACGCTCATAGCGCTGATGCGAACCTAGCACTGCAGGTGCCGCCGGTCATTGCCTGATCATTCAGTGTCATATGCGTCTCCCAGAGGTCTACCGGCGGCACCAGTTGGTCTATTGCTGCGCCTTCAGATGCGCCGATTTGATTTTCTTGGCCAGCGACCATTTGTGCACTTCGGTCGGGCCATCATAGATCCGGAAGGCGCGGGTTTCGCGAAAGAACCGCTCCACGATCGTGTCCGCCGTCACACCCAATCCGCGCATGACCTGCACGCAGCGGTCCGCAATCCGAAACAGCGCCTCCGACACTGCGACTTTGGCCATGGAGCTTTCGATATTTCCGTTCTCCCCCGCGTCCAGCGCCTGCGCGCACCAGTCGATCATCAGCTGGCACTGGCGCAGCTCGATCTGGTTCTCGGCCAGCGCGAATCCGACGCCCTCATGGTCGATCAGCAGCTTGCCAAAGGCCTGCCGCTTGCAGGCATAGGCTGTCGCAATTTCCTGCGCGCGGATCCCGAGGCCCGTCCACCGCATGCAATGCGACAGCCGTGCAGGCGCCAGACGGATCCGCGCCAGCCTGAACCCTTCGCCGGGCTGGCGCGCGCAGCTCAATCACCAGATCATCCGAGGGGCCATGCGGGCCGTTGCGGGGATCACGCTCAAACGGGATCACCTGCTCACGCACAAAGGTCTCGACCCGGGCGGCGATCTCATGGGCGAGGGGCAGATCAGCGGCTGTTTCAAATGACTGCGCCATATCTACATCTGCCCGGTGGTGAGGACCGGCGGCAGGGCACCCGGATGATCAATGATATGAATTTGTGACATTCGGTATTCCCCGGTTGAAATATGCGGCAAGATCGTTCGGCACGAAGGGTGCAGCCGTACAAGATGATCCGGGCAGGCAAGCTGTGTCATCACGCCTGCGCATGCGCCGCCTCTCTCGAAAATTTATCTTTCCCAGGCCTTAGTTAGTCAAGCAGTTAATAGTGGGTCCCACCGGCAAGCGTGGCAGATCCAGCAGGGCGCAGATACTCAGAGCGCGCCGGTGATCTGACCTGATCGCACTGTAGCGCGCAAGGTTTTTTGCCAGCCCCAAGGTTTTTGCCAGCCCATGGTCACGCCCGATGGCACGGATCACCAGACGGCAACCGGCCTCACCCTGTGAGCCAAAGACTGTAGAACCAAGAAGACTGGACTGCAGCTGCGACAACACCAAACAGTGTCTTTTACTCCACTCTGTTCTATGCATACTGTTGGACACAAACTTTACATCTGATCGGTATGTCCTAGGTTAAGATGAAAGATACAGGAGAGTGAAAATGAAACTATTCGCAATTACAGCAGTTGGCATGGCGCTTTTCAGCGCGCCTGTGTTTGCAGACGCAACGGGTGATGCCGCTGCCGGTGAGGCTGTGTTCAGCAAATGCCGCGCTTGCCATATGATCACTGATGCCGATGGCAACAATATTCAGAATGGCGGCCGGACCGGTCCGAACCTCTACGGCATCCTTGGCCGCGCCGCAGCATCAGAAGATTTCCGCTACGGCGATTCGCTGGTTCAGGCCGGTGAAGCAGGCTTGGTATGGAACGAAGAAGAGTTCTTGAAATACGTGGCTGATCCCAAGGAATATCTGGAAACCTACCTCGACAAGTCGCGCGCACGCTCCAACATGGCGTTCCGCCTGCGCGATGAGACCGAGGCGCTCGATGTCTGGGCTTACCTCGTTTCTGTCGGTCCGGCAGCAGCCGAAGAAGGTGCTGAAGAAGCAACGCCAGCCGCAGACGGCTGATCGCGTCTCTACAAGACAAAAGAGAATGGCGGCTCCGGAAAGGGCCGCCATTTTTCGTTTACGATACCAGGCGTCACTGCGTCAGCCAAAACCGGCCTTTTTCGAGGATTGATCCCAGAACTGGCGCGACCGCTCCAATGCGTCGTCCATGCTGGTCGGAATGATGTCCACACCAAGAGCCTGCACGCTGTCGTAAGAAGATCCGATGATCGCACCGCTGACCATGATCGAGGCTTTCGGTGCACTGATTCGCAGCGCGATGATCAGCTTGGCCAGCGGGACCACCGCATGCTCGCCCGCTGCGGACAGACCGATCAGCGTATCACCGCATCCGGCTGCGTAATGCACGATTTCATCATGGCCCAATCCCCGCTTCAGCGTGATGTCCCAACCGTTCTTGCGGTAGAAATCTGCAGCCATGGAAATGCCGAGCAGATGATTCTCGCCGGGAACAGCGGTGAAAAAGGCCGACGGCCGTGATCGCTTGACAGCATCCGGCTGAAAGAACGGCCGCAATCCGCGCATCACCGCATAGATGTGACCCGTGGCCAGTGTCACGTCGGTAAAACTGATCCTGTCCTCTTCCCACCACATCCCGAGCGTCTTGGCCGCCTGCGCCAGATAGGCCAGATAGACGGTCTCGACCGTGGCACCCTGGGCCCTGATCCGGTCAACAAACGCCAGACCTGCATCAGCCGAAGGCTCAATCAGCGCCTGTGCCAATTCTTCGATTTTTGCGTTGGTCGGAAAGGCGACCGATGCGTTCTTGGTATTCCCATGATCCGACAGGCGGCGGATCACCTCTCGTGCCAGGTCTGCAAAAGCATCCTCAGGCAGTTTTTCACGCAGCGTACCGATCTCGGAAATGGCTTTCTTGTAAAGTCCATCGTGGATAACGGACTGATCGTTTTGTCGATCTGTCATGGGGTCCCCCTAGCGCAGCACGGCTAATACTACGAGTCTGACCATATCCTGCATACGACAGTATTCAAGCTTTTCCTCTGGTCTTGCATTAAACTGCCTAAATTAACAAAAGCTAACAGTCAAACCCCTGAGATGTGCTTCGCACACTGCCAAACCGCCAAAGCCCGGCCGCGATGCGCTACACATCCACCAGACGCGCCGTCAGATCCCACAGTTCGCGCGAGCGTGCAGCATCGGTGGCGCGGGACGACAAAGCCTGCGCAAATGCAGCGCGCCCCTGCACCTGACGGTTTCCCCAACTCCAGTGCTGTCCCGATTGCGCAAATGCGGCCTCTGTGACCACCTGCGCCACCCGGTCACCCGACAGGGGCTGCGAGACATAGCCTTTGGTGATGTTCTTCTGAAACCATGGGAAAACCTTCTGAAACAGGCGCGGCGCATTTCGGAACAGCGGCGTGTCCGCGACGCAGCCGGGATAGAGCGTGTTGAACACGATGCCGGTGTCCGCATGAAAACGCGTGTGCAGTTCGCGGCTCATCATCATGCAGCACAGCTTGCTGTCCTTATAGGCCTTGCCCGGTTTGAACGGCTTGCCGTCGATCATCGCAACGGGTGCCCTGAACCCGGCTTTCAGCCCCTCAAAATTGCCCAGATCGGCCGGTGCGGGGATCGGCACCTTGCCGCCGAACTCCTCCGAATTGGCGGTCACCGTGCCCAGCGTGATCAACCGGGGCGCCGTGGCTTTCTGCAGGTCCGGCAGCATCAGATTGGCCAGCAGGAAGTGGCCGAAATAATTTGTGGCCACGCTGATCTCGAACCCCTCCGGCGAGCGCTGCGGCGATCTGAGCTGCGGCAGATAAGTCGCGGCATTGAGCACCAGCGCATCCAGCGGCACGCCCCGCGCCTCAAACGCCTTATGGAACGCGCGCACACTGTCCAGCGACCCGAGATCAAGATGCATGACCTCGAAAGCGCTCTGCGCCAGCCCCAGATCCTGTGCCGCGGCCTGCCCCTTGGCAGGGTTGCGACAGGCCATGATCACATGCCACCCCGCCGCAATCAGCGCGTGGGTGGTGTGCAGGCCAACCCCGGAGGAGGCGCCCGTCACGATGGCGAGTGATTTTGAATGCGTATCCATGGCATGGCGTCCTGTAAAATCAGGGCCCAGTGCTAGGTGTAAATAAATTCGGACACAATAGCAGATCGGAACGCCCGTCTGCCCAATCGTGCCAGATCAGTCGTGCCAGATCAGTCGTGCCAGATCAGTCGGGCCAAATCAGTCATGGCTGCCGGTTTTCACCAGCCCGTATTTGCGCAGCTTCACATAGAGCGATTGCCGCGACAGGCCCAGCATCTCCGCCGCCGCCACCCGGTTGTTCGAGGTCAGCTCGACAGCCGTCTCAATGCACATCTTCTCCACGACATCAGTGGTCTTGGCCACGATATTACGCAGCGACTGGCTGCCGATCAGCTCGATTACCGATTGAATGTCCACCTCGCCCAGCTGCTGCGGCTCGGTGCGGGTGGCTTCCTTGCGGCTCACGTCGCGCAGGATCAGCGCAAAGACAGGATCGGCGCCGGTCTGCACATGGGTGGTCGAGACATCGACAGCCCGCTCCGCGCCGAACTCGCCGGTGACGCGGGTTGTATAGGAGCGCATGTTGCCGCTGCGCGCCGCATTGTCGAGCATCACGTTCAGATCCACGCTGCCGCGCGCCAGAAAATCAACCAGGGAGCGGCCCTTGAGGGCAAGGCCATGGGTCACGTCCGCGAGATTCAGAAACCCCTCATTGGCACTCAGGATGATGCCGGAGGCGCTGACGAAAACGATGGCGTCGCTGCCCCGCTCATAAAGGCCGGTCAGATTGTCCTGCAGACTGTCGGACTTGAGCGCTTCCGGCGCGCTGGCCGCGACACGGCACAGCAAGGCCTGATCACCGCCGCTGCGGAACACGACGGGGCGCATGATCACGGTACGCCCGGGCGCGCGGGTGCGCAGCGACGTCTGCGGCTTGGTGCTCTCATTGCTGAGGCTGACCAGACGGTCGATCAGATCGGATTTATCCGTGGTCTCGAACAGCTGATCCAGCGGCGCCCCCACCAGATCGCCGCCCTGTTTGCCCAGCAGGACACGCGCGGCGGAATTACAGTCCGTGACAATGCCATCGGGCAGCGAGACGAACAGCATCGCATCCCCGATCGAAGCCATGAGAACGCGAAACTGCATGTCGTGTTCGCGCCGCGTCTCGTAGTCCCGCTCCAACGTCAGTTGCGCCGCGACCAGCTGCTGCTGCATTTCCGCGATCGGGCGCAGATCGCGGCCCAGCATCAGGATCTTGCCGCTGTCACCGATGTGATGAAAATCATACCGCACGGGAAAGGTGGTCTTGGTGCCCTCCATCAGGTGGTTCACCTCAACCGCCCGGGTCTGGGTGGGCGCCGCAAGGAAAGCCTTCAGGCGGGACGTGAATTTATCGACGCTCTCGGCGGCGAGCGTGTCATGGACCCGCTTGCCCTCAAGGCGGGCCAGAAATTCCTTTGGCCGGAAATTGGGATTCGTGAGCACCCCCAGAACATTGCCCTCCTTCGAAATCACCAGCCCCAGATCGGCAAGCCGCGAAATGATGTCTGTGATGATGTCGGGTGCAATCTGCGGCACAAGGCCGCTGTTCCAGGTCTCGGCAAAGTCGGTCATTAGGGCTGTACCCGCTTCTCGCAATAGCTCAGGGCGGTCTGCCAGTCATTTGTCGCATGGTCGGCGCCAATCTCGGCGCTCACGTCGCAATTCCGTTCCAACACGTTACCACCTACCAGAATAGGCACCCACGGATTGCCTTTGCGGATCTTTTTCACAACAGACCGCAGAAAATCAAGCGGCTCCCAGAGGGTGGCCGAAACCATGACCCCCATCGTCGCCGGAGAGCTTACAAATTGGGCAATCTCATCCAGCGGCAGGTCATTGCCGAGCAGGACATCGTATCCGGCCCGGCGCATCTGGCCTGCCAGAATATTCGCGCCCAGTGAATGCTGCACACCGCGCGGCACGATCACGCAAATCTCGCCCATGGTGCCGAAGGGCGCCCGCTCCGGCATGCACCAGCTGGCATCCAGCTTGCGCAGCATCGTGTGCAGGTTCGACATGCCCACTGTCACCTGAGTGAATTCAAGCGTGTCATTCGTCCAGGCCTCGCCCAGCCGACGGGCGACCACGGGAATGTAGAAGTCCGCGATGTCGGTGTCGCGGATGCCTGCACGGCGCATCCGGTTGAGCAGCTCGTCCAGCCGCGCGCAATCGGTCTGCGTCATCGCCGCCTGCATCTCGTCCAGAAACCGCACAAGCGCGCGCGGCGGCATGTCAGGATAGATCAGCCGCAACTCGCTCGACAGAACAGACAGCACCTGAAGCGCTACGCCGCCCAAACCCCAATGGGGCACGGCTGCTGTGTCTGTCTGGTAAAGTAGCATTCTCTTTCGCCTCGCAATTTGAACGACATTCCAAACACAGGTTTGGTTGTGATCCCCTCTATGGTCTATCTGTACATGTATAATGTCAAATATAATTGACAGATCGTCACGGCACCTCTGACATATCCATATTTTATTGGTGTTTCACCGGACAGTAGGATCTGACTATAAAGTTTCGATGTGTAAATCAAAGTTGACACCTGTCAGATTCGGTGTCAAATTTCTGAGAACAAGCGAACCTCGGAGATACCAGTATGCACTCTTCCACCACACCAAAGCCGCTCTATACCCCTGCACAGCGTGCGCGGCGCGATGCGACGGTCTGGACGCTGGTGCAGGGGATTCTGGCGCCCGTGCAGTTCGTGATCTTCCTTGTCTCGGTGATTCTGGTGCTGCGCTATCTGATGACCGGCGAAGGCTACATGGCCGCCACCGCCTCGATCCTGCTGAAAACCGCGGCGCTCTACATCATCATGGTAACCGGTGCGATCTGGGAAAAAGTGGTCTTTGGCCAGTATCTTTTTGCCCCCGGTTTCTTCTGGGAGGATGTGGTCAGCTTTGGTGTGATCGCCCTGCATACCCTTTATCTCTATGGGCTTTTGACCGGTTCCATGCCCTCGCATACGCTGATGTATATAACGCTTGCGGCCTATGTCGCCTATGTGCTGAACGCCGGTCAGTTCCTGTGGAAGCTGCGTGTCGCGCGCCTGCAGTCGAACGCGACATCTGCTCAGCAGTCGGAGGTGGTGGCATGAACGATCTGACCCCCCCTCCCCCCGCTCTGGGCTGCCGCACATCCCCCGTGCTCAAGCAGCGCGGCCAGCGTGAAGTGTTCTGCGGCCTGACGGGAATCATCTGGCTGCACCGCAAGATCCAGGATGCGTTCTTCCTCGTTGTCGGCTCGCGCACCTGCGCGCATCTGCTGCAATCCGCCGCCGGCGTGATGATCTTTGCCGAACCGCGCTTTGGCACAGCGATTCTCGAGGAGGGCGATCTGGCCGGACTCAACGACGCGCACAAGGAGCTCGACCGTGAAGTGGCCCGCCTGCTGGCCCGCCGTCCCGACATCCGCCAGCTGTTTCTGGTAGGCTCCTGCCCCTCTGAGGTGATCAAGCTGGATCTGAGCCGCGCCGCAGAGCGTCTGACCATCGAATTCGCTCCCAAGGTCCGCGTGCTGGAATACTCCGGCTCCGGTATCGAGACGACATTCACCCAAGGCGAAGATGCCTGCCTTGCCTCCATGGTGCCCGTGCTGCCGGAATCAGACGCCCGCGAGCTACTGGTCGTTGGCGCGCTGCCCGATGTGGTCGAGGACCAGATGCTGGGCCTGCTGGAGGCGATGGGCATTGGCCCCGTACGCGTCCTGCCCGCGCGCAACATCGACGCGGAAATGGGCATCGGCGCGAACACTGTCTTTGCGCTGACCCAGCCTTTCCTCAGCGATACGCACGCAGCCCTCGAGCGGCGCGGCGCACGCCACATCCAGGCGCCTTTCCCGCTGGGCGAGGAAGGCACCACCGCCTGGCTCTGGGCTGTGGCCTCCGAGTTTGGCGTGGACCGCGCGCTGTTCGACAGCGTCACCGAGTCCCCCCGCCGCCGTGCGCGTCAGGCCGTGGCCGCCGCCGCGCAGACACTGACCGGCAAGACGGTTTTCTTTTTCCCTGACAGCCAGCTGGAAATCCCCCTCGCCCGCTTTCTGGCGCGCGAGTGCGGCATGATCCCGCTCGAAGTAGGCTCGCCTTATATCCATGACGCGCTGCACGGTCCCGATCTGGATCTGCTGCCCGCCAATGACTTTGGGGGCCCTCAAATCTCCGAAGGGCAGGACGTCGATCTGCAACTGGATCGCTGCCGCGCCGCGCGCCCCGATCTGACCGTCTGCGGCCTTGGCCTTGCCAACCCGCTGGAAGCCGAAGGCCTGAGCACCAAATGGGCGATCGAGCTGGTCTTTACCCCCGTGCATTTCTACGAGCAGGCCGGCGATCTGGCCGCCCTCTTTGCCCGCCCGCTGCGCCGCAAGGACATCCTCAAGCACGGCGAGAGCACCTCCGACCCGCTGTTCGCGGAGGCCCGCGCATGAAGCTGACCGTCTGGACATATGAAGGCCCGACCCATGTGGGTGCCATGCGCGTGGCGACGGGCATGAAGGGTCTGCACTACGTGTTGCACGCCCCGCAGGGCGACACCTACGCAGACCTGCTGTTCACCATGATCGAGCGGCGCGATCACCGCCCGCCGGTCACCTACACCACCTTTCAGGCCCGCGATCTGGGCTCCGATACTGCGGGTCTGTTCAAGCAGGCGTGCCAAGACGCCTATGACCGGTTCAAGCCCGAAGCGATGATCGTGGGGGCCTCCTGCACCGCCGAGCTCATTCAGGACGATCCCGCCGGTCTGGCGGAGCGGATGAACCTGCCCATTCCGGTGATCCCGCTTGAGCTGCCCAGCTACCAGCGCAAAGAGAACTACGGCGCGGATGAGACCTTCCATCAGATCGTGCGGCATCTGGCCAAGCCGATGGACAAGACCGCCCGCATCAGCTGCAACATCATCGGGCCGACTGCACTTGGGTTCCGGCACCGCGACGACGTGCAGGAGATCACCAACCTGCTCTATGAAATGGGCATCGAGGTGAACGTGACAGCGCCCATGGGTGCGACGCCCTCCGACATTGCCAAGATGGCGCAGGCGCATTTCAACGTGCTGCTCTACCCCGAAACGGGCGAGAGTGCCGCGCGCTACTGCGAGAAAACCTTCGGCCAGCCCTATACGAAAGTTGTGCCCATCGGCGTCGGTGCCACCAATGATTTTATCGCCGAAGTGCGCGCGCTGACCGGCAGCACCTCCACAGTGGACATGCAGAATTCGCGTCAGTCCTGGTGGAGCCGGTCGGT
>Ga0136559_1000181_pt1 | contig 21491 bp, 16 predicted proteins | sample AntRauMeHopE1496_FD_104633 | JGI IMG/M metagenome (GOLD analysis project Ga0136559, IMG submission 104633) | Saline lake microbial communities from Rauer Islands, Antarctica - Metagenome Hop E1 #496 | ecosystem: Environmental > Aquatic > Non-marine Saline and Alkaline > Saline | place... | reverse complement strand
TTGCTCATTTCATAGCTGCTACCAATGAAAATAAAGTTGTTCCTGAGTTTTTGGCGGGGGAAGGGTTTTTGGCTAAGCCTTCTGTTCAGACCGTATCCAATAGCATGGATGTGGGTAATCCAAGCAATTTCCCCAGGCTTTTGGCATTGTATGAATTTGATGAGAATCGATTGAAGGATCAAGTCAGCGGTGCTTTTTATTCCGATGCAGCTACGGTGGATGCCATCCAGGCAGTCAGGAAAAAGGGCTATACCATTGACCCACATGGAGCTGTCGGGTATTTGGGTTTAGTTGATTTTATGAAAGCGAATGAAGGCTTCCAAGGTGTGTTTTTAGAAACTGCCCATCCCGGGAAATTTCGTGATGTGGTAGAAAAAGCATTGGATGAAAAGCTGATTTTGCCGGAGCGATTGGCTGCCTTCTTAGACGGGGAGAAGAAAGTAATTCCGATGCAAAATGACTTTAAGGAGTTTAAGGGGTTTTTGGGGAGGTTGAATTAACTGCTTTCTTGACCTTTAAAAACATCATTGTAAAGTCTATTTTATGGTATCATTTGATACTATCAAGGATAGAGTTTATGTTAAAACCTTGAAGAATAGGAAAGCTGAATCTTCAGCAGTTTTAATCTAAAGCTACTTCTTCCGCTCGATCGTGTAATCGACTAGTGCAGAAAGTGAAGTCTTGTAATCGGATTCAGGAAACTCATTCAAAATCACCATAGCTTCTTCGTAGAATCGGTACATGGCTTCTTTGGCGTAGTTTAGCCCGCCACTTTTTTTCACAAAGTCAATCACTTCATTCACAGCTTTCTTATTATCGCTTTTATTTCGAATGATGTTGATGATCCTTCTTTTTTCCAACCAATCTGCTTTGGATAATGCAAATATCAGCGGCAAAGTCATCTTTTTCTCCTTGATATCAATGCCGACCGGCTTGCCGATTTCATCGTCACCATAGTCAAAAAGGTCATCTTTGATCTGAAACGCCATACCCACTTTCTCGCCAAACTCCCGCATTTTTTGGATCGTCTCTTGTGAACTTTCTGTACTGGACGCGCCCACTGCGCAGCAGGAAGCCATGAGACTGGCGGTTTTCTGACGAATAATATCGTAATAAACCGCCTCGTCGATGTCTAGTTTGCGGGCTTTTGCCATTTGCAAAAGCTCGCCCTCAGACATTTCTTTCACGGCATTGGAGACGATTTTGAGCAAATGAAAGTCGCCATTATCCACACTTAATAAAAGTCCTTTGGAGAGTAAAAAATCTCCAACCAGCACAGCAATCTTATTTTTCCAAAGTGCATTTACAGAGAAAAAACCTCTTCGGTAGTTTGCATCATCTACCACATCATCATGTACCAACGTGGCAGTGTGGAGCAGTTCGATCAAAGCCGCGCCTCGGTGAGTGGATTCGTTGATTTCTCCCGTGAGTCCGGCGCTTAGAAAAACAAACATTGGTCGCATCTGCTTTCCCTTTCGCTTCACGATGTAGTTCATGATATGATCCAGAAGTTTGACTTTGCTTTTCATCAAGTCTTTAAACTTGAGTTCAAACTCGATCATTTCGGAAGCAATAGGTTTCTGGATTTGCTTGAGGTCTACTTTCATCAGGTCGTTGATAGCGTAAAAATACTACGCTTTCCTTCTTGGGCAATAAAAATCACTTGTTTGACTCTGAAACAGCCAAAAAACTATAACGTTTGAAAAATTTTTGCTTTTAATTAGAATTTTTCGTCAAGTTATCTGCAAGTCAGGCTTTTAACCAATATAAAATCACTGGACCTTTATTTGTCCCTAATCCATGGGATTGTCGGTTGATTGATATGGTGCAAGAAATTCAGATTAAGAACCCATCGATTAAGCTGTTTTGACCATTTTAGAAAAAATAGAGGTTGCGAATTTGACGGATTTTCAGGAAAGTGATTGGCTGAAATTTGATTTTCGAGTAGGAGTATGACTTCATGATTTACCTTCTGTCCGCAGTTTATTCGGGACGGAAGGTCTTTTGATTATCTTTGATAGAATTTTTAAAAATAGAGAATCACCTTGGAGGAGAAATACATCAAACATCGATATGCACCCATTCTTCCCAGTAAGGATGAGTGGCCGGTGGTCAAACTGGCCCGAGAGCGTAAAGAATTTGTAAAAAAGGTAGCTAATCTGGCTGAGAAAAGGATACTAAAGCAAACCGGAAATAATCCTGAAATTTTAAAGGAGGAATTGGAAACTACGCTTTATCGGGAAAAGCTTAGGATCAAGCAAAATCCTTGGATAGTGGATCCGGATGATGAGGGGCAGTTTTGGGGAGAGGTAAAGTCCTCGCTGCTAAACATCAGTGGAGATGAGAAAAAAATTAGTCGATTTGGAGAATATAAGTCCGTCCTCAATAAAATCACGGCGAGATACGCCGAAGAGATTGCGAGTAATTTCAAAGCGACACATTACAAAGTTACCCGCAGTGTAGTCACTTATGGTTTTTCCAGATTGCTGAATGCGGCGCGAGTAAAAGGTTTTAAGTCCATCTTCAGTAATCAATATACCCTTCAGGACAAGATTCAGATTACGGGCGAGACGGATCAGATTCGGGACTTGGCCACCAAAGGCACCATCATTATGGTACCTACTCATTTTAGTAATCTCGACAGTATTCTGATCGGGTGGATTATTTCAGTTTTGGGTTTGCCTCCTTTTATTTATGGTGCAGGCTTGAATCTGTTCAATATTTCAATTTTCGCCTACTTTATGAATGCGCTTGGTGCCTACAAGGTAGATCGTAGAAAGAAGAATCTGTTGTATTTGGAGACTTTGAAGACCTACTCTAAAGAAGCAATTCAGTTTGGTTGCCATAGTTTGTTTTTTCCCGGCGGGACTCGATCCAGAAGCGGGATGATCGAATCGAGGGTAAAGCTTGGCTTACTGAGTACCGCAATCGAAGCTCAACGAGCTAATTATCAATCAGGAATCACTGATATTTCCGGTAAAATATTTATAGTTCCGGTGACGATCAATTACCATTTTGTGTTGGAAGCGCCCAGTTTGATTCGGGAGCATTTGAGTATTACCGGACAAGAGCGCTATTACAAAGAGAATGATGAGTTCTCCAATTCTTATAAAATCTCAAAGTTTCTAGTCAAATTTTTCACCAAAGGATCTGATATCTCAGTATCCATCGGAAAGGCCATGGATGTGCTAGGCAACTATGTGGATCAGGACGGTCGCACAATAGATAAAAATGGGAGGCAGATTGACACCAAAGACTATTTTATGTCTGAAGGCAAAGTGACAGTCGACCCACAACGCGAGGAAGAATACACCAACATGCTCGGGAAGCGAATTGTGGAGGAGTTTCATAAGATCAATCGGGTTTTTAGTTCGCACTTGCTGTCGTTTACGGCTTTTGAAATGATCAAAAAGGAGAATCCGAAATTAGATTTGTTTGAATTGCTCAGACTTCCCGAGGAGGACTTGTTGATTCCGGTTGAGGAGTTCAAACAAGGCTGTCAAATAGTACTGGATACAATTTTTGATCTGAAATCAAAAGGTCTAATTAAAATGGCTCCCCACCTGAATCGTGACATTGAGGAGATTATTCGACATGGATTGGATAATGTGGGAATGTATCACGCCAAGCGGCCTCTAATCAAAGATTTCGAAGATAATATCACTACTCAGGATATGAGCTTACTCTATTTTTACCACAACAGACTGACCGGATATGGACTCGAAAAGCTCTTCTAAAAATAAAATCGTAGGCGTAGTTGGGGTAGGCAGCTTTGGTACTGCAATTGCCAATATGCTAGCACAGAAAAACAAGGTGATCGTATATGCTCGTAAGACCGAAGTGGTAAACGAGATAAACAGTCAAAACACTGCTCAGGGGAAGCCCCTGGATCCCAGAATCACAGCTACCAGTGCCCCAAAAGAAATCTGCGAGCAATGTGAAATCTTATTTTTCATGATCCCATCCTCTGGATTTTTGGAGGTCGTGAGAACTTTCGCACCCTTTCTTTTCCCATATCACCTGATTATCCATGGGACAAAAGGGCTGAGTCTGAATTTTAAGCCTGGCGAAACGCTCGATACAGTCACGCGGCTAAATCGAAGCCAGATTTTGACGATGAGTGAGGTAATTCTTCAAGAAACTGTAGCAGTGCGAGTGGGCTGCCTGGCGGGGCCAAACCTCTCTAAAGAACTAGTACAAGGCCAGCCGGCGGCTACCGTCATTGCCAGTAAATATAACGAAGTGATTTTAGAGGGTCAGCGTTTGCTTCGCTCGGAGAAGTTTCAGGTTTATGGCAATTCTGATATTATCGGAGTGGAATTGTCTGGAGTTTTGAAGAATATTATTGCCATCGCATCGGGAGCTTTGGCTGGGCTGGGCTTGGGGGAAAACGCAAAAGGACTCTTGATTTCCAGAGGAATGGTAGAGATGGTTCACCTGAGCAATGCGCTTGGAGGAAGTGTGAAGTCGGTATTTGGGCTTGCAGGTATCGGTGATTTGGTTACCACTTGCAACTCAGTAGATTCAAGAAACTACACCGTGGGCTACCGACTTGCTAAAGGGGAAAGTCTGGATGAGATACTGGCAGATATGGAAGAAGTGGCAGAAGGAATCAATACGGTTCGGATTGTCAAAGCTTTCTTGGAGACTACCGGTCTACGTGCGCCAATCACAGAGAATTTGTACAAGGTGCTTTTCGAGGATTTGGAGATCGAAGAAGCCCTTCAGTTTTTGATGAAGTATCCTTTTAATGTGGATGTGGACTTTGTGTAACTACTTGATTTTTAGCTGATATTTTTCAATAATTATATCTTCAGGCTTATTTTAGAACTATGGGAATGCGTTTTTTGATCAAGGACGAGAGTAATAAGCTTCGCCAAGAGGAATTCTTAGCCCCTTCTGGCGAAGATCGTTTTTTGACGTTTCTAAATTTGAGTAGGCGAGAGAATTAACTTTTTACTTTTGAAGAGCGCACCATGGGCAATTTTATTCTTAAACGGAAATAATCAAATCTGGAAGGATAAAATTACTCGTTCATTGAGCTAGCAAATAAGCACCAAGTCAAAATGCTATTGGTAGGAGGTGGAGCAGTTAATTTTCATGGATAATAAAGACGTTCTGCCGATGTTGACTTTTGGATTAAAAATGATGCTGAAAATCTTAAGAATTTGATTTTAACTTTTCAGGAAACGGGGTTTGATGTGATAGAATTTCCAGAAGAAGTTGTAAATCAGCTAAAAAATATTTCTATAATATGTATATCCGCAATGATGCCAGTAATCTTTTTTTCTTTGCTTATTGGGATCGAAGACGCCTGCCTGTCGTAGGGAGGGAAGACCGAAACGCCCAAATATCAATTTGGTACAAATTATATTATTGTCTTTTTTGGCTATTGGCGAAGTAGCGGATAATCATAAAATATTTCGGTAAAATCTACTGCTATCGATCTCGACCTCGAATTAATTACTAAGTTTGAAGTCAGTAAAACCTTCGATTAAGCTTACCGTCTCTCAAAGGAAGCTATCGTGGTAGGACTTCCTATGAGAAAATGGAGAGTTTTGAATTTTGAAGATTTACTTGAAAGCAATAAAAGAGCCGCTCGACCTAAGGATTTTAAGGATATTGAATAGCTGAAACGAAACAGAGGAACAAGTACGAAGTAAGTACTCCCTACCTCGATGGTATCAATTTTACCAATAATCCATTCCCCTCAGTGATCGCATACAAATAGCCATCGGGACTCTGAGATACTTGCCTCACTCTACCGATATCTTGAAATAACTTCTCCTCCTTCGAAAAATCAGTCCCATTCAACTCAATGCGTGCAATATGTTGCTTAGCCAGTGCTGCTACCAAGATATTGCCTTTCCATTCTGGGTAGCGATCTGAGGTAACCAAGGTCATGCCGCAGGTAGCAATCGAGGGAACCCAATAATGTATAGGCTGTTCCATTCCTTCTTTTGCGGTGATTTCGGTGATTGGCGTTCCATTGTAATTGATTCCGTAGGTGATCACTGGCCAGCCGTAGTTATTTCCCTTTTTGATCAGATTGAGCTCATCACCTCCTTGAGGACCGTGTTCCACAGACCAGATTCTATTATTTGTATCATCGTAGACCATTCCCTGAGGATTTCGGTTCCCATAAGTCCAAATAGAAGTAATGGCATTTGGAGTATTGACAAAAGGATTGTCTGATGGAATGGTTCCATCGTCTTTGATTCGGTGGATTTTGCCATGCGAATTGGAGAGATTCTGAGCATTATTTTGGGAGCCTCTTTCGCCATTGCTGAAAAACAGGTAATTGTCCTTGTCAAATACGATTCTACTTCCATAGTGCGTACCGCCATTCCACGCAGGACTGGTCACAATCAAATCTTCAAATCCCGTGATTTGATTTCCGTTTAGTTTAAACCTAGCAATACTTGTGGCACCTCCTCCAGGAACTTTTTTTGCATAGGCTATGTAAATCCAGCCGTTTTGAGCATACTCGGGATGTACAGCAATATCCATCAAACCCGCCTGACCATTGACATACATGGATGGGAGTCCTTGGAGTTTTTGACCTGTATTTTTGTCATTTTCGAATACTAGAATCTCACCTTTCCGCTCTGTAATAAGCATCTTGCCATCTCCCAGCCAAGTCATGCCCCAGGGATTTTGGAGTCCTGTTTGTAGAGTGTCTAGTTTGATTGCCAGTTTTTCGGTAGGTGTGGCAAATTTAACTTGGTCGCTTTTCACTAGAGTAGAATCCACCTCCTCGCTCGGAGAACAGGCGTTGGCAGTAAAGGAAAATAAAATGGCAGCAGATAAAAGTTTGATTTTTAGTTTCATGTTTGGATTGTTCAGATAACAGTGGAAACGTAGCTAGCCAACTTTGGTTTGTCTCCCTAAAAATTATGGATAAAAATACCACAAAAAAAGTCCCCAAGATTTCTCTCGGGGACTTTTGAATAACAAGCAGATCCAGATTATCGGATTGGAATTAGCTTTACCAATAGTCCTGTTCCTTCTGTAATCGCATAGATGTACCCATCAGGGCTTTCTTTGACGTCACGCACTCTGCCGATATCCTGAAGCATGATTTCCTGAGCTCCGGCAGTAGCTCCATCCATGTCCACTCGATTGATATGCATTTTGACCAGAGCTCCGATCAAGATGTCACCTTTCCAAGCAGGGTAGCGATCTGAGGTGACATAGGCCATACCCGAGGTAGCGATGGACGGTAAATAATAAGTTAATGGCTGCTCCATACCTTCTTTTTCAGTAATCTCTGTGATAGGGGTGCCATCGTAATTGATGCCGTAAGTGATCACAGGCCAGCCGTAGTTCTTGCCTTTCTCGATTAGATTCAACTCATCTCCACCTTTTGGTCCATGCTCTGACTCATAGATCCGATTGTTGACTTTATCGTAGACCATTCCTTGTGGATTTCTATTTCCGTAGGTCCAAATTGAAGGCACCGCACCAGCTACATCTACAAATGGATTGTCAGCAGGAATTCTTCCATCATCGTAGATTCGATGAATTTTACCATGAGAATTGGTCAGATCTTGTGCGTTTTCAGGGATATTTCCTTTGTCCCCATTGGAGAAATAAAGATAGCCATCATTGTCGAAGATGATTCTGCTACCATAGTGGCGTCCACCTTCCCAAGCTGGACCTGCAGTAATGAGTTCCTCTTGCTGCACCGCACTATTGCCTTCTAATTTGAATCGCATGATAGTAGTAGCTCCCGTGCTATCAGGCATATTCTTGCCAAAGGCAATATAGATCCAACCGTTTTCATCATATTTCGGATGAGTGGTGATGTCCAGCAATCCTGACTGACCTACATTCCATACCGCGGGAAGTCCTTGTACTTTTTCGCCGGTATATTTATCATCTTGAAAAATCAGAATTTCTCCTTTTTTCTCCGTAACGAGCATTTTTCCTTCAGAAAGCCACGTCATTCCCCAAGGGTTTTCAAACTCAGTATATAATGTGTCTACATTGAGTAGAAGTGTTTCTGTTTGAATAGCAAAGGTCTCGTCAATAGGCTCTTCTACAACTTGATCTTTGGTCTCACATGCGGAGAATACCACTAGGCCCACGGTGACAAGAGCCAATGGCCATTTTAGTTTGGTTGATTTCATAGATTTTAATTTTAGCGCCCGAAGATAAGAACTCTTCGTATGACAAATCGCAATCTTTTCTTAATGGCTATATGCTGTGATTTCAGTGCCTGAATTCCAAATTACGGATTGGATTTCTTTCACCATTTCCTCCGAACCAATATATAGTGGAGTTCGCTGATGGAGTGTTGTAGGTTGAATTTCTAGTATTCTTTGGCTCCCGTCTGTGGCCATAGCTCCGGATTGTTCGGCTATGAAAGCCAAAGCATTAGCTTCGTAAAGCAATCGGAGTTTTCCCGAAGAATTCTTTTTTGTTGCAGGATAAAGATAAATTCCGCCTTTCAGTAGGTTTCTGTGAAAGTCCGCAACAAGTGATCCGATGTATCTTGCTGCATATTTTCTTGATTTGCAGAGTTCAAGATAGCTTTGGATCGCGGGACTAAAATCATGACTAAGCCCTTCATTTGCAGAGTAAATTTGGCCATTCTTAGGGGCCTGGATATCAGGGTGCGATAGGAAAAATTCACCAAGCGACGTCTCATATGTAAATCCGTTGACTCCACAGCCTGTAGTGTAGACTAACATGGTGGAGGAGCCATAAAGGATATATCCGGCAGCAACTTGCTCGGTTCCTTTCTGCATGATGTCTTCCTCAAGGATGGGACTGCCGATTGGAGTCTTTCTTCGATAGATCGAGAATATAGTGCCGATGCTGATATTCACATCGATATTCGAACTACCGTCGAGTGGATCTATCGCTATTACGTATTTCCCTGATTTATTCTGAAGATCGATTGCAGCATCTTCCTCCTCGGATACTATAGCGCAGACTTCACCACCTTTACTCAGTGCCCGCATGAATCGAATATTTGCAATTACATCTAGTTTTTGCTGCTCCTCACCTTGTACATTCGTCTGTCCAAATGCTCCACCGATGTAGGAAAGACCAGCGCGGTTTGTTTCCCGATTGACTATCTTCGAGGCGAGGGCAATATCTCTGAGAAGTTGCGACAATTCACCTGAGGCATATGAGAAATCGCCTTGTTTGAGTTTAATAAATCGATCTAAAGTGGTGCCAACGGTGTAAGCTAATCCGCTTTGGTCGGGCTGATAAGGAAGGATTTTCATAACTTAGAAAAATACAATTATTGGGTTTATACTGTTTAAAAGTAAGCATAAAAACGAATGGCAAAAACTGTAATTTATAAATTTGGGGGGGCTTCTGTGAAAGATGCCACTGGAGTGAAAAACCTAACTGAAATTTTACGTAATCGATTGCGAAAAAATTTGATAATCGTAATATCAGCGATGGGAAAGTCAACAAATGCATTGGAAAATCTTCTGACTGACAAATTTGAAAAAAAAGACTTTTCTAAAAATAGTGCAATTTTGAAGGAGTATCATCTGAGTATTTGTCACGAATTATTTCCAGTGGATCATCTTATTTTTCCCAAAGTAGAAAATCACTTCACGCAATTAAATCATGAGTTGCAAAAGCCGCTCTCGGCTTCCAATTACGATGAATATTACGATCGTGTCATTTGCTTTGGAGAATTGCTCGCCACTCAGATTGTGATGGAATACCTTTGTCTTCGTGAGATTCTGGTAGTTTGGAAAGATGCCAGAGAGTTGATTCAGACCGATAGTAGTTTTCGCTTTGCTAAAGTCGACTGGGAGAAAACTAAAAAAAGGTGTCACAGTCAGCTTATGCCAATAGTAGATCAGTTTCCAGTGGTGACTCAAGGATTCATCGGCTCAGACTTAAAAGGTAGAACGACCACATTGGGAAGGGAAGGGTCGGATTTTACCGCAGCTATTTTGGCAGCTTCCTTGGGTGCGGCGTCGGTGACGATCTGGAAGGATGTCCCCGGCGTTTTAAATGCAGATCCAAAGAAGTTTTCTGAAACACAGCTTTTTGAAGAATTGGAATACAAGCAAGCCGCAGAGATGACCTACTATGGTGCATCGGTAATCCACCCGAAAACCATCAAACCACTGGCTAATCTCAACATTCCTTTATTTGTAAAGTCATTTTTAAATCCAGAAGCTGACGGTACCAAAATCCATGGAAATGCACCAACTCATCAGATCCCTACTATTATTCTGAAAAATGATCAAGTGTTGGTCAGCTTCAAAGTAAAGGATTTTACATTCATCACTGAAAGCCACATCCATCAGGTGTACCAGCAGCTTGAGTTGTTCAAATTGCGAGTGAATATGCTTCAGATAGCAGCCATAAGCATCTCGATTGTCATCGACAGTCAGCTTTTCAAAGTAGAAAATCTTGTAAAATCACTTCAGGGTTATTTTGAGATTCGGTTTAATAAAGAGCTTCAGCTCTTGACCGTATTGCATCCTACCGAGAAAATCATTGCTGATCAATTGCAGGGTTTTGAATCTTTACTGGAGCAAAGCACCCGAAATACTTATCAAGTCGTGCGAAGAGCCAAATTAAGTTAAGGCTTTCTTTTCCATTAACTACAGAAAATTAATACTTTAAAGGTGTCAAAAATCTAAATCTCAAACCTATGAAATCAAGAAGAGTATTTTTACAAAAAGCAGGCTTGTCTGCATTGGCTGTTTCCTTACCTAAATTGGACACTTTCTCAATGACGAGCAGATTCGGAGATTCTAAACGTAACGAGGATAAAATTCTTCGTGTGGCGATCATGGGATTGGGCAGCTACGGAACCCGAGTGGCGGAAGCGATGCTGGAAAGCAAACGGGCTAAGCTCGTCGGAGTGATCAGCGGCACGCCTTCGAAGGTGACTGAATGGCAAAGCAAATATGGAATTCCGGCAGGGAATTGCTACAACTACGAAAACTTTGATGAGATAAAAAATAATCCAAATATCGATGCAGTCTATGTGATCACGCCTAATGCGCAGCACAAAGATCAATCGATTCGGGTTGCAAAAGCTGGCAAGCACGTCATCTGCGAAAAGCCAATGGGGATCAATGCGAAGGAAGGACAGGAAATGGTAGATGCCTGTAAGACCGCTGGAGTGGAATTGCTGATTGGTTACCGGATGCATTTTGAAGCGAATACGCTGGAAGCTATCCGTATGCGAAAATCCGGCGAATTGGGCGATGTGAAGTTTTTTCAGGGCTTAAGTGGTTTTGTGATCGGTGATCCAACTCAGTGGCGCCTGGATCCGGTGCTCTCCGGTGGCGGTGCAATGATGGATATTGGGATCTATTCGATCAACGGAGCCAGATATATGGTCGGTGAAGAGCCGATCTGGGTGACTGCTCAAGAAACCAAAACTGATCCAGTCAAATTTAAGAAAGGTATAGACGAGACGATACAGTTTCAGATGGGATTTCCAAGTGGGGCGGTTGCTTCCTGCCTTTCGACCTACGCTATGAACGATTTGGATAAGTTTTACCTGAATGGCAGCAAAGGCTGGGTAGAGATGCAGCCTTCAACCGGCTATGGTCCGATCAAGGGAAAGACGAATAAAGGGCCTTTGGAACTTCCGCATGTGACCCATCAGACGGTTCAAATGGATGAGATGGCTATGATTATTTTAGATGGGAAAGTGCCTGAAGTAGCTGTCGATGGCAAAGAAGGAGTCAAAGACATGAAAATTATTGATGCGATTTTCAAATCTATAAAAACCGGTAAAAAAGTAATGCTTGGATAATCGCTAATCAGTCCAAAATCAATTGCATAAATATAATGTCCCAACAACGATCAAACTTGTGGCCTACTTCTCTGAAGCGGGCCACCTATGTAAAGTCTAGTTTCTCGTGAAACAGATGGTTAGCTTGGTTTGAGCTGTCGATGCCACCGATTAGCGTATGATATCCTTTGACCTTAACCAATCGACTTAACTCTTGTGGTAAAAGAGGCCCAATATTTTGCCGTGATATTTATCGCCCAAGTAAAGTGAGTGCTCGACTGTAAATCGGTATCCGGGTTTTGGTCGAAAGCTACCGTAGCTGGCAAAGCCTACTACTTTCTCTTCGGAAACAGCAACAATGAAAGGAAATCCAGCCTTTGTTTTTTCATGAAACCATTCCTGCTGTTCCTGAACTGTTTTGGGGATGAAGTCATAATTTATGGTCGAATGGAGAATCTCATGATTATTGATCTCCAAAATGGCGGGTATGTCGGCTAATGTCGCTCTGCGCAAGTCAACCCTGACTACCTGACAAAGCGATTTACGATCCGCTCAATTCCCGGCAAATAGGCCGATCCAAAAAGATTCAAATGTACAAGCAATGGATATAGATTGTAGACTCCCATGCGCGATTCAAAACCGGGTTCCAGTGGAAATACTGATTCGTAGGCTTCATAAAAAAGCCCATCAAATCCACCAAAAAGTTGGCTGAAAGCCAAATCCATCTCACGATGTCCAAAATAAACTGCCGGATCGATCAGGCAAGGTTCGCCGGATTTGGTGCTGATCACATTACCGGACCAAAGATCTCCGTGAAGTAAAGCTGGCTTTTCAGTTGGGAAAATCGATTCGATTTTGGGGTAAATTTCCTGAAAACGTTTGAGGAAATTGAGCGGAATCAATTTATCAAAATAGGCCTTGCCGATTAATGGTTCCAAGCGCTCCTCAATGAAAAAATTGATCCAGTTGGGCTGACGATTGTTTCGTTGAGGAATAGATGCAATAAAATTATCTTCTTCAAAGCCAAATTGATCCGATTCTGTCAGATGCAAATGTGCAAGGCCAATGCCTAGGTTTTGCCAATAATCAAGTTGATACCTGCCGGTTTGGATAAATTCGGAGAGCAGGTAATTGTAATCCCCTATTCTACCCGATCCAAACGTTTCGGGGACTTTCAAAAATGTGGATTTTTTAAGTAAACTCAAGCCACTTGCCTCTTTACTGAGAATGTCTCGCTCGTGATCAAAATTTAATTTCAAGAAAAAATAACCTTTTGATGATTCCAGTTTGATTCCCTGATTGTGGTTGCCTGCGGCGATGAGAGATGCAGATTTTAAAATTGCCTCTGTACCAAGGCATTCAAAAAGTACTTGTTCATAGATCTCATTGAGATCAAACATACAGATGGTTTGTTTGGATTACTTTACCTAAAAAGCCTTCGATGGATTCGTCCAAAATGGCATAAATTTTCTCAAACTCTTCTTCTGCTCCATAATAGGGATCCGGAACAGATAGGCCTAAGTTGCCAGCGGCAAAATCACGCATCAGGAAAATTTGTTTCGAACCAAATCCAAGGCGCTCTTTTAGATTATTCAAATTGCGGAGATTACTGTCATCCATGGCGATGATGTAATGAAAATCTCTGAAATCCGTTCGATGAACCTGTCTGCCGCGATGCTGAAGTGGAAGATCATATTTAATGGCACATTTAATGGTTCGCTCATCAGGCAACTCCCCGATATGAAAATCAGAAGTGCCCGCACTATCGCATGTAAACTGGCTTTCTACCCCGGCTTCTTTGGCTTTTTTATTGAAGATAGCCACTGCTAAAGGCGATCTGCAAATATTACCAAGACATACAAATAATACTTTAATCATAGCAATCGAATGAAATCCGGATTCGGATATGAAATGAATTTACTTAAATTTAATAGGATTCGCCTAATCCAGAATGCTTTTTCATCGAATTATACCAAATTCTATTCCAAATCAAGTTGAAAGAAAATGGTGAGCAAATGGGTTTTGGCTTTGTTTGTCTACTTTTGGGTAATGAAATTGTTATATCGGCTAGGAGTTTTTCTCATTGGACTGTGTTTGCCTTTGATCGGTTTGATCAGCCCGAAGATTGCTCATTTTTTACAAGGGAGAAAAGGGCTTTTTGAAAAAATGGCACAATTCAAAAAGTCTAATCCAGGTCAGTTAGTTTGGTTTCATGTAGCTTCACTTGGCGAATACGAGCAAGCAAAACCCGTAATTGAAGCGGTTAAGTCTGCTCGCCCAAAGTATAAAATTGTCGTGAGCTTTTTTAGCCCATCAGGCTACGATAATGTAGTAAAAAAGCCCCAAACCCATGTCGATTATTTCACCTATATTCCATTGGACAGTCGGCAAAATGCAGTAAAATTTATCAAAATTCTTGACCCAGTACTGGTTTTCTTTGTCAAATATGATCTCTGGTATAATCACTTGAATGAGATCAAAGTCAGAGAAATACCGCTTTACTTGATTTCTGCTGCGTTTCGCCCAGATCAGATATATTTCAAACAGATTTCATTTTTCAGAAATCTACTTTCCTATTTTGATCAGATCTTTACTCAGAATCAAAGCAGCGTGGAGCTGCTAACAGCTATAGGTTATCAGAATGCTGTTTTGACAGGCGATACTCGATTTGATCGAGTGGTCGACACTGCCAAAAACCCGAAGCGCTTTCCTGAAATCGAACTGTGGGCTGGAGCTAACCCGGTTTTAGTAGCAGGATCAGTATGGGCAGAAGATATGGAGCTGCTTATTCCCTTGATTAATGCGAATGAAACTTATAAATGGATCCTTGCGCCTCATTCACTGGATCCTGCAGCTATATCAGAATGGGAATCGAAAATAAAAGTGATTTCCAAGCGCTACTCTACGTGGGATAAGAGTGAGGATTGCCGAGTACTCTTTATAGATAATATAGGGATGCTTAGTTCGTTGTATCAATTTTCTCATTTATCCTACCTTGGTGGAGCATTTGGCAAGGGCCTTCATAATATCTTGGAGCCGATTGGCTTTGGTTCTCCTGTAATCTTTGGAAAATTAAAAAAGGCATCAAAATTTCCTGAAGCAGCTCAAAGCCAATTCCAAGGATGTGGCTTTGAGGTTCAGAATTTTGAGCAATTGGAGCAGGTTTTCCAGCAATTGCAAAATCCTGACTTTTACAATCAAAGTAAGGCTGCCGCTATTGCTTGGGTAAAGGCTAATCATGGTGCGGCGGGAAGAATCATTGAGAAAATTCACCTAATAGACTGATCATGAAAGGAAGAGTAATAAAATCTACCGGGAGTTGGTATATCGTGCAGTCTGATCTGAAAGTAGTCTCAGCTCGCCTAAAGGGTAAATTCAAGCAAGCCGATCTAAAGCTAACTAATCCTATCGCTGTAGGCGACTGGGTGGAGATGGAAAAAGAGGAAAACCAAGAGACTGCGATCATCACGACGATTTACCCAAGGGATAATTATGTGATTCGTAAGTCCACCCGGAAGCAGCACTTTTCGCATATTATCGCCAGCAACTTGGATCAAGCCATGCTGGTCATCACGATGAAAAGTCCGCGAACTTCGCTTGGTTTTATTGATCGATTTTTGGTAAGTACTGAAAGTTTTCGAATCCCCGCGATCTTGGTAGTGAATAAAATGGACTTGATGGAAGGCGAAGAAGCGGCAGATTGGCTACTTGATATTCATGAGATATATGAGCCTTTAGGATATCAGGTCATCGAAGTCTCGGCTATCCATACTGATCACATTGATGAACTATTCAAGCCTTATTGTCAGGGCAAATCTAGTTTAATCTCCGGGCATTCAGGGGTAGGGAAATCTACTTTGCTGAATGCCCTTGTGCCAAAAGCTGGTCAGGATACTAAAAATGTCTCCACTTTTAGTGCTAAAGGGGTTCACACCACCACATTTGCAGAGCTTTTCGAACTTTCATATGGTGGAGATTTGATCGATACGCCAGGTATCAAGGAGTTTGGGATTCTGGATGTGGAGGATAATGAGCTTTCCCATTACTTCCCGGAGATGAGGACTTATCTTGGTCAATGCAAATACAACAATTGTCAGCATGTCAACGAACCTGGTTGCATCGTACTTCAAAAAGTGGAGGAAGGATACATCCATCCCTATCGATACGAGAGTTATTTGAATATTTTGAACGAAGAGGACAACCGTAGATAAGCAGCGGCTTCTCTTTTGAAAGCAAGCAGAAATACTTAATTTTCAATTTCGAAAAAATTATGAGCGAAGTACTCAATCACCTACAGATAAAGAAAAAGATTACTCGAATGGCTTACGAGATATATGAGCGAAATCTCAACTCAGGAGCGGTCGTTTTTGCAGGTATTTCCGGTATGGGAATGACTTTGGCGGATCTTTTGGCTAGAGAATTACAAGCAATATCGCCATTGAAAGTAGAGGAAGTCCAAGTGATATTAGATAAATTAAATCTGGCGGAGGCGGAGGTGAAGCTTTCGAAAAACATAGACCTTCAGGGGAAAACGCTGCTAATTGTGGATGATGTGCTAAATACCGGCAAGACGCTTGCCTACGCAATGAAGCCATTTCTGGATATCGAGTTATATAAAATGGAAGTAGCAGTACTGGTCAATCGCAGTAATGGCTTATTTCCGATACGTCCCGATTACACCGGGTATGAGCTCTCCACAACGCTCAATGAGCACATCAAAGTGGACTTTTCCACTGAAAACAATTATTCAGTACATCTTCACTAATCCTATGTCAGTTCATCCTTCAGCTTCAGTAAAACGTATTACCACTCATATTCTTCAGGAAATGAAGGATCGAGGGGAGAAGATCTCTATGCTCACGGCATATGACTTTTCGATGGCCAAAATAGTCGATGCTGCGGGTATCGATATTATTCTGGTTGGAGATTCGGCCTCCAATGTCATGGCAGGTCATGAGACTACGCTTCCAATTACGCTTGATCAAATGATCTATCATGCTTGCGCTGTGGTGCGGGCTGTCAAAAGAGCTTTTGTAGTAGTGGATATTCCTTTTGGAAACTATCAGGGCAATAGCTCGGAAGCACTTCGATCCGCCATACGGATCATGAAAGAATCCGGAGCTCACGCGGTGAAAGTGGAGGGTGGATCAGAAATCCGAGAATCGGTGGTTCGTATCCTGAGCGCTGGCGTACCGGTTATGGGGCATTTAGGTCTGACTCCGCAGTCTATTTATAAGTTTGGAACCTATACCGTCCGTGCGAAAGAACAAGCGGAAGCCAATAAGCTGATAGAGGACGCTAAAATTCTGGAATCTTGTGGATGCTTTGCAATAGTATTGGAAAAAATTCCCGCGGAGTTAGCAACGAAAGTTGCTCAAACGATTTCAATCCCTGTGATTGGAATTGGTGCTGGTGGAGGAGTGGATGGGCAGGTGCTCGTAATGCATGATATGCTGGGAATTACCCAAGAATTCAAGCCAAGATTCCTTAGACAATATGCCAATCTGCAGGGAACGATGATGGAGGCATTCACTAACTATATTAAGGATGTGAAGTCACAAGACTTTCCAAATGAGTCGGAGAGTTATTAAGGGCTGCGATTATTTACAAAAGCAACGGTTGGATTTCAATCCAGCCGTTGCTTTTTTATTCAAAATAAAGCAATGTATTATCCGGTCAATATTTGAATAACTGTTATGCATGGGCCATGAATGATAACTCCCTATTTCCAATTGTTTCACCGACCTCTTACCAGTTTATTTCCTGTAAATATCCTTCAGATCATCCTCAAACAGCATGTTGATAAATTCTTCACGGCTGGTATAGGATTTCCCCCCTCCCCCAAAAAAACCCGTCGCCATCAAATTCACGGTAAGGCCTGAATATTATAGGAACTACTTTGCCGTCATTGCCTTTACCACATTTAGCCTACTCTCCGATACCGTTTAAGATCTCCGACTGCCGGAAGGCTACTGTCCAATTTCTTAGTATAGAATTAATTGCTGTCAGAAAAGCGAGTAAACATATATTTTCTATTTTCTAAACATTCCTTTGAACTGAGGATATTTTTTAAACATCTCTTCTTGATAATTTTGAAAATATTGTGCTTGATCAAACTTCTCTACTTTTTCCGCTCCCATCATATCATATATATTCACCCAATCCTCTTTAATCAGGATGTCTAAATCAGGATTCAAGACATAGAAACCTCGGGCAACTCTAAAAAACAATTTTTTGGTGATGTCCTCTCTCGCTTCTATTTCATTCCTGGCCACAGCTTGGTTTAAATAAGCACGTTGTTTTCTATAGTACGGAAGAACAGATTCGGGATAATGCTGAATGGTTTGTAAAATATCATCCATCTTAACACCCGTCGCCATGAATTTATTTTTAATGAGTATACTTTGTAAGGCTATTAAATAATTCAGTAAAAAGAACTCAATTTTATGGTTGTCGATTTTGATCATTCTCCCGTCGACCTTTACTTTTATACTGTCGGTAATAATATGCCTATATATATGCCCAAGATCATCTTTGGCGTAATTGATAGATACATGAGATTTACTCAAAGCTATTTGTAGGGCATTTTTCCCTTCGTTATCCATCACGTGACTGTCTGCACCGTTTTCCTTCAAAAATTTGATGAGTTTAACTGATCCGGAATAGACCGATGCTAATATAGGGGTCAGGTTAAACTGGTCTCTATAATTTATCCCATATTTATTGATATTAGTGATCAACGCATTAAGGTTGTCACTTTTGTAATGGGCATAATACTTTCGGAAAAGGGAATTTCTTTCCTTATCAGCATTTTCCGCCCTTTTATATTTAAGAGAGGCCAGTTGACTGATTGCATCCTCATCATTATAAACCAAAGAATAATCAAATAAAAGGTCTTTTGCCTTTTTATTGAATTGATCTGGATCCAAAGCTTCTTGTTTGAGTTTTACAAGATTTTCTTTGAGAAGAGGTTGCCAGGGGGTAGGTTGTATTTTCAACATACTTTGGCGGATCTGGTCTGCCTGTTCGGATTTACCCTGCTTTTCCAGTTTATCTGCTTCTTTAGTCCAGTCTTCCATAGAAGACTTTTGTTCCTTTATGCCCACCTTATCTCTGGTTTCTACCAAGTTAAGCAGCTTAAGGATCTCATGTTTTGGGGAAGCTTCCAAAAGGTACAGGTTTACTACTGCCCTGGTAATGGCTACATAGAGTGAATTGATATAAAATTTATAGACGTCAAGGGATTTATCAGTTTTGTCTTTGCCTCTTGAAAATTTGATTTCAGATGCATCATTGATGTCTTCAGGATTTACTCCTTTGGCAATTTCCCTAAACTCATTTTGGTATGCACTGACAAAATTTACCAGAATGATATTGTCATATTCAAGCCCTTTGGCTTCATGAATGGAAAATAGCAGGGGAGTTTTGAAAATCTTCCTGGCTTCTGCCTTGTCTTCATTTCTCATCACTATGACCGCAAATTTTGTTGAGCCATTGGTGTTATGATTTAGTTCGGCCTTTATTTTATCGGTGTTTTGCAGAAATACAACTTCGCCATCCCTTTGGCTGGTAGAATTGACCAGATAATTACTCTCTTTATCAATAGATCCAAATCTACTTGTTTTAATTTGCAGCAGTTTGTTGGCAAGAGAAGTTACAGAGGGGGCATTGCGGTAATTCGTTTTTAGTAGACTGATTTCTTTGCTCTTCAGTTCGCTCTTATACAGATAGGATTTTACACTGGCCCAAGAGAAAAAATTGGGATGTACTATCTGGTTGGAATCACCACAAAGAATAAAATTATCTGCTTTTTTGAGTGTTTTTAAAATAAGGTGCAACTGTACTGTCGTAAGATCCTGGACTTCATCTACAATGATAAAATCATAGATAGGCTTTGCCAATGACAACCATTTTTGAGAAATTATATTACTATCGTACAACTTGCTTTCAGAGAGAAACTGGAGGTATTTTTCGAAAATGGTATACACTTCCGGTCTTTCATCTAAGAGAAACACGGATTGCTTTACTCCCAGATTCTCATATTGATGTCTGGAGAGGTATTCATTTTCAATATCCAAGCCGGTAATTACACCTTTGACCTCTTCATAAATTTTATGTGCGTCTTTGATTTTTGTGAAATTTCGGAAACGGCTATACCAATTTTCGAAAGTTTTAAAATCTATTTCTTTTCCCTCAGGTATTTGAATGCTAAATATAAAATCATGGAAAGAAAGAAACTCCACCTCCTGGCGATCATTGTCATAATCAAATGAATAATAAAGTTTTGCAGAATTTTCCACCAGGTAAGGCGAGAGTGTGATGTACAAAACCCTCCCTTTCAATAATTTTACCTTTTCTAATGTCAAAGCTGTCTTGCCACTTCCGGCAGAACCTATGATGATGACAGGGGGGCGTTTATGAAAAAGCATTTCCTGGCTTTCATCAAACGAAATGGCTTTGTCCAGCAGATTAAAACTGGTATTATTTACATTGATATAGGTAAGCGGTAAAATGTCATCTTTATGAACATCCTTGTCGGATTTCAAAAAATTTATCTTAGTATCATCGATCTCGGCACCCCTTAAAAACCTGGATTTTTCATAGTCATGGTTGAGGATGACCTCCAATAAAAGTATGTAGGTTTTACCTTCAAAGGCTGCAAACTTGAATAAGAGCCGATTTTCTCCGTCGAGCCTAGCTCTGTAGTAGGCAGTAGGCTGCATTTTTTTTATCTCTGCCGATTTGAAGTCTCCATTTCTTAGGTAGGCTACAGTTTTTTCAAATTGCTTTTTTACTTTGGAATAATCGAGGTCATTGTAATAAAGTATTTCCATTTAACGTAGTCTTGCTTGCTGTTTTTACAAATGCAAATTATAGATTATCACCCAAAAGTCGCAGGCTACCTATAAAAAAGGGCATAATACTCTGATATATAAGTAATTATGCCCTTGTTTTACAGCACCAAAAAGGTGATATTAGGTGTTTCCAGACAACTAATATTAATGAAGTTACGAATAGCGAAAAGAAAGTCTCTCCCTTTGGGGGAATAAATTTTATTTATCAAGCGGTTTTGAAAAAAGGGCTGCCTGAATTTCTAGATAACGAACTGGTAAACAGAGGTGTATGTACTAAATACACGCACTCTGACGTTGTGTTGTCTCTTTTTGCCAAAAGCCTCACCCAAGGTACTTGCCTGTCAGATTTAGAAACAGTTAAAGCAAAACTGGCCGGGCAGCAATTTTCTCCAATCCCATCCCCCGACACGGTAGAATATGTCTGCCAGAGGCTGAAGCAATCCAATCAGGTAAAAACGACTAAAGATGGGATTGTGCATGAATTGAACTATGACAACCTGCTCAATGTACTGCTCATCAAGCTAGCGGTCAAATGCAATCAGCTTAAACCATCGGATAAGCAAGGCTATATCCTTGATTATGATAACGTAGTGATTGAAAATGAAAAACAGGATGCTCGCTTTAGTTATAAGAAAACAAAGGCCTACCATCCTGGCTTTGCATTTATCGGCCGTATCCCTGTGCACATTGAAAACCGCAACGACAATACCCCTGCCAGCTATGGACAGAAAGAAACTATCGGGCGTTGTTTGGTCAATCTGCACAAAGAAGGGATTCCGGTATCGGCTTTTCGTGGCGACAGCGCATCCTATCAAAAAGAGGTGATTGAACTGATGGCCCGACAGGGTATTAAGTTTTACATCCGAATGCAGGACTTTAAGGGTATCCGGGAAACATTT
>Ga0136559_1000180_pt1 | contig 21498 bp, 17 predicted proteins | sample AntRauMeHopE1496_FD_104633 | JGI IMG/M metagenome (GOLD analysis project Ga0136559, IMG submission 104633) | Saline lake microbial communities from Rauer Islands, Antarctica - Metagenome Hop E1 #496 | ecosystem: Environmental > Aquatic > Non-marine Saline and Alkaline > Saline | place... | reverse complement strand
TGTCTAGGTGGTTTGTAGGCTCATCCATAATGAGCACGTTAAACGGCTGCAGTAAGAGTTTACAAAGTGCAAGCCTGTTGCGCTCGCCACCACTTAATACTTTTACTTTCTTTTCGGCCTCCTCACCACGGAAAAGAAACGAACCCAGCATGTCACGCACACGGGTTCTGTTTGTATCGTCTGCTGCATCTATCATGGTGTCCAGCACGGTTTTCTCACCGTCCAGATACTCTGCCTGATTTTGCGCAAAGTAACCCAGTTTTACATTGTGCCCTAGCTTTACACTACCGCGAGCATCGTCTATATCGCCTACAATAATTTTGGCAAGGGTAGATTTTCCCATACCGTTTTGCCCTACAAAAGCGACACGTACACCGCGTTCGATAATTAAATCTACCTCGCTGAGTACTTTTTTATCGCCATAATCTTTACCTACTTTTTCTAAATCCAGCACTATTTTACCTGGTTGTATAGATTTTGCAAAGTTTATGTTCATGGCAGCGTTATCTGTCTGGTCCACTTCTACCATTTCCATACGGTCCAGCTTTTTAATGAGCGACTGCGCCATGGTTGCTTTACTGGCCTTTGCTCGGAATTTCTCGATAAGCTTCTCTGTACGCTCTATTTCTTTTTGCTGGTTCTTAAAGGTAGCCTCTTGTTGTTCTCTAAGTTCTGCTCGCAGTGCAAGAAACTCTGTATACGGTTTCGGATAATCGTAAATACGGCCCAGACTTATTTCTATGGTACGGTTTGTCACGGTATCTAAAAACATTTTATCGTGACTTACAATCACCACCGCACCAGGATAGGTTTGTAAAAAAGTCTCTAGCCACAGAATAGACTCTATGTCTAAGTGGTTTGTAGGCTCATCGAGCAGTAAAATGTCGTGCTTTTCTAGCAGTAGTTTTGCAAGCTCTATGCGCATGCGCCAGCCGCCCGACAGCTCATCTGTAAGCATATCAAACTGCTCTGGTTTAAAAGCCAATCCCTTCAAGATTTTCTCTGTCTCGCCTTTATACTGGTAACCGCCCACTATTTCATATTCGTGGGTAATGTCACTTAGGGTGTTTATGAGTTCTGAATAGGTGTCTGACTCATAGTCTGTGCGGGTTGCTAACTGGTGGTTTATCTCATCTATCTGGGATTCTATGGATCTCGCTTTCGCGAAAGCGGTATAAGCCTCCTCAACAACAGTACGACCTACCTCAAAGTCTATGTCCTGCCTTAAAAAACCTATGGACGTGCCTTTTTCTAGTGCAAGTTGCCCCTGATCATACTCAATGTCGCCAGATATGACCTTTAACATGGTCGATTTGCCCGCGCCATTTTTACCTATAAGCCCGACACGGTTGCCTGCGTTAAGTCTAAAGGTAATTTCTTTAAATAATGGCTCGCCGCCAAAACTGACATGTAAATCGTGTATGTTAAGCATAGTGTTTGATATCTTTGCAAAGATGCGCAACTAGCCACAAAATCTAAAGCTTTACCATGCTAAAAGGAACAAAATTATACAGTATTTTCACAGGAAGCTGCCCTGTTTGTCAAAATGAATCCATGTATGTAAGCTCAAACCTGTACAACCCAAATCAAACGCAAAAAATGCATGAGCGTTGCAGCCACTGTAACACGAAGTACAAAATAGAACCTAGCTTTTTTTATGGCGCCATGTATGTGAGCTATGGGCTGGGAGTGGCCATGGGTGTCGCTACGTTTATCATCGCTGCCTACTTATTTAAATTAGAACGACTTACCATCTTTTTTATCATCATGGGTGTAATGATAGGTACGCTGCCTGCAGTCATTAGACTTTCTAGAAATATATGGATTAATATGTTTATGAACTATGACCCCGAAAAAGCTAAGAAGTCGTAACCCTATTGCAGTCTACCTTACTATCTAACGCCGCAGCATTATACATGTAATCGTATAAACTTAGCGCGGCCCAAGGCGCAACCAATACTGCCCTGCTGCCCATGCCATTGCATATAAAATGCCTCTTTGAAGAGTCTACACTGCCTATAAACGGACGGCGGTCTTGCGTGGTAGGTCGTATACCGACCTTGTGCTCGACGATTTCATAAGGTCGTTTTAGAAAGTTCTCGAGCCTGCTTGTGAGGTATGTCCGTGCATCGCTTGTAGGCACTGGTGTTAAATCGTCGCGACTGTAAGTTGCGCCCACCCAAAACAAATCGTCCTTGTAGTGCATTAAAAACACAGCGGATTTTATAATATAGCTTAATTCTAGACCTGGTATGCGCACTATTAATAACTCGCCTTTATTGCCTTGTAAAGGCAGGTGGTTGTAATAGGGGTTGTGTCGCATGGCAAAACCCTCAGCAAAAATGAGGTGCCTTGCTTGCATGTTTTTGTAACGTACACAATCATCGTGTAACTGCAGCTGCTGGTGTTCAAATGATTGCTGGTTGAATGAATTCATGCCTTCTAGATGTTCTATGGTAGCGGTCATAAATGCTTCGGTATCGCAAGCACCTGTGGGCTGCACTACTCCATAACCGTGTGGCGCGTCTATACCGTCCAGCACATCTGTAAAAACATCAGGATTCATGAAGTCACGCAAGTCGTCGCGTTGTGCTTTACGTGTCCACGTGGCAGCTTCACCTGCGTCATGCAACCTGCGCAACACTGGTGCGTGATGCATAAACGAGGTTCCTAAATGGCTTTCTACTTTTTCATAGAAAGGCAACATTACGTCTAGTTGCTCTTGTGCTTTCCAAATGGGCGTAAACCGTTTAAGCACGGTAGGATTGTAAACACCGGCAGCAACACTTGAAGATGCAGGTATTTTATCGCCAACCATTACTACTGTCTTACCCTTAAACAACCAAGTCCAAGCGAGTGTACAACCAGTAATTCCAGAACCTACTATAATCACATCTTTCATAAGGTCAAAGGTACGCTGAGCGATACCAATAATGAACAAAAAAAAACGCTTCCGTTGTGGAAGCGTTTTTGAAAGTAATGGTGGCCCTTTTTAGTAGTTCCACATGTCTATTTCAAAGTTTCTGATAACCTCTTTCAATCTCTCAGATTCTAGCAATTGCATCATAGAGTTATCTGTAATATAGCGTTCGATTTCACGGTCACCCTGCACATTATCCATTTTATAAATCAAAGCGTTGAAACGTCTTGAGTTTAATATGTGATCGAAAGATATAGGACGCGCGGCGTTTATCGTATTAAAGGCCTTTGCATTGTGTAATAAGGTACGTACATCAGGATAATAAATCCAGAACAATTCTATTCCTTCCTCAGCGTCCATAAAGTTTGCATCTGGTGTAACCGGTGCGATACCTATTAACCTGTAGCGCATTTCACTCTGACGGGTGTCAAAATACCAAACACCTCTTATGTGGTATTCAGAAACATTATCTGCCCCTACAGTAACCGTATTCACATACTGGTCAAAATCTGGAAGATTGTAGGTGGTATCTATGTCCAAGGGTCTAACAGTGGGGTCTACAAAAATACCGTTGTCGTTCAGAATGTTAATACCCGGGTCACTAATGGTCTGGCTTTGTAAAGCACCAGCTATATCAGCAAACTCACGCTTCTCGTTGAAATATGAATCAGCATATATCGGTACCTCCCCACTTTTAACAGCAGCTGTTAAGACGTGAAACAAAGAGCGTCTATCCTTACCCACATAATTTGTGTCAATAGGGTAATACAGCGGGAAGTTCACGCGCTCGTCTAGGTCTATTTTCTCCCAAGTAGTGCGTTCCCACAATATGTCACGGTCATTAACATACCCGTAATCTAATGGCGTGTCGTTATCGTTTTCCAGTTGTTGAACGGTTTTAGCACCTATGTCCTTTGGACTTTTTGCATTAAGAATATTATTTTGTCCCCAAGCTGTGCCTGAGACCATCATTCCTAAAACAAATACAATTAGCTTGTTCATACTCAATTTCCTTAAATTTTATTTTTTAGTCTGTAAGCTCCACGGTAACACCCGATACACTAGGTAGTGTAACACCTGGTACCGATGCGCTTATTTTTGCGAACTCTACTAAATCACCTTTACGAGCTGTACGCAGGTTGCCTTGTGCAGCAGCGTTTAATTTATTACCTGAAACGTTAACAGCTGGCTTACCGGGAACCTTAAATAAGAAACCTGTAACCGTGGGTGTCAAGTTAAAATCAAAGTCTAAAAACTCTGCAGATACTGTCGCAAGCGCAAGTGACTGACGGCCTTTCTTTACATCGTCATACTCCCCACTTACTTTGCCCGTAGGGCGTGGTAAGTTTTTAATACGATATATTTTAGAAGAAGTCACCGTTTTACCATCACTTAGTTTACCTGTAACATTTATTTTAACCTCTGTGCCTGTACCTGGTCTCATAACATAACCTTTGCCAGCTCTAGATAATCCTGGAGCAGTCGCATTCACATCGTTATCACTTATGCCTGCAAAAGCAATGGTCATAGGGTTATCAACTCCACGGTACACAACGTTCATCTTGTCGGCAGATATGGTAGCCTCGTTGGGCTTCGGAATTACAAGGTAAGTACCTTTAATTTCACGTTCGATCGATTTACCGTCTTCCAGAAAGACAAACTTACCAGTGATATTACGTTCCCCTACTGCACCAGCCGCAAAGTTTATAGGAACCTGACCACCCTGAATTCTATCCGCAGATACGGTCGAACCATTAAGAATAACTTGATTAGGCTTCGTACTGTCGTCATAACGACCTAACACCACTTTACCCGTCACCGTTTCGTCAGAAAAATAAGCAGACTTATCCAGAACTACGATTGCCTCATAGTTATTCATAGATGCAATTTGTACAAGTTTACCTTGCAACAACTGGCTTAAAACATCGGACTCAATGTTCTTAATTTGGTTCTGTAACAGCGTCATTTTAGTCTTAGAAGCAATTAATGGGAATCCTTTATAGCTGTAATCCATGAAAGGAACCTTTATACCATCGCGATTTTCTCTAGGTCCTGTATTGAATTTAGAGTCTACTTCGCTTTTTAAGGCGTCATAACCTGTATCACCTAAAGCTTGCTTAACAGCAACTTTGTAGGCATCCATCCTGTCTACAAACTCTTTCCCTTCTGGGGTGAGCTTGTCACCAACAAAAAATTTAGTGTCTAAAAAATCTGTTTTATCTTGAACCTGATAGTCTGTTAATGATTCTGGGTCTATAGTAGCATCCATTTCTACTTTAATCGCCTCTATATAATTGTAATAATCGTCGGAAGCGGCTGAAACGCTTTTAGCTGTTTTTGCCTGTGCAGCGTACTGTGCAGCGTTTTCAGAGGCTTTAGACTGCAAATCTGCTAGTGACGCTGTGTTTACCGCGGTCAAGTTTGCATTACTGTCTGTTAAATTCTCTTCTATAAGACCAAATGCCTGAAGCACTTCCTTACTCATGTTCAGTGCGAGCATGGCGATGAATACCAGGTACATCAGGTTAATCATCTTTTGCCTTGGGGACTGTTTTCCTCCTGCCATAATACTATAATTAGTTGTTAATAGTTAAGTTAGTGACTAATTATGATCTCATAGCGCCTAGCATGTTTCCATACACGCCATTAAGAGAAGAAAGGTTGTTTGCAAGACCTTCCATTTCATGCTGTAGTTTCCCAGCATTATGAGCAACTTGCTCATTTATTTCTGTTTGACGCGCAGTGCTTTCTACTTGCACCTTGTACAAACTGTTTAATGATTCCATTTGTGCAGCTGCAAGAGCCATTTCCTCAGAGTACTTTTTAGTAGAAGACATAGCTTCCATAGTAGGGGCGATTCCTTTTGCAGCTCCCTCAAAACCACGTATGCTATTACCGAGGCTCTCCATAAGTTGTGAATCTACTTTCGCATCTTTAAGCATCTGGTCTAGTTTCTTAGAAAGCATGCCTTGTGCCTCGTCTGCCTCTTGTGCTGGTGTTAATCCGTTTTTCTTTTTTGCGGCTACTTGCCCACCTGCAAGCTCAGGATATACCAGTGACCAATCTAGGTCGTCATCAACCGGCTCAAATGCCGAGATGAAGAAAATAATGGCTTCCGTAATAAGACCTACCGCTAGCAGCGTTCCACCACCTAACTTAACGAATCCCAAATCAAGTTCCCAGTGTAGAATTTTGAAAAGTGCGCCGATAATTACGATAGAAGCTCCGATACCGTAAGCCATGTTGAATAATTTTTTTACTGTTTTAGATTGTGCCATTGTAATGTTAGTTAAGTTAAGTTAAGTTGTAAATTGTAATAGAAGCTAGTTAGTCGCTGCGTTAAGTGTAACATCGGTTCCCATGTACGACTGTACCGTGCGGAAACCTATATAACTTCTTGCAGAATCCTGATACTCAAAATCGCGTGTGCTCACTTGTAAGAAATAAGAGGCATCTTTCCAAGAGCCACCGCGCACACCCTTGCGTTTATTTGTTTTGTCGTTAACATTAGGTGACATGGACGACATGAACTCGTAAGAACCTGCATCGTAAGATGAGTCTACCCATTCAGAAACGTTACCTGCCATGTTGTACAAGTTGTACTCGTTAGGCTCGTAAGCATCAGCCTCTACGGTATATAACGCCTGGTCAGCAGCATAATCACCACGTAAGGGTTTAAAGTTTGCTAGGAAACAACCTCTATCATTTTTTGCATAAGGACCGCCCCATGGGTATGTCGCCCCTTCAAGACCGCCGCGTGCTGCATATTCCCACTCAGCCTCAGTGGGTAAACGATAATCAAACGTACGCTCAACATTGCGTTTTTTGCGGTATGCGTTGTGGTATAACGTTCTCCAGTGACAAAAAGCTTGTGCCTGTGTCCAGTTCACGCCTACCACAGGGTAGTTAGTGTATGCTTCATGATAGAAATAGTCGTTATGCATAGGCTCGTTATAGCTGTAGTTAAAGTCGCGTATCCATACTGTAGTATCCGGGTAGATGGGCACTTTTTGCAGGCTTATGAACTTACTTCTTTTTTGTTTTGGGTTGCGCGCGGCAGCTTCTACATCTAGTTTAGAATAGCCATACACCATTTTCTTAACGTCTATCGTGCGCTCGCCATTGTAGGACTCTTCAAACGGAATATACATAGAATCATAAACCTCTGCATAGAACTCGTCAGGAATCTCTGATGTGTCCCAAATTAAGTCTACGTCATTATTTAGCTTGCGTCCCTCATAACCGGTTTCACCTAAACCTGCATAGTTATCTTGGTAATATTGCTCCCAAGGTGTAAGTTGTTTATCTGGGTCTGCATCTAAAAACGCAAATTCCCCAATACCGTCATCACCTGGCGCAGCTCCTTGCTCGTCTGCAAGGATTGCTAGTTTTGTTCTGAATGTAGAATCGCGAACCCAGTAAACAAACTTGCGGTATTCACCGTTGGTTATTTCCGTTTCGTCCATATAGTACGAAGGGACAGTAACCGTTTTTGTGGGTGCATTACCGGTTGCTGCGATGTCATCATCACTTTTACCCATGATAAATGCCCCACCAGGGACTAACGTCATACCATAAGGCTTTTCAGGATGCCATTTTTTCCCTTTCACACTGGTAAGCTGACCGCGGTCACCTGAACCACAACTGGCAAGGAACATTACTAATGCGCCTAGAACAAACAATTTCTTCATAATATTATTCATGGTTACTATATGAATTAAAGCTGTAAACCTATCTAAAAGATTTCGATTCACCAACTTTTTTGATTTAAAAAATTTTTATAAATTTTAACAGACTTTATTCTACACTTCATTTTTCTTTCTGGCTTTTAACCAGCGATCGGGTAGTATCTGGTCACAGGCGAGCTCATACTCTAACTTGCTACAGGGTAATAACGCATGTTGTTTCAATTTATTTTGCACAACCGAAACAAAAGGCAATTCTATCCAGTAACGCCCCGTTTTAGTGGACTTTAAAAAGGTAAGTACCTCGTGCTGCACCGGCACCCGGTATTTGACAAAGCTATCATTTACCTTTACCGGGTACTCGTTTGAACGCAAATTAAACCCTTCTATGAAGTACCATAAAATTTCGGCTATAAGTTGCGCGGTTGTGTGGCCCGCAACTAGCGGAATCTCGTAAATACCTAACACTTTTGTGCGGTCACTTATACCTGCATATCTCGATAAAGTGCAAATTTGTCTGCCGTTCAGTCCATTTGGGTATGCTTTCGCGAAAGCGATATCGCCACTTTTAATCGCGGTCATGTCTATACCTACTAGGTCTGCATCGCGCATTAAGGGCTCGGCAAGGGTAATGTCTTCATCGAGCACGCCCAGCCGTACTGCTTCAAAGTACATGCGTTCCAACAGTTCAATCTCGTCTTGAGAGTTAAAATAGGTCTGATAACCTAAATTGCTGTAATTAAATAGGTTGTAAGGCTTTTCAACGACCATTTTGCCTATGTAACTGCGAGCATTAATGGGCGCTTCTATATCGCCTAAATCAAACCTGCTGTCCACATTAACCACATTAATCATGTGATAATGCTCGTCAAAAGCGCGGTAGGTCGGATACATCAAATCCTGACTGCCACCTAAAAACACGGGGACCATGTTGTTTACCAGACAGTATGCCGTTATTTTATTTACTAAGAAATAGGTATCTTCTACCGTAGCACCAGCTTCTATATCGCCCAAGTCTGCAATAGTTGTTGTCCAGTTACCTGGGTACAGATCATACAGTTTAAGGCGCACTTCTTCAAAATCGTGCACCTGTACTAGGGCACCGGCGTCTAGGCGATTTTCTAATATCCCTATTAGGGCTAGTTTTACTCCTTTTAAATCTGGCAGCCCAGCAGTTGTGTGCAATTTTAACCTATGACCTATGGCGCCTTTGGGGCTGGCGAGCGCGCAAGCCACCACACTATCACTTAGTGGTTTTAGAAACTCCAGTTCCATGATTTACTTTTTTGCTGTTTTTTTTGCGGGTGCTTTCTTTTTTGCTGGCGCTTTCTTTGCGGCCGCTTTCTTTTTAGGCGCGTTTTTTTCTAGAAGGTCTTTTGCGTTTTCTAGCGTGACTTTTAATGGGTCTATGGTTTTGACAAGTTCCACTTTGTTCTTGCCTTTTATTAAGTTGTGACGGCCCCAGCGCGCTTTCTCTATGCGTATTCCTTCATCTTCCCAATTCACGACTAGCTTTTCTTCTTCTTTTTGGATCTTTGCTTCGATAAGCTCTTCAATATCAGCATTTGAAAGTGCGTCAAAATCATACTTTTTTGTAACCGAAATAAAAAGGTTGTTCCACTTTATAAACGGCCCAAAACGGCCTTCCCCTTTTGTAACAGGTAGTTTGTCATATATATAAATGGGCGCGTCGGCCTGCTCTTTCATCTGTATGAGTTCACTTGCTCTTGCAAAGGTGATTTCCATAGGGTCGTCATCTTTCTCTAGCGACACAAAGGTCTTTTCATTATACTTCACATACGGACCGAAACGCCCCTGATTTACCTCAACGTCGTGCCCGTTATACGTTCCTAATGTACGTGGCAACTTAAACAGGTCCATAACTTCTTCTAAGGTTATGGTGTTTAACTGTTGTGTAGATAGCAGGCTTGCAAATTGTGGCTTCTCCTCGTCGTCGGCACTGCCTATTTGTGCCATGGCGCCAAATCGTCCTAAGCGCACGCTCACGGGCTTGCCGCTCGCCGGGTGGTTGCCCAGTATGCGCTCGCCTACCTCACGCTCTGCATTTTCTGCAACGTCTTGTACTTTAGGGTGAAAATCTTTGTAGAAATGCTGCATCATGTCTGTCCACTCTTCTTTTCCCTCGGCTATGTTGTCAAAGGACTCCTCTACTTTTGCAGTAAAGTTGTAGTCTAGAATATTGCCAAAATGCTCTACTAAAAAGTCGTTTACCACACGGCCTATGTCTGTAGGAATAAGTTTGTTTTTATTAGAACCTGTAACCTCTGTAAGTTCTTTTTTCTTTACCACATTATCTATAAGTGCAAACTGCATGTACCCACGCTCATCGCCCATGTGCATGCCTTTTTCAACATACTTGCGGTTTTGAATGGTCGTAATGGTAGGAGCGTATGTAGACGGGCGGCCTATGCCTAGCTCCTCTAACTGTTTGACGAGAGAAGCCTCTGTATAGCGATAAGGCGGTCTTGAAAACCGCTCGGTAGCGACTATTTTTTTTGCATCTAGCGGTTGTCCTTCTTTAAGGTCTGGCAGCAACCCTTCTTGCTCCATGTCCTCGTCGTCCGTACTTTCTAAATATACTTTAAGAAAACCTTCAAACTTTACAATCTCCCCAGATGCTGTAAACATTCTATCATGGGTACTTGCGGCGATACTCACATTTGTGCGCTCCAGTTTTGCGTCGCTCATTTGACTCGCAATGGCGCGTTTCCATATAAGCTCGTACAATTTAACCTGATCTTTATCTAGTCCTGCGCTTTGCACGTTAAAATCTGTAGGGCGTATTGCCTCGTGGGCTTCTTGCGCGCCTTTAGACTTGCCTTTAAAGTCGCGTTCTTTGTGAAACGGTGCTCCATAAGAACCTATAATGGCTTCTTTGGCACCTGTTTTTGCCTCGCCACTCAGGTTAACAGAGTCGGTTCTCATGTAGGTAATAAGACCGGCCTCGTATAGTCGCTGTGCCAGCTGCATGGTACGGCTCACGTTATAGTAAAGTTTGCGCGACGCCTCTTGTTGTAGCGTAGATGTTGTAAATGGCGGTGCTGGTGATTTAGTCGCTGGCTTTTTAACCAGGTCTGCTATTTTAAAAGCGGCTCCTTTATTGAGCTCTAGAAAACCTTCGGCCTCTTTTTGCGAGGATAGGTTTGCACTTATTTTTGCTTTTACAAGTTTGTTGTCCTTAGTAACAAAGTCTGCGTCTATTCTAAAAAAGTTCTCGGTCTTAAAGTTGTTTATTTCTTCTTCACGCTCCACGATTAATCGCACAGCTACTGATTGTACACGACCTGCGCTTGCACCACCTTTAACTTTGCGCCATAGAATGGGAGATATCTCATAGCCTACAATACGATCCAGTACGCGTCTTGCTTGCTGCGCGTTTACAAGGTCATAATCTATATCGCGTGGGTTTTCTATAGCGCGTTGAACAGCACTTTTAGTAATCGCGTTAAAAACGATGCGCTTTGTTTTTTTCTTATCGAGTTGTAATTGCTCTGCAAGGTGCCAGGCTATAGCCTCACCTTCACGATCCTCGTCACTTGCCAGCCATATAATATCCGCAGCGTCGGCAAGTTTTTTTAATTTTTTTACAAGCTCTTTCTTATCACTATTTACTTCATAAGCAGGCTTAAAGTTTTTGTGCACGTCTACACCTAACTCCTTAGAAGGCAGGTCTGCGATGTGTCCAAAACTAGATGCTACTGTAAAATCTTTTCCTAAAAACTTCTCTATGGTTTTAGCCTTTGCAGGCGACTCCACAATTACGAGATTTTTTGCCATGTGCTCTTTATATTTTGGATACAAAGGTATGCGTATTTTTTGTTAATACTACAAATCACTAGTTTACAGATTGTTAATGCCCTGTAATACATTAAACTACCGATTATGGTTGCACTTCTTTAGCATAAGCTCACGTGCTATGCGGTCTTGTTCATGGTTAATTACGCTTTCGCGAAAGCGAGACCACCACAAACCCACATTTTTAAAGCAGTCCTTTATATAGAGACTTCCTATCGCTGCCATATTGTCACAACCGAAGAATGATTATATTTGCAGTCCCAAATATGGGTAGATACTGCCATGGAAAAAATTATAGAAGAAAAAAGACAAGGAAAGCCGCTTGAACTGGAATCAAACCCCAACAACACGCGCAAATTATATATAGAAAGCTATGGCTGCCAGATGAATTTTTCTGACAGTGAAATTGTCGCGTCCATACTTTTTAAAGAAGGTTATAACACGACAGACAAACTAGAAGAAGCTGACCTAGTGCTTGTAAACACCTGTTCCATAAGAGACAAGGCAGAGCAAACGGTACGTAAACGCCTAGAAAAATACAATGCAGTAAAGGTTATTAACCCTAAAATGAAAGTAGGCGTGCTGGGCTGTATGGCAGAGCGTTTAAAAGCAAAATTTCTAGAAGAAGAAAAAATAGTAGATATGGTCGTAGGGCCAGACGCTTATAAAGATATTCCCAACCTACTTGCCGAGGTTGAAGATGGGCACAATGCCGTAAACGTTATTTTATCAAAAGACGAGACCTATGGTGACATCTCGCCGGTGCGTTTAAACTCAAACGGCGTTACAGCCTTTGTAAGCATTACCCGCGGTTGTGACAACATGTGTACCTTTTGCGTGGTTCCATTTACCCGTGGCCGTGAGCGCAGCCGCGATGTGTTTTCTATTTTAGAAGAAATTCAAGACCTCGCAGACAAAGGCTTTAAAGAAGTTACCTTGCTGGGACAAAACGTAGATTCCTACCTCTGGTACGGTGGCGGTTTAAAGAAAGACTTTAAAAAAGCGAGCAAAATGTCCCAAGCAACAGCCGTAGACTTTGCCCAGCTGTTACATAAAGTTGCAAACGCGCAGCCTGGCATGCGCGTGCGTTTTTCAACAAGCAACCCGCAAGATATAAGTGACGACGTGCTACACGCCATTGCAGCACACCGTAATATTTGTAAATACATACACTTACCCGTACAGTCTGGTAGTGACCGTATTTTAAAAGAAATGAACAGACTGCATACCCGTGCAGAGTATATGGCGCTTATAGACCGCATACGAACCATTATACCAGACTGCTCCATTTCACAAGATATGATTACCGGTTTCCCTACAGAGACCGAAGATGATCACCAAGACACCCTAAGCCTTATGGACTATGTGCGTTATGACCTCGGGTTTATGTTTGCATACTCCGAGCGACCAGGAACACTCGCTGCTAGAAAATTACCAGACGATGTACCAGAATCTATTAAAAAACGCAGGCTTACAGAAATTATAGCGTTGCAACGCAACCACGGTCATGAACGTACCAAAGCGTTTGTAGGCAAAACGGTAGAAGTTCTTGTAGAAAAAGAGTCGCACAGGTCTGACCTGCACTGGTCCGGTAGAACCACGCAAAGTACCGTTGCTGTTTTCCCAAAAGAATACTACAAACCGGGCGAGTATGTTATGGTTGCGATTACAGATTGTACTGCTGCCACACTCATAGGAACTGCGCTAGGCTACTCTGACATGGAGCAACCATTAATGACCCAAACGGTTTAGTACATGGAAAACATTCAGGCTATAAAGCAGCGTTTTGAACTTATAGGTAATGACCCTAGTTTTAACCGTGCACTCGAAAAAGCAACACAAGTTGCACCCACCGACATATCTGTACTCGTAACAGGTGAGAGTGGTGTAGGTAAAGAAAGTATCCCAAAAATAATACATGCATTATCCCACCGCAAGCATGGTAAATATATCGCAGTTAACTGTGGTGCAATACCAGAGGGCACTATAGACTCGGAACTTTTCGGTCATGAAAAAGGTGCCTTTACAGGTGCGACGCAAACCCGCAGTGGTTATTTTGAGGTTGCGGACGGTGGTACGATATTTTTAGATGAAGTAGGAGAACTACCCTTGCCTACACAGGTCCGCTTACTGCGCGTTTTAGAAAACGGTGAGTTTTTAAAAGTAGGCTCGTCAGTTACCCAAAAAACAAATGTGCGCATCGTAGCCGCGACTAATGTGCGCATGATAGATGCGATAGAAAAAGGCAAGTTCAGAGAAGACCTATTTTACAGGCTTAGTACGGTAGACATTGCTTTGCCACCGTTGCGTGAGCGCAAGGGCGACATTCATTTATTGTTCCGGAAATTTGCCTCGGACTTTGCCATGAAATATAAAATGCCCGCATTAAAACTTACAGAAGACGCGGTTACCATACTCGAGAGCTACAGGTGGAGCGGTAACATAAGACAACTGCGCAACATCGCAGAGCAAATAAGCGTTTTAGAAAAAGAGCGCGAGATACACGCTGTTACCTTGCGTAATTACCTACCAGACATAGGTAAAACCCTACCCGCTGTGATCGGGGGCAATGCAAAACCCGAAACTGATTTTGCAAACGAGCGCGAGATACTTTACAAAGTCTTGTTCGATATGAAAAATGACTTAAACGATCTTAAGAAGCTTACAAATGAGCTTATGAGTGCAGGATCTGCACAAGATGTGCGTGAAAAAAACCCGAGTTTAATTAACCGTATTTATGGGTCCGAACAGGACCAGGCCTATGAAGACGTTATAGACCAAGGACACCAGGACAGCGCAGAGCAAACTACCTATGAAGCCAGACCAGAATCTAACTATGCTGACAACGGCACCACACAAGCAGATCGCTATGATTTTGCACAAGAGATAGAAGAAGAAGAATCGTTAAGTATTATGGACAAAGAAATCGAGCTTATACGCAAGTCACTAGAACGCCACAAAGGCAAGCGCAAAGCTGCTGCAGACGATTTAGGGATTTCTGAACGTACACTGTACCGTAAAATAAAGCAATATGACCTTTAAAAAACGTATAAGGTTAGGCATCGTGCTTTCTTGCCTTGCATTTAACAGTTGCGGCTTTTACAGTCTTTCTGGTGTCACAATACCTAAAAACATTACAACTTTTCAAGTAGACTTTTTTATAAATCAAGCTGCACTGGTAGAGCCCGGAATTGAACTTACCTTTACCAGACAACTTCAGGACATTATTCAAAGTCAGAGCAGCCTTAACCTTGTTAATACTGGTGGCGATTATATTTACCAAGGAGAAATTACCAGGTTTTTTATTGCGCCCATGACCGCTACGGCAAACAGCACTGCGTCGCAAAACCGCTTAACCATTGCCATTAATGTGCGGTTTACCGACACTACAGACGACGAGCAAAGCTTTGAAAAAGCATATAGTTTTTTTTATGATTACGATGGCAATGCGCAACTACAAGGTGCTGTCCTAGACACCGCACTCGCTATTATATACGAGCAAATCACACAAGAAATTATTAACGACACACTCGCAAAATGGTAAGCATCGCACAGCGTGTAAACGCACTTATGGCACAACCAGAAAACGTGCAGGCTGCAGATCTAGCAATCTTGCGGGAAACCATTGCACAGTACCCTTATTTTCAAGCTGCCCGCAGCTTATATCTTAAAGGGTTAAAAACAGAAAGCAGCCCATTATACAATAAAGAGTTGCAAGTAACCGCAAGCCATACTGCAGACAGGTCTGTGCTTTTTGACTACATTACCAGTGCCTTTTTTACACAGCACAAAGTAAGTAACCACATTAAGTTACAACAAGAGGAACTCTCAAATATAGAAGTAGAAAGTGAGCACGTAACAGCTGTAGCACATGATGTTAACGCAGACCTTAACCACCGACTCGACGACGCTGTGTTTGAGAGAAAGCAACTGGTCATTGCTTCACCGCTAGAATTTAAAAAAAATGAGAAACACAGTTTTGGGGAGTGGTTAAAACTCACCAGTTTAAAACCTATAGACCGTGATCATAACGAGGTACTGCCCGATCTTGAAGATGAAGAGCGAGCAAAACGCATGGAGCGTATCGAGCTGTTTTTACAAGAGCGTCCCAGAATAAAACCTGTTAAAAACCAACCACACACAGGCAACCTTGCTGAAAAAAACCCTGTTTCTAACCAACTCATGACAGAAACGCTGGCACAAGTTTACCTCGCACAAAAAAACTTTTCAAAGGCAATTCAAGCTTATGAGATATTAGTTTTGCAACATCCAGAAAAAAGTGGTTACTTTGCAGACCGAATTCGGGAAATCAAGAATGTACAAAGTAATACCTAAATGACTGTATTTTATATCTTAATAGGCCTTATCGTAGTGATAGCCTTTTTATTGCTGGTAGTAATCATGGTGCAAAACCCTAAAGGTGGTGGACTTTCCAGCAGCTTTGGCGGTGGCGGTACTCAACAACTAGGCGGCGTTAAAAAAACCGGTGACTTTTTAGACAAAAGCACCTGGGTTCTAGCAACCAGTTTATTAGTGCTCATTTTACTCGCAAGCACCTCACTTATTCAAACAAACGGCGGTAAAGCACGTGATATAGTAAAACCGGGCGCTGCTACAGAAGCTCCTGCACCACCTCTTACAGCACCAGTAACAGATGCACCGTTAAACACAAACGGACAGTAAGCCATAACGACATAAACACTGCCAAAATATCCAGCACTACTTGCTGGATATTTTTTTTAGGTGATGTTTTGTCAGAGACTGCACACTGGCACATAATTAGCTAAGTTCAACACACAAACTAAAAACATTAAAATGGCATTAACAATAAAACCTTTATCAGACAGAGTGCTCATAGAGCCTATGGCAGCTGAACAAAAAACTGCGTCTGGCCTTTACATTCCAGATACTGCAAAAGAAAAACCACAACAAGGCAAAGTGATTGCAGTAGGAAATGGTAAAGTAGACGAGCCCCTTACCGTTAAGGTAGGCGACACCGTTCTTTACGGTAAATACAGCGGCACAGAATTAAAGCTAGAAGGTACGGACTATCTAATCATGCGCGAGGAAGATATCCTCGCAATAATTTAAGTCGTTTAGTACGCTTTCGCGAAAGCGTAATGCACACAATTTTCCAAACATTATAATCTAACATTGATTTTCTATCATTAGAAAGTTAAAAAGAAAAATCACGATGGCAAAACAAATAAAATTTGATTTAGAAGCAAGAGACGGCATTAAGCGCGGCGTTGATGCACTTGCAAATGCAGTTAAAGTAACATTAGGCCCTAAAGGACGCAATGTAATCATAGGTAAATCTTTTGGAGCACCCATAGTTACTAAAGACGGCGTGTCTGTAGCAAAAGAAATTGAGCTGGAAGACGAGCTAGAGAATATGGGAGCTCAAATGGTTAAAGAAGTAGCTAGTAAGACAAATGATCTTGCTGGTGACGGGACCACCACCGCTACCGTTCTTGCACAAGCAATTGTAAAAGAAGGACTTAAAAACGTAGCTGCTGGTGCAAATCCTATGGATTTAAAGCGCGGTATCGACAAGGCCGTAGAAGTTATTGTGGCAGATTTAGACAAGCAGTCTAAAAAAGTGGGCGACTCTAAAGAGATGATTAGGCAAGTTGCCGCCATAAGTGCAAATAATGACGATATGATAGGTGATCTTATCGCTCAGGCATTTAGCAAAGTAGGTAAAGAAGGTGTTATTACCGTAGAAGAAGCAAAAGGTACGGAAACTTATGTGGACGTTGTAGAAGGAATGCAGTTTGACCGCGGCTACCTATCACCCTATTTTGTGACAAACTCTGAAAAAATGACTACGTCACTAGACCAGCCATATATCTTATTAATCGATAAAAAAATATCGACTATGAAAGATTTAATGCCGGTACTAGAGCCCGTAGCACAAACAGGCAAGCCCCTTCTTATCATTGCCGAAGATGTAGATGGTGAAGCACTTGCAACACTGGTTGTAAACAAACTACGTGGCGCACTTAAAATAGCTGCTGTAAAAGCACCAGGTTTTGGCGACCGTCGTAAAGCAATGCTAGAAGATATAGCAATCTTAACAGGTGGTACCGTAATATCTGAAGAAAGAGGCTTTACACTAGAGAACACAACCCTAGAAATGCTAGGAACTGCTGAAAAAGTAGATATAGACAAAGACACTACAACAATTGTAAACGGCGCAGGAAAAGCTGCCGACATAAAAGGACGTGTAGGACAAATTAAGTCACAAATCGAGAACACGACCTCTGACTATGATAAAGAAAAATTACAAGAACGCCTTGCAAAACTAGCTGGTGGAGTTGCTGTACTTTATGTAGGAGCTGCGAGTGAAGTAGAAATGAAAGAGAAAAAAGACCGTGTAGATGATGCCCTAAATGCAACCCGTGCGGCTGTAGAAGAAGGTATTGTTGCTGGTGGTGGTGTAGCCCTTGTGCGCGCTATTGCTGCACTATCTACCCTAAAAGGCAACAATGCCGACGAGGACACCGGTATTGCAATTATAGCAAAAGCAATTGAGTCACCTTTGAGAACCATCGTTTCTAATGCTGGTGGTGAAGGAAGCGTTGTGATTGCAAAAGTTCTGGATTCTAAAGGGAATTTTGGTTACGATGCAAAAAACGACAAGTATGTAGACATGCTTAAAGAAGGTATTATAGACCCTAAAAAAGTAACACGAGTAGCATTAGAAAATGCAGCTAGTGTTTCTGGAATGATATTAACCACAGAGTGCGCACTTATAGAGATTAAAGAAGATAGCGCAGGCGGTGGCATGGGCGGCGGTATGCCAGGTGGCATGGGCGGCATGATGTAAAAATCATTATTGCTATTAATACAAAGAGGTTACTTTCAAAAGTAGCCTCTTTTTTTGTGCGATATACTGGTTTATTTTCATTAGCAGTTCTCAGTGAACGCTTTCGCGAAAACAGACTCACAATAGCCCCTTATTATCATACAGCCCTTGTTTTTCTGACGTTGTTTAAATGCTATCGCAATCATGCAATTGTAACGGAGAACCATGCTCGAAAAAAGCAACCAAATGTCTGCTATTAAAAGCTTCATTTAAACTCGTTTTCTATACCGCTAGAAGTGTTCACCACCGCGGTATCGCTGTAACTACAAAAGATACGGGAAATGAATAGTACTGCAAGGTGCATTGCAATTTATAACGCAATTAAATGCGTCCATTAAGATTTTATTAACATTCCATTAAGAAATCAGAACTAAAGAAACTATATTTTTAAAATCTATTTTAAAACCTATTCTTCTAATGAAAAGATTTCAACTCTTAGGGAGCATTTTGCTAAGTTTATTCTTAGTTACAGGGTGCGCCTCTAAAAAAAGTAAAAGCAAAAAAGGCAGCGCAGCTGCCGAGACGTCGGCTTCTAAAAAAAAGGACGGTATTCAACCCTATAATAAGGTGATTACTAAAGATGCAAAAAGTGACCCGGGTCTGTTTACCGTACATAAGGTAGAGGACGCTTATTTCTATGAAATACCAGACAGCCTTTTTAACCGCGAGATGCTCATGGTTACCAGAATCGCTAAAACCGCCACCGGACTTGGATTTGGCGGTGGTAAACAAAACACTCAGAACCTAAGATGGGAGCGCAAAAACAAAGACGTTCTTTTAAGAGTCGTTGCTAACGAAATCGTTGCAGCAGACTCCTTACCAGTGAGTATAGCCGTAGCCAACTCTAACTTTGAACCCATTCTTTACTCATTTCCCATAAAGGCGGTAAAAAAAGACTCGCTTACTAATAATGTAGTTATAGACGTTACAGACTTTTTCTCAAAAGATGTACCTGCAATAGGGTTGCCACAACGCAGTAGGTCCTCTTACAAAATATCTCGTTTAGACGATTCCCGTTCGTATATAGACACCTTACGTTCCTACCCTATGAACATAGAGTCCCGACATGTAAAAACCTACAGCGCAACTGACCCGCCTAGTGATGGCAGTGTGCAGTCTTTTTCTATAGAAATGAGCAACTCCATGATACTGTTGCCTAAAGTACCTATGAAGCGTCGTTATTTTGACCAACGTGTAGGCTGGTTTGCACGTGGACAACAAGATTATGGCCTGAGCGCACAGTACACTAAAACAGTAACCTATTTAGATCGCTGGAGACTAGAGGTTAAAGATGAAGATGTAGAGAAATTTAAAAACGGTGAACTGGTAATACCTAAAAAACAGATCGTTTATTACATAGACCCTGCAACGCCTGTACAATGGCGCAAATATATAAAGCAAGGTATAGAAGACTGGCAGGTAGCTTTTGAAGCAGCCGGTTTTAAAGAAGCCATTATCGCAAAGGATGCGCCTACTAAAGAAGAAGACCCAGACTGGAGCCCAGAAGATGTACGTTACTCTGTCGTGCGTTACCTCGCCTCCCCTATTCCTAATGCAAACGGCCCACACGTCTCTGACCCGCGTAGTGGTGAGATACTCGAGTCAGACATTAACTGGTACCACAACGTGATGACCTTGCTGCGCAACTGGTTCTTTGTACAAACTGCCGCTATTAACCCAGATGCAAGAAGCATAGAGTTTAAAGAAGAGGTAATGGGAAGACTTATACGTTTTGTAAGCTCGCATGAAGTAGGACACACAATAGGATTGCCGCATAACATGGGAAGCTCTATTGCTTACTCTGTAGAAAATTTACGCAGCCCTGCCTTTACTAAAGAGTTTGGAACCGCACCTAGTATCATGGATTACGCGCGTTTTAATTATGTAGCACAACCGGGCGATGGTGATGTCGCCTTAATGCCCAACATAGGACCTTATGACAAATACTCTGTTGCATGGGGTTACAAGCCTATCCTGGACAAAACTGCCGAAGATGAGAAACCCATTTTAGATGCGTGGATTCTAGAAAAAGCAGGAGATCCTATTTACCGTTTTGGACGTCAACAGGGGAGTGTTGTAGACCACACCAGCCAAACAGAAGATTTAGGAGATGATTCTATGCGCGCTAGTACCTTAGGAATCGCAAATCTCAAGCGTATAATCCCGAACCTCATAACCTGGACAGGAAAAGTAGGAGAGGACTATGATGAACTGCAAAACATGTACGGTGAAATACTAGGTCAGTACAATCGCTATATGGGCCATGTTGCTGGTAATATAGGCGGTGTAAAAGAAACCTACAAAGCCTATGGGCAAGAAGGTGCTGTTTATGAGCACGCTTCAAAAGACAAACAAACCCGTGCTATGGAATTTTTACAAGCAGAGTTATTTACGACACCCGAATGGTTAATAGATAACGACATCTTTAATAAAGTAGAGTCTGATGGTGCGCTAGAGCGTATAAGAGGCACGCAGGTACGCTCCCTTAATAACGTACTAGACTTCGGCCGTATGGCACGACTCATGGAAAATGAAGAAGTAAATGGTGACGCCGCTTACGGTCTGTATGAGATGATGAAAGATTTAAGAAGCGGTATTTTTAGTGAGTTGCCACGTGGTCAGAAAATAGACCGTTACAGACGCAATTTACAACGTGCTTATGTGGAACGCTTAGCGTTTATTATGAACAATGAGCAGCGTGCGATACCAGCAGCGTTCAGAGCTTTTGCCGGCCAGAGTAATGTGGACGTTGCACAAAGCGATATCAGACCTATTGTACGTGCTGAGCTTAACCAATTGCAACGTGACGCCAGAAATGCAAGTGGCAGGTCTAGTGATGCACTTACGCGCATTCATTTACAAGACCTTGTAGAACGTATAGAAGCAATACTCAACCCTAAGAACTAAAATCGTTCTTACGACATGTTAAAAGGCTGTCCCACGGGGCAGCCTTTTTTATGGCCTATTTTAAAGAAAAAAGCAAAAGAAAACAATAACGCGCAAGCGCTGTTACAAATCCTCGTTAACATAAAAATTATGCACCCGTTAATAATCGCATTGTCGCTTTTAGCAACTAATTTAGTTCCCGAATTTTGATTATAAAGCACTTCGTTAACCCGATAATGCCAGCACAGCCAAGATATGCACAGTGCCACAAGTGTGCAAAGCCTTAATGCATTTAGTTGTCGATGGCATGTCGCCGCCCT
>Ga0136559_1000178_pt1 | contig 21636 bp, 20 predicted proteins | sample AntRauMeHopE1496_FD_104633 | JGI IMG/M metagenome (GOLD analysis project Ga0136559, IMG submission 104633) | Saline lake microbial communities from Rauer Islands, Antarctica - Metagenome Hop E1 #496 | ecosystem: Environmental > Aquatic > Non-marine Saline and Alkaline > Saline | place... | reverse complement strand
CATCTACGGCGGGTTCGGCAGCGACGAGGTGCAGGGCGGCGTGGGCAACGACACGGTGTACGGCGGCGGCAATGGCAGCAACCGCCTGTTTGGCAATGACGGCGACGATCTGATCTTCACGGGCAGCGGCGGTGATTTTGTCGGCGGCGGCGCGGGCACTGACGTGATCCGTGGGGAACTGGGCGCGGACACGATCTATGGGGGCCTCGGCAATGACAATATCGGCGGAGGGGCGGGCAATGACAGCCTTTTCGGCTCTGACGGGGCAGACACGATCTTTGCGGGTCTGGGCGATGATTTCATCGGCGGCGGCGCGGGCGATGATCTGATCATCGCAGGCGCCGGGGCCAACAGGATCTTCGGTGGTGTGGGCAATGACACTCTCGTGGCGGGCTCCGGACGCGACATTCTGAACGGCGGCCCGGGTGCGGATGTGTTTGTATTCGCCTCGGCGGCCAGCGTCGGCATTGGCACCGCGCGCGATGTGATCACCGACTTCACAACTGGGGTGGACACCATTGATCTGCGGGGCCTCGACACGACATTCAATGGTGCCACGGGGCTCAGCGGCGCAGGGGTGCCCTCGTTCTTCTACTTTGTACCGGGGGGCCTTTTGATCGGGGACCAGAATGGCGACAGGGTGGCGGATTGGGTGCTGGAGCTTAGCAGTGCGCCTGCCCTGCTCGCGCAGGATTTTCTGCTCTAGGGGAAAGAGCCGGCACTGAAACGGCCCGTGCCCGACATTGAGAGGCGATCATGTGCTCCGCCGATAGCAGGCGGGTGATCCGGATACGCTGCTGCGAGCAGACGGCGACCACGCGGGAGCCTGCCGTATCCGACATGGCGGCGCATGGGAAAAATTTGTTGGCGATTGAAGACAAGGTCGCTAACCTTCCTTTACGTCACCCGACTTTAGCCGGGGACGCCATTGGGAGGACTATGAATGAACGACCGTATGCGTTTTGGGATTTTTCTGGCACCGTTTCACAAGCCGGGCATCAATCCGACATTGGCATTGGAACAAGACCTCGAGCTTGTTCAATGGCTTGATCGGTGTGACTATGACGAGGTCTGGTTTGGCGAGCACCATTCCGCCGGGTCTGAGATATCTGCCAGCCCAGAGCTGATGATCGCCAGTGCCGCCCCCCGAACGCGGCGCATCAAGCTTGGTACAGGGGTGGTGTCTGTCAGCTACCACAACCCGCTCTGGGTCGCGGAACGGATGGTCCAGCTTGATCACCTGACGCGCGGCCGTGTCATGATGGGGCTTGGCCCCGGCTCATTGCCAACCGATGCCGCAATGATCGGCCTGAGCCAGAAGGATACCCGCGGCTTGCTGGCGGACGGTCTGGACATTGTCACGCGCCTGCTGCGCTCCGATGAGCCGGTCAATTTCGAGAATGACCGCTGGGTGCTGAAAGACGCCCGCCTGCACCTGCGCCCCTATTCCAACTTTGATCTGGCGACAGCGGCTGTCGCCTCTCCCACCGGGCCAAAGCTGGCCGGGAAATACGGCACCGGGCTGATTTCCATCGGGGCGACCACCGCCGCTGGATTTGACGCCCTGGCCCTGCATTGGGATGTCATGGAAGCGGAAGCGAAGCATCACAATCAGCAGGTTGACCGCGCCAAATGGCGTCTGGTCGGATTGTGCCACATCGCCGAGACCGCCGAACAGGCGCGGCGCGATGTGGAATACGGAATCGAGCACTGGTTCAACTATTTCCAGGAAATCGCTGCGTTTCCGCAAATGGAAATGCCCGGCCAGAATGCCAAGGAGATGATCGATTTCATCAATGACAGCGGATTTGGCGCCATCGGCACCCCGGAAATGTGCAAAGCGCAGATTGACCGCCTCTGGAAACAGTCCAACGGCGGGTTCGGCGCTTATCTCATGCTGGCCCATAACTGGGCGAATTTCGATGCAACCCGCAAGAGCTACGAGTTGATCGCGCGCGAAGTCTTCCCGCATTTCCAGGGACAGCATCTGTCGACGATGAATGCCGCGCTGCGCGCCCAGAAAATGCGGCCTGAACTTGCAAAGGTTCATGCAAAAGCTGTCGAGACCGCTCAGGAAATCTACGCAGCCGAGAAAGAAGGCCGGGTCTCGAAAGAAGCGGTGCCTGCCCAATAACCTATGGAAGAAAGCGCCGCCCCGTCGGGTGCGGCGCTTTCAGACTGCCCCCTGTAAGTGATCACGTGTCAATGATCCCGTGTAAAGGATCAGAGGCCCATGATGAAGGATGCGGCCCCTGTGTGGAGGAGGCCAGTGTGTTGAGAAGGCCAGTGTGTGGAGGAGGCCAGTGTGTGGAGGAGGCCAGTGTGTGGAGAAGGCCAAGGGCCCACGCTGTTACGGGCACGGGGGCAACAGCGCCCGTTGCCATGCCCGAGTTCAGATTTTCAGCTCAACGCGCAGAGCAGGCTCCCTGCGCGGCTAGCCAAAACGCGGCCAAAACGCGACCAAAAAGGCGGCTAGGCCCAGGTCCCGATAAACCCGGCAGTGGCCGCATTCACCGCCTCTGGATGTGAGGCCGACAGGAAATGCTGGCCCCCCTCCACCACCTGAACACTTGCGTGTTTTGCATGTGTGAAAAGCTTGATTTCTTCCTGAGCATTCGCGACCGAATAGACCTGGTCGGCGGTGCCGTGCATCCACAGAACCGGGCAGGTGATATCGCTCAGGCGGCCATGAAGCCCGTCGCGGTCGCGCAGATTGATGGCGCACATCCGCAATCTGCGGCGGCCCGCATCGCCGCTGTAATCCTGCTGGTGAAGCTTGTGCCAGTGCTGGCGCTGTGCTTCCGAAGTGGGCCCGCCGATGCCCGCAGAAAGAATGAAGTCGGTGAACGCGCCCGGCACGACCCAGTCATCGCCTACCGGCTCTGAAAATTGCGCGATCACCGGCGAGCATGCCTCGTCGCCGTTCCAGCATCCCAGATCCTGAGTGCGCTTGCTCTCATAATCCATTGAGGTGCCGAGCGGTATGATACCCGAAACCCGCTCAGGCGCCAGCAGTGCCATCCGCGCGGCAACCCACCCGCCCTGCGAGGTGCCCAGCACGAAGGCCTTGTCGATCCCCAGAGCGTCCATCACCTGCAGATTGGCAATCGCGGTATCCCAATAGGTGAACTGCTCTGACGGGCTGCGGGTATGGCCATGCCCGAACAATTCGATCGCAATCAGGTTGGCGCTATTTCTGAGGTCTTCATCCTCGAATTGAGGCGTATAGAGATCCGCTGACGTGCTGAACGAATTCACCATCACCAAAGTGGGTTTTGAGCGGTCAAGCGGCTCCGGCATCCGGTACCCGACCTGGGTTCCTCCCAAATGGGGCACAGTCACGGTTTTTGTTTCAGCCATCTTGGTGTTCTCCTCAAAGGTTCCGGCAAGCCTAGGAAGCCACCCACCCTTCTGTCAATTGCATCGACACTCTAAAGTGGCTCGGGTGCTTCAAAAAGCCATCGCATCCCCCTTGCGACCCTGTTGCGCTACGTCGGGACTTGCCCTGCAACTTTCAGCCCCGCGTGCAGCCGGGTTTGGCACGACAGAATAAGGAACCCGAACCCGACTTCGATCCATATAAATCAATGGGTAAGGTGCATATTGTAACGACGTGACAATCGACAAAATTGTCGAAATTACCTGACGACAGCGACCATAAGCTTCACGATAATATGCTCTTTGTCAAAAATACATTCTCTGGCCCCTGACTTCAAACTGAGACACTACAGCGAATTACGGGAGTTGATCTGCGCGCTCGACCGGATCTGTCGCGTTGTCGCCTTCGTGCCTGCGTGAAGGATCCGCTTGCAACAGGACGGTTCCGCCGCCATTCAGACGGGAATGAGCAATTCATCAGATCAGTCCGCAGTTTCATTGGTCGCTCTCGGGTGGTCCGCGTTTTTCGACGCGCAGTTGGAGCCCGGCGACGCAGTGCTTGCACCGATGCGCATTGCGACCGTTCACCGCCACCAGGTTACCGCGGTGTCCGAACTCGGCCCTGTGAGGCTGGAACTTTCCACCGGAACGCATACGACCGACTTCGCCGTGGGGGACTGGGTCCTGGTGGCCCGCGAGAGCCAGCTTCTGGTCCGGCGACTGAACAGGCGGATGCAGTTGCAGCGCCAAGCCGAAGGCCGCAGGCTCCCGCAGCTTATTGCCGCGAACGTGGACACGCTCCTGATCGTCACATCCTGCAATGACGATTTCAATCCGGCACGGTTGGAGCGGTATCTGGCGCTGGCGAATGAGGCCGGGGCGATCCCGGTGATCGTTCTGACGAAGGTCGACCAGACGGCTGATCCCGCCCCCTACCTTCGGCAGGCGCAAGCCCTTCAACTCGGACTGGATGTCGTCCTGTTGAATGCGAAAACGCCAGACGCGGCACTTACCCTGGCGCGTTGGTGCGGCCCGGGGCAGACCGTTGCACTTGTCGGATCGTCCGGCGTCGGAAAGTCGACTTTGCTCAATACGCTGTCCGAAAAGTCATCCGAGGACGCGCAGCCTACAGGACCCATTCGTGCGGCCGACGCCAAGGGGCGTCACACGACCACGGCGCGGTCGCTGCATGCAATTGCCGGTGGCGGCTGGGTGATCGACACGCCCGGCATGCGAACGCTGCATGTCAGCGACGTCTCGGACGGGTTAAATACCCTGTTTGCGGAGATCATCGAGTTCGCGTCCCAGTGTCGCTTCAGGGATTGCACCCATGTTCATGAACCCGGTTGCGCGGTTCTGGGTGCTGCCGCCGACGGGAGAATTGATCCCGCACGCCTTCGCCGGTGGCGCAAGCTTACGGAGGAAAACCTGACCAATACCCCCAAGCCGTCCGGGCCACGCGGTAACAAAACCACGCACAAGCCTGGCAAACGCCGCTGACAAGCTTTCGGCCCTCAGCGGATTTGCAACGACGGCGCAGCCAATGGCAGTTTCGGCAACCTCTCGGCCGCAATATCACGGTATCTGCGCGCCTTTGAGCGACACGGGATCGTGCTGACGTCCTTCCGGCCTGCTTCCTTCAGGCGCGCCCCTGCAAGGATCGCTGCGATTTATGACGATAGGTCCAGGCAATGAACCGGCTTGTCTTCTGTCCCTGCGCCATCTCTACGACTCTGAACTCGGCAACCGCCGCTTTCTTCAGCAGTCTGGAGAGTGGCTGCAGGTTGCTTTTCTTGGAGACCAAAGAGGTAAACCACAGGCACTGATCGGAAAAATCCGTGCTCTGACCAATCATTCTGGCGATGAATCCAATCTCGCCGCCGGGGCACCAGAGTTCGGCATTCTGGCCCCCGAAGTTGAGTTCTTTCGAGCCTCCTTTGCCCAGGTTCCGCCACTTGCGCCGGGTGCCCTTGTCAGCGTGTTCAAGGGAGGCATGAAACGGCGGATTGCACATGGTGACGTGAAAGGTGTCTCCCGGTTCGATCACGCCGTTGAAGATATCCTCCGGATTGTGCTGATGTCTGAGCCGGATGTTCAGCTGGTTGCGCTGACAAATCTGCTGCGCCGATTTGATCGAGACCGGATCGATCTCGGCACCTGTGAAACTCCAGCCATATTCCCGCTGCCCGGTCAGAGGATATACGAGGCTGGCACCGGTCCCAATGTCCAGCACCTGAATATCGGGCCCGCGCGGGACCATCTGGCCATTACATTCGGCAAGCAGATCCGCCAGATAATGGATGTAATCGACCCGTCCGGGGATCGGGGGGCATAGGTAGCTGGAGGGTATATTCCAGAAATCGATGTCGTAATGCGTGCGCAGAAGTGCTCTGTTGAGCATGCGGACCGCCTCCACATTCTGGAAATCAACCGTCATCTGACCGCGCGGATTTCTGATCGTAGCGGCCTCCAGTTCAGGTGATTGTGCGATCAAACGCTCAAAGTCATACCCCCCCCTGTGTTGATTGCGTGAGTGCAACATGGGCTTGATGGACATGCAAAAACCTTCCTGCAAGTTGGTTGAGGCAGCGCGCCCGACCGGGAGGCAGCCTTAGATCGTCATGGCTGCCTGAGAAATGCCTGAACGGTCCAAAGCCGACATACAAGCGGCTTAGGGCGAAGGTCCGGTTTGAGTCCGGACCACCTTCAAAGAAACATTGCTGAGCCAACAGCCCAACCCAATGTGAGTGGTATGCCGGATGGCAGGATGCTGGTTTGCGCTTGTCCAGGTTCAATCTTGAGCTCGAACAGATCAACAAAAGCTTGGAAGTCCTCAATCCAGCGATGTTCCTGAGAGAAAGACTGAATAATCATGGCCGCCTTGTCCGTTTTAAAACGATTTGCTTCGATCACCGCAGCAGCTGTCCTGTGGAACAATTGGTATCGCAGGTTTCCGGGTGGCGGTGCGCTCAACCCCAGCAGGTCGCAGATGAAACCCATGCGCTCAATCTTCCCTTTGCCAGCATTTTCCATCCACTGGCTGACCGTCGGACCAAATGGCTCGTTTACCTTTGCTTCTACTGCAATTGCCATTGTTTCATCGGCAACCCTGACCAAAGCGAACACGTCACATTGGCTTTTTCTGTTACCGCCTGGCAGCGCAACCTTGTGTTCCGGAATCGCCAGCAGGAGTTCAACTGATCCACCCAAGAGTTTTGATATTTCTGCGGGCACACCGTTTGCAGCCTCCCAAGACAGTGCAGCAGCCATAGCTGAGTAACCGCGTTTCCATTGCTTGTCTGGGTCCGCCAGAAAGCGCTGCCAATCTTCGGGACCCGTCGATGGAATGAATATTTTCACACTACGAAAACCCCTTGGTTAGAGACCTGGATATTATTGATAGGTCCTTGGCTTGCCAAGTCTACGTATAGTTTTTCGAACTATGAGATTGCCTAGGCCCCGATCATCCGCATAGCCGGATTTGGTGCGAATCGCAGCGAATAACCCTCCCGCCTGTGTTGAACGCAGTTAGCGGCACTCCGCTGGTGCTGACTGACAACTTGTACCATCCCGGATCGCTGCCGTTCGCCCCAAGTCAACAAAACTGCAGGAGCTCATGTGTTTGGACTGCGGGCACCCTGGACGTGTTCATGCGAATGCCCTGATTTCTGCACATGTTCCCGGGCGAAAACCTGTGGCATGTTTCGCAAATGGAAGAACTGCGCCGAACGATCAGGTTGCTCTACACCGGGCAAAGCCAGCGCGCCCGGCGGTTTAGATATGGGCTGATCATCTTCGATGCGCTGACCATCGTCTATTTCATCGCAACTGCCGCGCTGCCCACGACACCGGTTACGACAGTGATCAACACCGGCCTTGGCCTGCTCATACTTCTGGATCTCGCGGCGAGGTTCTGGATTTCCGAAAACCTGCGCCGGGAGATGACGCGCATTTACACCATTGCCGATCTGGTCGTCGTGCTGTCCCTTTTGCTGGGACCGCTCATCACCGAGAATCTCGCATTCCTGCGCGTGCTCCGAGGGCTTCGGCTGATCCACGCGTATCACCTGTTGCGTGATCTGCGGCGCGAGAGCGTGTTCTTCCGAAGTCACGAGGATGCGATCCTCGCCGCAGTGAATTTGTTCGTCTTCATTTTCGTGACCACCTCGTTCGTCTTCGTGCTGGCTTTTGATGAAGGGGCTGGCATCGTCGGCTACGTTGATGCGCTCTATTTCACGGTAGCGACGCTCACGACGACGGGCTTTGGCGATATCACCCTGACAACGCCCGGCGGGAAGCTGTTGTCGGTGTTCATCATGGTCGTGGGGGTGGCACTGTTTTTGCAATTGGCACGCGCCATCTTCCAGCCCTCCAAGATCAAGCATAAATGCCCCGAATGCGGACTGAGCCGGCACGAACCGGATGCGGTTCATTGCAAGCATTGTGGCGAGTTGTTGAACATCGAGACCGAGGGCGATACCGGAGCCTGAACGCTCCAGCGTTTTTCGGATGATTTTCAGTCACGAAGGTCGCGTGTTGGAATGACGCGCGCAGAAGATACTCTGTCAGCAGCCTGCACTGCTCGATGGCATCGGGGGGTGTGGCACTGATCGTTCTCTCATCAGGGATGCGCAGGGCAGAAACCTCACTGACATGGATGCCGGTTGCGGCACCCTGCACCTGTCAGCTCATATTGGGGGGGGTGCCACGGCGCCCTCGAAGTGCTGATCGCGGCGAAACCAAGAATGATTGCCGATTGAGTGCTGAATGCTATTCTTCAAGATGCTGGCGTAGATACCGCAGGCGCTCTGGCCTGTTGTGCCACCGTGACAGTCGTGCCATCATTATTTTTGTCCCTGGACGAGAGAGTCGTATCATTATGAAAAAGAATGAAATTTCACGGCAAAGCAAATCTGCTCTCTCCAGCCATCCAAAATCAAGCGCATCTGAAATCAACGCATTTCTACAACAGGCAAAACAGTTTGTACCGGTGCCGAATGCCGCGCGCGGTCGGTTGATTTTTGCTCTGGATGCGACAATGAGCCGTCAGGCAACATGGGATATGGCCTGTGCCCTTCAGGGTGAGATGTTTTCAGCGGCCGCATCGGTGGGTAATCTCTCGGTGCAGCTCGTCTACTTCCGCGGCCTCTCTGAATCCCGGGCATCTCGCTGGGTGACTGACGCAGAAAGCCTGCGGGGTCTGATGGGCAGCATCAGCTGCCAAGGCGGCCTGACACAAATCGCAGCGGTTCTGACGCACGCCAAAAGGGAGGCCGAGAAACACCCACTGGCGGCTTTGGTTTACGTCGGCGACTCAATGGAAGAAAACGTTGATGAATTATGCAGCCTTGCGGGCGAGTTGGGCCTGCGCGGGGTGAAGGCGTTCATGTTTCACGATGGTCGGGACAAGCAGGCCGAAGCGGCGTTCCGCGAGATCGCCCGGTTGACCGGTGGGGCCTATTTGCCGTTTGACAGCAGGTCAGCGGCAGATCTCAAGGCACTTCTTGCGGCTGTGGCGACATATGCAGCGGGAGGGCGAAAGGCGTTGGAAGCCGCCGGCACCGCAACGGCACGAGCGTTGCTGGCTGATATGCGCTGATGCATGCGATCCTTCTCCTTTTGGCGAGCGCAGTGGGCTTCACGGTTTTGTTTTGGATTGTCCGCGGCGCTCTGAGCTCAATTTTCCGCACGCAAGCGTTGAATCAGATGGGTGTCGCCCTGATATCGGCCGGCATCTTGCTATTCCTGTTCCGCGCCATTGTGGTTGCGGTTCCGGTGATCATCCTCGGCCTTCTATTACAGCCGTGGAAAAATATGGGCGCCGCCAAGGGGCAGGCACCGCAAACGTCGACGGTGCGGTCCACCTATCTGGAAATGACCCTCGATCACGATACAGGCAAGATTGACGGCTGCATCCTGGTTGGCAAGCGCAGGGGCCAGCTCTTGTCAAATCTCGCGCTGAATGAGTTGCTTGAGTATTACGCCGAAATTGAACCGGATGCTGAAACGGTAAAGCTGCTCGAGACATTTCTCGACAGCGCGCATGCTGACTGGCGCGATCAACAAGAGAAATACTCCGCGCATGAGCAGGCCCAATCACCGCATTCGGGAGAATTGACCGAAGATCAAGCCTATCAGGTGCTGGGTCTTGAGCCGGGTTGCACCGATGAGGATATCCGCAAGGCGTATCACCGGCTCATAAAGCGTGTTCATCCCGACAGTGGCGGTTCAGCCGTGCTCATGGCACAGGTTACCGATGCAAAAGACCTGCTTCTGGGTGCTCGCAAGTAAGCTGATCGCGCACCTTGTCATAAGGCCCCGTCACGCCCGGCGGATACCGGATCGATCCGGGATGTGACTGACGGCAGAACAAGACATAACCGGTTGGAACAGGCTGTTGGCCTTGGACCGAAAGATCGCCTAAGCTGCGTATGGCGACCAGACCCAGACTGAGAAAGCTCATGATCGGGGCGAAAGATAACAGGTCGTTAGCAAATCGGATGATATCACCATGCACGAGTTCTACTCCGACACCCAGACGCGCCCTACCCGCGCCATGCGAGAGGCAGCACTTGATGCCCCTCTAGGCGACGAGCGGCATGATGCAGACCCGCCCACCACAGAGCTCTGCGCCCGCGTGGCCGATATGCTCGGCATGGAAGCGGCGGTCTTTCTGCCATCCGGAACGATGTGTAACGAGATTGCCATCGCGGTTCACACCCGGCCTGGCGACGAGGTGATCTGCACGCGAGAGAGCCATATCATCTTTGCCGAGAGCGGTGGGCCAGCGGCGCTTTCCGGTGTGATGATGTGTCCGATCGATGTCGAGCGGGGATTGCTGACGCCCGAGCAAGTAAGAGCGCATGTCCGGCCTGCCTCGGCGCATGCGCCACGCAGCCGTCTTCTCATCGCAGAGCAGACCGCAAATCTTGCCGGTGGGGCCGTCTGGCCCGTCGCACACCTCAACGCCGTGGCCCGCGAAGCCAAATCCGCAGGTCTGGCCACGCATCTTGATGGTGCCCGGCTGCTCAACGCCCAGGTGGCGACGGGGATACCTGCGGCGGAGCATGCGCGCGATTTCGACAGCGCCTGGATCGCCTTCACCAAGGGGCTCGGGTGTCCGGTAGGGGCGGTGCTGGCCGGATCGCGCGATTTCATCGCCGATGCCTGGTTGTTGAAGCGACGTTGGGGCGGGGCCATGCGCCAGACCGGCGTGCTGACGGCGATGTGTCTCTATGCGCTCGATCACCATGTCGACCGGCTTGCCGAGGATCACGAACTGGCAAAATCCATCGGCGCGCGGCTGTCGGGACTTCCGGCTGTCGCAGGCGTGCTTCCGGTTGAGACGAATATCGTCATGGTCGATCTGGTTACTACCGGGCCGGATGCCCGCGAGACAGCCCGGCGGCTTCGGGAACAGCAGATCAGCGTCACCGTGGTCGGGGCAAGGCGGCTCCGGATTGTGACGCATCTTGACGTTGGTCCCGCCGATGCCGACGCGCTCATCGCAGCAATGTGCAATATCTGACATCCCATCCAACAAATACCTGTCGCTGATGGGGTGGAACCGGAACGTCGGAGCAAGCCTGAGCGGCAGTTTCGGCCCAACACGGGCATTCAGCGCCGACCCAAATCGCTGCGGTGTTGCCGCAGGGATCGCCGGGTGCATCAGGGATGATGCTTTGATCTGATACCTCTCCCCAGCGATCAGCTGGTCGGCAAAGAGGACCTCGGACCCGTGTCCGAGGTCCAGCGTCCTCAGATTTGCCGAACAATCAGAACATCTGTCCGGTAAATGGGGAGTGAGTCCTGATCTTGTTCCTATATTCCCTTTCTCACTATTCATTTTCAGAACAATGTGCCAGATCCGTCGAAAAGATGGATACTCAAAATGAACCTTTTGCACGCACTCACGCTCTCGTCCGCTCTGGCTCTGGGCAGTCAGCCAGTCCTGGCTCAGGACCCGGTCACGCTGGAGATCGGCTATATGCCTATCCTTCCTGTTGCCCAGCTTTTTGTAACCCTTGAAATGGGTTGGCTGGAAGATGCAGGGATTGAAGGGGAGCTCGTTCAGTTTCAAGAGGGGCCTGCCATGGTGCAGGCGCTGCTGGCCGGTCAGCTTGATGTGGCATATTTCGGTATCGGCCCGGCGATGGTGGCCCGCGCCCGTGGTGCTGACATAAAAGTCGTGGCGTCGAACGTGATCGAACAGATTTCGGTCGTCGCAATTGGAGAGCTTGCCACCTATTTCGAGGAAGGCGACACCGCCACAGCCTTTGAACGCTTTGCCGCCGATCAAGGACGCAAGCCCGTCCTCTCGACCTTTCCGCGTGGGTCGGTGCCCGAAACGGTCCTGCAATACTGGCTGCGTGAAGGGCTGAAGATTGATCCGTCCCAGGTCGAGATCATTGCGCAGGGCGCCGCTCAGGTGCAGCAGGCGCTGCTGACTGAAGCTGTGGATGGCGCGGCGATCCTGGAACCGGTCGTCAGTTCAATACTGGCGCGTGACCCCAGAGCCCGTGTGGTGGCCGCTGGATCAGAGCTGTTCCCGAACCAGCCGGGTGCGGTGATGGCCGTGCGCGAAGGCGTTCTGGCCGAACACAAACACCAGATCGCGGCGCTGGTGGCTGCGCATATCCGCGCCACCGAGTTGCTGGTGAACGACCCCAAAACTGCCACACCCATGGTGGCCAAGTATGTCGGAGGTGGTCGCATGGATCCGGCCATCATTCAGGCCGCCATTGAGCGTACAGGCGCGTCCTTTGTGGCCGATCCCAACCGGATCGTGGACGGCACACGCCTCATGCATGATTTTCAGGCCGAACAGGGAACGCTGAACCAGCCTGTGGACCTCGAAGCGCTTTTCGATCTCACCGTCTATGACAGTGTAGCCGCGGGTAACTGACAGTGACTGTTCTACCCTCTGCGAGCCAGCGCCGCGCGCTGATGGGGCTGGCGGGTCTGGTGCTGTTCATTGGCATGTGGAAATCGGCCCAGTATTTCGAATGGATGCGCCCCGGGACTGTGCCGGATCCTTTCAGCTTGCCCGCCGCATTGCTGGCAGAGGTGCGCACCGACCGACTTCTTCCGGCCATCTGCTCCAGCATGATCCATTATGTCTGGGGTTTGGGGCTGGGCAGCCTCGCGGGCGTGCTGGTCGGTTTTCTGGTCGCAACCAGCCGTATCTTCGACGAACTGCAAGGCTGGATCGCACGGATCCTGCGTCCGATCCCGCCACTGGCCTGGGTGATTTTCGCCATCGCCTGGTTCCAGGTCAGCCATACCGGGGCGGCCTTCGTCATCTCCATCGGAGTATTCTGGGTGAACTATTTTGCCACCAGCTCGGCCATACGGAACCTCGATCCCCGTCTTGACGAGTTGGCCCGTGCATTCGGTCATGGCACCTTCTTGCGACGCCATTGGACCGTGACCCTGCCGGGGGCCGCACCGGGGATCTTTTCGGGGTTGCGCACTGGTGTCGGGCAAGCCTGGATGACACTGATCGCAGCAGAGCTGTTGGGTGTGCCTGGCATGGGGCAGGAAATGAACGCAGCCGCCGGGGTCGGCGCGTATGACGCGGTGGTGGTTTATATGCTTGCGATTTCTGTGATCTACAGCCTGAGTGACTTCGGTTTTGGGCTGGTAGAAGGAAGGGTGCTGAAATGGCGCCCCTCCTGAGTGCACGGGGTATCAGCCTCAGTTTTCCGGGTGCGCCGCAGCCTGTATTGAAAGATTTCGAGCTTGCGGTCGCACCAGCGGAATTCGTGGCGATCGTCGGCGGTTCCGGCGTGGGCAAGTCTACCCTGCTGCGGGTTCTGGCCGGGCTGATAGAGCCCAACACCGGCACGGTAGCGGTCAACACCTCCGCCGCACCTGACCGTCGTCGCCGTGCCATCGTCTTTCAGGATGGCAGACTGATGCCTTGGCGCGATCTGCGTCGCAACATCGGCTATGGTCTGGAAGGTCTCAAGATGTCGGCGGCCGCACGTAGCGCGCGCGTCGATGAAGTAATGAAACTGACAGGCCTCACAGATCTGGCGGATCGCTATCCGCACCAGTTGTCTGGCGGGCAGATCCAGCGTGGCGGCATTGCCCGGGCATTGGCAGTGCAACCGGACTTGTTGTTGATGGACGAACCTTTCTCGGCCGTCGATGCGTTGACCCGTGAAAGCCTGCAGGACGAACTGCTGCGCCTTTGGCAGGCCAGCGGCAAGGCTGTGCTGTTCGTGACACACGACATCTCGGAAGCCGCCTTTCTGGCGGATCGCGTCATCGTGCTGGCGGGCAGCCCTGCGGAGATCGTCATGGATGAACAGATCAGCGTGGAACGACCGCGCGACCGCTCTGATGCAGCACTGGATGCCATTGGAAACCGGATCGCCGCCGCCCTCTGAAACTCCTCAGTCTGCTCATTTGCACCCCTGGCCCCGAGGCATTGACCCGAACCCGCCCGGTGGTTTCGCTATGGGATGATCGTTATCAACAACGGCAACTGAAACCGCTGTATCCGATGTCCGCACTATTCCATGCAATTGCGGGCGCAGGAATGGCTCGACGGCCTGGTATGCACGGGTGAGCTGATGAGATGGGAGAGGAGCCCTGGAAAATCTATCATGATGCGACAGGGATAGAGTGCGGCGCCGCAGTGCCCCGGCGTGCAAATCCACCTTGCACCACAACCAACTTCGGCGGCTACCAGACGCGCGTGTTCCCGACCTGACCGGTTGATCAGCCGCCTGACTTTTCCGACCAATTCAAAACTCCTTTGTAACCACGTTTTTAACGAAGCGACGAACTACGAGCTTTATCTGCAAGAGGTTTGTTTATTATCAAAGGGATGGAGTGGTGCGGGTGAAGGGACTCGAACCCCCACGCCATAGGCGCCAGAACCTAAATCTGGTGCGTCTACCAATTCCGCCACACCCGCACGTGCCCTGCAGGGATCTGCACCCTGCCAGCCCTGCGTCCATACCAAACTGCGCCCCGACTGGCGAGACCAAAAAACTGGACAAGGTGAAGACAAGCCAAACGGAAAGACTGGCTTAACTCAAGAATTTTCTCCATCAACATTTTGTTGTCTTTTTTCTGCCACAAACTGCGAGAGGCAGACAGAAAGGGAGAAGCCGATGAAGACGGATGCGGCAGACAACAGCGGTGTCCCGTTTCAACAGACGTGCCGGTATGCGCCCTATATGGCCCGCGATACCGGGCTGTTGGGCGGCACGACACTGCTCACGCTTCAGGGAGAGATACCTGTCGACTGTGTCAGCATCGGTGACAAGGTCATCACCCGCGACAGCGGCATCGCACGGGTGACGCATCTCCAGCGCAGCACGCGCATGGTCCATACCATTGCAGTGGCGGCGGGATCGCTGGGCCATACCCGGCCGGAATGCGATGCCATGCTGGCAGGTGATCAGATGTGCCTGATCCGCGACTGGCGCGCGCAGGCGATGTTCGGTGCGGACCGCGCATTGGTCGCGGCACGCACGCTGGTGGACGGCGAATTCATCCGCGATCTGGGGCTGCGCGAACAGACACTGTTCCAGATCTTTTGCGAGGGGCCCCACATCCTCTATGCGCAGGGGCTTGAGGTCAGTACAGCGGATGGCGCGCGTGCGCGCGGCCAGGTCTTGCACGCCGCCTGAGCATATTGGATCAGCCTGCCTCCCGCCCCGATTCCGGCCCCGGTTCTGGCCCCGGTTCTGGCCCCGATTCCGGCCCCGGTTCTGGCCCCGGCTCTGGCCCCGGTTCTGGTCCCGGTTCTGGTCCCGGCTCAGGACGATTTCAGAGCGTTTCTGCTGGCTCTGCACAGCCATGTTTCAATTCCGCCTAAAAAACATACGGATCGCACATTACATAGGCACTTGCTCCTGAATTCCCGTCATGCCTGCTGCTCTTTCATCACATGCGGTGGATTCCCCCCCACCGTGGTGAAATGACAGGCATGGAAATATTCCGGCGCGGGAGGACTGGCTGTGAAAAAAATCGAAGCGATCATCAAACCCTTCAAACTCGATGAGGTAAAGGAAGCGCTCCAGGATGTCGGCGTCCAGGGGCTCTCCGTGATCGAGGTGAAGGGTTTTGGCCGCCAGAAAGGCCATACCGAGCTCTACCGCGGTGCCGAATATGTGGTGGATTTTCTGCCCAAGGTGAAGATCGAGATCGTCCTTGACGATGATCAGGTAGATGCCGCCATCGAAGCCATCGTGAACGCCGCCCGGACCGAAAAGATCGGCGACGGCAAGATTTTCGTCTCCCCCGTGGAGCAAACCATTCGCATCCGCACCGGTGAGACCGGCTCGGACGCGCTGTAACCCCGACCTCAACCCGACCTGCGACAAGACTTAAGCAAAAGGACATCCAAATGAGTAACAAAGACCTGTTGAACCAGATCAAGGACGAGGAGATCGACTACGTCGACATCCGCTTTACCGACATCCGCGGCAAGCTGCAGCACGTCACCATCGTCAGCGATCTTGTAGACGAGGACTTCCTCGAGGAAGGCTTCATGTTTGACGGCTCTTCCATCGCCGGCTGGAAATCCATCGAAGCGTCAGACATGAAGCTGATGCCCGATGCCTCAACGGCCTATGTCGATCCTTTCTATGCGGAAAAGACGATCTGCCTGCATTGCTCCGTCGTGGAGCCTGACACCGGCGAATCCTACGAGCGCGATCCGCGCGGCACGGCGACAAAGGCCGAGGCCTACCTCAAGTCCTCCGGCATCGGTGATGTGGCCTACTTTGGTCCCGAGGCCGAGTTCTTTCTGTTCGACAATGTGAAATTCTCCAACAGCATCAACAAGGTATCCTACGAAGTTGATGCATCGGACGCCTCCTGGAACTCCGACACAGACTATGAAATGGGCAACATGGGCCACCGCCCGGGCCTCAAGGGTGGCTATTTCCCGGTAAACCCCGTGGACGAAGCACAGGATCTGCGCGCCGAGATGCTGTCCACGATGAAGCGTCTGGGTATGAAGGTTGACAAGCACCACCATGAGGTGGCGTCGTGCCAGCACGAGCTGGGCCTGATCTTCGGCACGCTGACCCATCAGGCGGACGAGATCCAGAAATACAAATACGTGATCCACAACGTGGCACATGCCTACGGCAAGTCAGCCACCTTCATGCCCAAGCCGATCTATGGCGACAACGGCAGCGGCATGCACGTGAACATGTCGATCTGGAAGGACGGCAAGCCGCTGTTTTCCGGTGACAAATACGCGGATCTGTCACAGGAGGCCCTGTATTTCATCGGCGGCATCCTGAGCCATGCAAAATCGCTCAACGCGTTCACCAACCCCACGACCAACAGCTACAAGCGCCTGATCCCGGGTTTTGAAGCACCCGTTCTGCGGGCCTATTCCGCGCGCAACCGCTCGGGCTGTGTGCGTATTCCATGGACAGAATCCCCAAAGGCCAAGCGCGTGGAGGCCCGCTTCCCCGATCCGGCGGCCAACCCTTACCTTGCCTTCTCGGCGCTGCTGATGGCAGGCCTTGACGGGATCAAGAACAAGATCGATCCGGGCGAGGCGATGGACAAGAACCTCTATGATCTGCCCGCCGAGGAGCTGGAAGGCATCCCCACCGTTTGCGGCAGCCTGCGCGAAGCGCTCGATGAGCTGGGCAAGGACATGGATTACCTGCTGGCCGGTGACGTTTTCACCAAGGACCAGATCGCAGGCTACATCGCCCTGAAGATGGAAGAAGTGCACAAGTACGAGCACACGCCCCACCCGGTCGAATTCGGCATGTACTACAGCTGCTGATCGCCTCATGGTGAAATGCAGTCAGGGCGTCCCCACCGGGGCGCCCTTTTTCATGCCCGGGGCGGAGCAGGTCCTCTGCGCGGTCCGGCGCCCTCACAGACAGGCTTTGCAACCGGCCGTATTTTGACTAATCTGATGCAAAATCATCATAGGACCGATCCCATGCGCGCCATCAAGACACTTGCCCTTTCGCTGACGCTCTCAGCTGCCTTTGCGGCCCCTGCCCTTGCTGCGCAATGTGGCAACGACGGGGCCGGGTTCAACGCATGGAAATCCGCCTTTGCCGTTGAGGCACAGCGCGCGGGCGTCGGGCAACGGGGCCTCGAGGCGCTGGCACAGGCGCAATACGCCACCGATACGATCAGCGCGGACCGCAACCAGAAATCCTTCCGTTTCACGCTGGACCGGTTTCTGGAGGTGCGCGGTGCCAATACGATCGTGAACCAAGGCCGCAAGCGCAAGGCAGACAACGCCAATTTCTATGCCGCGCTGGAGCGTCAGTACGGCGTGCCTGCCGGTGTGCTGCTGGCGATCCACGGGATGGAGACGGCCTTTGGCGGGTTCATGGGCGACAGCCGCGTGGTATCGGCCATCACCACGCTGGCCTATGATTGCCGCCGCTCTGATTTCTTTGCGCCCCATGCCATTGGCGCGCTGCTGCTGGTGGATCAGGGCACGATCACCGGCGACACCAAAGGTGCCAAACATGGCGAGCTGGGGCATACGCAGTTCCTGCCGGGCAATGCCAAACACTATGGCGTGGACGGGGATGGAAACGGGCGGGTGGATTTGTACAACCTGACAGACGCCATGGCCTCGACGGCCAATTTCCTGCGCGCCAAAGGCTGGCAGCCCGGTCAGGGCTATCAGGAAGGTGAGCCGAATTTCAACGTGATCAAGCAGTGGAACGCGGCAACCGTGTATCAGCAGGCCATCGCCCTGATGGCGCAGCGCATCGACAGCTGAGCGCGGCCATAGCACTTGAAAACACCTGACCCCGCGCCGGGGCGCGTCAGGCCCATGAGGGGAGATTGAGCACCGATGACCCGAAAACCTCCGTCCGGCGACAGCGCCCCTGCGCCGATGCGCTCCACCATGATGGCGCAGTTCGGCATGCGCGACTGGGGCCAGCTGGCCGCCCGCACCGGTGCGCGCGCCCTGCAATGGCGGTCAGGCCAGCACGTCACCGGGCGCTATCTGGATCTGGCCTTCAGCGGTGTGGTTACGGCGGCCAGCCCCGATGCGCCGGGACTGTGGCGGCTGACCCTGCAGATCGATGATCCGGCAGAGCCGGTCGCGGCAGGCCTGCGCGCCACGCTGCGCCAGCCCGTGCATCTGGTGGTCGATCCGCGCGGGGAGTCGCGCGAAAAGCGTCTGGACGGGCGGCCGCTCATCACAGTCGGACCGCAGGAACCCCAGCCCGAAGCCCCCTGAGCGGCAAACTACTGCCCCAGCGCCTGCCCCATATCCTCCATCAGATCACCCGCATCCTCGATCCCGACCGACAGCCGCAGCAGGCCTTCGGGGAGGCCGGTGTGCGGCTCGATGGTGTGGCGGTGCTCGACAAGGCTCTCGACCCCGCCGAGCGACGTGGCGCGGTGAAAGAGCTGCAGGCGGGCGACAGCGGCCAGCGCGGCAGGGGCACCGCCGCGCACCACAACAGACAGCAGCGGGCCGAAACCGCCGCGCATCTGCGCACAGGCCAGCGCATGGCCGGGGTGTGACGGCAGGCCGGGGTAGAACACCGTCTCCACCGCAGGATGATCTTGCAGATACTCCGCCAAGCGCTGCGCATTCTGCGACATCCGCTCCAGCCGCAGGGGCAGCGTGCGCATGCCACGCAGCAAGAGCCAGGCCTCGAACGGGCCCAGCACCGCGCCTGCCATGTCGCGGTCCGCACGGATCGCCTTCCAGATTGCGTGATCGGCATCCGCCACCGCCAGCGCCCCGGCCAGCACATCCGAATGCCCGTTCAGCCCTTTGGTGGCGGACTGCATGACGATGTCCGCGCCAAAGGACAGCGCCCGGGTCAGCACCGGGGTCGCTGTGGTCATATCCGCCACCAGCAGCCCGCCTGTCGCATGCACAGCATCGGCGCAAGCCCTGATATCGACGATGCGCAGCCATGGGTTCGAAGGCGTCTCGATCCATCCGAAAACGGGCCTGTGCAATGCGCAAGCCGCTGCAAAAGCCTCAGTATTGGCTGCATCGACCTCTATCAGCGTGATGTTGCGGCGGGTGCAAAAGGCGCGGATCCAGGCGGTGGTGCCCCAATAGATCTGGCTCTGGACCAGCACGCAGGCCCCATCGGGCAGCGTCCGGAACACCGCCGCCACCGCCGCCATGCCCGACGGGAAGACCATCGCATCCGCCGCCCCCTCAAGCCGGGCCAGAACCCCTTCCACCATCCGGCCATTGGGCGCATGGGAGCGGGAGTAGACATTGCCCTCCACGACCGGCGCATAATCCTCGCCGCGCACAAAAGTTGTGGCGGGATGGATAGGTGGCACCACGCCCCCCGTCGCATCGTCAAGCAACCCGCCCGCCTGTGCGGCGATGGTGGCGGGCTGGAGAGTGGTTTGTGGTCTGGGCGACATGATGCAGGCTCCGCTGGCGATGGGGTGTAGCGCATCTGTGTAAGCGCGGTGCGGGCGGGGTGCAATTGCTGCATGATGTCCTGAGCCACCTCAGCAACTCTGAGGCCGCGCTTGTCCTCGGGGCGGCGGCAGGCTACTCAGCCCCTGACCCCCAATCTGTGCAAAGGTATGCCGATGATCCCCCGCTATTCCCGCCCCGAGATGGTCGCCATCTGGTCACCGCAGACGAAATTCCGCATCTGGTTCGAGATCGAGGCCCATGCCTGTGACGCCATGGCCGACATCGGCGTGATCCCCCGCGCCAATGCTGATGCCGTCTGGAAGGCCCGCGATGTGGAGTTCGACGTGGACCGCATCGACGAGATCGAGGCCGTGACCAAGCATGACGTGATCGCCTTTCTCACCCATCTGGCAGAGCATGTGGGCGCGGATGAGGCGCGGTTCGTGCATCAGGGCATGACCAGCTCTGACGTGCTCGACACCTGTTTCAACGTGCAGCTGACCCGCGCCGCCGACATTCTGGTCGCGGACATGCACGCGCTTCTGGCCGCCCTCAAGCGCCGCGCGCTGGAGCACAAGGACACCCTGCGCGTGGGCCGCAGCCATGGCATCCATGCAGAGCCCACCACCATGGGCCTCACTTTTGCGCGGTTTTACGCGGAGATGGACCGCAATCTGAAGCGCCTGCACACCGCCCGCGCGGAAATCGCGACCGGGGCCATTTCCGGCGCCGTCGGCACTTTCGCCAACATCGATCCGCGCGTCGAAGAGCATGTCTGCGCCAAGCTGGGCCTGACGCCCGAGCCGATCAGCACCCAAGTGATCCCGCGCGACCGGCATGCCGCGTTCTTTGCCTGTCTGGGCGTGATCGCCAGCTCCATCGAGAATGTCGCCACCGAAGTGCGCCATATGCAGCGCACCGAAGTGCTTGAAGGGGCAGAGTTCTTCTCGGCGGGGCAAAAGGGGTCTTCGGCCATGCCGCACAAGAAAAACCCCGTGCTGACCGAGAACCTGACCGGCCTCGCGCGCACCATCCGCATGGCCGTGATCCCCGCGATGGAGAATGTGACGCTCTGGCACGAGCGTGATATTTCGCACTCAAGCGTCGAGCGCGCGATTGGGCCGGATACGACAATTACCCTCGATTTTGCGCTGCACCGGCTTACCGGCGTCATCGACAAGATGCTGATATATCCCGACAATATGCTGGCCAATATGAATAAATTCAGCGGGTTGGTGATGTCGCAGCGGGTGCTGCTGGCGCTTACCCAAGCAGGCGTCAGCCGCGAGGACAGCTATAAGCTGGTGCAGCGCAATGCGATGAAAGTCTGGGAGGATGGCGCGGATTTCAAGACCGAGCTGCTGGCAGATGCCGAGGTGCTGGCAGCGCTGAGTGCGGAGGAAATCGAGGAGAAATTCGACCTTGGCTATCACACCAAGCATGTGGACACGATTTTCAAACGCGTCTTTGGCGACTGATTGTTGCCTGAATACCGGGCTGTCACGCAACAATACTGCGACAGACTGACACATTTTTTACCAAGCGGCATGATTTGTTTTGAAATCGTGCCGCTTCGCGATACTCTCACGCTATGTCAGAACAAGGAGTAACGGACATGAAATTGAAGATCGCACTTTCTACCGCCGCCCTGATCCTACTGCCGGCCATGAGCTTTGCTGCCGGTTGCAACTACGACAAGCAGGCGATGTCCTGCGCTGCCGGTTCTGTATTTGATTCCGCCAGCGGCACTTGTGTGGCCACCACCACCTGAGAATGTAGGCTGGCCCCTGTGGCAGCTTCGAGAAGTTAGAGTGCGCGCGGTCCGATTTGTCCCGACCGCGCGTTTTTTTGTCTGTGCGCCCCCTTGTGAGACGCGGGCACAGCTT
>Ga0136559_1000177_pt1 | contig 21646 bp, 17 predicted proteins | sample AntRauMeHopE1496_FD_104633 | JGI IMG/M metagenome (GOLD analysis project Ga0136559, IMG submission 104633) | Saline lake microbial communities from Rauer Islands, Antarctica - Metagenome Hop E1 #496 | ecosystem: Environmental > Aquatic > Non-marine Saline and Alkaline > Saline | place... | reverse complement strand
CTTTTAAACCATTTTTTACGTCTTTTTTATCTTGATATTTCTCAATAAGGTAAGAGCGAACATTTTTGAACTGCTCAAATTGGGTGTAGAACAAAGCAAGCACTTTCTCCCTAGCAGAATATCCAGGATAATCCTCTGATTCGTCTAGTATGGTTAACGTGTTGTTGATTTGTTCGGTTAGTATAGCTTTCCGAAGTTGGTTCAGACTGTTGAAGTAGACATAGAAGGAAGCTTCGTCTGTTTTGTTTTCTTTGCAAAATTCAAAAACAGAGTTAGGAGTTCTCCCGTGAATTAATTCAAATTCGATGTACTTTTTAAGAAAGGTTTCTCGCTTTTTAATCATGACGCGCTTGTTTATTTTTATAACAAACGTCAAGGAGTAAAGTTTTATTCTTTCGGTAGAATAAGTTAACAAATTTTGAGAACTTATTCCTCAGGGAGAATCTGCATTTTTTCAGCAAAATGAAAACAGTAATCACGCAAGTCTTCCGAAATAAGGGTTTCACCAGTAGCTTTTTCAAACGTGTCAGCCATAGTGAGTAACGTTTGATGAAAAAACTGTTTCATTTCCTCAATAGACAAATCTTTAGTCCATAAATCTATTTTCATGGTGTTTTTATCTTTCGGATCCCACAATGATAGGAACATAGCCCCAGTTTCTTGGTTGTTGATGTCCCCATCTTCAGCACTCCACTTCATTCTAACAGGAACATTATTGGTGTTGGTGCCAACGTTTATTTCGATTTTGGATGTTTTTGCAACTTTATCTTCTTCCATGACTAATCAATTTCGTATGCTTGTAAAATGGTGTTGTAATTCAACTCTATTAATTCCTGCAAAGATAAATCTTTATTGATGGCCATGTAATTCAAAACCATTTTTAATCCTAAATATTGCCCCAATCGATCTGGACCTTGCTCGGGAAGCCCAAGTGTATATGGTCCTTCGTTAAGAAAATTGGTTTTATCGCGCAAGTTGTTTTTAAATAATAACTCCTCTTTCACCAAGTATTCCCAAAAAGCAAATTCATTTTCTTCTGCCCATTTATAATTATCGTCTGTATAGCGCAACGCATGAGCGTAGGACTTTTTAGGAAAACAGGCATGTACGATATACATCACTTTTCCTGCTTGAATTATGTGATTAATCAAGTTTTCGTCCATATCCTTGAATAGCTTCGATTGAATCCAAAATTGAAGGATATCGCGCGAAATATAATCGATATTCATGGCGTCTTTTTGCCATTGATAAAGCATGTCTCCTGGCAAATTCTTCACGACAGAAAGAGTAGGGTCGAGGTAATTTTCGGGTGCAATGGTTAAAATAGAGTCGTTCGCTTTGATTCCACTGAATAATTTATTCATGAGAACAATGCGTTGAGGTGTTGTAACAGTAGGAAAATGATAAAGGAGGTATCGAAGTCCTTTTTCGGTATCCTTGTTTTTGACTTGTATTTGGGATAGAATATTTTCTTTTTCCTGCTCTAATTCCGTCATGTAGTCACTGCTGTAGAAGTGCATTATTTTATCGTAAACAGTGGAGTCAATAGGTGCTTGAAGATTCATTTCTAACTCATAAAGGTAAATGTAACCAAGCTCTTTTGCCAAGCGGTCATGATTCGTTTTTACCTGCGCTGCATCTTTATTTTTGAGCAATGCGTCAGCATTAATTAGCGAGGTAGTTAGTTCGATTTTATCAATATTCACATCGAGACTGTTTGAAGAACAACCTAATAATGTGAAAAATAATACTGTTAAGTACACTAAACTTCTTTCTTTCTTCATCAATAATGTTTAATATTGCGACAATTAATTTAGAACTCAAAAGTATGAAAAAGTTACTTATAGTGATGACAGCCTCTTTTTTCTTTGGAGGATTGAATGCACAAGATGCAGCAGATAAAAAGATTCAAGCAGGTTTAGTCTTAGGTGCTGGGTTAAATTTTACGCAGCCGGAAACGAACCTAATTACTAGAGAAGGAACAGGAACTGACCTTTTAGTGGGTATGAGTTTAGACTGGCATTTCCTTGATAACATCGCATTATCAACAGGATTAGAGTTTGAATTTGACAGATTTAGACACGCCTTTAATGATACTGTTTTTATCGATTATTTAGACAGAGAAGTGTTGCAAAATTCTTCAGACGAAACTCCAGATGGGATAATGCGTTTAGATGAGAGACGCTACCGTTCTATTTATGCTACTATTCCAATTATGGTTAAGTTTCAAACGAATTACTTGGGTTACTTAAGGTATTTTGGGAAATTTGGTATCCGTAATTCATTCTTATTGCAGTCTAGAGCTGATAATTACGGGGATAATTTTGATCCTACATCTATGGTAATTACGACAGGTGATGAACTATTAGATATGCGTATCCCAGGTGATATGTCGTTTTATAGAGGTTCTATTGGATTGTCTGCTGGAGCAGAATGGAACTTTTCAGGTGGAACATGTTTAGTGGGTGAACTTGGATATTTCTATGGCTTTACGAATCTGCACAACGGTGACGCGCTTACTGGTGATGAAGATAAGAATAAGTCGATCTATGAGGTGGATGGTACTACAAATAACTATGTAACACCTAATGCACGCCAGGGTCAATTACTCTTTAAAGTATCCCTATTATTTTAACTTATATTTAAAGGTTGGAGAAGGAAGCAATAACCAAGTACATTTCAACATGGTTAACTGATTATGTTGAATCCTCAGGACTTTCAGGTTATGTCGTTGGTGTTTCTGGTGGGGTTGATTCCGCACTGACAGCTACACTATGTGCGATGACTGGAAAAGAGGTGGTTTTGGTGAATATGCCTATTCGTCAAAAACAAGAACAGTTAGACAGAGCTGCTAACCAGATTTCAGTTTTAGAAGAACGGTTTTCGAACGTCACAGGTTTTACTGTAGACTTGACGCCTACATTTCAGCAACTTTCAATAGATTTACCAGATTTCGCAGAGAAACATAGTCTTTCAATGGCCAACTCGAGAGCGAGATTGCGTATGACTACCTTGTACGCTATCGGACAGTCAAAAGGGCTACTAGTTGCAGGTACTGGAAATAAAGTGGAAGATTTCGGAGTAGGATTTTTCACCAAATATGGCGACGGTGGAGTAGATGTCAGTCCGATTGCAGACTTAATGAAAACGCAGGTTTTTGAATTAGCTTCTTTTCTGAAGATTAACCAAGATATACTAGATGCACCTCCTACGGATGGGCTTTGGGAAGACGATCGAAATGATGAGGAACAACTGGGAGCAACCTATGCCGAACTAGAGTGGGCGATGGAGTTTAAAGGGGATACATCTCTACTTTCTTCCCGCAAAAAAGAAATTATTACTATCTTTGATAAGTTCAATCGCCTAAACAAACACAAAATGGTTCCGATACCAGTATGTAAGATACCTAACGAATACATTTAATTCTATTTTATGAAAATTAATTTTTTAACTACGTGTATAGTATTTTTATGCTACTTTGTCACTACTGCACAGTCTGTAAACTATGATTTTGATGACTATAAACCAATCATGTCTTCTGGCTCAATACCTGAAGATTTCACAACAATAACACTGGATAAAATTGAAAGTGAAGAGCGTATTGATGGTTTAAGTCGCTCTCAAAGTAATGAGCTGATTAAGAATATGCACCGTGAAATTGATGATATTCTTAAATCGGGTAGAGTTACTTATGGTGACCCTTTATCTGCTTATGTAACTAAAGTTGGAAATAAATTGATAGGCAACAATCCGGATTTGAAACATATCAGATTTATATGTTGCGGACGAATGTCGTTAATGCTTTATCTACAAAACAAGGAATTATATTTGTAACCCAAGGTTTAATTGCGCAGCTCGAGAATGAAGCTCAACTAGCATTCATTTTAGCGCATGAAATGGTGCACTATGAACATGATCATGTCGTAGAAGGCTATAAGGAGCGCAGTGAGATTTCTCGAAGTAGATCTAGAAATGAAGAGAAATTTAAAAAATTAAGTTACTATTCACGTGAAAAAGAGTATGAAGCGGATAGTATAGCTGTTGGTATATACAGTAAAGCTGGATATTCCAAAGAAGAGTTGTATAATGTTTTTGATGTATTGACCTACTCTTATTTACCATTTGAAATTGAAGATATTCAATTAGATTTATTGAACTCGGATGATCTTTTCATTCCTAAAGAACGTTTTACTAATGAAATTCCTGACATATCTGTTGATGAGGATTATGACGACTCGAAGAGTTCACATCCTAATATCAAACAAAGAAAAGAGCAAGTCTCTTCCGTTGTAGAGCATGAAAAAAACTGGGAAAATAACAAATACCTAGTAAGTGAGGAGGAGTTTATGACTGTTCGTAAACTTGCTCGTTTTGAATCGATAAGAAATGATTTATTCAATTTTAGATATATCGATGCGTTGTATTCGATTCATCTTTTAGAAAAGGAACATCCGAATAGTTTATACTTAAACAGAGGTAAGGCTAAAGCTTGGGCGGGTATGATCGCTTCTAAAGCTGACCCTGAGTATAAGTGGCGTCCAGTGTCACCCAAAAAAATACAAGGACCATCGCATCAATACCATCAATTAATCTATGAGTTTAGCACGCAACAGTTATATAGTGTAGGATTAAGAATAATTTATGACGCCAAACAAAAATTCCCGGAAGATAAGGAGTTAAAGGCTATTTTTAATTACACAGTTGTCGCTTTGGCAAGTGATAAAAAGAAATTTGAGAAAGACAGTTATAAGGACCTAAACTACTATGAAGCGCTGGAAGAATTTACTGCTTCTAAAAACAAATTTACCGATAGCTTAATAAATAAAGAAGAAGCTGACACCGAAGAACAAAAATTGTCGAAATACGAAAAAATAAGACGAGATAAGGATAATGCTCCTGTCGCAACTAGTGCTGATGCAGAATTTGATGTGGAAAAATTCCATTTATATGCGTTAAAAGGTATAGTGAATGATGACGACTTTTTGAGTGTTTATAATAATGCGCTAGCAGACTCAGAAAATGAGGAGGAAGCGGACGAAAAAAGGATATCTCGAAAGAAACAAAAGAAGAAGAACAAAATTGAAGAGGAAAATGTATTCAAATTGGGATTGGAGAGTGTCATTTTACTGGAATCGCATGCCGTTAAATATGATTGGAGAGATCGAGTTGATGATGATAAATCGTATCAGTTAGAGTTGAAATTGCAAGAAGCGGTAAATAGTATGAGCTCTAATACTACGATAGAAGTAAATCCTATTTCAACTGCTGAGTACAACGAAAGTGGAACAATCACCTATAATGAACGCGCTGTGCTGCTGAATGGTATTTCACAAATGTTGGAATATCCTAATGCGCGACTGTTTCCAGTTGATTATTCGTTACAAAACGAATTAATAACCAACTACAAAACATCTAAAGTTACATTTGCTGTAGTAGAAGCTGGCTTTGATCGCAGGAGGTTCTTTATGTTCTGTATCTATCCAGTAATCTTCTATGCTATTCCGATAGATCTGGCGATAAGGTTTAGAGGTATTCATTATACTGATTTTAGCTTGGTTGTTTTTGATCTTGAAGAATTCAATGTTGTGGGAGTTAAGCATTACGTTATTCCTGGTATAACATCAAAAATAAAAATGGAGATGGTGATGCATGATTTCATTTTTAACTTGAATTTACAGCCTAAATAAAGAAATAGTATGAGACAGATTTTATTTTTATGCACCTGTGTTCTATTAAACACAACTTTATCAAATGCCCAAAGTTCAGGCTATTTTGGAAAGAAAAACTTTATAGACTTGAATCTAGGAGGGGTTGTAGAGTTAGCTTCACTATTTTTTAATTCGAATGCTCCCGTAGTTTATTTTGAACCAACGAATAGCTTAAGGCCAAGTGATCGAAGATTACAGTTTCGTTCGCATCTTTCTTTTGGTTATTCTAGATTACTAAAGAAGAACAATATGATTGGAATAGCCTACCGTCGTTCATCATTTACATTCAGAACACGCTTTCTAAGCGCTTCTTATGAAGAAGTTGGCTCGTCTCAAATCGATGAATATTCTTTTAATGCGACAAGTGCGCGTGCAACAGCTCAATCTATTAGCTTTGTGTATACTTTCGCCACAAAAAGTTCGTTACTCCCGATTGGAATTAATCATGTAATTGCCGTTGGCCCACGTTTTGTCAACATGATCCTCGATGGAGATTATTATGCTGACGCACCATTGAACCCGACAGTTACTACAGGGTCGGGAACTAATGTCGTTAGACCAATAGCTCCTGCGCCGAGTAGTTTTAAGAATTCTTTCACAGGTGTTGAACTTTCTTATTCAAGCATATTACGCTATCCTATATCACGCTTTTTGATTTTTAATTTTGGGTTAGAATTACGTTTGGCTCTCGTGGGGAATAATCGAGAACAACGATCTGAAATGAGAAACAAGTTTAATGGGTATTCTGATTTTGGAATAGCCGACGGTTTTTATAATCAAAATCATACTGAGGAAATTAATTCTGCAGAACTAAGAAATTTTTATAACTTATTTATTGGTGTAACTATTCCTTTGTAACTAAGCCTCCGGAGCTAAGCGCAAGATAATTCCATCAATGTCATCTGAAATATGGATTTGACAGCCCAAGCGACTATTGTCTTTCACAAAAAATGCTTGATCTAGCATGTCTAGCTCATCATCGCTCTGTTCTGGTAAATCGTGATTCGACTCTAAGTAGCACTGACATGTTGCGCACATTGCCATTCCTCCGCAAGCTCCTTCAACAGGTAATTCATACGACTTACAAACTTCCATGATATTCATACTCATATCTGTTGGTGCCTCTAGCGCGTGAGTTGTGCCTTCTCTGTCGATAATATTTACGGTAATCATGTTCTCAGCCATAAGTTTTTTTTGGCAAAAATACATAAAACTAATTTGTCTTGACTCAATTAAAGTGATGGTTGATTTAAACAAATAGGCCGATTCATGAATGAACCGACCTATTGCCTCCTGGTTGATGCGATTTTATTGTTTTATAAAAGTAGATATCCTTTTTCCTTTTCTACCGGATTTCGGATTGATTACTTCAAGCGTTACACTTATTTCTGTTCCTTTTGCTGCTTGCTTCATAATACTTCTAGCTTCAGCTGTTATAACGCTACCATTCCCCCTTACTGGTCGATTGATTCCTTTTATATTTATCTCGTAATTGTCGATTACGTAATTCATATCTATCGGATCTTCAGGCGTGTAGGACGCGAAAAATTTGTTCGAAACTGAGATTTGTCCATTAGTAACACTTTTTTCTTCCCAAACTGATCCCATTCTGATTCTTGGAGGAGGTAAGTTTTTCACTCTGAATGTAAAGGTTCCTAGCTCTGCTGTACTTCCATCTTCAGCTATGCCTTGGACGGCCAACACTGTTTCTCTCTCACTTCCAGGTAGCACGATGGTTTTCCCATTTAACTGCTTTAACGTAGCATTTTTTCGGGCAACTATTCGCATAGCCGAATACCCTGTTGCTCCACCAACTACTTCATTGTCAAAATCTCTGTATAATACATTCATACTAGGCAGCGAGATAGTTGCCGTGGGTTCGCCAACTGTATAATTATACGACCAATTTTGCCATTTTATTTCACCCCGTTCACGCACAGCTATTTCGCCCTTCACCCGATAGTCTCCAGGTGTGGAAGCTTTTAGTGAAACTGGACCATTTATAGTTTTCCAATTCTCCGGAAGTGTGTCTTCGTTCACACCGTATCGTATTTTTACAATTTCTGTGGTGTCGTAAGCTGCTAACATGACTTTTAAATGCATAGAGTCTCCTTTGTTAAGGTAAGCGGTTCTAGCAAAAGCTAACGGTTCGATTTTGTTGAAGTTGAAAATGGGCGCTTTTACTTTTTCGATCATATATTCTGCTGCCAGTGATTCTGCATTAGAAATGTCTAATTTTATCGATGTAAGTATGGCGCATGCAGCAACTATGGGCGCATGGTCAAACATGGCGGATACCCATGGCAGTGAAATGCTAGTAGAACCATTTCTGATTTTCTTTTCTTCTGGCAATGTGAGCTGCTTGTAAAATTGCGCAATTTTATTAGTGTCTTCTGGATTCGCAGTAAGCAGTGCATCAGTGAGTCCTTCTGATGAAGGGGGAGCGGTAAAAGAATATTTCTTGTCCTCTTCTGTATAATTCCCCATTAATTCTGCCACATAATTTCGATAAGCATGAATAGAATCTCGTAGTGCTTTTCCTTCTTCTTTTGGAGATGTAGGATTTCCACCGATAAAATGATTCGTGGGTATATCGTAATTATCCATAGCCGCTATATCATTTAAGGATTTTAATGAGAGAATATTCCCATTTTCATCCGATTCGTCAATCCAGTCTTTTCCTTCTGATAGTTGGATGATGGTATTGGACTGCCCCAATATGTAGCTCACTATTGTTCTAGTCCGGCGTTCGAGCTGTGTTGCTTTAGTTTGCCAAAGGTTCAACGTTGTTAAATTCCCGTTGGAAGCTTTAAGTGCTGCTCTCTTCTTGTCGAATTCGTTGTAGCTGCTCAAGCTGTTGGATTGCATAAACGAACTACTTACTTCTAACTTGTCGTTTATTGTTACAAATGCAGCTACTATTTCTTTTGCTACATTGAGTGCTAATAATGCGGTGAGTACTAAGTACATCATTCCGATCATTTTTTGTCTGGGTGTTTCTTTTCCTCCTGCCATAACTTATGTTTTAATTGGTTTACACAAGTGAAATGACAGAAGTAGAAATAGTAACAAAAAAAAAGCCCTATCTGTTAGGATAGGGCTTTTCTAGTATCATTCAATGTTTAGAAATTCCAAACATCATGCTCGATTAATCTTATTTCCTCAGTGATCTTTTGAGACTCCATAAGTGCATCAACACCTACACGGAACTTATCAATGTGTCTGTCAAAAACATTGGTTTCTCTATGAATAAAGGATGAAAATCTACGTTTCCAGAAGAAGTCATCAAAACTCATCCACTGTGCATCGTTTTTCTCATTGTATACAAAATAGTTGTTGAATACATAACGACAGTCAGTAGGGAAGTAGAGCCAAAATAACTCATCCGCACCTAAGATGTTATCATCATCATCTTTTTTGTAAATCACAGGAGCAATCCCGATGATTCTAACATCTAACACAGATCTTTCCTTATCAAAGAACCAGTCTTCTTTCAAGCGGTATTGAACCACGTCTTCAGATTTGAACCATAAAGTATCACGTGGCGGGTAGACATAATTCCCAGCAGCGTCTAATGAATCATCACCAAACATATCTACTAGCGGAATATCTGAATCAGGCCCTAATTTACCTAGGTAATACAATAGTTCATCTCTATACACTGAGTCGGTGTAGTAGTCTAATCCCGGTTCTGGAAGAATAGGGTATTTAAACTCGTCACCATCTCTCAATGTAAATTGAGCTGGATTGTAAGGAGAATACACAGTCAAATCACCTGTAAAGATGTGGTGACGGATAATTGTCCATAAACTCCAACGTGTTGAATTACGCACCCAGTTCCCTTCAGAATCATAGGTATCTAAAGGATAATAAATCGAGTGATTAATTTTCTCACGAAGATCTAATGTTCTCCATACTCTCTTGCTCCAAATCACATCAGCTTCTCTCACGTGTTCGTAAGGAATAAGACGCTTGGTCGGTACATGAGTGGATAAATATACCCCATCAATAATACCTGTTTCCGTCCTACTGTTGATTGGACCCCCATTGATATCAGTTCTTTGAGCTGTAACAGCAAATGAACCTACCAATATCACACTAACAATTAAATTCTTCATAATATTAAGGTTTTAATTATCTTACCTTGTATGCCGCACTTTTCTTACGGTTTTTACCATCAGGACCTCTTACGACGGTCATGAAGGTAATTGTTGCACCTCGTTTAGCTTGTTTAATCAAAGACAATGCTTTGGAAGAAAGCGATGCTCCATTACCTTTTTCTGGTCGTGGTGCACCTGCCACTGAAACTTCCCAAGAAACAACGCTAAACGTTGCATTCAACGGAATTTCTGGTGGATACTTCGCAAACAATCTTGTCTGTGCTTTAATCGTTCCAGCTGGAGCCTCAGCACCGTCTTCTAATGCACCCAAATAAACAGAAGGAGCTGGAAGGTTTTGAACTCTAAACTCAAATTTACCAACGTTAGCAGAGCTACCATCTTCAGCAATACCAGCAATATTTACAACACAAGATTTTCCTCCTCCAGGCTTACCAATCCAAAATTCTCCAGATTTAGATAAACTAACGTTAGAGCCACTCAGTTTGTAACCAGTATAACCAGAAACAGCACCAACAAGTTTATTGTTGTAACCTCTGTACAGTACATTCATTTCAGGCAAAGAAACAGCACCAGAAGGCTTCCCTACAGTGTATCTAAAGTCCCAGTTTTTCCAAACTGATTCTCCTTTTTCTTTTACTTCAATTTGTCCCTTCACTTTGTATTCCCCTGCTGATACTCCTGGTAAAGGAATACTTCCAGTTACTGTTTTCCAATTAGCTGGAATTGTATCGGCATTGATACCGTAGCGAATTTTAGGAATTTCAGTCGAATCATAAGCTGCAATCATTACACTGAGGTCTAACGAGTCACCAGCATTGATATAACCAGTTCTAGCGAACGCTAAAGGCTCAATCTTGTTAAACGAAAACACTGGAGCTTCCACTTTGGAAACCATGTATTCAGCTGCAACAGATTCCGCATTTAAAACATCAACTTTTAACGAAGTCAACATCGCACAAGCAGCAACAATTGGAGCATGGTCAAACATAACAGATGGCCATGGCATTTTCTTTACTTGACCAGCTTCTTTGAATTCAACTTCAGCCGGAAGTGTCATAGCGCTGTAGAATTGTTTGATTTTAGCTGTGTCCTCAGGATTGGCAGTGCTTAGTGCCGCTTCTAATTCTTCTAACGTTGCTGGTGCTTCAAACTTCCATTCTTTTTTACCAACACTATAATTCCCCATCAAATTAGCTACATAATCTCTGTAAGCATGAATTGAATCAAGTATTGCCATACCTTGAGCTATTGGCTTCTTTGGGTTTCCTCCAATAAAACGCGATGTTGGTATATCGTAATTGTCCATCGCACTTATATCAAGTAATGGTTTCAATTCTTTTATTAAACCGTTGTCATCTTTTTTAGCTACCCAGTCTTGTCCACCTTCAGCTAATTTGATCATTTCATTGGATTCATTCAAAATATAGTGAACTGTAGTGTTTGTTCGGGCTTTCAATTTTTCCGCCTTGTCCATCCAAAAGTCTACAATTTTTGTATCACTTTTCTGCGCTACTAACGCAGCTTTCTTTCCTTGAAACAACTGGTATGTCGCTCCAGAGGATTGTTTTACGATTTCACCGCTAGCATCTAATTTATCATTAATCGTTACGAAAGCACGAATAATTTCTTTTGATACATTTAACGCCAGAAGTGCCGTAAGAACGAGATACATCATCCCGATCATTTTTTGTCTTGGGGTTTCTTTTCCTCCTGCCATGATTAATTAATTTTTGTATTTATTAATTTGATTACTTAAAGTTACTTGGTTACAATTAACCTTTAGTAATTGTCATGGCTTTTAACATGTTACCGTAAACTGCGTTCAAGTCAGTTAAGTTTTTAGATAACATGGACATATTTTCTTTGTAAAGTTTTGTGTCTTGAACTGAATCTGCTAAATTCTTCATCATATCAGTTACTTGACCTTGGAACTTCTCAGTTGCTTCTAAATGTGAAGAAGAACCTTTTAATTGTAGTTCGTACACATTATTAAGCGCTGATAAGTTTTTAGAAACTTTTTGCATTTGCTCACCAAACGATTGTCCAGCCTCTGTAGAAGAAGTCATTCCTGATATAGCTGCTGATGCACGCTCATAAGAATCTGACAATGTTGACACTTTATCTGATGCAGCTTGTAAGCTACTTACATAAGAATCTGTTGCAGCAGCTGCAGATGTTACACCTTTCAATTGCATAGCATTATCGCCTAGAGCTTTCATCCCTTCTCCGAGACGCTCTAGTAAAGCACTATCAATTTTTGCTTCTTCTAGCATTTTGTCTAACTCTCCAGTTACACCAGTTCCACTGTTTCCACCTCTTCCATGAGCTGGTAAACTTTCTGGATCAAAGTCATCATCATGACCTAATGCCAATTCTGGGTAAACAAGTTCCCAATTTGGATCCTCATGTATAGGTTCAAATGCTGAGAATATAAAGATTAATGCCTCTGTTGTTAGACCAATTACAAGCATTGGACCTGCACCTGGCCAGTGCATAATTTTAAACATTGCTCCGATAATTACAATTGCCGCACCGAATCCGTACAATTTCGACATAAAGGCTTTCCACGTTTTACTTCCTGGTTTCATAGTTTACTTTTTAAGGTTTAAAAATTTACGATTATTTGTTTGTTTTGATTTACTTAATTAACGAAGTTGAATATCTTGTCTCATCTCCTCACCACCTTCACTTCCGAATTCACGTCCACCTCTTCCTAGGTGAGTAGCAACACTTCGTGTTCCGATGTATGATTTTGCAGTATCCTGGTACTCATAAGTACGGGATGCGTTTTGTAGATAATACCCTATATCTTTCCAAGAACCTCCGCGGATAACCTTTCTTTTCATTGCTGGTGGATCCCAGTCCATTGCGTTATAGCGATACTCTGGATTCAAATCATGGCTAAATTCATACATCGACTCATCATAAGCTGATTCACACCATTCTGAAACGTTTCCAGCCATACAGTAAAGTCCCCATCCGTTCGGATTGTACGAAAATGCTTTAACAGTATGGAAACCGCCATCTTCGAAGTATCTACCTCGCATTGGCTTAAAGTTACCTAAGAAACATCCAGCAGAATTTCTGATGTAAGGTCCACCCCAAGGGTATTGAGATAAATTCAAATCACCCCTAGAAGCTCTTTCCCATTCAGACTCTGTTGGTAATCTGAAGTCATTTACATAAACTTCTCCCATCGATTGTAACCAACTATTTAATAACTGTGTTCTCCAAACATTGAACGCTTTAGCTTGAACCCATGTAATACCAACTACTGGATAGTTGTCATAAGCTGGGTGCCAAAAATACATATTCGTCATTGGGTCATGAAAAGAGTATGTAAAGTCTCTAACCCAACACAATGTATCTGGATAAACATTAATGACTTCATCAATTATAAATCGTTGTCTGTTTTCATGACCACGAATTGCATTGTTTTGACCAATTTTATTAAACCATCCCATATCCGTATCCAAACCTTGCGGTTCTTCAGTAAATGGATGTTCAGGTGTTCTCAACTCACGGTGGTCATTGTTCAATTTATTTCCTTGGTTGTCATATCCATCAGGAACTATATGGTATTCACCTCTACGAGCAGCTTCCACAATATCAATCCAGTAATATCTGAAATTCAGTTTACGTGTATCGATTTCTTTTCTTTTGTAGAAACGTTGAGGTTCAGGGTAATACATATCAGCTAAGATGGGTACAATCTCTTCTTCTTTATAAGAGAAATTGCGATCCCAATTCAATGAGAAGTTCGCTCTATTTGTGAAGCGGTCTCCGGCATCGTACTCTACCCACTCTAAAAGGCCTTCGTCGAAATACAATTCGTTGTAATTAACGTAACGCTCAGCGTCTTCATCTTCTTCGAGTCCTTCGTAGATTTTTTCACGTGCTATTGAATCTCTTACCCAATATACGAACTGACGGTATTCGTTGTTCGTAATTTCAGTTTGGTCCATGTAAAATGCCTGAACGGAGACTGTTTTAGCCCTCGTTTGATGCAAAAATGGCACGTCATCGTCATTTTGACCCATGACATAAGACCCAGCAGGTATGTAAACCATTCCTAAAGGGATCTCCGGATAGAAAGCATTCCTACCCATTACACCGGTCATGTGACCAGTTCGTGAACTACAAGAAGCGAGCACCACTCCTATTATTCCAATTATCAAAATTCTTTTCATTCTACCTCATTTTTACTGTCCGAATCGTCATATTTCTCTACAGGATCAACTAACTTGGGATGACTATAACGGAAGCCTTGTGTAAATGGTTACATTTTTTTTATTTTCTCAAACAATTTTATAAATATCTTGGGTTACGACTTTTCGTTACTGGCGGTGGTGGTAAGAAATAACAGTATCTTACAAACAACTCATGTGAACCATCAGAAATAGTGGAAAGTCTATTTATTGTAAAGTCGTAAGAATAACCAATCATAAAATTATTAGGTAATTCTACTCCAGCCATGATTCCAATTGCATCATAAGGACGCACAGTTAATCCACCGTAAAACATATTGTTCCAAATAGCACGTACGTTGATGTCTGCACTGGTTTTTATGAAATCACTTCTTACTAATAAATTATAGTCCAAATCTAAGTTGTTAACACCAAAAGCATCAGTTTGTCTGTAACCTCCCATGGCGTAATAATGTCTTACGGTTGTAAAGTTTAAAAGTTCAAGCTCCGATGCCGGAAGGTGCACTGCAGACAACCCTGCATACCATCCATTATTGTGCATGTAATATAGTCCAAAATTAGCATCAAAATTCCCTTCTGTTACCGCTTGAGGAAGTGTAGGATCTAAAGGGTCATCCGGAACAACCCATGTTGGATTCATTCCATAAGAAACAAGTCCTAAACCTAGCCCCATTCCTAGCGTACCATTCCCTAATGGTAAGTGATATGAATAGTTAAGTGTGACATTGTTCTGACGTGCAAAACCAATTGCATCGTGATAAAAAGAAATACCCACAGCACTTGGGAAGTACCGTGATAAATTGGCTTCAGCATTAAATAACGCCGAATTGGGAGCACCATTTACACGGTCCCATTGATTTCTATAAATAGCAGTACCACAAATCCCATTTAGCATTCCCATTCCGGTGGCACCAGGATTAATACTCATTTTATCAAACATAAAATGTGTAAGCAATTTCTGTTGTTGCCCGAAAATTGGACCAACACATAATAGCGTTAGTGTGGTGATAATCAGTAACTTTCTCTTCATAAAAACAACTTATTTAGCCATAATTTTACCAACAAAGTAGTAGAATGTCTACTCCATCAGGGGACTAAAATAGTTAAATTTATTTAAATGAAAAATAAAAAAATAAATTCAGTGCTATTTTCAACGTCATTTTTGGTAAATGTTGAAAACTTTTTTCTAGCTGGATTGTTATCCGAGCTTTTGAAATGTCTGCCACCAAAGATTAGGTATTTCACCTTTCATTGCTTCTTGGTACTCTTCGTGTGAACACGGCACTAAATGATGACGTTCGTATTTGACTCCCTTTGAGCTTGGATAGGGCACTTCCATCCACCATCTTCCTGATTTGTCACTTTTAGAAAATATAATTTCTTCATTTAACTCCTCTAAGAATACTCGGTATTTCGTATAGGATTTTTTGCTACCTATCGGAAAGTCTCCTTTTCTGTGTTGTTTTCCATCGATAAAGTACCAAATTAATTGCGCTAGCAGTTCGTTAGATGCCGCTGATATTTCTTCAGGGTAATAATTAAAAAAGCCTGCAGCGCTCATTTTATCACTAATTCCGGCATATCTTGCTAGTCGGCAAGCTTCGTTTCCAAAGAATCCATTGGGGGAGCTGTAATGTTTTCCTGAAAAATCGCTCGCGCGGATAGCAGTTAAATCGAAACTGAGTATATCTGTGTTTCTTAGCACTGGTTCTGCTAAAGTTATATTCTCATTGAGTGTTCCCAATCTTGAAATGTCGAAATATAATTTTTCAAATAATTGGATTTCGTTGTTCGAGATGTAATGGGATTGTGCTCCAAGATTACTGTAGTTAAATAAATAACATGGTTTGTGGAGAATTATTTTACTCAGCCACTTATCTTGAGAAACAGCTAACTCAACATCTCCCAAGTCTAGTCTTGAATCTATAGTCGTTAAGTTGATTAACTGTTCTAGCTCTTCATACGCTTTATATAGTGCGTAAGTTAGGTCTTGACTTCCTCCTATAATAAGTGGTAGACAATTATTTTGAATGAGTTCTTTGGATACTTGCGCAATCGCGTGGTATGTATCTTCAATGCTTTTCCCTGGGATTATTGTTCCAAGATCATAAATGGGCGATGACCAGTTAGCACCGAGGAATAGATTGTATAAATGCGTATGATAAAGCGTTGGTGCGGATTGGTCTGTATAGCTTGAATTTCTGTATTCAGGCACGTAAAACAGAGCGATGCTTGACGAGGCAATTTCAGGAAAACCTGTTTCGGTATGTTTTTCTATGAACTCACCTAAACTATCCTTCGCAAACTTGGTATCACTATCTTGAATGGGTTGGAAGAAAATAGAAATGTCTTTCATTCAGCGTTTTTCCTCAAATGTATAGCATAAGAAGGTTTAGTTTCAATTGCTAGTTGAAAAACTATGAAGAAAGAAAAGTGAATAAGCCTTAAATGTATTGATTTACTGCTGATTCAATTCGGGAATTATTTTTTCTTGGCAACTCTTCTTCCTGTCTTTTTTGGCTGATTTTCAGAAATATGAATACACTCTTCGTAAGTGAGTTTTGTTGGGTCACTGTCCTTAGGAATTTTAAAATTATTTTTTCCTATTTTCAAATAAGGTCCCCATCTTCCTTCGAGAAGTTTCATATTATCGTCTTCATCAAAAGTTTTAATTAACTTTTTTGCGTCTTCTTCTCTTTTCAGTTGAATAAGTTCAATCGCTCGTTCCAGTGTAACTTGCATAGGGTCGTCCTCTTTCAGCGAGACAAAACTACTATTGTGTTGCACGTAAGGTCCGAATCTACCAATATTGGCTTTCACGACTTTGTCTTCAAATTCACCTAATGTACGTGGAAGCTTGAATAGATCTAATACTTCTTCAAGTGTAACACTTCCTATGGATTGGTTTGGGCGAAGACTTGCAAACTTTACATCGTCATCTTCAGAGTCTCCAATTTGAGCCATTGGGCCATATCGTCCGATTCGAACGATTATTTTCTTTCCATCTTGTGGGTGTTCACCAAGGTGTCTTTCACCAGATGCTCTATCGGCATTTTCAAGTGTGTCCTCTACGTTTTTGTGAAAAGGATTGTAGAACTCACCAATCATGGCTGTCCATTCTTTTTGACCGTGAGCAATTTCATCAAATTGTTGCTCTACTTTAGCGGTAAAGTTATAATCTAAAATCTTCGAAAAGTGTTCTACTAAAAAGTCATTAACAACAACGCCTATGTCTGTAGGAGATAATTTGTTTTTATCTCGTCCTGTTATCTCCGTTTGAACTTCTTTTGAAAGAGTAGTTCCCAGTAAGGTGAAAACGTTGTATTTTCTTTCTTGGCCTTCTCGTTCTTTCTTTTCAACATAGCCTCTTTTTTGAATGGTAGAGATCGTTGGTGCATAGGTAGAAGGTCGGCCAATTCCGAGTTCTTCTAATTTTTTTACGAGAGAAGCTTCCACATATCTAGGTGCTGCTTTTGTAAATCGTTCCGTAGCATTAATGTTTTCTGCTTCTAATACTTCGTTTTCAGAAACCTGTGGCAGTAAATCGTCAATTACTTGATCTTCCTCATCGTCGTCAAGACTTGATTCTAGATATACTTTAAGGAATCCGTCGAATTTTATCACCTCTCCCTTAGCTACGAATATATCTTTTACAGCTGGCGCCGCTATTTTGATTGTAGTACGCTCTAATTTGGCGGGCATCATTTGAGAAGCAATCGATCTTTTCCATATTAAATCATACAATCGATCTTCATCTGAACCGATGGAAACAGATTGAACGTCAAATGTTGTTGGGCGAATTGCTTCGTGCGCTTCTTGTGCGTTAGAGTTCTTATTTTTATATCGCTTTGGGTTGCTGTATTCTTTTCCGTAATTTTTTTCAATAGTATTTTGCGCTCCGTCGATAGCTGTATCAGAAAAGTTTACAGAATCAGTTCTCATATATGTAATATGCCCTGCTTCGTAAAGTGTTTGTGCCACACGCATTGTTCTCGACACACTGAATCCAAGTTTTAAACTTGCTTCTTGTTGAAGCGTAGAAGTAGTAAAAGGAGTACTTGGATTTTTAACGCCAGGTTTCTTAGTCACTTCTGAAACCGAAAATTCAGCATTTTTACAATCTTCTAAAAATGATTCAGCTTCATTGTCGGAGCCGATATTGTGCGCTAAAGTGGCTTTAATACTTTCATTTCCTTTATTGAAGATCCCTGTTACTCTATAAAAGTTTTCAGGAGTAAATGATTCTATTTCTCTTTCTCTCTCTGCTATTAATCGAACAGCAACAGATTGCACACGACCAGCTGAAAGACTTGGTTTTACTTTTTTCCAGAGGACGGGAGATAATTCAAACCCAACTAGTCTATCGAGTACTCTTCTAGCTTGCTGAGCGTTTACAAGTTCTTGATTTATTTGTCGCGGCTTTTCTATTGCTTTCTGAATCGCTGACTTGGTGATTTCATTGAATGTAATTCGCTTCGTGTCTTTTTTATCGAGTTTCAGCGTTTCGTAAAGGTGCCAAGAAATAGCTTCTCCTTCGCGGTCCTCATCCGTTGCTAGCCATATTGTTTCAGCGTCCTTAACTAGTTTTTTTAATTCAGTGATGATGGCTTTTTTATCACTACTTACTGCATAGTCAGGCTTGAAATTGTTTTCAATATCAATGGCTAGCCCTTTGGAGGCTAAATCTCGAACATGACCATAACTTGATTTTACAATGAAGTCTTTTCCGAGGTAACCCTCAATAGTTTTTGCTTTTGCGGGAGACTCAACGATTACTAAATTTTTTGCCATACTTTTCGCGAATTATGCAGTTTGAAAATCAAAAAGCAAGTGCAAAATAACTCTAAAATTATTCGAAAACCAAGTCTTGCTAGGTGATGTTTTAATTCAAGATGAATTTAACAAACTGTTAATGAATTACTTATCATGTATTTATTTCTTCAAAGTATTTTTTATTTGTGGCTGAATGATGCGATTAGCAGGTTGAAATGGTAGGTTGAGTTTTCGAAATATATGATTGTTGAAAACTTATTGAGTTGCTAATTCTCCTTAAATCAAGGAATATTTTAGAATATGTTGTTGAACTCATCTGATTTTTGTTTTTATCCAGCAAAGAAAAAGGTATATTTGTGTTATGGATAATGCGGAGGGAAAAGATAAAAAGGTTGCTGCTTCTCGTGTGCAACGCATTAAATCGGCGGGAATGGACATTGGACGTATTCCCCCGCAGGCGTTGGATTTAGAGGAAGCGGTTTTGGGAGCTATGATGCTGGATAATAATTCAGTGAATGATGCTATTGACATTTTAAGGTCACCTGAAGCTTTTTATGATCCAAAGCATAAAGTTATTTTTACGGCAGTTAGAGATTTATTTGGGAATTCAGAGCCGATTGATTTGTTGACTGTTACAGATAAATTGCGAAAAAATGGAGAGCTAGAGATAGCTGGAGGAGCTTATTACTTGTCTCTTCTCACCAATAAAGTGGCTTCTGCTGCAAACATTGAGTATCATGCGCGAATAATCATAGAAAAGTTCATTCAGCGTGAAATTATTCGGATGAGTAATGAGATTCTGCGTGAAGCTTATGACGAGACGAAAGATGTTTTTAGTGTTTTGTCTAAGGCGGAAGAAGAATTGTTTGCGATTGCGCAAAGCAATATGAAAAAGAGTTATGACACGATGCAGACTGCCATGCAAGGTGCTATGACAGAAATAGAAAATGCACGAAAGAATTCTGACGGTATCTCTGGGGTTCCGACCGGTTTTAGAGATTTAGATCGAGTTACTTCTGGTTGGCAGCGATCAGATATGATTGTAATAGCTGCTCGCCCCGCAATGGGTAAAACAGCTTTTGTTCTTTCTATGGCTAGAAACGCAGCGGTTGATTATAACCAAGCTGTTGCGATATTCTCTCTAGAAATGTCCAGTGTTCAACTGGTGAAGCGTTTGATTTCCTCAGAAGCAAGAATCGATGCAGAAAAATTACGAAAAGGAAATATAGAAGATCACGAATTTCAACAAATTCATACACGAATTAGAAAATTAGCGGATGCTCCCATATACATAGATGATACGCCAGGAATTTCTATTTTTGAATTAAGGGCGAAGTGTCGTCGTATGAAACAAAAACACGATATTCAAGTGGTGATTATTGATTACCTTCAATTAATGAGTGGAGGAGGAGGAAAGAATAGTGGAAATCGTGAACAAGAGATTTCTCAAATATCTCGATCCATTAAAGAAATTGCTAAAGAATTAAATGTTCCCGTGATTGCTTTGTCTCAATTAAGCCGTTCGGTTGAACAACGAGGTGGAAGTAAAATACCGATTTTATCAGATTTACGTGAATCGGGAGCGATTGAGCAAGATGCTGATATTGTTTCCTTCATCTATCGACCGGAATACTATGGTTTGCTAGAGGATGAACATGGTCCAACTTCTGGAATGGGAGATATTATTATTGCCAAACATAGAAATGGTTCGCTAGATACTGTGCGCCTTCGATTTATAGGTCAATATGCACGTTTTGACAATATTGATTCATTTGGAGGAGATGACATAAATGATCATGTGCCGGCTCCTTTGGCTCCAAATAAAGAGTTCGAGGCAGCGGAGGCAAATATGATTACTCGTTCCAGTAAAATGGATGATTTGGAAGATGATTTTGATTTTTCGAAAAGTGCTGATGAGGATCCTTTTTAATGTTTTTTTATGTATGAACTTAGTTAAATCAATATGCACATGAAATTTTTTATTGTTCTTATTGCTCTTGTTATTCAGTTTCAAGTTTTCGCTTCCAGCATTCTTATTCCGATGGATAAAACGCAGAGTAATCACTTAAAAGCTTACGGAATTGCTTTTTTTGTTCTGGAAAACGAAGTTACGATTGAGTGGTTGCTAAATTATAGAGGAGGTTCTTTTTTGATGCCTCACTTAAATAGAATAGAGGATGAACTAGTGATTCGAGGGGTGAGTTATGAAGTACTTGCCGACGGACAAGTGGATGCCATAAAGAGAAGTATAGGTTCTCCAAAAGTCAATCAAGAGGTTGTTCAATTAGAGGTTGCTCCTAAAATTGCTGTATATACTCCGCCAGGTTTGATGCCTTGGGATGATGCGGTGACACTCGTTATGGAATACGCTGAAATTCCGTATGAAGAAGTTTACGATAGCCTAGTTCTTTCTGGTAAATTGGTGGAGTACGATTGGCTGCACCTGCATCACGAAGATTTTACAGGTCAGTATGGGAAATTCTACGCTGCTTATCGAAATGCTCCTTGGTATAGGAAACAAGAAGCCGAGTTAGAGCAAAGCGCCAAAAATTTAGGGTTTGAAAAGGTTTCAGAAATGAAATTAGCCGTTGCCCAAACCATAAAGAATTATGTTTTTGCCGGCGGATATCTCTTTACCATGTGCAGTGGAACGGATAGTTTTGATATTGCACTTTCGGCCCATAAGACAGATATTTGTGAACACATGTATGACGGCGATGGAATGGACCCCAATTACGAGAGTAAGCTTGATTTTGATAATACATTTGCCTTTGATGATTTTAAAATTATTGAAGACCCCTTGGAGTATGAGTATTCCACAATCGACGGTACAAAT
>Ga0136559_1000174_pt1 | contig 21722 bp, 17 predicted proteins | sample AntRauMeHopE1496_FD_104633 | JGI IMG/M metagenome (GOLD analysis project Ga0136559, IMG submission 104633) | Saline lake microbial communities from Rauer Islands, Antarctica - Metagenome Hop E1 #496 | ecosystem: Environmental > Aquatic > Non-marine Saline and Alkaline > Saline | place... | reverse complement strand
GTAAGTGATGTCCAAATTATAGATAAAGCCATGGATACTGGTGGTGGGAAAATAGGACCCAATACGCAATTAAATTATGTTATGGCATTGCTTACAGGAAGTTTTGTACCCTTAGTGTTTGTATTTCTTCTTGTCTTCTTAGATAATAAAATCAATAACCCAAAAGATATAAATAAATTATCACCAATACCACTTTTAGGGGTTGTTGGTAAAAGCAAAAGCACCTCTAACCTAGCTGTATTTTCAAAACCCAGATCTGCGATAGCTGAAAGTTTTCGTGGACTTAGAACCAGCATGCAGTTTATTTTTAAACAACAGCACGTGCAAGGTAATAAGACCATACTAATTACTTCGTCTGTAAGTGGTGAGGGAAAAACCTTCACAGCTATCAACATGGCTTCCGTGTTTTCTATGAGTGGTAAAAAAACATTATTGATAGGTTTAGACCTCAGAAAACCTAAGATATTTGAAGATTTTGATATCACTAATGATATTGGAGTCGTGAATTACTTGATAGGGCAAAATTCTTTAGAAGAAATCATACAGAAAACAAATTATGAGAATCTAGATGTTATCGTTTCTGGTCCTGTCCCTCCAAACCCAGCAGAGCTATTGATGGGAGATAAAATGAACATACTCATCGCCTCCTTAAAAGAGAACTATGACTGTGTGATTATGGATACCCCGCCTATAGGTTTGGTGTCTGATGCTTTAAATCTAGGTAAATACGCAGATGCTTCTATTTATTTGTTGAGACAAAATTATACCAAAAAAGCAATGCTAAGTGTCATAAATGATAAATATGAAAAGGGAGAAGTAAAGAATATCAGTTTTATTCTCAACTATTTTCAACATAAGGCTAAGTATGGTTATGGCTACGATTATGGCTATGGTTATGGGTATGGGCGTTATGGCAACGGCTATCTTCAAACTGAAAAAAAATCCTCCATTAGGAAAAGAGTAAAACGACAATTAAAAATAATATTAAAATCATAAAATACACAACTATGAGTTATCCAAAAATTGCGATTATTGGCTTAGGATATGTAGGACTTCCTCTAGCCGTAGCATTTGCTAAAAAATATCCTGTAGTGGGTTTCGATATAAATCAATCTCGAGTAGATGAATTAAATAACGGCACCGATCATACCTTAGAAGTTTCAGATAAGGATTTAAAGGAGGCGCTTACTAACAACGATTCTCCTGCCATGAAGTTGTCTACAGAGTCCAATGACATGAAAGAAGCGACCATCTTTATTGTAACTGTACCCACTCCAACAGACAAAAACAGGCAACCAGTTTTAACCCCTTTAATAAAAGCCAGCGAAACTATTGGGAGCATTCTTAAAGATGGTGATATTGTTATTTACGAGTCTACCGTATATCCAGGAGTAACGGAAGAAGTCTGCGTTCCTGTTTTGGAACAATTTTCTGGTAAAACCTTCAACAAAGACTTTTTTGCAGGCTATTCTCCCGAAAGAATTAATCCAGGAGATAAAGAACATACAATTACTACTATACTGAAGGTAACCTCAGGATCTACTCCAGAAATTGCAAAAAGAGTAGACGATTTATATGCTTCGATTATTACAGCAGGAACTCATTTAGCCACTAGCATAAAAGTAGCGGAAGCTGCAAAAGTGATTGAAAATTCGCAAAGAGACATCAATATTGCTTTTGTAAACGAATTGTCGAAAATTTTTAGACTACTGGATATAGATACTAACGATGTGCTAGAGGCCGCAGCAACCAAATGGAATTTTATAAAGTTTTCTCCTGGTTTAGTAGGTGGACACTGTATAGGTGTAGATCCATATTATCTAGCTCAAAAGGCTTTGGAGGTAGGCTATAATCCTGAAATTATTTTATCTGGTCGTCGAATAAACGATGGGATGGGAAAATATGTAGCCAGTGAGGTTATAAAATTAATGCTCAATAAAGAAGCAAAAGTAAAAAACGGAAAGGCTTTAGTATTAGGCGTCACCTTTAAGGAGAACTGCCCAGATACACGTAATACCAAAGCAATTGACGTGATAGAAGAATTGAAAAAATACAATATGGATGTAGACGTTTGTGACCCATGGGCTAATAAACAAGAGGTGAAAACTTTATTTGATATTGACTTATTGAGGTGTGAAGATCTCAAATTAACCTATGACACTATAATCCTAGCTGTATCTCACAATGAGTTTTTAAATTTAGATTTTGAGGCTTTAAAAAATGATAATGCAGTTATTTTTGATGTGAAATCTTTTTTACCAACCGATAAAATTGACGGCCGATTATGATGTACAAAACAGAATACCATACACAAGATTTATCTAAGTTTCGATTTTTAGTGACTGGAGGAGCTGGATTTATAGGCTCTAATATCGTTGAATACCTATTGAAATTTGGAGCAAAACACGTCCGAGTTTTAGACAATTTATCTAATGGCTACAGAACCAATATTAAAGAATTTGAGAGTGAATCTAACTTTGAATTTATAGAAGGTGATATCAGAAAGTTTGAGGAATGTGAACATGCCGTTGAAGATATCGATATCGTTCTTCATCAAGCTGCTTTAGGATCTGTACCGAGATCTATAGATGATCCCATTTTAAGTAATTCTGTAAATGTCTCCGGATTTTTAAATATGCTAGTCGCCTGTAAAAATTCTAAAACTGTAAAACGTTTTGTTTATGCAGCTTCTAGCTCAACTTACGGCGATAGTCCTACTTTACCAAAAGTTGAAAACAATATAGGCAAGCCCTTATCCCCTTATGCCGTAACCAAATATGTCAATGAACTATATGCCGATGTGTTTGCTAAAACCTATGGACTTGAAGTTATTGGCCTTCGGTATTTTAACGTTTTTGGACCTAAACAAAGTCCAGAAGGTGCCTATGCTGCTGTTATTCCTTTATTTATGCAAGCGTTAAAAGATCAAAGCTCACCAACCATGAACGGCGATGGAGAGCAAACCAGAGATTTTACGTTTGTAGAAAATGCAGTGCAAGCAAATATCAAAGCCTCCTTTGCAGATGAGAAGGCAACCAATGAGGTGTATAATGTAGCTTGTGGCGACCGCATCAGCTTAAATCTGCTTTGGTCGGCTTTAGAAAAAGCGTCTGGTAGTTCTTTAAAAGCAATCTATGGTCCACCAAGACAAGGCGATGTAAAAGATTCTTTAGCTGATATAAAGAAAGCAAAAGAATTAATGGGATATGAGCCTAAATTCAATGTAGAAGAAGGACTAAAAATAACTTGGGACAACTTCAATAAAAACTAATTTAAGTTAGTTTTCAAATATCAAAGTTGAGGATTTATACCTAATTAAATTTATAATGTCGTATAAATAAATTGAATTATTTTTTGATTGGTTGAAATTAAAAATAACTAGCATAGCCTTAGTTACGGTAATTATTTTTTATAAAAAGCAGGCGGAAAAGAAACGATTTATTGCGACATTATTGGTTTAATTTGGAATCAAACCAATCTGTCCTTCAAAAGAGATGCATAAATCGTTTATTTTTTTTGAATTTTTGAAATCCCTTCTTATAAAAAAAACCTGCCATCTCTGGCAGGTTCAACTCAATCAAAACAAAATTAATCAATATTAGAATTTTAAGTTGATCGCAAGATTAAACTCATCATAGATAGTTTTGTCACCTAAGTTATCAAAAAAGCTACCTGAGCCATATCTCACGTTGTATTTTGTTCTATCAATACTAAGATTTGTAGTCGCTGAATTTTCAGTCATAGTCAAATCAAACGCGATTGGATTGGTATTTCCTTTGATAGTAAGATCTCCAGACACCCCATATACATCGTCTTTTTTGGCTACGGTCGTAATGACAAATTTTGCAGTTTTATGAGTTTCTACGCCAAAAAAATCATCTGATCTAAGATGGCCCGTCAATTTTTCTTTACTGTCTCCCTCAAGGTCAGTAACGTTAATAGAGGTCATATCTGCTGTGAATTCACCACCAATTAATTTTCCGTCCTCCATCAAGAAAAAACCGTCTTTCAAATTGATAGTTCCTGAGTGAGAACCCGTTAATTTTTCTCCTTCCCATAGGATGGTACTTTCTTTAACGTCAACTTGTTTCTTTTCAACCGTGTTGGTAAAAGCTACCAAGCCTAAGATAATTGTGGTGGCTAAAGCGCCTTTTAAAACATTCATTTTCATAATTTTAAATTTAGGGTTTGTGTTTATATTAAATTCTAGTAAATAATTCGTCTTTAGATTTTCTTACTTTTTTAGCGTCTTTCAATTGATCGGTTTCACTTCTATAACCAACAGTTGCTAAAGTAACTGATTTGAGGTCTTTGGATTTTAAATCCAATAATTCATCAAATTCAGCTGAATTGAATCCCTCCATTGGGCAAACATCTATTTTAAGGTCTGCAGCCGCAGAAAGCAAATTTCCCAAAGCAATATAAACCTGGCGAGATGCCCAGATGTGTTTAGCTTCTTCAGTAAATGTTAGCACAGAATTCTGAATCATTTCTTTTAAATCCTGAAAGTCTTCTACTTGTTTATTTCTAGTTTCACTATTATTTTTAATGAACTCATCAAGATAGTGTTCATTCACATTGGTGTTATAAGCAAAAACAAACAAATAAGAAGCATCTGTAATTTGAGCTTGACCAAATGCTGCTGGTTTTAGCTTAGCCCTAACTTCTGGATCTTCTATCACCATAACTTCATAAGGTTGTAATCCATAAGAAGATGCAGACAAACGAATAGCTTCTAACAAGGTTTCCATATCATCTTTAGACACTTGTTTTTCTGGGTTAAATTTTTTCGTGGCATATCGCCAGTGTAAATTCTCAATGTATTTATTCATATATCAATTTCTTAGTTTGTTTAATAATAAGTTCAAATTTATTAATTCTTCAGAAGATAAATTGTCTGTAATATTCATCTCAGCATTATCGACCGCAGTATTAATAATACTTAAAGTTTTGACCCCTTGATAAGTAATGGTTATATCGACTTTTCTCCGATTGGATTCGCACTGCTCTCTTTCTACATAACCTTTTTTTATTAACTTATCTACCAAACGCGTCGTGTTACTCATTTTATTAATCATCCTATCTTGGATAGTTTGCAGAGAACTTGGCTTCCCTTTCATGCCTTTTAATATTCTTAAGACATTAAATTGTTGTGTAGAGATATCAAATGGTTTTAAAGCAAAAGTGATTTCATCTGTTATCCAACTTCCTGTAAAAAGGAGATTAAGTAAGGCTCGCTTAGATTGTGGTAGCTCTTGTAAATTTTCAACTCTTCTTCGATAACCATGTTGTAACAATATTTGTACATACAAATGTATAACTCCTTAAGAAATGGAAAATTAAATTCTTTGTTAAATTAAACATAGCTTTTAGGAGTGGAAATTTTAAACGATTTTCAACTCTAGTCAAATTAGCTGTTAGGAATAACGTATTTTTGCAACTCAAGATAAAATTTAATCATGGGAAATTTAAATGAAAAAAAATGGAATGAAGGTCTTAAAGCCTCTTCTAATTCAGAAATAATTGATGTAAGAACTCCTGATGAATTTAACGATGGTTATATTGAAGGAGCTCGCTTATTGAATATTCAAGACTCTAGTAAATTTATGGAAGAAGTTGAAAAACTCGATAAAGACAAGGACTACTATGTGTATTGTAGATCCGGCAGACGAAGTGAAATGGCTTGCCAACTCATGGAAAAAGCTGGAATTGATCATGCTTACAATTTGGAAGGTGGAATATTGGATTGGACTGGTAATGTGAAAAAATAGTATGAAAACTCTCACACTTTTAGCTGTTATCTGTCTTTTCGTTTCCTCATGCCAATCTCCAAAAGAATCTACTCCTACATTGGTATCTTCTGAGGAAATGAAGAAATTAATGGACATGGATTCTATACAATTGATCGATGTTAGATCTTTGGAAGAATTTAGGGAAGGTCATCTTAAAGGCGCACAGAATCTTATTTATGATAATGATTTTGCTCAGAAAATAAGTCAACTTGATAAGTCAAAACCTGTGGCAGTCTATTGCAAAACCGGAAGATGGTCTGAAGAATGTTCTACTATTTTAAAGAAAGCAGGATTTAAAAAGGTTTATGACTTGAAAGGGGGGTTAAGTCAATGGAAATTTGAAGAAGAACTCGTTAAAGATAGTTTACCTTAGAAAATGTAAGTTGTAACTTATATAAACAGGGATTATTCATCAGAAAAAAATATATTTGCATAGACTATTTAATTGAGCCTTATGAAATTTATTATATCTAGTACATATATGTTGAAAAACCTTCAGACTCTTGGAGGAGTAATCAACAATAATAATACGATGCCTATTTTGGATAATTTCTTATTCGAATTGGATCATAATTCCCTCAAGATATCAGCTTCAGATCTAGAAACCACTATGAGTTCTGCCTTAGATGTAGAATCTAGTGACCAAGGTGAAATTGCTGTTCCTGCAAGGTTGTTGCTAGAAACGCTTAAGTCGTTTCCAGAACAGCCACTTACCTTTCATAAACTGGACAATCATACTATTGAAATAAGTTCTGAACAAGGAAAGTATGCTTTAGCCTATGCGAATGCAGAAGACTTCCCTTCTCCTGTGAGTATTGAGGATCCTAGCCAAACCGTTTTGGTCGGTGATATTTTAGCGACAGCTATCAACAAAACTATTTTCGCTACAGGAAATGATGATTTAAGACCAGTAATGAACGGTGTCTTTTTCAGATTTACAACAGAAGCTTTAATTTTTGTGGGTACAGATGCTCATAAACTTGTGAAGTATTCTAGAACAGATATAAAAGCAGACAAGCCAGCCGAGTTTATCATGCCTAAGAAACCTTTAAATCTTTTGAAAGGTGTACTTTTAGGGAGTGAAGAGGATGTTCAAATAGAATTCAATGAATCGAATGCAAAATTCAGTTTTGAAAACTTAGAATTAACTTGTCGATTGGTTGATGGCAAATATCCCAATTATGAAGCTGTCATCCCGCAGGAAAATCCAAACACGTTAACTATAGATCGCTCTTTATTTTTAAGTTCTGTAAGAAGAGTTTCGATCTTTTCTAACAAAACCACTCATCAAATCCGCTTAAAAATCGCAGGAGCAGAATTAAATATTTCTGCAGAAGATTTAGATTATTCTAATAAAGCGGAAGAACGTTTAACTTGTGATTACCAAGGAGATGACTTAACGATTGGATTTAATTCCAAGTTTTTAACAGAAATGTTGAATAACTTAAATTCGGAGGATATCAAAATAAAAATGAGTTTACCAAACAGAGCTGGAATCCTAACTCCTGTAGATGGACTGGAAGAAGGTGAACACATTACTATGCTAGTCATGCCAGTTATGCTAGGGAATCAATAGTCGATTTCATCGTTTCATAAAATAATAAAAGCCTCCAGATTGGAGGCTTTTATTATTTTATGAAACAAAAATCTAACTTTTCAATATAGGGGCTGTTGTATATACGAGAACTTATCTATGACGGTTCTATTAATTAAAAAACTTAATACTAAAAGGGTAATGTGTTGGTTCGCCATTATTTGCTTTTATAGCATTAATGATGGGAAAAATTAAAGTTAACAAGCCAACAATAGCTAGAGTAATAAATCCAACTATGATGAGCATAAGTGGAATAGATATGATGCCCAAAATAATCATTGTCAATTGAAAATTCAAGATATCTTTTCCTTGCTGGTCCATATGCTCTACCTTATCCTTTTGGGTCAACCAAATCACTAAGGGAACAATAAATCCTCCAAAACCTGTAATAAGGTTAAGTAATTGCGAAAGGTGTGTAAACAATAAAAGTTGTCTATCCTCTCTTAATAATGGGTCTTGATATACGTCCATGAATCGTTGTTTTATTATAAGACTGCTTCTTTTCAAATTCGTTACAAATTTTAACAATTAAATCTTAAGATGCGAAAAAATGAAGGTCTTAATTCTAAATCAAATTCTATGTTTATTAAACAAACAGACTGTAAATTTGCATCATGATAAATAATGATTCTATAATTGCTCTAGCAACTGCATCTGGAAGTGGAGCTATAGCAGTGATTCGTGTGAGCGGAAACGAAGCCTTGGAGTTGTGCTCTCCTGTATTTGAAGCTAAAAGCGGAATTTCCATTTTAGACCAAAAAAGTCACACGTTGCAACTGGGGACAATTCAAGATGGGCAACGCATATTGGATGAAGTTTTAGTGAGCGTTTTTAGAGGTCATAAGTCTTACACTGGTGAACCCACTGTTGAAATTTCTTGTCACGGGAGTTCTTTTATTCAAAAGGAAATCATTCAATTATTAATTAAAAAAGGGTGCCGTACTGCACAGCCTGGAGAATTTACCTTAAGAGCTTTCTTAAATGGTAAAATGGACTTGAGCCAGGCCGAAGCAGTGGCCGATTTGGTCTCTAGCGATAATGCTGCAAGTCACCAGCTGGCCATGCAACAAATGCGGGGTGGATTTACAAACCAAATTCAAGAACTTCGACAAGAACTCTTAGACTTTGCTTCTTTAATGGAACTTGAGCTCGATTTTTCTGAAGAAGATGTTGAATTTGCCAACCGTGAGCAATTTCAGGCTTTGGTCCTAAAAATACAGAAAGTTTTATCACGGCTTATAGATTCATTTGCTGTTGGAAACGTCATTAAAAACGGTATTCCGGTTGCTATTGTTGGTGAACCTAATGTGGGCAAATCTACCTTATTGAATGCTTTGCTCAACGAAGAACGAGCTATTGTAAGTGACATTGCTGGCACTACTCGCGATACGATAGAGGATGAAATTTCTATAGGAGGTATAGGTTTTAGATTTATAGATACCGCTGGCATTCGAGAAACACAAGACACTATTGAAGGGCTGGGTATACAGCGAACTTTCGAAAAAATTAAACAGTCCCAAGTCATTATTAAGTTAATAGACAGCCCCAAACTTTTTGATGACCACCAGAAGTTAATAGCAACCGAATGGAAACGGATTAAAGAAGATATACATCAGTTAAAAACCAACTTCCCAGACCCTTCTTTCCTCCTACTGGCAAATAAAGCTGACCTGCTTTCCCCAGAAAATAAAAACCTACTGACTAAAGAATTCAAGGATCTACTTTTTATTTCAGCTAAGGACAAAACGGGCATAGAAGAAATACAGACTCGATTACTCAGCTTTGTAGATGAAGGAGTGCTAAGGAATAATGATACCATTGTGACCAACTCAAGACATTATAATGCATTATTATTGGCTCTGGAAGAAATCAATAAAGTACAAGAAGGGATTAATGAGAACTTAACCACAGATTTACTCGCGATAGATATAAGACAGGCTTTATACCATTTTGGAGAGATTACAGGAGAAGTCACCAATGATGAATTGCTTGGAAATATATTTGCGAATTTCTGTATTGGGAAGTAATTTTTTTAACTTAATGATTGAAGATTTACCTTTTCAAGTATATTAAAACAGCGTTTAAAAAGGTTAAATCAAACTCAAAGTTTTTCTTTACCACGTATAAATAAAATTTTAAAAAGCGAGTAAAAAGAAAATTACGAAATAACCATTATAGTTTTTCCATTAAAATAGCTGCAATAGTTTTAATCCCGTCAACATAATTGCCTAAACGAATATTTTCGTTAGGGCTATGTTGATTATTATCTGGATTGACGGTAGGCACAGCAACTGCAGGAATATCTAGGGTTATAACAAAGGGGGAAATTGGTATAGAACCGCCACTTGTTCTAATTTGTATAGGATCTTTTCCAAAAGCAGTTTGCATTCCTTTTCGCAACCACGCTCCTACTTCAGTATCAAACTCTGTTCTAAAAGCTCCGTATGAAACCTCAGCATTAAAACGCGTAATTTTATCATGTGCCATACGTTCTTTTTCAGTTGGCTTATCTTCAACTAAATAATACCCTTGATTGATAATGTGATCTTTCACCAACTTAACCATGTGGTCGCCATTGGTTTCTTTTACCAATCTTATATTTAATTCTGCAATTGCTGTCGCAGGAATAATGGTTCGCGTTTGGTTACCAACCCATGCTGCCTCTAATCCTAAAATACCCAAAGCTGGATACTGTATGGCTTCTTGAAAGTTAGTGCCAATATTTTCAGTGGAGGCAATTCCGAAGTCTTTCTGAATTTGTGCTTCATCATCAGGCACTTGTTTTAAAATTTCTTTTACTTCATCAGAAATAGTGATACCATCGTACCAATTAGGGATAGCAACACGTCCATCATCATTCCACATAGTTGCCAATAATTTTGAAAGCTTCAGTGCTGGATTTGGTGAGTAATTCCCATAGTTCCCACTGTGCAGAGGCACTCTAGGGCCAAAAACTTCCAATGAAATTGTGGCAATACCTCTTGCGCCATAAGTAAGGGTTGGCTCGTTTGATAAGTGTCTAGGTCCATCAAAAATGACTAACATATCTGCAGCAAGTTCACTTTTAAATTGGTTAACTGCTTTTGGTAAACGTGGAGAGCCTAGTTCTTCTTCAAAATCCATAATGACTTTAATGTTGAAATTGGGCTGCACTTCTAAATCATTAATAATATCCATAGCTTTTAGAAACATCATGTCTGGACCCCGAGCATCAGACGCTGAACGCGAAAAAATTCGCCAATCTCTATTTAATTTACCCTTTAAGTTGTTCCAACCAATAGTATTCCATTCCCCATTTTCATCTTGTTCTTTCAATACTGGAATGTAGGCATCTGGTTGTTGCCATTTAGTAATATCAACAGGTTGTCCATCGACTTGTAAATATATTAAAACGGTCTTTTTAGCATTTGGATAATTCCTTGTAGCGAGCAACAATGGTAAAGTTTCGGTTTCTAAACGTTGTGTCTTAAAACCTCTTTTTGCAAAAGCACTTTCACACCATTTTACATTAGGTTCTATTTGCTCAGGTTGGTGTGCATCATTTGGTAAACTAAAAAACTCATGCAGTTCATCAAACGATGATTTTGCATATGTAAGAGATAATGTATCTAAATTTATACTCTTCTGAGCCTGAGAAAAAGACGTAAAACACAAACAAAATAGTGTAAAACATAAAAGGTAACTTTTTAGCATCAGTAAGTTTTTCATGGTAGCGGAATTTTTATAAATATAAACACTAGTGTCGGATAAAACTTTTTAAAAGCCAGATTTCCTTTACGGTTTTCCCATTTTAGTGTAAGTCTTAGTTTTACCCAAAAAACTAGATATATAAACAAAAGTGAAAGCTTTAGCGGACAGCCTATTAGTAAGCAGCTATTAAAGTTAGTTTCTTCTTCTAGTAATGATCGAACCTCACAAAAACATAAAGATTCCTCGTCGAAGCAAAAAAAGCTTCTCTGTCGGAATGACAAGACGCTGCTTTCATTCTGATGTAGTTGATAGGCGACTGAAGAATCTTAACTGTCGGAAACACAAAGATTCCTCGTCCAAGCAAAAAAGCTTCTCTGTCGGAAAGACATTGAGATTCCCCGGCGAAGGAAAAGGACTTCTCTGTCGGAATGACAAAGAGGCTACCTTTTCAGATAGCCTCTTTTAAATTGCAAGTTTTCTTCAGTTTATTTTAAAAACGCTTTTAAAATAAGTGTGCAATTTCATTACTCACTTGGTCACCTTCAGAATTATGAACCAAATTTTTAAGGCTACGATTTTATAACCTTAACTGTGGTTCGTTTGGCAGACTTTTGCTCAATCACATGAAGTAAATACATTCCCTTAGGATAATTTGAAAAATCCAATCGAGTGTTCAATCCATCGGTGTTTGTGCGGAGTAATTCCTTTCCATGAACATCAAACAGTTGTAATGAATAGTCTAAATCTTTATTGAATTGGATATTCAAAGATGTGTTTGTAGGATTAGGGAATACCTTGAAGTCTAGATCATTGATATCGCCTACAGACAAAGTACTATCTACATTAAAAAGCGCAAATATATAGGTAGACCAATTATCATCCATACTTTTTACACGTAGGTATAGATAATGGTTTCCATCTGCCATATCCTCTGGAACTGGGATCGCCAAGGTTTCATCAATCGAAAAACCTTCGGTAATCGCAATTGATGTCCCATTGCCAACCCCAGGGTCGGTGTCAAAAAAGTATTCTGCTCCTGTAATTGGAGTGGATACAAAATTGTTTACGGTGTGAATATAGAAATAATCCCTGTAGTATAAACTCCAGTTACCGTCTAGATCCTGAACACGTATATGTAGAACGTGCAGGCCATTTGCAATTCCACTGGTTGGAATGCTGAAGGTATTATCGATTGTTTGCCCAGAGGTAATGGATAATGCATTGGCATTACCAACACCTGGATCTGTATCTATAAAATATTCGGCGGCACTCAAGTTTGAACCTGTTTCTGGCACTTCTATAGTGAGGATATAAAAATAATCGCGATAATACAAGCTCCAAACATCGTTGGCAAAAACATCCTATCTTGCTCAATACTAACTGAAAGCATCCAAATTCTAAATAATAATAGTCCACACAAAATGAATCTGTACTTTAGTCAATTATGAAAAAAACACTTTTACTTTTATTTTTTTTTATAGTTGTAATCTACTCGCTACCTGCCCAAATACTCGCAGATTCCATTACAACTACAAAGGCATTAGTGAACCAAAGTGAAGTTGAGGCATTGCGAATTAGTCGAGAGGTCACCTATCAAGATATTAAGCAAAATAATCAATGGCAGCCTTATGACTCAACCTATACAACTACCAAGGATCTTGCAGTTTAGTTGCGATTTAATCTTGAAAATACTACAGAAGATACTATCAACACATACATTTACACCAAAGATCAATACATCGATATCTATATAAAAAGTGAACTAGGAACCGAACATCTTAAAAACGGACATTTAGTTTCTTTGAGTGACCGTAATAATAAGACGGAAAGTTACTTTACAGAGATTGTGCTTCAACCCTTGCAAAAGTCTGTATGCTTCATAAAAATGGCTATGTTACTTATCGTATATACTAGGATCTCGACCTGTACCTTTTAAAAAATCTGAAAGTTCAAGGGTTAATTTTGAACCTTCGGCTATAAATGAGTAATCACTTTTGATTTCTGCACGGCTTTACTTTTCTCGCCATCTACGTCACTTAATAAGTAAATAAACAGCTTTTCCTCGTATAGGGAGATCTTGAATAACCTTAGGGGATAAAAGCCTTTTGACTCGTAATCAAACCTATTATAAGCTTTGGGTAATTCGTTCTTCTCTGTCAATTCAATATGGTAAATCATCTTTTTATTAGAGACTTTACATAATTCTTTAACCTCTAACAAATCAAAGTGTTTTAATAGAGATTCAGGTTGAAATATAGAAAGAGGATTTATTAACTTTTTAAGCAAAGTTAATCCTTAATCCCCAAATTTTTTATGTGACCCGAAATTTCTAACTACTCTATTATCACCTTCTTGGTGAATTGATCCTCTTTTGACCTTAGGTTTAAAAGATAAATACCAGCATTTAATTGATCCAACCTTATCTCTACTTTGTCCAGTTGAGTCTCTTTTAGACTCGTTTTGGACATCAATCTACCGGTAATATCATACATTTCCACAGTATTAAATCTACCTGCGTTTTGACCAAAGTCAATTATCAAGAAATCACTAGCCGGATTTGGATAAATGGATATCCCTTTTGCTTCAAGATTTTCTACACTAAGGGTTTCATCTATAAGGAAATCTTCTATCTCTCCATTGGCAGCTGCACCATAAGATCTGCCAGCTGCAAATTCGTCTGAACTCAGTCGTAATCTTACAATGGTACTTGATGTAAAGGCAGCGCCATTGCTTGGTATGATAAAGTTAACCTCATAAGTAGCTGCTCCTGAACCGGCAGGTACATTTACCAAAAGTGATTTTTCACCTTCATCCCCAATAAAGTCGCCATCGTCATTCCAGTCTATATACGCATGTAAATAAGCTAGAGCTGCACTATTGTTTGTGGCATCTACACTAAGTGTGTAGAGGTTACCAGGCTGAAAATTACCGAAAGTCAAGGTCTGTAAGCCATCTTCATCTGCGCCGTCACCCGTGGCATCTGCAGTGGGCTGAGCCGCCGCTTCTGCATCTGGTGGTATTGTGCCTAAAAACACATCATTTGATATAAGGGCTGCACCAGCGACTGGAAGTTGGGTTTCACCGCTATCGAAGCTGCTTTGCGCATCACCATAGTCATAAGTACCACCAGTGATATTTACACGAAAGCTAGTGAGTGTTGAACATCCGCCAGAAGACAGCGCTTCCAGTGACAACTCCACAAAACCAGAGGCACGATCTTGATCGTTGATGGTATAGGTAGTGCTGGCTGTACTAGCATTGGCAAAACTACCATTGCTCCCCGACGTCCAATTAACACTCGCTGCATTGGTAGCAGCATACCCACTCAATGCTATTGTTGTTGCGGCAGTAGTGACATCACCTGGTGGAGTGCCTGAGATACTAGGCTCTACTGCTGGGGCTATACCAGCTGATGCAATTGCCATTCCGCCTGCATTAAGATTTGTAGGTATTTGGGCTATTGTGGCTGATAAATCGATTACTGAAGTGCCAACGGCTACATCCAATTCAAAGGTAGAAGTGCCATCTGGTAAGGCAAATATAGCCAACTGTTGGCTGCCCGTTTGGTTTGAAAGAGCATTGGGTACTGCTGGATAAGCAGGATCAAAGATATTGGGCTCTTCCAGTACCATGCCATTGGTAAAGTTATAAGGCTCTCCATTATAAAAAGCATCGGTACCCGATAAATCTAAAGTGAGTAGGGCATGACTTATTGTTGTACCGCTTGTATTTTCAACAGTTACCGTAGCTGTGCTAAACGAACCTGGGCAAGACCCGTTCCCGGTCATGGAAACACTTACCGCGATTTGATCTCCCGCAGTACAAGGCGTTGTAACACCATCATAGGTTAAATCATCTGTGTTGTTCACTGCACCGTCAAAGCCGTTTAGGCCGGTATTGCCATCTGCGCTAAAGTTTGTGTTGGGCGTGAAAGTAACCGGGTCGTTGCCACTTTGGGCACTTGCATTTACCGCTAGGCTATAATTATATGGGGTTCCTGCCGTTGCTGCCACACCTGTAATGTCATAAGTAAATTCATAGGTAGCGCAAGTACTGGCAGGTAATACTTCAGCGCCAGCGGTGTATCTGTACACCCGAACATGGCCAGAATTAAGGCCATTATCTCTATTTTCTATATCCCCAGTCGCCACCGTGTTGCCGTCTGCCGACATAGACACCGAATAACCGCTAGCATCACCAACGCCCGACTCACCGTTAATTTCCGACCCGCGCTGATTCCAGATGCCACTCGACCAGTCATATACCCGGAAGTAACCTCTATTATAATGATAAGGTGAACCAATCGCCACAGTATTGCCGTCTGCTGACATAGAAACCGACCAGCCGCAATTATCACTTAACTCCTCGCCGTCAATATCTAGCCCGCGCTGCGTCCAGGCAGTACCCGACCATTCATATACGCGAACGTGACCTTTACCACCATTACCAGGTGCCCCAATCGCCACGGTGTTGCCGTCTGCAGACATAGAAACTGAGTGGCCGCTTCGATCACGACCATCTTCACCGCCAATATCTAGCCCGCGCTGCGTCCAAGCAGTACCCGACCAGTCATATACCCGAACGTGACCTGAATCCGTGCTATTGATGCCACCATTTGCTCCAATTGCCACCGTATTACCGTCTGCAGCCATAGAAACCGACCAGCCGCTTGCATCACCAGGCGCCTCACCGTCTATGTCTAGTCCACGTTGATTCCAGCTGCCACCCGACCAGTCATATATCCGCACGTGGCCAGCCTGACTGCCATTGCCATCATTCCTAGGTGCTCCAATTGCCACGGTGTTACCGTCATCCGACATAGAAACCGACCAGCCGCTTGCATCAAACTCCGCCTCACCATCAATATCTTGTCCGCGCTGCGTCCAGGCCGTACCCGACCAGTCATATATTCGAACATGACCTGAACCAGAGCCATTACCATCATTTTTAGCTGCACCAATCGCTAACGTATTACCGTCAGCAGACATAGAGACAGACTTACCGCTATGATCAGCCACTGCCTCACCGTCTATGTCTTGTCCGCGCTGTATCCAAGTTCCACCAGACAAGTCATATACCCGAACGTGACCAGCCTTAAAGCCATTACCACCATTTTGTCTTGCCCCAATCGCCACGGTGTTACCGTCCGCCGACATAGAAACCGATTCGCCGCTTTCATCAAGAGCCGCCTCACCGTCCATGTCTTGACCCAGCTGAGAAGCTGTTGCTCCGGTTGGGCTATCAAATGGATCGGTACCGATAAGTGTGCTACTGCTAAGGCTAAAGCCAGCTGGAGCGTATGGGATAATATCACTGGGACTCATGAGTGCATCTGCCGTACCGGTATTGCAAACTTGTAGGGTATAAATAACGTCATCATCACAGCCCACACCCGAGTTAGATACCTGTACATCGATGTTGGCAAACGGCTGACAACCAGCACCGTCGTTACGGGCGGCTGGGGTAGATATGTTATTAAATGTTTGGCCTTCGTTTGCTACATTGATTTGGTTACTTAAATCGCTTAAGGATAGAGGCACAGCGTTACCCGGTAAGCTGCCATCAAAATTCACCACAGCATAGAGCGTGCTGGTATTAATGAGCGCAGCATTATTTACTGTACCGCTATAGGTGCCACCACCACTGGTCAAATTTTGCGTGCCCGCATTGTCTGTAAATAAATATTGTGTTCCCGGCTGGGTTGGGTCGCCATTATAAAAAGACACCTGAAGATTAGCATTAAAGCCATCTCCCGAAGAAAGGTTAGACACCGTATAGTTTGCAGAGGCAACTGCTGTGGTAGTACAGTCTGTAATTTCAAAATTGGAGAGACTTACAGCTAAATCAAAAGGTTCAGGCCCGGTGTTATCACAGCTTGCAGCTGCAATATTTTGTATATAGGTAATGGCATCTTGTTGTAGGGTGTTGTATTCTGCAGCACTAAAATATCCTCCTGCAGAAGCCACGTTGGTGCCTTCGAGGGCGGTACAACTCGCTGCATTATCAATCGCTAAAACAACAATGTAAATCCCTTGATTTTTAATTTGTGTTGCTAAACTTGAAATATTATTAGCAACCTGCCCGCAGCTTGCATCGGTTAGTAATACGATAACTTTGGGTACATCACGATCTGAAACGGGGTTTTGTCTTACCCATTCATTTGCTCTGAGTAAAGCGGTATATACATCTGTATAGCCTCCAAATGGTCGGGATGATGATGAGTAGGATAAGATGTCTGCTATACTTGTGGTATAGTTTTGTCCCGCAGATGGAAAGTCATATTCTACAAAACGATTACTTCCAGCAGACCAATTGCTAATAGAAATTCTAGATTGAGTGTTGAGCGTACCAAAATCATTATCGAAAGAGGCACCCAATTGAGCTATAAAATCTTTGGCCTGGCTAAACTCCGTACTATTCACAGAACCAGAAACATCATTGGCAATGTGCACATCTAAACCATTAGGACAACTAATTTGCAGATTGTAGGCATAATTTTGCAAAGCCTTGAGTTGTGTTGGTGTACCGCTTTCCAGTTTCCAATCGCCATCTTTACCGGTCACATTGGTAGAAGCTGCTATGGTAATGCCCAGTTGCTTTTCTAGGTAGGCGACTGCCTTTTGACCTTTTCCGCCCTGGGCGAAGTTACAGCCGTAGATATTCAAAAATTTGAATTTTGAATTTCGAATTTTGAGTTTTGAATTAACAAAATTAGCTATTTCTTCTTTTTGAAGCCATTGACCATCAATAAGGAGTTGACCAGGTTTACCGTGGGTAAACAAATGAAAAACACCATCATCATGGTTTAATGTGGCATTTAACAATGCTTCCGCTTGAAGTACATCTTTGTCGATAAATACATTTACCAATGAGTCCATTGAACTCGTAATATCATCTCTGGTGTCTAATAATGGGTCATCACTTAAAAGGCTATGCGCATGAATAACCGGCGATGTTATGAGCAATAAAATAAGAAAACCAATAAGCTTGAGAGTAGTTAAATGTTTCATAATTAATTATTTTAATATTCTATTTAATTAGAGACAAAAAAACTTAAATAATTGGGCAGCTGAGCAATTATTTTTATAAAAAAGCTTAAAATTAGGCTTTTCTACACTCAATTTTAGACCAAACTACATCGCTTTATATCCAAATTTTTTCACTTGTGATAGGTTCGATAAAGATTATTTCACCTCTACATAAATTTATAATCAGACTTTTTGATAGTTTTGCTTTCTTTTTCGAGACCCACACATTCCATTGTCATATCCTGTTTGTTGTTTTTCAAGCTTTTCATGTCCATCGTAATCATTAAGGCTTTATCATCTGGACTGAAATAATCCTCTAACTCAACAGGTATTTTAGCAGTTCCTTTTTTGTAGATATCACTAAAACTCACTTCAGCCTCGTCAGTTAGGTACATGACCATTTCGTAGTCTTCACTAATACCTTTAATACCTTTGCAGCGATACCCATTTATAATTTTATCTGGCAATCGCTCGAACGTAAATTTTGCCGTTCCGTTTTCTTCCTCTTTCAAGTCTACACCCCTTGGCATTGAGCTCACTACACCTGTGTTATTCTTATCATTTTTTATAAACATAGCCATTACCTCTTGCCCAGTATCCATAACTGTGAACATACCTGTCGCCCCAGTAGCGGACGTAGTAAATCCAAAATAGGATGAGTCTGGCTCTAGATAATAATCGAATACCATGTCGCCCTCTTTGGTGGTTATTTTTAAGGAATATTTCCAAGAAAACTCGTAAGTATCGGCTATTAATTCAGGATTACCTTTCATTGCTCCTGGACTACCAAAGGGATTAACATTTAGCATATCATCCATAGTCTTTGAAGCCTTTTCTGCAGCTTTGTCTGTAGTTTTTTCAACAATGGCATTTTCAACTTTTTCCTCAACCCTTTTTTTGAGTTTTTTAAAAAATTGAGCATTGGATATGTGGGTCGTTGTAAAAAAGACAGTTAAAAAAATTAGTAAACACTTCGTTTTCATGGTGTTTATTTAAAATAGTTTAGGATAAAAATAGCACTCAATACCTTACATCAAAACCCATAATTAGAATTTGACAGGTATCATTTAGAATTTGGTAAAAACATCCTATCTTGCTGAATACTAACTGAAAGCATCCAAATTCTAAATAATAATAGTCCACACAAAATGAATTTGTACTTTAGTCGATTATGAAAAAAACACTTTTACTTTTATTTTTTTTTATAGTTGTAATCTACTCGCTACCTGCCCAAATACTCGCAGATTCCATTACAACTACAAAGGCATTAGTGAACCATAGTGAAGTTGAGGCATTGCGAATTAGTCGAGAGGTCACCTATCAAGATATTAAGCAAAATAAACAATGGCAGCCTTATGACTCAACCTATACAACTACCAAGGATCTTGCAGTTTGGTTGCGATTTAATCTTGAAAATACTACTAAAGATAAGATCAGCACACACATTTTCACCAAAGATCAATACACCGATATCTATATAAAAAGTGAACTAGGGACCGAACATCTTAAAAACGGACATTTAGTTTCTTTGAGTGACCGTGATAATAAGACAGAAAGTTACTTTACAGAGATTGTGCTTCAACCCTCGCAAACGTCTGTATGCTTCATAAAACTGGCTAACGATTATTACTTCTCAAATCCAAATCCTCCTATTCTTTATTCTAGGATTAACTATTTGGACTTTGTATACAACGCCTTAAAATCAGAGGCAAAGTCTGTAGGGTTCATTTATTTCTACTTGATAACCCTCAGCTGTATTTTTATTTTTGTGTTGGTCTTCTGGATGCGTTTGCAGCAACGCCTTTATTTTTATTATCTAGGGTATTTGTTCTTTCAAATTGTGTATGCACTTTTGGTTTTGAGTACCACATCAGCTAGTGTAGCGAACTTTTTTCTTCATATACCTAGTCTTTCAAGACCTATATTTGATTCCGTCCAGTTTACGTTCGTGGGGTTCTACATATTCTTCATTTTACATTTATTGGAAATACATAAACGCTATAAGATTCTTTCGAAAGTACTTTACTACTTTGGAATATTCTGTTTTGTTTATGCCGTTGCCCATGCTATTTTCAATTATTATTTTATACATGTGGACATTGGAGTATCAATTTTTTCAATTATTCGGTTTATTGTCTTACCACTCAATTTTATTCTGATTATATGGATACTTTATGAAGTAAGACATCCACTTCTTAAATATTTCGTTGTAGGTCAAACGTTGTTTTTTATTGGTTCCGTCTTATCATTCTACCTAGCGTATACAGAAAGATTTTTGGAGCCTGATAGCATTTTCAATTTTCCATATGCTCTCAATATTATTTTTCAAATAGGCCTTTTGGGAGAAGTTTTTTGTTTCTCAATTGCCATTGGAGAAAATATTTTCTTACTTCAAAAAGATAAAGAACTTATGAATGAAAAATTAATTGACCAATTACAACAAAACAGAGTTTTACAAGAAAATATGAATGTTGAGCTAGATAAAAAAGTGAATGAAAAAACTGATGAATTGATCCAGCTGTATTCCGAAATAGAAAAACAGAAAGAGGCGGAAATAAAAAGCAGCTTTACAAGACGAATTCAAGATATGGAGATGCTGGCCTTGCAATCCCAGATGAATCCTCATTTTATATTTAATACTCTCAATGCGCTCAAAAATTTAATAATGAAATCACGTATTGATGATGCAGTTGTATATTTAGATGATTTTTCAGAATTACTCCGTAGTATACTTCAAAATAGTGCCAAGAATATAATTACTTTAGAGGAAGAATTAGAGATTTTAGAACTTTATCTATCCTTGGAAAAAAACCGTATTGGGGATAGTTTCAATTATAGCATAAAAGCACCCTCTAGAGAAGACCTGTCTCAATATACTATTCCGCCACTGTTGCTACAACCTTTTGTGGAAAACGCTATTTGGCATGGTCTCAATCCTAGCGAAAAACCTGAAAAATGGCTGAATATAAGTTTTGATACGAGTCAAAATTTGAAAATTATCATAGAAGACAATGGCATAGGACGAATCGCCAGTGGTAAAACCGAGAAAATGCACAAATCTATGGGTACCGATATTACTAAAGAACGCTTATCGTTGTATAATCATACCAACGATACTAAAGTGCTATTGACTATTTTAGATATTGAAGAAGAAGGTATAGCTCAAGGAACACGAATAACATTGACATATAACAATTGAATCATGACGAATATAATCATAATAGACGACGAAATACATTGCGCCAATGTGTTGGAAAATCTCATTAGAAAAGTCCATTCTGATTACATCATTTTAGGCATTTTCACAAATCCAAAACATGGATTGGAATACATACAAAACAATCCACCAGACTTACTATTTCTAGACATTGAAATGCCGCATTTAAATGGTTTTGCATTATTGGATAAATTATTACCCGTAGATTTTGACATCATATTTACCACCGCTTATGACCAATATGCCATTAAAGCCTTTCAATACAGTGCCATCAACTATTTAGTAAATAATCCTCGGGGCAAGCCCACGAGGCATTAAAATAATTTCAACTGATAATCTTTTTTCAACACTTTGTACTCTTTTTCTATTCCCTGTTCTTTGACATATTTGGCAATGACATT
>Ga0136559_1000173_pt1 | contig 21919 bp, 17 predicted proteins | sample AntRauMeHopE1496_FD_104633 | JGI IMG/M metagenome (GOLD analysis project Ga0136559, IMG submission 104633) | Saline lake microbial communities from Rauer Islands, Antarctica - Metagenome Hop E1 #496 | ecosystem: Environmental > Aquatic > Non-marine Saline and Alkaline > Saline | place... | reverse complement strand
GCACACGCCCGATTGCGGAGATGTCTTTTGATGAAGCAGCCGAGTTGGCTTATTTCGGAGCAAAAATTCTTCACCCGGCTTCTATTTGGCCTGCTCAGCAATTTAATGTCCCGGTAAAATTGCTCAACACCATGCAACCTGAAGCTCTAGGGACGCTAATCAAAGAAAAGGTCGAAACAGTTGGAGTAAAGGCCATTGCTGCCAAAGACGGAATCACAGCCATCAAGATCAAATCCAGCCGAATGCTTTTGGCTTACGGTTTCCTGAGAAAGGTATTTGAGATCTTTGAAAAGTATAAAACTCCCATCGATATGATCACCACTTCCGAGGTGGCCGTGTCTGTCACAATTGATGATTTGAGTCATTTAGCCCAGATTCTGGAGGAATTGAATCAGTTTGGAATAGTGGAAGTGGACCAAAATCAGACGATTATTTGCATCGTTGGGAATATGGTCTCTGAGACAAAAGGAGTGCTTAAATCCGTGATGGATTCTTTACTTCCTTACCCTGTTCGGATGGTGTCTTACGGAGGAAGTCGTCACAATGTCTCCGTTTTGATCGATTCAAAATACAAGAAGGAAGCGCTTCAGAGTTTGAATGATGGAGTTTTTAACTGGGAGAATTAGAGATTAGGATAATGAGCGCATTAGAGATTGCGAGCCATCCCGAGTGATTGGGGCTTTCGGGGTAGATTTGGTTATTAATACATTCGAATAAATTTGAATAATTGAGGAACCGGAATTATGTCCGGCTCTTTTATTCAAAGGGATTCGTGTTACTTTTGTGAGATGGAAAAAGACAGTCCCAAAGCGGGATTTCTTCAGCGATTACAAACGAAGTGGAAGCTGGACAGCCTATTTCAGGTGATCATGGTTTTGGTGGTTTTTGCCTGTACCGGTTTTACGATCCTATTTATCAAAAATCCTATTCTTGATTTCTTCGGGGTAGAAAAAGGCGGTTTTCTGAATACTTTTCTTTATCTCCTATTGGTTTTACCACTCTATCAAATCTTCCTTTTGATCTATGGATTTATTTTTGGACAGTTCCGTTTTTTCTGGGAAAAAGAAAAGCAGATTTTTAGGAGGATTGGAGGAATATTTTCGAAAAAGAAATAAAAAATTGCAGAATCTAACCAACTGACTAAAAATAATATGAATAAATTTTTTCAATTTTCATATCATGTAATCTCAAATTCTTCAAGATATCCTACTCCCATTCACAGCGAGCTTCTTTTGCTAACGGATTTGGTAATCTTTAGTGAATAATATTCAAGGCCTCAAAAGCAATTTAAATTAAATCTTTCAAAATCAATTTTTTAGGAAATCGAGCTTAAGTAGAAGTAAATTAAAATACGCTTATTTCAGGGCGTAACACCAAAACTTTTACTAACTTTTTACGCTAGCAAAATCACATTCATGATTCTATCTTTTGGATCAAAAGAAACCGAGCAAATTTGGAATGCAATTAGAGCTGAAAAAATGCCATTAGATATCCAAAATATCGGAAGGAGAAAATTAAGAATGCTCAGCAACTCTCAGGACGTAGGTGATCTCAGGATTCCACCATCTAATAGATTGGAAAAGCTTTCAGGAAACTTAATAGGTTTTTACAGCATTCGAATTAAGCTTCAATGGCGAATAATTTTCCAGTGGGAAAAGGGTAAAGCCCAGAAAGTTGAAATAATAAACTATCACTAAAATCGTGAAAAAATTAGCAAATATTCATCCGGGAGAAATTTTAAGTACTGAGTTTTTGGAGCCTCTTGGAATTACTGCCTATCGACTTTCCAAGGAATTATATATTCCCCAAACCAGAATTTCAGAAATAACCAAAGAGAATAGACGAATAACGGCTGATACTGCCTTGCGGTTAAGTAAGTATCTTGGCACTTCGGCAAAATTCTGGCTTGGCCTTCAAGTTGATTATGATATTGAGGAAGAGCGCAATTCAAAAGAGGAAGATTTAAAACGAATTAAAAATCTTGAGCGGACTGATTTGCTTTAAATTTCAAGATATCCTGCTCCAATTTACTGCGTGCTTCTTTTGCTGACGGATCTGTCTTAGAATCGGGGCATTCTCAGGAAGATTCAACGTCGGATCATTTGCCAATACCTGCTGTGCGGCATCCCTCGCAAGCGTCAGTATCGCCGCATCTTTGCTCAAGTCAGCAATCAACAAATCGGTAATCCCGCTTTGCTGTGTTCCCATCAGATCACCAGGACCTCGCAACTTCAGATCTACATCCGCAATCTCAAAGCCATCATTCGTGCGCACCATGGTATCCAATCGAACCCGCGAGTCTTTGGACAATTCATATTTGGTCATCAAGACACAGTAGCTTTGCTCCGCACCCCGGCCCACTCGACCACGAAGCTGATGCAGCTGCGACAGTCCAAAGCGCTCGGCGTTCTCGATGATCATCACCGAAGCATTTGGTACGTTCACCCCAACTTCAATCACCGTAGTTGCGACCATGATCTTGGTTTCGCCTTTGACAAATCGCTGCATCTCGTAGTCTTTGGCATCTGCTTTCATACTACCATTCACGATACTGATGGGATAGTTAGGAAAAGCTCTCGAAATACTCTCAAAACCATCCATGACATTTTTCAAGTCCAAAGTCGCAGACTCTTCGATCAACGGATAGACAATGTAAACCTGCCTCCCTTTTTTGACTTCCTCATTGATAAAGCCAAATACTTTAAGCCGATCCTTGTCGTAGCGGTGCACGGTCTGAATGGGTTTACGCCCGGCAGGCATCTCATCAATGACAGATACATCCAGGTCACCATAAAGTGTCATCGCCAATGTCCTTGGAATCGGAGTAGCCGTCATCACCAATACATGCGGGATAAATTCCTCATTCTTCGCCCATAGCTTGGCTCGCTGCGCCACTCCAAATCGATGCTGCTCATCCACAATCGCCAAGCCCAAATTTTTAAACTGGACAATGTCTTCCAGAAGCGCATGCGTACCGATCAGGATTTTTAGTTCGCCGGAGAGTAACTCTTCATGAATCACTCTTCGCTGGGCTTTTTTCGAAGAGCCAGTTAATAAAGCGATCTTGATTCCCATCATATCGGCAAACTCTTTCAGTCCATCGTGATGTTGATTTGCCAAGATCTCCGTTGGCGCCATCAAGCACGTCTGAGCTCCCGAACTGATTGCAATCAATGCGCAGATAAACGCCACCATCGTCTTGCCACTTCCCACATCACCTTGAATCAAGCGATTCATTTGCTTTCCAGACTTCAAATCCTGATAAGATTCTCGGATGACCCGCTTTTGAGCATTCGTCAGCTCAAATGGGATATGATGATTGTAAAACTCAGTCAGTGATTCTGTATTACCCAAGATTTGTCCCCGATACTTTTCCGTACGTGTGACTTTCATCTTGAGCAATCGAAGCTGTAGGTAGAAAAACTCTTCAAACTTCAATCGCTTCCTAGCACGCTGAAGCAGATTGGGTTCAGACGGGAAATGGATTTGTCTGATCGCTTCCTGCCGATCGATCAATTGATATTGTACTCGGATGTCATCAGGAATGGTCTCTTGGATGTGGGGCAAACTCCCCTGCACCAATCCCTCCATGATCTTGGAAATCCCACGGGAATCCAAGAATCGATTTCGGAGCTTTTCGGTGGTAGAATAGACCGGCTGAAAATTATTCCGTTGCTCATTTCCACTGGTCAAAGGCTCCATCTCCGGATGAGCAATGCTCCATTTTCGACCAAAGAGAGCAGGTTTTCCGAGGAAAATAAAGATCCCACCGATGGGTAATTTTTTCTGCACCCATTGAATTCCCTTAAACCAAGTCAGCTCCATCTCACCCGTTTCATCGACCACATGAGCTACCAATCGATTTTTGTTACCCATCGATACCAAGTCCACTTTTCGGATTTTGGCGATTATTTGCACATTTTCCAGCTCTGCTGAAAGCTCACCTATTTTGAAAAATTGCGTCCGGTCTTCGTATCGAAAGGGATAGTGTTGGAGCAGTTCTCCATAAGTAAAAATATTCAGTTCCTTATTGAGTAGCGCCGCTTTCTGCGGTCCTACGCCTTTGAGAAATTCAATTTGGGTGTCGAAAAAGCCTGCCAAGGAAATTTAAATTTTGAGAACCGACAATTTAAACCCAGTTCGGACAATAGCCAACAGGAATGTCTTGAATTGTCAAGATTCGGTTGGAATCCCCGTGATTTCGGAGAAGATATTTTCCATTTCCGGTCGCTGACTTTGTAAGCTTTGGAGCAGAATCATTTGATTATTGGCTCGATGAAAATTCTGCTCTTCGTAGGCCACTTGATAATATACATTGCCTTCCAAGTGATCGGTAAAAAATCGAATTCCCATCAAGCAAGTCATGACCTCCCCACCAATCAGCAAAGATTTGGCTTCGGCCTGACTCATCCAATCGCCGGCTCCTGCCCAATATCCTGCGAGTAATTTTTCAAATATGGGCACCAGCAGCTTTTGATTACCCCAATTCTGACTGATTTCCTCTTCCCCACTTGCCACTGTCCGCACCAAATCCCCAAAGTCATAAAGCAAATAACCCGGCATAATGGTGTCCAGATCGATTATCGCTTTTATTTTTCTCCGATCTGACGAAAAAATCAGATTGTTGATTTTGGTGTCATTGTGAGTGAGCCGCTGTGGGATACTTTGAATGATGTTGAGATAAGCCTCCACAAGTGGCTTTTGCCCTAGATAAAAGCTGAGCATTTGAGTTTCGGCTGCGCTTAAGTTTTGAGCAGATTTCGCTACTTCTTCCAGTCGATCAAAGCGCAAGTCTAATCGATGGAAATTTGGGATCGTTTCGACAAACTGAGAAAGCGAAAAGCGATCTGCCCATTTGGAAAAAATTGCGTAAGCCTCAGCTGCACCTGTCGCTTGATCGGGATCAGTGATTTGTTGCAGCGTCTCCCCTTCTACAAAGTCAAATAACCGGTACAGTCCTCCTTGAAAATCTACCATTCCTAAACCTTCTCGATTAAGAATCGGTAGTGGAAGCTGGAAAGGAAGTAGCCGCAGATCACCTGACTGGCTGAGAAATGTAAGATTATCGTTGATTCGGATTGGATACTTAAATACATTTGAATTGAAGCCCTGAAGGATGTATTTCTTCTGATTTACCTCAATCAAAAAAGTTTGATGAATCAATCCCGAGCCAAACCTTTGAAAGCTAAGTTCTTCACTATTTTCCAGCTGATAGTGCCCAATTAACGACACAATCTCATTTCGAATCATGATCAAAACTAGTCAGATTTTTACAGTCCAAAAACAAAATTATCCGCTCTAACCGGTATTTTTCAAATTGATTTTGAAACCAGTCAGAAAGGATGTTTATAAAATTTATTGAATAAGTTAAGGGACAATCAGCTATTTTTTTGTTAATTGGCCCGAATTAAATAAACCCACCCCTATGAATGTTACCGGAATTGACTGGGCAATTATTGCTGCATTCTTTGCTATCTCACTTCTGATCGGCATACTCACCTCCAAACAAGCAGGATCCTCCGCAAAAGAGTTTTTCCTTTCCGGTAGAAACATGCCTTGGTGGCTCTTGGGGGTCTCGATGGTCGCTACCACGTTCTCAGCCGATACCCCAAACTTGGTGACAGACCTCGTCCGAAAAAATGGAGTGGCGGGAAACTGGGCTTGGTGGGCATTCTTGCTAACCGGAATGCTGACGGTATTTGTCTATGCCAAACTATGGCGAAGATCCGAGGTGACTACCGACTTGGAGTTCTATGAGCTTCGCTACTCAGGCAAAGCTGCGGCTTTCTTAAGAGCCTTTCGAGCAATCTATTTAGGTGTTTTCTTCAATGTGGTGATTATGGCTACCGTTTCGCTTGCTGCCATCAAGATCGGTGGGGTAATGCTGGGACTGGAGCCTTACGAGACTTTGCTGATTGCCTCAATCGTCACGGTAATTTACAGCTCTTTGGGAGGTCTAAAAGGAGTTCTTTTGACAGACTTTTTCCAATTTTTCATTGCAATGATCGGTGCATTCGGAGCAGCCTATTATATTATCGGTCTTCCGGAAATAGGATCTTTAAATAACCTCCTAACGCACGAAAATGTAGCTGGAAAGCTTGATTTTCTCCCTGACTTCTCAGATCCAAATGCTTACATTCCTTTATTCCTGATGCCGATCGCCATTCAGTGGTGGGCTACCTGGTATCCTGGTGCTGAGCCAGGTGGCGGAGGATACATTGCCCAGCGAATGCTCTCTGCCAAAGATGAAAAGAATGCAATTGGTGCCACGCTCTTTTTCAATGTAGTCCATTATGCTGTACGGCCTTGGCCATGGATTTTGGTGGCCTTAGCTTCCTTGATCGTTTTCCCTCAGGTTTCTGATATTTCGGCAGCATTCCCTAACATTCCAGCAGATAAGCTTGGTGATGACTTGGCATATTCAGCGATGCTGACCTTTCTACCGACAGGTTTGATCGGCATCGTTTTGGCCTCCTTGATTGCGGCGGTGATGTCCACGCTTTCTACCCACTTGAACTGGGGATCTAGCTACATTGTCAATGACTTTTACTTGCGATTTTGGAAGCCTGCTGCCTCGGACAAAGAATTGGTCGCAGTGGGAAGAATCTCCACAGTTGTATTGATGGCTTTATCGGCAGTGCTTGCTTTGGCACTATCCAGTGCTTTGGATGCCTTCAACATTCTCCTTCAAATCGGTGCTGGAACAGGTCTGATTTTTATCCTGAGATGGTTTTGGTGGAGAATCAACGCCTATACTGAGATCTCTGCGATGGCGATTTCATTTGTAGTGGCCATATTCTTCGAAGTCATCAATCCAAAAGTGAACTGGATTTTAATTCCCGAGAATCAGACCTACCTCAAATTGATTTATAGTGTTTCGATCACTACGGTCGGTTGGGTATTGGTGACCTTTTTGACCCAGCCTGAAAAGGACGAAGTTTTATTGAGTTTTTACAGAAAAGTAACTCCGGCTGCATTTGGCTGGAAAAAAGTGTTGGATCGCTATCCTAACGAAAGACAAGAAATCGGTCAACTTCCAAAGGAAATTGGCTTGATGATGATCGGCTCTGCAATGGTCTATGCTGCACTATTTTCAGCAGGTTTCTTCATTTACGGAAATATGCTTGGCGGATCAATCGCAGGAGTGATCGCGCTAGCCGGAGGTTTGGTGATAATCGGCTCTTGGAAAAAACTGAATTAATCCAAAAACTTTACTGAATTCATCAGGTGGGCTAAGTCCACCTTGATGTATTCAATGACAGGAGCGAGCGAATCATTCTTCATTGCTGTATTGAAATACAGCGCACCGCGAAGAAAATTGCTGGTAGAGTCTGTTACGAAAAACTGAAACTGTGTAGGCACTTCGCCTTCAAGTTCTGCCACGACGCCAGTGTATCCCTGCGGAGTGATCAAGATTGCCTCTTCGATTCCATAAGCCATCTTTTGATGCTTAGCGGTAAGCTTAAATGCATCTTGCGAGAGCGATTTGAAATCGATGTTTTCCCCATCGATCCTTTTGTAGGTAAGATGTACTTTAGCACCGAAATCTGTGTAATTCAGATTTATCCAAGCCTCTTCCTGGAGGTTGAAGGAATCTTTTTCTACCTGCGAAGACTCTGAATAATCCAAGGTATAAGGATACCCATCAGCCAACCTGCGAAATTCATGTGGTGGTAAATCTATTCGATTGTATCCTGTGGGTTTTGGCAGGAAATTTTGCTCGCAGGAAGCCAAAAGCAATAAGAGTACAACCGGTAAAAAAGCCTTTCTCATGGTTTAAAATTAGACATTCAATTTGATTTCGATTGGTTAACGATAAGGTTTGGCTCACATTGTCAAAGAAAAAAGCGACTTTAGTCGGTCGCTTTTTTACTTCTTTGGAATATTACTCCCTGATCCAAGCTACTTTTTCGTCCATGGATTCTCTTTTGCCTTCCGGCCAGTTTTCAGTTGCTGGCTTGGCGATATAAAAGAATCCCATCAGAATATCCTCGCCTTCCAGTCCAAAATCTTCCCGAGCCTCCGGCCAGAAAGTAGGCCCGCCAGTACCCCAATAGGCTGCAAGACCGTATGCTGAGGCAGTCAAATACATATTTTGTACAGCCATAGCGGTAGCCGAGATCTCCTCCATCAAAGGAATCCCTTCTGATCTTTTCATCATGATGGCAATCATGTGCGATGCTTTCTGAGGATTATCGATAAATTTCTCATAAGTAGCTTCCAGAAATGGAGTGCCATTTTTCTCAGCTCGCATTTTGTACATATCGGCCTGATATTGGCCAAATTTCTTTAAGCCATCGCCGGTATAAACTATAAATCGCCAAGGTTGGGTGAGTTTGTGAGTTGGAGCCCAGCGTGCATTTTCGAGTAATTCTTCGATAATGGAATCGTCTATCGGGTCATTTTCCTTGAACTGAGCCATAAACATGGAGCGACGGCCACGGATAATTTTAGTTACTTCTTCGATGTTGAAATCGGGTCTTTGCATAGTTGAATTAATTAATACTAAAGGACTGAAAAATAAAGTGAAATCAATCGACAAAAGTTTCCTTAATGATGGATTTACATTCTTGAATTTCGGATTTACTTAGAATTTCAAACATTTTTACAATCCTTACTTTATCAATCCTTCTAATTTGATCAATGGCGATCATTCCTTTTTTTCCCTTGTGAAAAACTGTGACTCTTGAAGGATACTTGGATAAATTAGTCGTCATTGGCGCTATTACGACGGTATTCAAATGTTGATTCATCTCAGCAGGAGAAATAATCACACAAGGTCTCGTGTTCTTTATCTCACTTCCAATGGTGGGGTCAAAATTGACCAAGACAATTCGATATTGCTTTAGTTCCATTCTTCAAGATGATCCTCGTCCGTGAAATCATCTATCAAAAGCTCATCATCTCCTGCGGCTCTCATTCTTGCAAAAGCTTCTCCCCAGCCATCTCTTACCTTCCGGATAGGCTTGAGCACAATGTGATCCTCCTCGAGAATTACTTCTACCTTTTCCCCCAAATCATATTTCTCAATGATCATTTTTGATAATCTAAGCCCTTTAGAATTTCCGATTTTGATGATTGAAGTTTCCATTATTTGGTTTTTTGTAATTACAAAGTAATAACATTTAAAAGAAATATTCTCAACTGAAGCAGATATATTGATTAATTATTATGAGATTATTTATATCCGCAATTGCACCAATAGCCTTATTTCCTTTGCTTATTAGGACCGAAGACCCAAGACCGATACGCCCAAATATCAATTTGGCACCAATTACCTTCTTGTCTCTTTTGCCTACTGGCAAAGAAGCGGATAATCAAAACATATATTAATTGTATCCGCGAAGTTGCAGGTATACCCAACTTGGCCTCGACTTCGCTCGGCCCCCGGGTTACTTTGATTTTTAGGGGCGGCGGATACGAATCTATCTTCGAAATTAGGTTTCCGCCGCCCCAAACTTTTTTTTTAAATGAAACCGGTTCCCGAGCGAAGCCGAGAGAGAATACTTTTCCGTATTTTCATTTTTGACACGTGCATTAAAGCGGATACACAGAAAATATAATTTTGGTTTTGCAATGAACTCGCTGCATTTCATTGTAGAATTCTAAGCTCAAAAGGTATCTACTTACTGTTAAGTTTTTCCAGAAACTCTCGAATGTCCTTTGCCAATGCGTCGAAATCCGCCTGGCGGTTATACATCATATGACCTGCTTCATAATATTTCATGGTGACTCGATCTTGAGGAAAATCATATCTGGCAAAGGTAAATTCCGCATCGAAAAATGGTGTGATCAAATCGTAATAGCCATTGGCGACCAGTACTTTCATGGCGGTATTTCTGTGCATAGCCTCACTTAGCGATCTTGCAGTGCTCACGTAGCTTGGTTCCCAATAGGCGCCATCAGGCACGGGTTTCCAATTCCAGGAACCGCCCATTCCATCAGCAGAACCTAAATATGGTTCGTCTAGCTGCACTTTTAGATCAGTACGTAGGTAATTCTGAAAAACAGCCGTGTACGCTGCCTCGGTCATGTATCCACTTGGATCACCCAAGACTGGGCCTTCTGCCGATTGATCCGTTTCCGTAGCTAAATACCTTCCGTCAAGCGTTCCAATGGCTTTTCCCTCATCTCGAAGCAATTCCTTTTTAAAACGGTGCATCAAGATCTGATTATCAGACTGAAGGATATACTTCTTGTCCAATCCGATTAAATAAGCCAGCTTTTCTGCAATAGCTTCCTTCTGTACCTGAGTTTGTTTTTCTCCTAGAAACAAAGACTCCAAATACGATCCGTAAGCGAAATCACGAGCTTCTTGGGCAAACGCTTCAACAGATTTACCCTGACCGGCTTTGCCATGATACTGCGCCGTCAGAGCCATAGAAGGCAAATAGGTGAAATATGAAGTCAAATTATCAGCCCAAGAGGAGGAACCGGCGTAATCAAGCGCCTGAGAAATCAGGATTATTCCGTTCAAAGCCATCGTCTGACCACCGCCTTCGAGTACTTCAGCTATTTTGGCTGCACGAGTAGTCCCGAAGCTTTCACCTGCGATAAATTTTGGAGACTGCCATCTGCCATGCTTGGTCACCCAGATTCGCATAAACTGCGCTATAGACTCTGCATCTTCATTTAATCCCCAAAAGTCCTTGTTTTCACCAGCTCCTATGGCTTTGGAAAAACCCGTACCGATCGGATCTATAAATACCAGATCAGTCATGTCCAGTAAAGCTTGAGGATTATCCACAAATCGGTAAGGCGCCGAACCATCATCTACACTTGGATCATCTGTGATTTTCACCACTTTTGGGCCGAAGAAACCTACATGAAGCCAAACGGAGGCAGATCCCGGTCCTCCATTGAAAATAAAAAGTACCGGACGAGTTGATTCTTCCACGCCATCCCTGAGATAGGCAGTGCTCCAAAGTGATCCTGTCACTTCCCCTTTAGCATTCTTGAGGTGGGTTTCGCCCATTATGGATTTGTATGAAAGTTTCACACCTCCAAATGTCCCCGAATGTGTTTGTGAAAAGCTTTTTGGTGCCTCAATTTCTTTGATTTTTTCTTCTTGCGAAAATCCGATTTGACTTAGGAAAAGAAGTGAAAGTAAGAGTAGCTGTTTTTTCATGGGATTGATTTTCTATAAATACTCAAGATGCAGTTTTTGATTTAAGATGGAAATTTAGAAATTTTCTCGCCAGAATATCTGAAATCGGAGTGTTTCATCAAATTTTTCAATACCGTATCGAAGTGCTGCTCGAGACATAGTTTGAGCATATTCTCGAAGAAAAGCAAACACAACTTCCTGATCCATTTTCCCAATTTCACGCAGCATCCAGCCTATGGCTTTGTCGATCAGATCATGTGGATGGTCAATCAATAGGGTTGCAAGATTCAGCGCATTTTCGTATTCCTATCGCTTGATCCAATTTAGGCTGGAAACCATTGCTATTCGTTGCTTCCAAATCTGCCCAGTCCTTGCCGTTCATAAAAGATTGGTTTCTCCTTTTCAAAATAATAATTCCTCAAGATGTGACGGCAAGACGTATCTATTAGATTCCAATTATTTATGAATTCAGTATGATGAAGATATAAGCCTACCAGTTCTTTTTGAATAGCTCCGGTTTTGGCTTTCTGATACCGATAGACCAACATAAATAAAACAGTAAGTTGAACTTCGTGATACTGATATTAAAGCAAAAGAGCGATTTCCGATAAGGTTGTCTTTATAACATTCGGTTGTAATCTTTCGCTACTCTGGCACATTTACTCTAAGAAACTTAGCCCCTTCACCATACTCTCCGGCTTTGATTTTAAAGAATCGAGGAAAAACGCAGCCTTTTGAGGATTTGATTTATCTAATAAGACTAACTGGACCTGTTCCATGAATTCGCTCATGGCTAAAAATAAAAAAGGCTGATTAACTGAACAGCCTCAATGCCTAGAAATCACCTCCCCCAAAATCACCTTCGCGACGACTTCGATTCTCACTGTTCTCTTTAAACCCTCCAAATCGGTAGGTAAATGATAAAGTGGCGATACGTGTCTCCCGCTGAAATTTTCGGATTTGGGTAAATCTTGGGTCATCCGTGGTGATTCGGAAATTACGAGTATTGAATATATCACTCACATTAAAACTCACGGTGGCTTTATTATCCAAAATATCGCGTCTCAATCCGATATTTAGACTGGATTGAGGCTCGATCTGACCTTGGGGCAGCACAATCGGTCCACGATAGTTCCCCTGCAACTGCACGCTAAACCAATTTGGGACCAAAATAGTACTCAAAAGACTGACCGTCCAACTGAAATTTTCATTGGAAAACCCGCCTTCTATATTTTCACCATTTACAGCAGAGTAGAAGAAATTTCCCGTCAGAGTAAGATCTACATTATTTGACACCTGCACTTGATTGATCAGTTCAAATCCGGTGCTGGTTCGGGTATCTGCATTCTCACGCCTTTGAATTGCGACATTCTGATCGGTAATCCTGGTGATTCTAGTCTCGACATCGGTGCTGAATCGATGAAAAACAGTGGCATTGAGCAGGTATTTTTTCCAGCCTCTCATGTAGCCAAGTTCATAGCTATCGGTGAATTCCGGCTGTAAGTAAGGATTACCGATACTAAGATTATATTGATCACCAACTCGGTAAATCGGTGCTAGATCCCAGATGCTAGGCCGGCTGATCCTTCTCGAATAATTGACCGTAAGCTCATTTTCCGGAGCAATGGTGTAGCTGAAAAATGCCGTAGGGAATAGATTAAAATAGTTGTTTGGGATTCGCTCATTATTTCGCTGAGTTTCACCAAATGTTTCTGTGTACTCACCTCTCAGTCCAAGCTGATATCCGAAAGCGCCCGCGCGATTGCGATAGCTGAAATATGCTGCATAAACTTCCTCGCTAAAATTATATGTATCTGACAGGGTATCAACCTGCACTGGTACAAAATCAGAAGAAAGGTCTCCTTGGGCAAACGCCTGTCCCCATTGCCAATCACCAATCGTAGCTTTCAGACCAGTCTCGAATTTCCCTCCATTACTCAGAGGCTTTTCATAGTCGAGCTGCGCCACATAGAAATTACTCTTCCGCGGTCTATCATTGGTTTGTGCCAAGACTTTGCTGGGATCAAGGTCTCCCTCTGAAGTGAGAAACCGCTGATTGTAAAATTCTTGCTGGGAGCGATTGTCATAGGAATACGAAATAGACGAAAACAGCCGCTGCCCAAGGCTGTCTATCTCCCAGGTATAATTGATCCCAGTCTCATAGTTGGCGCTTCTGCTCTGTTCTTCATTTCTCCGAATGAAAGTGGAATCAAGAGATCCTGACTCGCTTAGATTTCTCTGGACCACATCTTCAAACTCAATTTCATTATCAAAATTTCCCTGAAAATAAATCCCTAAAATGCCGCCATCTCGAATGTTGTAATCAATTCCTGTACGAATCAAGTGCGTTTTTTCGATTTCTTCGCCTTCCTGATCTTGGTCCAAGGTAGGTGAGAAGCCAGCTATATTTGCTGTTCGCCTACCATCACCCCACTCCAGCTGACGTCGATCTTGCCAGTTGTAATTGGCATAAAAATTCGCCTTTTCCGTGCCGTAGTTTAGATTGATCCCGGCTTGGTATTTATCGCGTGTGCCGATTGATGCATTTACTTGCCCGTTGAATCCAGTCTTTTCATTTTTCTTCAAGATAATATTGATGATCCCTCCGACGCCAGTTGCATCATAGCGAGAGGAAGGATTCGTAATCAGTTCAACCGATTTGATGCTATTCGCCGGAAACTGTGACAGAATACTTTCTGCATCATCTCCGGAGAGATTGGAAGGTCGCCCATTGATATAAATCAAAATACTTCCACTGCCACGCATGGTTATACCGCCTTCCTCATCTACTTGTATAGAAGGCAACGTACTAAGCAGCTCGGATGCGGTTGCTCCTTCGGCTACAATACTATTTTCGACGTTGTAGACTCGCTTGTCAATATCTGATTGAAACATAGAGGTGACGCCCTCCACTACCACTTCGTCAAGATTTTGAGCATCTTGTTCCAAAATAATAGTTCCAAGGTTGATAGAGTTTTTTTCACCGAAAGTAAGTTTTTCAAAAAACTCAAGGTATCCGATAAAACCAACACGTAAGATATATTCACCAGGCTTGGTATTGAATCCAAAATTTCCCTCCAAATCACTCATCGTTCCGGTGACTAAGGCAGAATCTCCAATAGTCATCAAGGCTATGTTTGCAAACTCCAGAGGAGTATTTTCCTTTCCATCAGAAACTTTTCCTTTGATTTTGACCTCTTGACCAAGCACGCAAAAAGCAGAAAATAAGAAAATGAAAACTGATAAAATAAACTTGCTATGCATGTAGATCTATATTTTAAAGCGGCATACCTAATAATTGATATGACAATAGGGAATCCAAAAAAGGGATTTGGATAATAAGATATAACACTCATATCGCGGACAGGTTTCACAGAATGGGCTAATTTTGGTATAAGGTATTCCCACCTGATAAGGCCACCTTAGACCGTATTAATGGAAATCATCTTGAATTCTAATCCATAAAATGACAACATGAAGGGGATTTTCGATAATTTGAGGAAATATTCACAGCCCTTATTTTGAAACTGCTTTTATTAATAATTCTCGCCTTTACCTTTTCACAGGTTTCGGGCCAGATTAATCCATACCCTTCCTTAAAGGAGCTTATTGCCGATTATTCAAGACTGGAAAGATCAGATAGTTTGTCGGGGGTTTTACTTCGCAAAATCATTTCAAAAAGTGAAGCTGACAAGGCGTATGATACACTCGCAAAGTATGGGGTTCATTTTTTCAAAAATCCAGCGCCTGGACTTGGCGACATCAGGGAAGAGTTGGAAGTTCTTCAAAATATCGTGCGATACGACTCATTGATTTTGAGTGAAAATTTAAGAGGGAATCTACATTTAAAACTTGCAGGAGCACTCTTTAATTTTCGTCGATATCCAGAAGCAATTCGAGAATACACCTATGCCAACGAAACCTTTTTGCCTTCCGATTCAATACTTATCGCTGACAGTTTTCTATTCAGAGCTCAAGCCTATGAAAATATCGGTAGTCTTATCGCTTCCATGACTGACTATCAAAAAGCAAGAAGTATCTATTCCGATCTGGGCAATGAATTATATGAAAGCTATGCCTTATCGGGAATAGCTGTGCTGTATAGTAAGTTTAGTCTCTACGATGAGGCCGAAAAAATCCGTCTTAAGCTTAAAGATTATTTTTCCAGAAATAACCAACCCGTAGATGTCGCTATTCAATACTACAATCAAGCCGAGGACTACGCTAAATTGGATCTAAAATCAAAAACTGCTGAGGAGCTTTTATCGATTGAGCTACAGCTGCCTTTCGATGATCCCTTCCCTGACTTGGAGATATTTTTGAAATTGAAACTATCAATCCACTATGCTGAAGAAGGAAATCTGGTAGCCCAGTCAAGTTATTTCAATCAAGCTGAGGCCTTAATGACAACTTATAATTCAATTCCAGATAATAATCTAATTTATCTCCATGCTAAATATTGGATAAAATATACGCAATCAGATGATCTGGGTGCGCTGGAAATTGCAAAGCAAATGCTGGAAAAAGCACGCCAAACGGATGAGATGGATCACTACTTCTATGCCTACAAGGTCTTGGGCAAAAGCTATGAAGAAGTCGGAGATTTCCGAAATGCCTTGCTTTATCAAAAAAGATTTAAGGAATTTCAGGATTCGATTTTTGTCGTGAATCGAGCGACTACTTTCGCATATTATCAGACTTTGTATGAGACGGAGAAAAAGGAATTGGAGATTGTGAACAAATCGGCAGAAATCAAAGAAATCAATCAGCTGAATAAAACAAGGATTCAGTTTTTTATTGCTACAATTCTACTGCTTATGGTATCTGGAGTTTTGATTTTTCTCTGGAAAAACCTCCAAACCTCCAAAAAAAGAGCGGAACTTCAATCAAAGTTTTCTCAGGAACTTCTCAAAAACCAAGAGGAAGAGCGAACTCGAATCTCAAAAGATCTTCACGATGGGCTGGGACAGAGCCTACTGATGATCAAGAATAAAGTCCACTTGAATCATGATTTACCCACAGGCGAGCTATTAGATACTGCCATAAACGAACTTAGAGCAATCGCACGGTCATTACATCCGATGCAGCTGGAAAAGCTTGGGCTAGCTAAAGCAATAAAACGACTACTTGACCAAGTCGATAAAGAAACGGAGATCTTTGTCAGTTCGGAAATAGATGAGCTGGAGAATTCCTTGGATAAAACAAAAGAGCTTCAGATATATCGAATATTTCAAGAGTCAATGAATAATATTCTGAAGCATGCAGACGCCTCAGCGATTCAAGTAAGTTTGAAGCATTCGAAAACAAAAATTGAACTTATTGTTTCTGATAATGGGAAAGGGTTTGATTTTTCTGAAAAATACAACGATTTTCAAAGTCTGGGATTGAAAACACTCAAAGAACGAACCGCAGCAATACAGGGAATGATGAAAGTAACGAGCGAGAGAGGAAATGGAACAATTCTAAGTTTTTCTGTAAATGTCTGACAAAAAACCAACTATCATAATAGCAGATGATCATCCCATCTTGCTCAAGGGTCTGAGCGACTTCCTGTCTGATCTTGGATATGATATCCTTGGCACCGCTAACGATGGACTTTCCGCCTTGATGTTAATTGCTAAATTCTCACCGGATCTGGCAATTGTCGATATGGAAATGCCTAAAATGACAGGATTGGAGATTGCCGAAAGATGCAAATTGGATCAATCGAAAACCAAAATCATTCTACTCACACTACATAAAGAGCTTTACCTCTACCAACAAGCTAAGGAACTAAATCTATCAGGGTATATTTTGAAGGATTTTGCCTTGGACGACCTGTCCACGGCGATTTCCAAAATAATGGAGGGCGGTCAATTTTTTAGCGAGAAGATTTTTGAGGAACTCAAAGAAGATCGGATTGATCAAAGTGAATCTACGCTGACGCCGTCTGAGATCAAGATTCTAAGACTCATCGCGCAGGGGCTTGCTACCAAAGAAATCGCTGCTATGCTTTTTATCTCCGAGCGAACCATAGAAAAACACCGAAGCAATATGATCACAAAGTTAAATTTGGAGAAAAAACACAACTCCCTGTTAATCTGGGCTCAAAAAAATAAGGAAATCATCAATTGAAGCTGATCTCTTGAGAGTTTGAAAAAATACGTACAAATACGTATTGTCTAAACTACTCTCCTTACCTAGATTTGGATAAGTTAATAAGGGACAGGAAATGAAAATTATAAGCGCTCAGGGGAATTTCAAGATCATTCAAACGATAAAAAATCGTGATGAATTGTTAGTATTAAGTTCATGGACAAACTTGGTAAAACAGTTTGGAAGTGAGCGGCCTTTTATGCTTAACCAAAAAGAATCTGTATTCGGAATCTACATCTGCAAACAAGAGTGTTCAGATTTCATGTCAAAACTGATTCAAGATATTGATTACCATGAGTGGGAGGATTTGAAAATGGATTTCACAGAAAATCGACCTAAAAATCTGACTGCCTAAAGAAAAGGGTGATTTTTTCAACAGAATCTTTCAAGCGCTGCCTGGATGAGTTTTTCCACGGTTTTTTCAGCCTTTTTATCAAATTCCTGAGTTACTCGATTCACTACAATCGCATTTAAGCTCAACATTTCGTGTCCTAAAAGAGAGCCTAAGCCGTAATAACCGGCAGTTTCCATTTCAAAATTTGTAAGTCTTTCACCTGCAACACTTAGACTTGCCAACTTATCCATCATTCCACCAATTCTAGGCTTCAATCGAACTTCTCTTCCCTGCGGAGCATAAAATCCAGGTGCTGTCAATGTCACACCATGCAGAAAAGACTCAGGCAATAAATCCAATAAAATCTTTGAAGCATTAGCCTCATAAGGCCTAAAGCTTAGATCCAAAAGCTTTTGGACCTCCGCTGCAAACCTTTGATCAGCTGGAATATCAGGATAAAATTGAAAAAGAGTATCTAGCCCAATCGCCTTCTTTGAAGCGAGCATCGAACCTACAGGAATATCAGGCTGCATTGCACCGGAAGTACCCAATCGAATCACTCGCAGGCTTTTTTTCGTCTCTTTCTCCTGCCGAGTAGCCAAGTCGATATTGACCAAGGCATCCAACTCCGTCATCAAGATCTCGATATTATCGGTGCCCATGCCGGTACTCATCACAGTGACTCGGCTTTTACCAACGTAGCCCGTATGAGTCACAAATTCCCGTTTGGCTGTCTTAAATTCTATTGAATCAAAAAGGCGTGATACCATAGGCACACGATCTGGATCGCCTACTGTGAAAATGGTTGAAGCCAGATCTTCTGGCTTCAGGTGTAAATGATAAACCGATCCATCCGAGTTGAGGATGAGTTCCGACTCCGCTATGATTTTATTCACGATGTTTTACTTTGAGATTTCAGCTAGTTCACTCTTACGAATGATGCTATTGTATGGATTGTATCCGTTGGTGTTTTTTTGATAATATCCCGTGCCATTGTAAGGACGCTTTTCGGGATTCTCCTGGCATGCTTCTGAGCAAGCACCTTCCATCCTCCAGCCGCATTCCTCACAAATGGCTAAGTGGTCATTACAGGTTGGATTGGCACAGTTTATCATTCGATCGGAATGAGTTCCACAGACATGGCAGGTGGAAATTACTTTTGGGTTTACGGAATTCACTTCGACCGCTATTCGGTTGTCAAAAACATAGCATTTTCCTTCAAAGTCTTCCCCTCCAGCTTCCATACCGTATTTGATAATCCCTCCGTGCAACTGGTAGACATCTTCGAAGCCTTGCTCCAAAAGAAAAGCGGAAGCTTTCTCACACTTTATCCCACCAGTACAGTAGGTCAATACCTTTTTACCTTTCAGATGCCCAAGCCCTTTCACCTTCTCAGGAAAATCACGAAAGTTATCAATATCAAGCGTCAATGCATTCTTGAAATGCCCTAGTTCATGCTCGTAATTAGACCGAACATCCAAAATCACGACGTCTTCCTGATCTTTCAATTTCTTGAATTCAGCTGGATTGAGGTGCTTTCCGGTTTTTATGTTTGGATCGAGATGTCTTAGCGCACTGTGGACGATCTCGGGCTTATAGCGTACATGGATTTTGGTAAATGCATGTTTGTCAAAGCTTTCAATTTTGAATTCTGTACTTGAAAAACGTGGATCTACATGAATGAAATCCATATACTTCTGGCAGTCTGCTTTGAGACCAGACACGGTTCCATTGAGGCCTTCATCTGAAATAATGATTCGCCCACGAATATTATTTTCTACACTGAACAAGTGATGGGTCTCCCGATATTCTTCAGGGTTATCAATTTTTGCGTAGCAGTAGTACAGAAGGATTTGATAGTCTTTGTTTTCCATAACTTAGGACATGTTTCGGCAGGGTGTTAAAGGATTTGGGATAGATAATTTTAAATTTTACTACTTCGAAAGGCTTCAACACTTAGATTCATCTCGTAATTGGTAAATCATAAATCGCAATTCTTATTTGACCTTAGCGGCAGGATTTCCGAATACCGTTTCACCATTTCCAACTGTGGAAATCACCACAGATCCTGCTCCTACTCGTGCATTTTTGCCAACCGTCACTCCAGAGATAATCGTCACACCACTCCCGATAAACGCACCTTCCTCTATTATGGCATCGGCATTGATTACCGATCCGGCTCCTACCTGCACATAGTCGGATAGTCTAGCATGGTGATCAATGATTGCTCCCGAATGCAAAATACAATGACTTCCAATCGTGGCAGCTGTTCCGATGTTTACTTTTGCATTGATGAAATTGCCATGACCAATCGTAGCATCTGTAGAAATATAGGCTGTCTGATGTATCGCATTTACCGGCTGCACTTTGCGGCGCTCCTGAAGCATTTCTACCAGGAATCTTCGGTATTTGGTGTCATCCACCGCTACAAATGCTTCAGCTTTTTGCCCAATTAGTTTGAGGAAACCATCATCTTCTGTGTTTCCCAGCACCGACACGGTGTTGATTTCTGTTCCATGAAGTTTCACATCTTCCTCCAAAAACCCATAAACGACCACATTATTGCTATTGAAGATCTCTAATGCAGGTTGTGCAATTCCTTTAGCTCCAAAGATGATTACTGGCTTTTCCATAGTTTTACTTGTTTCGAGGGGCAAAAATACGGCTTTTCAAGACCTTAGCCAAGTCCTGCTTTGTAATCAGTCTTGATCAAGCTTTGCGCAATCTTACATTGTAGACACTTTTTGGGTTGACAGTAGTTTTTAAACTGACCGATCATCCCTTGAGAGTCAAATCCATTTTCTGCTTTCCATCCAGTCGCTTCAAACTTTCGGATGATGAAATTTGACTCGGGTGAAAGCTCCTGAAGTAGGTCAAAGCAGCGCTCTTGCCATTCGGATTGTTGATAAAATCTGCCATAGGCAAACCAGAGTGGAATCACGAAGTTGATAATCAAAAGCTGTAAGACTGTGCTGGAAACGCCCTTTGAAGAAGTTTGCTCGCTTGGCTTGCCAAAACTATAATGATGCTTCCAATAGTCTCCGGGGTTGATTTGGAGTAATTTTCTGAAGGCCGACAAGTCTCTCGAATCCTCCATTACTGCTTGCAGCAAGCTTGGCGCCTGAGCCAGAATTCCCACAAGCTGGGCAATCCTAAGACTTGGGAAATTCGTCGGGCGAACTCCCATAAAGGTCCAGTGCTGCCGCTTCATGGGATCTTTCCAACTGTATTTTTTCTGATAAAACTCATACTCCCGCGTCAAAAATTGCACGTAGGGTTCTTCCGAATGCTCAGGTAATAAACCGGCTTGGCCAAACAGAATCGCTTCCAAAACCAAGGGTTGATTACGGTGCTTCAAAAGTATTTTGTAAGGAATCCGCTCTGCCAATTCCAGCATAGGTTGAGCGTTTGTTTTGAACCCAAAAGCATTGAATAGCCAGCGATAGGAGGTTTCCTCCCAATCTCCTTTAGTTTGATCCAAAAGCTGAAGAATCAATTCGGATTTTTCCTGTAATCGCTCCACCAAGGCCTTTTCCAAGGTAGAAAACCGAATAATCTCAGGCGTATCCTTCACCGCATGTGCGCAGGGCAAATCTGCTTTGTAGTCCAGCATTTGCTCATAATTTCGCCAGATCTCCAGAAAGATTTTCCCTTTCAGCTCCAGCGTCGGCATAGGAGTACCGTCATTTCGAAAGGCCACCCGATCATTTTCCCAGACCACATGCAGCACCACAGAATTATATGCCGGATCACCGCCATGGGCATGCTGCTTCCACTCCGAGGCTAGCCGGTGGACTTCCACATGCCCATGGAACACAATACCATCGATTTCCAGCACGGCATCTCTGAAATCCGGCCCTTCACTTAGGTTATGAAATCCAACCTGAATAATCCGGATGGATTCCCCATTTGCCCCTTGGAGCTCCTTTTTGTCGAAGTATTGATACTTCCAGACGAGTTGTAAAAAATCCTCTTTAAACACCATAAGCAATTATTGACTAAAAGTTCATGGAAAATAATAATTTTTGGTAAAAAATCATAAGCCCTCGCAAAATCTAACTTATGATCAAAATCTTTTTGTTTCAAATAGAAAAGGAGATTATAAAACTTCACTATTTGTAAACGATAGGTTTTTTAGTGACTCTCTTATAATTGACAAAATAATTGAGGGAATTAAAGAATTAGGAGCCAGAAAGGTTGTTAAAATCGAAATGGAAGACCTTGATCGGCTTTTAGGATTTTAGGATTTTAGTTTAAACCATTTACCACAAAGAAAACTATTTCTAACGAAATTTTTTTTAATGAATTTTCAAGGCTCGATAACCCATTACCTGACTTTTAAG
>Ga0136559_1000172_pt1 | contig 21923 bp, 17 predicted proteins | sample AntRauMeHopE1496_FD_104633 | JGI IMG/M metagenome (GOLD analysis project Ga0136559, IMG submission 104633) | Saline lake microbial communities from Rauer Islands, Antarctica - Metagenome Hop E1 #496 | ecosystem: Environmental > Aquatic > Non-marine Saline and Alkaline > Saline | place... | reverse complement strand
TCACCTCTCCTTCCACACTTTTTGAATACAATTTATTCGTTTGAGGATGCAATGACAAGAAGTTAACACCTGTTTGGTGGCCTTGAAATTGATGACTTATCTCTCTTTTAGCAAGATTGTAAACATAAATATTTCTGTCACTAGAGCCAAAATAAAGCATTTCCCCAGACGGCATTACATCTAAACATAACACAGCGGCTCCATTTTCAGTTTTCACTTTATTCACGAGCATTCCTGAATGCACATCCCAAATTTTCACCCAACCATCTCGAGAAGCCGAAGCAATTAAATCACGTTGATTATCCCCTTTAAAGAAAACGAATTCCGAAACAGTATTCGTGTGTCCAATTAAATTTAAAACTTCCTTCTTGGTATCTGCTTCAAAGAAATGAACGCTCTCAAAAACGTCTCCTACTACAATGTATAAGTCATTTGGGGAAAACCCAACAGTGTAAGCAGAAACATTATCTAAATCGATATACCCAATTTGAGAGAGTGAATTTTCAGTGAGTTCCCAATGTTTGACATAAGCATCCCATCCTGAAGTTAAAAGCTCCGTTCCTTTTTCACTAAATGAGATATCCAAAATGGGACCTGCATGAATTTTTTTTATAAAAAGCAACTCACTCGTTTCCAAATTCCAAAGTGCCACTTTTCCCGATGCATCACCAGTGGCAATGATATTATTTGTTGGATGAAAAGCAACAACAAGTACTTTATCACTATGACCATAGAGCGGCGCTAAACTTCTCCCTGTTTCTAGGTTAAGGATAGAAATAATACTATCAATTTTACCTTGAACTAGATGTTTTCCATCAAATGAAACCGAAATAGAAGGTTTAAACTTAATATGATGAACAATATTTTTATGATGCCAGGAAGCATAATCAATTTGTTTAACCTGAGCAGCGGCAGTGTTTAAATACCCTCGAAACCGCTGATTCAACTTGCCGCTTTTCACTTCATAACTTGCCACAGAGAAAAAATCATCGCCGAGCAGTAAGTAACGTTCATCGGGACTCATTTTGGGGGCTAGTTTCTCGATGTAATTATTTTTAAAAACAGAAATAGTAGAACCATTTTTTGCATCAATAAGCCTACATTCCTTGGAGTTACTCATCAAAATATAAGTACCTTTTGGACTCCATTCAACTTGGTCATAATTCAAATCCGTTAGCTCTCCATTTAATACGAATAGTGGCTTTGACGTATTCGATGAGTTCATAAGAAAGAGTCCGTTGTATTTATCATAGGTAAACAAAGAGGATCCATCTGGGCTATAACCTACTTTCAACTTGCATCCATCACATCGTTTGTCCATTTCTATTTTCGAGGAAATTTCACCGGATGGATAGTTAAAAATCGTCGCGATCAATTTATCTGAAGTAACTATAAACTGATTTTTTAAAGGATGAAAGGCATACGAATATGCTTTGTCGAAATCTAGCTGAAGGCTATCATTTGTTAGTTGATTGACTAAAAAAAAGTGCTTATAATTCATAAGATCCAGCCGATAGCTGTCGTCTCGAGAGAAACTATGGGAACTCACTGAAGCTGAAAAACCCTTTTCCATTTCTTGAACTTTTTTTGACTTACGCTCAATAACCGTTAAACGATCACGGTTATCTCCAATTAAAACAAACTTCTGGGTAGGAGAGAACGTCACGCTCATAGGGTAAGAATCCGAGTAGTTATGATAGTACTTTTCAACTAATTCACCAGTAATCACATCCATTACGTATACATAATTATCGTAAGAAGAGGAAAGCAACTGGCTTCCATCATTAGAAAAGTGAACGTTTAGAATAGCACCCGTATGATAATTAAAGCTTCGGATTTGCTTTCCTGATTTTGCATTCCATAAAATAATTGAATTATCATCACTTGCGGTCACGAAATAATCGCCCGTAGGGTGCCAAGCGGTAGCTGAAACTGGTTGAATATGTCCTTTTTGAAGAATAGCTTCGACGGTTGCATCTTCTTGACCAAATACATGCAGACAAAAGAATGTTGCTAAGCCTAAAAATAGGTGAATCGTTTTCATGGGATGAAGGTAAAAATAATGAACTGTAAGACAGCCAAATATATAAAAAAACAAGTTGATTTTTGATGATTTCGTTATCCGAGCAAAATAGAAGTGCTCCTTAAGATAGTCATAGCCTTTATCGAATCAAGCCCAGTGAAGATAAAAAAAACCTATCAACACAAAAAATTATTCTTTGTACACTTTATTAATGGTCGATTTCGTTTTTAATAGATATACGCCATTTGGCAAATGAGATATGTTAACGCGCATCATTCGATCATTAATAAACTCTTTTTTTATTCCACTAACGATATTCTCACCGAGGATATTGGATATCATTAATGACTGCAGCTCCTCGTTTTCTCCCTCAATAATAAATTGATTTCTAGTAGGATTAGGATAGACATGTATTAATTGAGTATTTTCAAAATTGACTGACTTCACGTCTACATATTCAAATTCTCCGTTAAAATCTGTTTGCTTTAAACGATAGTAGGACAAACCGGCTAATGGTTTTTCATCCAGTACGGTGTAGGTCATCATTTCAGCATTTCCTGCACCATCTATTCTCTTTATCTCTTTCCATTCCACTCCATCTGATGAACGTTCGATAGTAAAAAAATCATTATTTACTTCCGAAGCTGTTTTCCACTCAAGTTTCACCGTATTTTCTTCAGTTGGATACGCTTGAAAATATATTAATTGAATAGGCAATGTAAGACAAAGTGAAGTAGCGTCCAATTCTAAAGAAAATGAATAAAACGAAGCGGGCGAATTTTGATTATTATATTCTGTTGCCACCCAATCGGCCGAGAGAACAGTATTGGAAGCCCTAATTTCATCCAAATCTCCATTCAACCTGTTACCCGCCTCTCCAGCCGCAACCTCTCCTCCAATAGAAGCATTTCCAGCTGCTGCCCCTAAAGTTCCAGTTACCGCACCAGAATTAATAAGCACCCCGTCTACATAAAGCGACCTAAAGTTAGCCGCTGCATCATACGTACCCACCACATAATGCCATGTGTTATTTGAGATTGTTCCAGCAGGGGAATCTAAGCTAACAGGTGCCAAACCTCTAATGTAAAAACGAATTCGCCCTGCTCCAGGATCGCCAATGCTTAAAGCATGGCATCCGTTTCCATTTGTTTCATCGTCACATATAATTCGTTGCCCTGAAGTACCATTATTTATCGTACGTACCCAGCCAGAATAAGAAAAGCTCCCTGTTCTTGTTGGATGATTCGCTAATTCTATCCAATGGTTTGGGTCTACAAAATTCTGTCCATCAGCTGAATTATTAGCTGGAGACAAATCAGTTGAACCATTATTTGTACCATCATTTCCACTGCCACTTGCATCGAGAAAATCATCGTGTAAATGCCAAACACCGTCATATCCTACGTCTGTCCAAACAGTATTAGTAGACAAATCTGTTACAATCGTGTTATTTCCATAATACATGAATAGAAAAGTATTAACGAGGTTGTCTAAAACAGGAACTTGAACCCATACCACCAGCTCACCAGTTATTGGATTATATTGCTCCAGGTCATGGGCAAGTACTGTAGAGCAATCGCTCAACGTAAATAAAATATCAAAACCATTCGGATTCTCTACTCGTCCCCCATTCCCTACTGTTCTTAAATCTGGATCTGTGATTGATACTAAAACAGGAAAGTTTGTTAACGGAGCTAGACCTGAAACCTGGGCTGCATCAATTACGACCTGTTTTCCAAATCCGTATCCCGGAGGTTGCGCTAAAGCGACGGTACATTGAAACAATAGTATATTAACTAACAGTATAAACGTTCTTAAAATTGACTTCATAATTTAAAAATGACAAGTTAAGTATATTTTGTGTAACATAAAATAATCATTGTGGCCCACGCAAAAAAGGTTCGTAATAGCAGTACACCCAAATTTATTCTAGCTCCACCCCTTCTTTATCGTAAAAAGTATAGTTATTCAAGCTAAGAATAGTAATATAATTCGTAGAAATCTCACGTGTAAGTATGTAATTCAAGAGTGTAGTTTCTCTATGGTAAATGACTTGAAACTCTGTGGTGTGCTCACCATTCTTGAAGTATTGCTGACTAATTAGATTACTATATTCATCATACTCATAAACAAATAGACGCTCAGAGCTTCCTGTTTGATTGGAGGTCACTTGAAGACTGTCTAGTAGTCCTTTTTGGTTATAAAAATAGTTCGTTTCTTTAATTCCAGATGTGCGCTTTAACCGATCCATTTTTTGAATTAAAAATCCATCTTCATCGAAATAACTGATTTCCTCTTTGTACGGCTGCGCATAGCTATTATAGAAAATCCTCTTTTCCTGCCCGGTATAGTTTTCATACCTGGATGTTTCAAAAGAAACAACAAACTCATCACCGAGTTCAAAACGAATTCGATTTTTATTTTGGTTTAAATTCCTTCTAAACTCTTCCCTTACCACACGATTAAGTGAATCATACGAATAGTGCGTGGCATAAAAGCCGTATTGATCTGCTGTTCGAATCACCGTAACATTTCCTACCTTATCATACTCCCAATACTTCACAATAGTATCCTTTCCCTTATCCGCTTGAATTGTTTCGTACGTTTTTATGATTCTGCCATCTCGATCAAAATAATACTTTCTTTCCAGCTCGGTATCTCGCATTAAATCGTTTACTTTCTTTACAGTAAACTTTCCTTGTATTGTTTCAATTTTATTTTTCCGAATCACCTCTTCATTAAAAAAGGGGCGATCTGTGAAAGCCTCTCCTGTTTTATTGTTCAGAATTTGACCAAATGAAGGAGTAAATAGCGAGCAGAGCACTACCAAAAGCAAAAAGTTGGTCACCCAAGGGGTAGCCAACTTTTTACGTATAAAAAAGTAATACTTGATTCTTTTTCTCATTAATTCGTTAACAAAGCCTTTACCATATCCGCAATTGCCTTTCCGTCTGCCTTTCCAGCAAGCTTTTTAGTAACTGCACCCATCACTTTCCCCATATCTTGCGGGCCTGAAGCACCTACAGCTGCAATAACAGCTGCCACTTCAGATTTAATTTCAGCTTCAGAAAGCATCACGGGCATGTATGCTTCGATTACTTTTGCTTGAAACAACTCATCCGCTGCTAAATCTTCACGCCCTTGCTCAATATAGATAGCATGTGTATCCATCCTTTGCTTGTGCATTTTCAGGATAATCTTATTTTCTGTAGCCTCTGAAATTCCTTCTGCAGAACCAGAAGTTGATTCTAGAAGCAATTTAGATTTAATATCTCTCAGTGCTTCTAACTTCTGTTTCTCTCGGGCCTTCATGGCCTCTTTTATATCGTTGTTAATTTTCTCTGTAAGACTCATGATTAATCTACGTTATCGTGTAAGAAAGAATTTGTTCCTCTCAATGTGGTGTTGCTTTCATTATCCTCTGAAATCTCAAAGCGAGAAATAGTATTATCAGAAGAATGAGGCTCATCATCTAACTGAATCTTTCGTCTTTTAAATGCTGGTTCTTTCTCTAGTTCATCGATACCATCTGCACGTTTTAAATGAGACGTATACTCTTGAATTCTTTCCATTCTTTCCTGAGCTCGTCGTTGTTGTTCCTCAGGTGTTAACACAGTTTTAGTAGTACTATTTTCCAGACTTACTTCTGCATCGATATCGTCTTCCAAGAAGTAACGCTTCACTTCTTTCTCTTCCACTTCATTTTCTATTTCCGCTTGCGGAAGAGGTGTAGTTTCAGCTGAATCAACTGAATCTTCAGTCTCCTCTAGATTTTCTACTGCCGTTCGTATTTCCCAATTAAAAGAGGCATCTTCCACATCCAACTTTGTTGGAGTTTCAGATGGAGTTTCACTGATCATCTCTTCCGTAGATTTGATATAAGGCTCCACCACTTTCTCTTCGTAAGAGTTAGATATTGTTGGTTTTACTAACTGCTCAGTAACTTCTTTTTTATTATCGTCTTCCAATACTTGAACTGTTTTCTCTGGTGCTTTTTCAAAACCAGTAATTGGAGTTTGTTGGAAACCTGTTGCGATAAGCGTAACACTCAACCCATCACCTAGTGACTCATCATAACCATGGCCCCAAATGACATCGGCAGTAGAACCCGCTTCGTCCTGAATATAATCGGTAATGTCAGAAATTTCATCCATCAATACTTCTTGGTCACCATAGGTAATGTTCAACAATACATATTTAGCGCCAGCTATATCGTTATCATTCAACAAAGGAGAAGTTAACGCTTCTTGAACGGCTTTAATTGCTCTATTCTCGCCAGATGCAACTGCAGAACCCATAATCGCCACACCTGAAGCTTTCATTACGGTATTCACATCATTAAAATCGACATTGATAGCACCTGTTACAGAAATCACTTCAGCGATTCCTTTAGCTGCAGTAGTTAACACATCATCCGCCTGAGCAAAAGCATTTCCTAACGTCAAATTACCTGAAATCTCGCGTAAACGCTCGTTATTAATAACTAAAAGAGTATCTACACTTTCCCGCATATTCTCTAATCCTTCTTCTGCTTGTTGGCGACGCTTTCGACCTTCAAAACTGAAAGGAACCGTTACAATACCAACTGTTAAGATACCTAATTCGCGCGCTATTCTAGCAATTACCGGAGCAGCACCAGTACCAGTTCCACCACCCATACCCGCTGTAACGAAAATCATTTTCGCATTTTTAGAAAGAACTTCTCGAATCTCTTCGATATTTTCTATGGCTGCATTCATTCCAATTTCAGGAATAGAACCCGCACCGCGACCTTCCGTTAAAGAAGGGCCTAATTGAATTTTAAAAGGAACTGGAGAAATATCTAATGCTTGTCTATCTGTATTACACACAATAAAATCAACACCTTTAATCCCTTGATTATACATGTGATTTACAGCGTTACTACCTCCTCCTCCAACACCAATTACCTTGATGATTGAAGCTTGGTCTTTAGGCAAATCGAATTCCATATTGTTGTTTTTTTATATAATTAATATTTATTCTGGTCAAATCAAGTCATTGCTAAACGTCTTCTTCGAACCAACTTTTTCCTCTTTCTAAAATTTTATCAAAAAAGGAACCTTTCGTACGTTTTGAATGAGATTTGATAGCTAATTGCGATCTTTTTTGTTTCTCTCTCGTTTCAAATCCTTTTAAGACTAGTCCAATACCTGTTGCATACATCGGACTTGTTAATGATTCTTCCGTAGAAGATGTTCCTAGATGTTCATTCGGAAAGCCAACACGGCTATCCATTCCAGTAATGTATTCGAATAATTGAGTAATATTTTTCAATTCTGCACCACCACCGGTCACTACAATTCCACCTATGAGTCTTTTCTCATAACCGGAATTTTTAATTTCGTAATATACGTGCTCTATGATCTCCTCCATTCGAGCTTGAATAATACTCGATAAATTGCGGATAGATATTTCTTTGGGGTCGCGTCCTCTTAACCCAGGAATGCAAACGATTTCGTTTTCCTGACTTTCGCTTGCCAATGCACTTCCGAATTTCACTTTCAATAATTCGGCTTGGCGTTTCATTATGGTGCATCCCTCTTTGATATCTTCAGTAATTACATTACCACCGAAAGGAATAACTGCCGTATGTCGAATAATGCCTTCATGAAAAATAGCTACATCCGTTGTTCCACCGCCTATATCCACCAAGACAACACCAGCTTCTTTTTCTTCATCTGATAGAACAGCCGACGAGCTAGCTAAGGGTTCCAAAATAGTTTCTGAAACCTCCAACCCTGATTTATTTACACATTTTTGAATGTTCTTCGCCGCAGCAATTCGACCCGTAATAATATGAAAATTGGCTTCTAATCGGACACCAGACATCCCGATGGGGTCTTTAATCCCTTGCTCGTTATCGATAATGTATTCTTGAGGTAGAACGTGAATAATTTCTTCCCCAGGCTCCATTACTAATTTATACATATCATCTATCAGCGCATCAATATCTGTTTGCGAAATCTCGTCTGTTGTAGCATGACGTGTATGAATTCCACGGTGTTGTAAGCTATTAATATGCTGTCCCGCAATACCCACATTGACTAGACCAATTGTCAGCTCTCCATCTACTCGCTCTTGCGCTTCTGCCACGGCAGTTTTTATTGACTGAACCGTCTTTTCGATATTGGAAACAACACCGCGTGTAACGCCTAACGATTCGGTTTTACCCATCGAAAGGATCTCAATCTTACCATGCTCATTTTTACGCCCCACAAAACAAGCTATTTTGGTTGTGCCGATATCTAAGCCTACTACTATTTCAGACATTTATATTATTTTTTCTTTGCAACAATTTGTTTTTCAAACTTCAAGTTAATGGAACTATACTTATCCCAACCCTCAAAAGGTATAACATCATGATAGAAGGTGGTAAGCTTTTCAAACTTAGCCTCGACCGCCTCTTCTGATGGGGCATTACCAAAAACTATTTCATGATTCCCAACTCTCGGTATAAGTACAAATCCATCTGACGGTAGGTAATGAATTTGTACGATTTGCGAATTATAGAATGCACTACTACAAACATAATTTGAAATACGATAGATTTCACCGAGTTTTGTATTAGTTATTAAACTATCGTTGTTAATTACATCTGCTTGCAAAACAGCCTCCGTATTAAATTCACTTAATCCTGTAAAAGTAACTACGCGTGCATTATAACTAGAGGTAAGTGCCATTAAACGACCTCTATTGTCCATGTAAAATCCATCTTGACTCTCTGGAATAATACGCGCAATTGGTCGGCGGATTTTTGCGCGGATATGCCAGTTCTTTCCAATCAACTTGTATACCTCTGCATGCTCTACCTCGTTGAGTTCATTCACATATTTTTCTACCGCCTCTATATCCAGATCTTCTACCTTCATATTCTCGCTGAATAAGCGCACAAACTTGAGGTGATCTAACATTTCGACTTCTGTCAGCAACGCCATACCATCCTGAATTTCTAACTCAATTATCGGAGGATTAAGCAAAAGTCCTTCCTCTTTTTTTAAAGCAAAAAAGAGCACAATAAGCACTCCAAATGCTAGTAGAATTATAAAAATCTTTCGAAACCAACCTTTCATAATAATCTAGATTTAATTGGTTCAACTAATCGATCAATATCTCCTGCTCCAATGGTTAATAGCACTCCTTCTTCGTATGATTTTAAATACTCAACCAACTCATTTGCGGCTAACAATTGCTTTTTCGGGACACTTATTCTGCGCAATAACTCCTCGCTTGTAACTCCTGGCATTGGTTGTTCTCTAGCTGGGTAAATCGGTAACAAAATCACCTCATCTAACTCGCTTAGTTCTTTGGCGAATTCATCCATAAAATCATTCGTTCTAGAGAATAAATGAGGTTGAAATACACCTGTAATTTTACGGTCAGGATACATTAATCGTATAGACTCTATTAAAAAACGAATAGCTGTTGGATGATGAGCGTAATCATCGATATAGATTATCTTTTCGGATTTAATATGAAATTCAAATCGACGTTTTACACCTTTAAAGCTTGCCAATGACGCCACGATTTCACCGAATGCAATATTCTCTTTTAAAGCAATACCTATAACCGCAAGTGCATTCTCTGCATTGTGCGTGCCTGGAATTCCAATCTCAACACCCACAAACACATTGCCAAGAGCAGTTACATCCATTAAGAAGCGCTCCTTTTCATACCTTAAATTATACCCTCGAATATCAATTGACGAATCAGGTGATGCTGAAACTGCATAAGAAAGTTGAGCGCAATCGGTCTCTAAACCAATAGAATGATGAATCAATAAATACCCGTTTTTATCAATTAATCGCGTAAAATCACGAAACGCATTTTTCAATGTGTTCGCTTCTCCATAAATATCTAAATGATCTGCATCCGTTGAAGTAATAATTGCAGCATAAGGAGATAACTGCAAAAATGAACGATCAAACTCATCCGCCTCAACAACGCAATTATTACTTGACGTGTCTAACAATAAATTCGTGTGGTAATTCGAACTCATACCACCCAAAAATGCATTACATCCAAAGCCTGTATCTTTGAAAACATGCGCTAACATAGCAGAAGTTGTTGTTTTCCCATGAGTACCAGCCACAGCAAAACCTCTTTGATGCCGTGTAATCATACCCAAAACTTCCGCCCGTTTTTTTAGCGTATATCCTTGACTTTTAAAAAACTCAAATTCTCCATGCTCAACAGGGATGGCTGGAGTATAAATAATCAATGTCTCTTCTTTTTCATAAGACACGTTCTCTGCCTTCGCGCCTCTATCTTCGAAACTTACTAAAATACCTTCTTGCTGGAGTGTATTTGTCAAAAGGCTGGGTGTTTTGTCATATCCAGCCACTACCACTCCATTTGCTTGAAAATAACGTGCAAGAGCAGACATTCCAATCCCTCCGATTCCTAATAAATAACAATATTTTACCTCTTCTAGCTTCATGCCGACTTTAGTACATCATTTATCACCTTTACAATTTTCGCATCTGCCTGATGAATAGCCAGCTGACTAATTTGAAGGCTTAGCTCTTTTCTTTTTACATCATCCTTCAGTAATTCTGATATGGCAGTAATTAACTCTTTTCTTGCATCAATATCCTTTATTAAAATGGCTGCATTTTTCTCTACTAGTGCCATCGCATTTTTGGTTTGATGATCTTCAGCCACATGTGGAGAAGGCACAAGTATAATAGGCTTTCCAATCAAGCTAAGTTCAGAAACAGCAATTGCACCTGCACGCGAAACTATCACATCCGCTGCCGCATAAGCCAAATCCATCCTACTGATAAAGTCTGTAAGTACGATTCCTTTTGGGAGTTCGTTTCCTACTTCATTTCGCAAATTTTCGATATGAAATTTTCCACATTGCCATATAAGTTGAATGTTATTCTCCTTAAAAAAATCTAGTTGATCTTTCACACTTTCATTGAGTGTGCGCGCACCGAGACTTCCACCTACAATAAAAACAGTTTTTTTCGCACTATCTAATTTAAAAAAGGAAAATGCCTCTTCCCGTTTTCCTTCAATTTGAACAACATCTCGACGCACTGGATTGCCCGTCATTTCAATTTTATCTTTGGGGAAAAAACGATCTAGACCATGATAAGCCACGCAAATTTTGGAGACCTTAGTAGCCAAGAGCTTATTCGTTTTGCCCGGAAAAGAGTTTTGCTCTTGAATAACAGTTGGTATTCCGAGTTGCGTTGCCACTTTCAATGTTGGTCCGCTGGCATAACCACCCACACCAACTACCACATCAGGCTTAAACCTTTTAATAATCCCTCTGGCTTTCAGCATGGAACCAATAATTTTAAACGGCAACATTAGATTTTTTAGCGTTAATCTTCTTTGAAAGCCACTGATCCAAAGGCCTTCAATCTCATATCCAGCGGCGGGAACTTTCTCCATTTCCATTTTCCCTTCTGCACCAATAAATAAGATCTCTGCATCCGGGTTTTCCAACTTAATTCGATTGGCAATAGCAATAGCTGGAAAAATATGTCCACCCGTACCACCACCTGAAATAATTGCTCTTTTAATACTCATGGCTAACTATTTAATTCGCTTTTCAAACTATTATCGGGATTCTTTTTATTGGCTATACTCAGCACAATACCCAAGGAAATACAACTCATAATCATGGCTGATCCTCCCATGGCTAAAAACGGCATGTTTTGCCCTGTCACTGGCATAATTCCTGTACAAACCAGCATATTAATCATGGCCTGAGAAAGAATAATCAACCCAATTCCTACACACACATACGTTTCAAATAATTTATCTGCATTTAAACCAATTCTGAGAATACGATAAAAAAGAACGAGGTAGAGAAAAATGAGTACTACTGCGAAAAGAAGTCCGAATTCCTCCACAAAGCTTGAATAATAAAAATCTGCATACGCTTCAGGTAAATATTGCTTCAATTTACCTGAACCTACTCCCACGCCGAAATACCCACCATTATGAATGGCTAATTCAGCATTAATTGCTTGTGCGTTATCAATGGTATTTGCGTTTTCGCCATACGCTTTAAAGAAGCGACTTATCCAGGTATCAAAACGCGGCAATAAGTTAGCAGCGGGAATTGCTAAATGTGTTAAAACCACTAATGAAAGGGCGGCAACTCCACTGCCAATAAACGTCAATATTTTCCCCAGCGGCACGCGGCCAACAAACAATAATAACAAGGAAACCATAAAAACAATGGCCGCCGTGGAGAAATTATCTTTCGCAATAAGCGCGCAAATGATAATAATTGGAATAACGATAGGCCAAAACCCTTCTTTCCAGCTATTGAGTACTTTTTCCTTATTCACCATAAGCTTTGAAATGTACACCACCAAAGCAAGCTTGGCAAAGTCAGATGTTTGAAAAGTCAGTCCCACAATAGGCAATCGAATCCACCGTGCAGCGTCGTTGACTCTCACACCAAAGAAAAATGTAAAAATGAGTAAAAATATAGCCAAATAGAATCCAAATTTGGACAGTTTAGCTATGTATTTGGGATCTTTTTGATGAATCCAATACATTGTTAAAACACCTAAAATAATATAGATAAAATGCTTAAACAAGTATTTAAATGGAGTCCCTCCTTCTGTTTTCACAAGAATAGGAACAAAGCTGTACACACTCAGAACTGAAAGTCCGAGAAATAACAGCGTGATTATCCAAATCACCGAATCCCCTTTTAAATAACTTAGAATTTGTCGCACAATCTATTTTTCCAAAAACGCTTTAAAATTCTTTTCCCACAAATACGTATTCATGTCATTTCCAAAATTGAAAACAACCACTTTGTTTGGGCCACTCATGCCCATCATCCATTCAACAGCTTCTGAAATGTTTTCCTTTATAACCTGTTGTAATTTTAACGATTCGGCTACAATAATATCTCCATCAAAAGAGATGATACCGATTATTTCAAAATCACTCCAACTTTTCTCCCCCACGGGTATTTCGGCAGTAAAACTTTCCAGAATCCACATTGCGCGTTGATTCGCATTAAAAATGGATTTCAACTCGTCGTCGCATTTGATGTTTTCCAAAGCAAATACTGCCATTCCAAACAGATGTCCTTCTTCATCTGTGACAGAATTAAACTGCTTCAACGCCTCCTCTCTGGCGGAAACTAATTTTTGCTCTAACGTAGTATATTTTATCTTCATAATATAGTTGAAAATTAGTGTTACAATGAGCGAACGGCATTCTTAAATTGCGCTCCTCTGTCTTCATAATTTTCAAAAAGATCAAAACTTGCGCAGGCAGGAGACAACAAAACTGTTTCTTCCTTTTTTGCTAATTGATATGCATAACCGACTGCCTCCATTGCCGAAGAAGCTTCTACTATTGTCTCTACTTTTCCTGTAAATGCATCAATGATTTTATGATTATCTTTCCCTAAACAAATAATGGCTTTCACCTTTTCGTTTACCAGAGCCAATAACTCTTCATAATCATTCCCTTTGTCGACACCTCCAACTATCCAAACTGTTGGCTTATCCATACTCTCTAGTGCAAACCATGTCGCATTAATATTGGTGGCTTTAGAATCATTGATAAACTCAATACCATTGACTTTTGCAACAAATTCCAAACGATGTTCCACATTGGTGAAATCCGATAAACTCTCGCGTACTGCATCCTTTCGGATGTCAATAATACGCCCTGCAATCCCTGCTACTAAAGAGTTTTGCGTGTTGTGTTTGCCTTTCAAGGCAAGTTCGTGTATAGACATAGTTAACTTGTTTTTAATTGTTATTATTAGTTCTTCGTTTGTTGCGTATCCACCATTTTCAATTTCTCTTTGAAGTGAAAATGGAATAAGTTGTGCCCCAATTTGTTGCTGGTTAAGTTGTTTCTCAATTTCGCTATCGTCGGCATTATAAATGAAATAATCTGCTTTCGTTTGGTTGGCTGTAATCCTAAATTTAGCTCTACCATATAAATCCATGGAGTGCTCGTAGCGATCAAGGTGATCTGGGGTTATATTTATCACCACACTTATGAAAGCTTTGAAATCATGCATATCTTCTAGTTGAAAACTGCTCAGTTCCAACACATAATAATCCGCTGGTGCGGATATAATTTTTCGTGCTAAGCTCTCACCCATATTCCCGGCCATTTCTGCGTTCACCCCACCTTTTTTTAGCACATGATGCGTTAAGTATGTGGTGGTCGTTTTTCCATTGCTACCGGTGATACAAATCATTTTTGCGTTCGTGAAGCGAGCGGCAAATTCGATTTCGCCAATAACACGAATTCCTTTCGAAAGAATCGACTTAATCAATTCAGAAGAATTAGGAATTCCAGGACTTTTAATCACTAAGTCCGCTTCTTTTACTTGGTCTGAATGTGCGCCTTCTTCCCATTCAATGGCATTTCGATCTAACTCAATTTTGAATTTATCTTTAATCTTTCCGCCATCAGAAACAAAAACAGTATAGCCCTTTATTTTAGCAAGAATAGCAGCACCGACACCGCTTTCGCCAGCACCCAAAACAACGATATGTTGTGGTTTTCCGCTCACTATCTCAATTTCAGAGTTACAATTGTAATTACAGCTAATAAAATCCCAATAATCCAAAAACGAGCAACGATTTTAGCCTCGTGAATCCCCTTTTTCTGATAGTGGTGATGGAGTGGTGCCATTAAGAATACGCGGCGCCCTTCACCAAACCTCTTCTTGGTATATTTAAAATACGTCACCTGTAAAATCACAGATAAATTTTCTACTAAAAACACCCCACAGAGCACTGGAATCAGTAGCTCTTTTCGAATAGCGATTGCGAAAACAGCGATAATTCCTCCAATTGCTAAACTTCCCGTGTCTCCCATGAAAACCCTTGCAGGATAGGCGTTGTACCATAAAAAACCAATACACGCACCCACAAAAGCGGCGATAAACACTACCAGTTCCTCCGCGAAGGGAATGTACATTACATCCAAATAGTCCGCAAAGCGCACGTGGGAACTCACATACGCTAACACCGCCAGCGCTATACCTACAATAGCCGAGGTGCCGGTCGCCAGACCATCCAAGCCATCTGTCATATTCGCGCCATTTGAAACAGCAATTACTATAAAAATCACAATCGGTATAAAGAGGATCCAGCCCCACTTTGCAGCATTGTCTCCTAAAATCCAGTTGTAACTCACCTCATTGTTTTTCACAAATGGAATAGTGGTTGTCATGTCGCGTGTCTCCACCCACTTACTTGTTATGCCACTGTCTGCATTCGCATGCTTTTCTGTTACATCTACTTCACCGGCTGTTAGCACATAGTGTGCATCGACCTTTTTGTGCACTTTAACGTCTGGATGGAAATAGAGCATCGCACCTACTATAATTCCAACCCCTAACTGTCCCACCACTTTAAACTTACCCGCTAAGCCTTGCTTGTTCTTTTTGAAAACTTTGATGTAATCGTCTAAAAAACCAATGGTTCCTAACCAGACCGTTGCAATAATCATCGTTTGGACGTAGACATTATCCAACTTTGCAAAAAGCAACGTAGGAACGAGAATAGCACCAAGAATAATCAGACCGCCCATGGTAGGAGTTCCTTCCTTTTCCTTTTGACCTTCTAAGCCAAGATCACGAACAGACTCTCCTACTTGCAAGCGTCTTAGCAAGTTTATCAATCTCGAACCAAACAGAATAGAGATAATTAGCGAAACGATTAGCGCCATTCCAGCTCTGAAAGAGATGTATTCGAAAACCCCTGCTCCAGGGAAATCTAATGTATTGAGGTAATTAAATAAATAGTACAGCATTACTTATTGAGTTTATTGAGAAGTTCTGTTACAATTTCTAAGTCATCAAAGTCATGGCGTACCCCTTGAATTTCCTGATACGTTTCATGTCCTTTTCCAGCGATCAAAATAATGTCGCCTTTTATAGCCATGGCGCACGCCGATTTAATGGCCTCTTTTCTATTTGAAATGGAGAGTGTTTTCTTAAAATGTTGCCCTTCTACCCCGACCATCATTTCGTCAATAATAGATGCTGGGTCTTCCGTTCGGGGGTTATCTGAAGTGAGCACCACCTTATCACTCCATTCACACGCAATTTTAGCCATCGTTGGTCGCTTTGTTCGATCCCTATCGCCCCCACAGCCTATGATGGTGAAAACTGTTTCATTTCCTGTTCGAATGTTTTTAATCGTTTTTAAAACGTTTTCTAAAGCATCTGGAGTGTGTGCATAGTCGACTATTGCAATAATTCCAGTCTCACTTTGCATATACTCGAACCTTCCTTCCACAGAACTGAGCGTACTCATTATCCGAAGGACCTCCACTTGGTCTTGTTCAAGCTCCATGGCTATTGCGTAAACCAGTAATAAATTGTAGGCATTAAAGTCACCAATCAATCGTGTCCATAATTCTTGATTATCGATAGACAAGACCAGCCCGGACATTTGATTCTCGAGCACTTTAGCCTTATAATCAGCAATAGACTTTAGACCGTAAAAGACCTGTTTAGCTTTGGAATTTTGAAGCATGACGCTTCCATTTTTATCGTCCGCATTAGAAATCGCTATTGCGTCTTTGCCTAGACCATCAAAAAAGGCTTTCTTAACATGAATATATTCTTTAAACGTTTTATGATAATCCAAATGTTCATGCGTGATATTCGTAAACCCACCAAGGGCAAACTTTAGCCCCCCTATTCGGCGTTGATGAATCGCATGAGAACTCACTTCCATAAAACAATAATCACACCCCTCTTCGACCATGCGTGCTAGCAGCGCATTTAGTGTCACCGGGTCTGGTGTAGTATGAGTTGACGGAATAGCTTCTTCGTTTATTTTATTCACAACTGTTGAAATCAACCCCACCTTATACCCCAAATCTTGAAATAACTTGTGCAGCAACGTGCTGGTGGTTGTTTTACCGTTGGTTCCGGTAATTCCTATTAGTTTTAAATGCGAAGAAGGGTTATCATAAAAATTTGAGGCCATAATTGCCAATGCAGCATGTGCATCTGAAACAACATAATATCCCACTTCATCAACAATCGTTGCAGGAAGCTTTTGACAAACTATATGTTTTCCTCCATTTTGAATGACTTGACTAATAAAATCATGCCCATCAACAACAGCACCTTCAATCGCCACAAAAACAGAACCCGAAGTCACTTTGCGTGAATCAAATACAATTTCACTTACTTGATCATCTGTGGACCCAATCACTTCGGTGAGACTCACCCCATAAAATATATCACGTAATTTCTTCATTAATTTTTTAATTCTATTTCAATCACTCCACCACGAACCGCTTTACTTCCGGGAGTTAATGACTGTTTAGTTACTGCTCCATACCCACTAATCCTCACCTTCATTCCTGTTTCTTCGAGCAGAAAAAGCGCATCCTTTAACCCCATTCCCATCACATTAGGCACCACCTCTTTTTCAATAATTCTTGGTCGAATAGAAACAGCATTTTCCGTTGTACCAGTTGACACCCAGTCACTAGACCCCGTTATCTTCTTCTTTATCGCTAATTGGTTCAGTACTTCATTTAATTCATACCGATTTCCATTTCTTGTGTTTGGAACAGTTTTCAATTCTGTAGTTTCGTTAATCGCCTTATGGTACTGCAGACTCGTTGCATAAACTTTATTAGCAATTGCCGAGAAAACAGTTCCTGACACAGAAGCGCCGTAGATATCATCTGTAGGAGCAGCAATGACTACAATACAAGAATAAACAGGATCATCTGCTGGAAAGTATCCTGCAAAAGAGGCGATATACTTTTTCTCCCCTTCGGCACCATATCCTAAATTCCGGTTAGCAATTTGCGCCGTTCCGGTTTTACCTGCCGTACTAAAAAATGTTGACTTCAAATTCTTTCCTGTTCCATTCAGTACCACTCCAGCCAAACAATCTTGTAGAATATCTATCGTGCTCTGACTGCATACCTTTTCGATTAAAACTTCTGGCTCAAACTCTTTGACAACAGTATTCCCTTGTTTGATATGCGATACAAATTGAGGCTTCATATATTTTCCGTTATTCGCAACAGCATTGTAAAAAGCTAAAAGCTGAAGCGGCGAAACTTGAAATTCGTACCCAATTGACATCCAAGCCAAAGAACCTCCCCACCATTGAGAATCGCCCGGCTTTGAGTAAGTTGGAACAGATTCACCTTGAATTGCAAGACCGAGTTTACGGGTTAGCCCGAAAGACTCTAGTCTTTTAATATACTTATCAGGTTCATTTCGATAACTATTATAAATCACCTTAGAAATTACATTGGATGATACTTCAAAAGCCTCTTTTATCGTAATTTTTCCATAACCCCATTCGCGTGAGTCATGCAGTTTTCGATCGTAAAATTCATATTGACCCACAGCATTCACCGTATCGGTTATTTTGATCTTCCCATCTTCTAATGCTGCCATTAAGGAAGCCAATTTCATTGTGGAACCTGGAACTTCTCTTGTTCCAATGGCATGGTTGAAGGATTCATAATAGTTACCATTACTTCCTCGCTCTAAATTAACTATTGCTTTTACGAACCCTGTTTTCACATCCATCACTACGGCGCAACCGTAGCGGCCACCTTTATTTTTTAATTGGTTTTCTAGTTCCACATGAGCTACTTCTTGGATATCTTTATCAATAGTTGTTACCACATCATACCCATCAACTGCTTCTCGAATGACTGATCCAGTTGGCTTCCACGAATTAGAAATTAGTTGCTCTAGAACTTCACCTGGTTGCCCAGCTAAGTAACTATTAAAAGCCCCTTCTAACCCTACATAAAGCGTATCTGCTTGATTGACTTTTTGATATCCAAGTGTTCTTTTTAGCAGCTCATCATGAGGTCGCTTGCGAACAATTGTTGCTGTGTTATCAATAATACCGCCTTTAAACCTACCTAGTTCAAAAATTGGTAACTTCCTTAATTCGCGGCGCACTTCGTTGGTAACACCCTTTTTAATGAGGACATATCTCCTTTTATTGGAACGCGCATCACGCAGGTAATTTTCGTATTCACGGGCGCTTTTATCACTAAACACATCGGATAACCCTTTGGACAAGGCACTAATCTGTTTTTCCCAAACTTCTTTCTTCACCGTTGTTGGGTCAACGTAAATATCATAGAACGCCACAGATGTTACCAGCGGACTAGCATTGGCATCCAAAATCTCTCCACGTCTCGGCGTAATCAATGCGGAACGCTGCTGAATCTTATCTGACGTAGCGAAAATATTCTCGCGCCCGTCCATAATGATAGAAAAGCTTTTCACAATCACGATCAGCATGACTACCAACACTATCGTGTAGACAAGATAAACCCGCAATATGACTCCTTTAGGTACGATCACTCTTTCTCTACTTTCTTTTTACGAACTACTTTTGTTGGATTTAAAGTCTCCTTTAACCCCGTAGTTTCTAATTTTTCAATCAATTTTGTGCGTTTTGTCTCTTCTTCCAACTTAGCTTTTGATTCTATATAATCGGCTGTTATTTGACCCAGCTCCTCTTCGGTTTTATTGATATCTGTAGCTAATTGATTCACATAATACCCTTTACTCACAAGCAGAATCAGGAGGAACATTACAAAAAATATATAGGACAAATTATTGAGCGCAAACTCCTTTGTAAGAAAGTCTCCATTCATTATTTGCACCATTGACTCCGACGCTTTTACTTTTGGACGCGGGAACCTAAAGCGCCGTTTTTTCGACTTTTTTGCAGTCGTTTTGTTTTGCTGCTCCTCTTTTGATATGAACTTATTATCAATCATTGCGCTCCGCTATTCGTAATTTCACACTTCTAGAGCGCGGATTACGTTCTATCTCTTCTTCGCTTGGAAGCATTGGCTTCCTAGTTATTTCGGTAAATGGCTTTAACACATTCCCATAAAAATCCTTTTCAATAGACCCGTCCAAATGACCCCGTTTCACAAAATTCTTTACCAAGCGGTCTTCCAAAGAATGGTAGGACATTACCACCAACCTCCCCCCTGGCTTAAGCGCATCTGGCGTTTGCTCTAAAAACTGCTCCAGCACTTCCAACTCATTATTTACAGCAATTCGAATCGCTTGAAAAACTTGAGCTAAGAACTGATTTTCTTTTTTCCATGGAGCTACATCATGCAGAATCTCCACCAACTGTCCAGTCGTTTTTATAGGACGTTTTTGACGCTCCAAGCAAATTTTATTCGCAATACGACCGGGCGACTTAACTTCTCCGTATTTTGCAAGAACGACGAGCAACTGACGCTCATCCATTTCATTGACGATATGGTAAGCAGAAATCGGACTTTGAGTGTTCATGCGCATATCGAGCGGTTGATCGGAACGAATACTGAACCCACGCTCTGGTTTGTCAAATTGATAAGAGGAAACCCCGAGATCAGCCAAAATTCCGTCTACCTGAGGAAAACCCAGTAAGCGCAGATTATTTTTTAAAAATGAGAAGTTTCCGGCAACGAAATGAAAATTGGGATGTTCCCACGCATTTTTTCGCGCATCCGGATCTTGATCGAAAGCGATGAGATGCCCACCATCTAGTTTTTCAAAAATAGCACGAGAATGACCACCACCGCCAAAAGTAACGTCAACATAAATGCCTTTCGGATTAATAACTAACCCTTCAATGCACTCTTTTAATAGAACTGGAACGTGGTATGTGTTCTCGTTATTCGTCGTCATTTCCTAAATCACCCATTACTTCATCTGCCAAATCGGCAAAATCAGCGATGCTTCCTTCGATCATTTCGAAGTAGTTAGATTTATCCCAGATTTCGATTCTGTCATTGTAAGCAATTAACATCACTTCTTTTGACAAACCGACCCGTTCTATGAGTGCTGTTGGAATCAATGCTCGCCCTGCAGTATCCAGGGAAATATCCTTTGCTCCTTGATGAAACAAACGATAAAACAAACGATTCTTCGGCTTGAACAAGTTCATTTTAGAAAGTTTAGCACTCAACTTATCCCATTCATCCATGGGGTAAAGCGTTAAACACTCTTCAAATCCTTTGTTCAACATAAAACGGTCCTGAGACGCAGGAGAAAGCTGTCTTCTCAAATGAGAAGGGAACAAGAAACGCCCTTTAGCGTCCATCTTTACCTCATATTCTCCTACTAATCCCGCCATCGCTTTAATAATGGGTAAAAATAATGGAAATTTACCACTTTTTACCACTTTTTACACAGTGTTGAAAACTTCATACGCACAACACTCCAGTAAAGTTACACATATTATTACATCAATGCCTATAAACAATGAAAATTATACAAAATTAAACAGGTGGGAGAAAGTGGGAGTTAAATTTCAATTGTTGAAAAGTAGAGTCCTAATTTCAAAATTTAGAATTTAGAAATCAGGGTTTAGAATTGAGCATTGAGGCTAGCTTAATTCAAGCAATGAAAATTGAAAATTTCTCCTTTCGAAGGGGAAAGCAGCACTCCTTACAGTGGTGTAATTGAAGGGGGAAACTAGGTGTTAAAAGAATAGCGATACCGTACACGATACGACATAGCTTTGCCACCCGCCCAATAGAAAAAAGGGCGTTTCTACGCTACACTCTTGCATCGCTGCGGCTTCAAAGTTAAATAACAACAGAAATTTACAACGAGGTGGCATTAAAAAACATTCACTTAGCAAAAAATCCAATTGATTTATTATTTTTAGACTAAAAAATACAGTGGGGCTATCTGCTATAGTTTATAGCCAATTGTTGGCAAAAATACTGAAAAAAGCAGCCAAAAAAGTGGGCATCCGTCAAAATGTGACCCCTCACATGCTTCGCCACAGCTTTGCGACACACTTACTAGAAAGCGGCACTGATTTACGCCATATTCAAACATTACTTGGGCACAACAGCTCAAAAACAACAGAAATTTACACAAATGTCACATTTTCAAGTA
>Ga0136559_1000171_pt1 | contig 21927 bp, 21 predicted proteins | sample AntRauMeHopE1496_FD_104633 | JGI IMG/M metagenome (GOLD analysis project Ga0136559, IMG submission 104633) | Saline lake microbial communities from Rauer Islands, Antarctica - Metagenome Hop E1 #496 | ecosystem: Environmental > Aquatic > Non-marine Saline and Alkaline > Saline | place... | reverse complement strand
TAATCGTTCTAGTTTGATACTCATTGTTTGATTGTTGAAGTACTGTTTTCCAAGGAGGCGATGATTCACCTGCTGGGTCTCTTCTGGGTCTCTTACTTGAACACACCACCCTCGTTTTCTTGCTGGATGATCGTTTCCTCCTTTGAATAAGGCATCTCCGATGAAAATTATTTCCGAAATAAGCAGTGATATAACATGCGCTAATTTAATGATGCCCTACCGTTTATCGATCTCTGGCTTGATGATATCAATGGAAGTAGCCCACCCATTGTTATGATAAATTCAGGAAGTGTTTGATCCAATTTTGCTTTGATTTTTTTCCGATTTTCAAATTCCGGATCTCAAGATTTCTTGGTTTCCAGCCAGGCCTGCTGTCCTAGGCCCTAATAAGTGATTTGACCTCCCCTATTTTCTGTCAATTTTCTCCAGGTTTTTACCGCTTTAAAACCAGATTCTTCTACGGAGTCAGTAAGATTAGGAATTATTTTGTTCGTCTCATCTTTGGTAAAATCTTCCATATAAATCTTTGTCCAGCCCGACCGATACTGATAAAATTTTGTGCCGCAAGTGGGCAGAATGGTCAGATTACTTAGATGTTGAGTTACACCCAAGTGCGAGAGTACCTGCTGTTGAAATTGTGGCCAATATCCTCCGGATATTATCGCCACTTGAGCTACTTCGAGTACCTCAGAAGTTCGCCCATCACAGCAATCAATTTTCAGGTGAAAGGCTGAATCTCAATTGAGAGGTAATCTAGAGTAGTCCTATTATTTTAAGATCATACTCCTCTCTATACTCAATGGTCACGATGGTATTGGATTTTTTGGACTGAAATGCCGAATTACTCCTGATTTAATTGATGTAAAACTCCAGACTTTAAAGTAGAACAGCATTACACAACTTTAGAAGGGGCTTACAAATTTCACAGAAATGACAAGATATGCTCACACATAGCTTTCCTAATTAATTTGAAGAAAGTGGGATAAATACAACATAAAAATGGGAAGATGTAACAGATTTGGATTCAGAGTTAGACAACTTTGTCTATACCCATGATCGTAGGAGCGCTTTCAGGATAGGTCTTCAAAAACCCAGGAATTCATCAAATCTTCAGGATTCATAGTTGATGAAAAGGTGTTTTGGATGCGTTTATGACCCATTTCTAGGGCTTTGATTGAGAAAAAAAGATTTCTGGTCTAAAATCAATGTAAAACTTACGAAATCGGATATTCCTTAAAAGGAATTAAAAGTTCGAATAGAATCAAAAAGTGCTCTAAAAATGAAAATTTCAAGCTCAATAAAATTGAATTAAGGCTCACACTTAACAGCTTCTTAAGAATCCTTATTGGCTCTTGCATGGGACACACAAAAAAGGGTAGACAAGGTTAAAAAGCAGCAAGCTTTCACCAAAATAATTTTCGAATCTAGTTTCCATCATAATAAAAAAATAAAAGTCAATTCACATGAATATTCAAGAATTACATCAAGAGGAAAAAGAAGTATCAGCCATCACATTATTTAAAGGCGAAGAGGGAGTGACCAAAAGTATTCACTTATCAAAAGGTGCGGAACTATCAAAACACCAAAGTAAAACACCTGCATTGCTGATTTGTATATTTGGAGAAGTCGTTTTTACAGATGAAAACGGTGTAAAAGAGACCTTAAAACAAGGTGATTACATCAATATACAACCGAAGGTAGATCATTGGTTGAACAGTGTCGTACACAGCCACCTTTTATTAATTAAATAATCAGGTCATGGATTATTTCAACTCAAAAACGATTCACGGAACTACCCTTGCGGCCATCCGTCCAAAGGTCGAAGATGCCTTAAAAAAAGAGGGTTTTGGTATTCTTACTGAAATCGATTTACAAGCGGTGATGAAAAAAAAATTGGATAAGCACTACCTACCCCATTTGATTTTAGGCACTTGTAATCCTATTTATGCCGATAAAGTATTAAGCATAGAACCTACCATAAGCACGATGTTGCCTTGCAACGTGACACTACGTGAATTGGAAAATGGAGCTGTGGTCATTGCGATTATTGATCCATCGGTTGCTATGGCCGCCGTTGGAAATACTGCATTAGAAACAGCAGCAAAGGAAGTTCAAGAAAAATTAATGACCGTTTTGAACAATATTTAAATCTCTATCTATGGAAGCGCACTATTATAATGTGGGTATCAATTGGGAGAACAGCCGAAAAGGCATCGTATGCTCCCCCGAACTGAGCAGGCACAATGGGATATGTATCGAAGTAGCCACTCCTCCTGAGTTCCCTAAAGGAATTGAAGGGATTTGGTCGCCTGAGCATTTGTTTATCGCTTCCATCAGCGGCTGCTTGATGACCACTTTTTTGGCCATTGCAGAGAATTCCACACTTGAATTCACCAGCTTCAGCTGTCAGGCAAAAGGGAAGCTGGAAATGGTGGAAGGCAAATTAATGATGAGTGAAATCTTCCTCAAACCGACTGTAGTGATCCACAATGAAAAGTACAGAGACAAAGCAATCCGTATTATAAAAAAATCGGAGCATGCTTGTCTAATCACTAATTCTGTCAAATCAAAAATTACGATGGAGATTTCCATTGAAGTGGTTCCGCTATTAATTGAGAGTAATTAGCTGTAATTACTTAAAGTGATAGCATGCATATGAGCCATTCTAACGGACGCTTAGCATCTAGTAGCTACTTGAAATGAGTGAACTGACTGAAGAAAAATAATATCGAACCAATCCAGGAAAAGCACTTATAAAACAGGATTGTAAACTTTAAAACAGAAACGATTTAGGAATGAATATTTCACAAGCGCAGAAAAATAGCAACATATACCTATATGGGGTGATCATAGTCCTTGCAGGCTTATACCTTTTATTATCAGGCGATAGTACCTTTCAGAGTATCAAATTCACCTTGGGTATCTCCTTAATTTTTGCGGCGATTCTCTGCTTTCTTGCAGCCTTATCCCGCAAACGGACGCAGGTTGCATTTTCATATCATGAAATCCACGCTTTAGTCATGTTGGTTTATGGGATCTCTATTCTAGTTTTTATCAATGATATAGAATCATTAATTATTCTTTCCGGCTTTCTATTCTTTTTCTATGCTTTCTCAGAGATTATTTTTTGTGTTTGGATTTTCAATTTAGAAAGCAAAGTGGATTATAAAATCATGTTGCTTCGAGTTTTCCTAGGGGTATTAGTAGGAATTGGCACAATTGTGATTAAGCATTATTATAATTTAAACGACACAGTAGCTTTACCAGGCTACGGCATTCTATTTATCATTATTGGAATCAATATATTTCTTTATGTACCAATAATGAAAAAAAATCAGGCAGTAAACGTGAGTAAATAGCCTAATAAAACAAAAAATAGGAATTATTTAAAATACAATATTCTGAGCACCCAATTAGTGATTGAAAAATAGATCAATATTCAAATAAGCAATAAAATGAAAATACAATTCAATACCGATAAAACAATAAGTGGTGATGAGAGACAGGATGAACACTTTTCCTCTCTCATAGAAAAAGCTTTAGCCAGATTTCAATCTCATATTACAAGAATAGAAGTTCATTTATCTGACGAAAATGGAAGTAAAAATGGAGTAAATGATATGAGATGCTTATTGGAATGCAGAATTGAAGGGAAACAACCGATTGCAGTTTCAGATCAGGCAGACACCGTTGAGAAGGCTATGTCAGGTGCGCTTGACAAAATGAAAAATACCCTTGAAACTATTCTAGGCCGTATTCAAAATCATTGAACTGAAATCACACCACAACACCACAAGAGTAAATCTCAAATTTCTCAATATGCAGATCCTTTTGCAGATGTTATGCAATGTTAAATGAAATGCAATTTTGAGCTAAACCAAGAGTAAAACTGTATCGAATCATTTACACGTTTGATTTTTGAAAACAATATATTTAAATCTAGAAAAATGTAAACGCAAAAAAATTAGGTATTATGATGGATCATTCCACTGCACACTTTGTTAATATGTCTTCCGAAAGAAATATCATTCTTTCGATTCAGATTTCACAGTTGATATCAAAGAATAATCTTTGAATAGAAGTGAAAACCTGATGCACGGTAAAAAGCAACGAATGCAAGAGGCAAATTATAAGGAAATTGCGGATGATTTTAAACTACGATCGTGTGCTCTTATTTTGTTCAACGAATACAAAAACAGAGTTGCACGATTATCTAAAAAAGGATTTACGTATTAAGAACATTAAAATTGATGTGGAATCAACAGACAAAATGAGCAGTAATGAAAGGATGCATATTTGAAAAATCATATAGGTAATACTTAATTAATAAGATAAAATTATGAAAATTTTAATTTCATATAGCTCATGCCACTTTAAAAGGAATAAAAGAAACCATGGCTTCTTCCGTTGGCAGAATCTGAATCAAATATTCCTTGGGTGAACTTAGCGTAAGCGAAGGCTTATACTTTATCGCATTGGCTAATAAATGGTGATATAGAGTTTTTGAAGTGTATGATAGTGACTGGATAATACATTATTGAAAGTTGAAAACAGCAACTAATTTCACGACAAGAGGAATGAAATATCTTCAAATTTGTTGAGATGAAATTTGGTGACATCATAATTTACTTTAAATACTTCGGTTAAGCAATTTGAAAACAGTCTGGATATTGGTCCGTCAGAGAAGCTAATCAAAGCCTAAGTATCAACTATTATGAATCATTTATTTCCAAGAGTAAGTAATCTTCTAACACTATTAATCATGACAACTATGAATAAGTCACACGCCACCATACTTTTACTTTTATTTGTACTTCTGCACGGTGTAGCAATTGGCCGTCCTAGTAGTCAAGGCGCGTATTATGATCGCAGTGCAGGAGATACTACAGCATCATCAACAGAAAATACTGTAATCACAAACTCTTCAAATGGCTACGTGGATTTTGTGACAGCGGCGAAGATAGTGATGCCCGCGGTAGTCCATATCAAAATTCAATTCGATGAATCCTCGGAATACGGCGCGTCAGGGTCAGGAGTAATCATAAGTCCTGATGGATTTATAGCCACAAATAATCATGTGGTTGAAAACGCATCCAATATTGACGTGACGCTCCCTGACAAACGTACCTTTTCTGCAAAGTTGATTGGCCGAGATCCCAATACGGATTTAGCGCTTTTAAAAATAGAGGCCAAGGACCTTCCCATTGTTCAATTTGGAAATTCTGATAAGGTGCAAATAGGCGAATGGGTTTTAGCTGTAGGCTTCCCTCTTTCACTCAATACAACCGTAACTGCCGGCATCGTAAGCGCCAAAGCCAGAAGCATCGGAATCATAAATCGACGTGGCAGCAATAGCATGCAAAATAATGAGGCGCCTGAAGGTAATATGACTGTTGAATCATTTATTCAAACCGATGCTGCCATTAACTCCGGCAATAGCGGAGGTGCACTTGTCAACACCAATGGAGAATTGATAGGCATTAATTCGGCCATAGCCTCACAAACCGGCAGTTATGCAGGATATGCCTTTGCCATACCAGTAAATCTGGCTAAAAAGATTTTGGATGATCTAAAAAACTTTGGAGAGGTGAAGCGAGGCGTATTGGGTGTGTCTTTTCCGTCCCCAGCTACCGAAGACCAGTACCTGAAACAGAAAGGTCTAAATCCAGCCTCAGTAAAAGGTGTTTATATTTTTGATATACAAAATAAAAGTGCGGCTGCGGCTGCCGGCCTTAAAGAAGGTGACATTATTCAAAGTATAGATGGCATTCCGCTCAACTCGTCAACGGAGTTTTCTGAAAGAATAGCTAGACAAAAACCTGGTGACACGATCAAATTAACTTACCTGCGCAATGGTACCATCGGTACAGTCTCTGCTACACTGAAAAGTGAAGATGACGCGAAATCTGAAAATACGAAAGCTAGAAGTGGTAGAGCACTTGAGGAAATATACAAGAGACTTGGTGCTACTTTCGCTCCGCTTACTGTTGAAGTCAAACAGCGCTTTAGTATAAATGCCGGTGTTTTGGTGACTAAGGTGCTTAGGGATGGCTTTTTTGATCAGGCTGGCATTCCGCCGGGCACTATTATCGTTTTTATCAACGGGAAACCAATAAATAACCCTGTAGATATTGATTCGGCATTATTATCTGCTCAAAGTGGGCGAATTCAAATCCTTGCAATTGCACCGGATGGTTCAAAAGTGGTATTTGACTTCTCCATTGGCACATAAAACATGCTTTATCTTTCTATAGAAGCAGCTTAATTGAATTTATTTGACCGCTTCAAAAATTAGTTTATTTAAAAATAACTTTTATATGAATAAAGTAATCCTTCTAAACAAACGCCCACACGGAAAACCGGTACTGAGTGATTTTAAAATCATCAGTGAAGAAGTTCCTTCCGTGAAAGACGGGGAGATTTTGTTAAAAACATTATTTGTCTCTGTCGATCCCTATTTGCGAGGCAGAATGAATGACGCCAAATCGTATGCACCCTCATTTGAACTAAATAAACCCATGCAATCGGGTATTGTAGCCGAAGTGACAGAAAGCAAGCATGCGGATTTCAAAAAAGGTGATTTTGTCTCTGGGGTGCTGGGTTGGAAAGAATACCAAACTTCCAATGGGAAACACCTGCAAAAAGTAGATGGTAGTGATGCAAAACTATCAAACTATTTGGGGATTCTCGGAATGACCGGACTTACCGCATATCTAGGCTTGACAGAAATAGGCATGCCGAAGAAAGGCGAAACCATAGTCGTGTCTGGAGCAGGTGGAGCTGTCGGAACGGTAGTGGGTCAGATTGGTAAAATACTGGGTTGTAATGTGGTTGGCATCACTGGTTCAGATGAGAAAGTAGCCCTGCTTAAATCAAAGTTCAAATTTGATAACGCCATCAATTATAAAACGACAAAGGACATAAAAGAAGCAGTGAAAATCGCCTGCCCTGATGGAGTAGATATCTACTTTGACAATGTAGGCGGGGAGATATCAGATGCAGTTTTAGCTAACATTAATAAATTTGCCAGATTGCCGGTTTGTGGAGCAATATCCCTATACAATGAAACTAAAGTCCCACTAAGCCCTCCATTGCAACCCCTACTCCTTACTAAAAGCGCAACGATGCGTGGGTTTATAATTGGTGATTTTTCAGAAAAATTCCCTGCCGCCATGAAACAACTAACGTCCTGGCTAAAGGCTGATAAACTAACCTTTAGCGAAACCATTGTGGAAGGATTCGATCATATTCCGCAGGCATTCCTTGATTTATTTGACGGTAAGAATCAGGGAAAAATGATTGTAAAAATTTAATTATAACTATAAAAAACACTATGAAAGTATTAATGGTATTAACATCCCACAGCGAATTGGGAGATACAGGAGAAAAAACCGGATTTTGGGTTGAGGAATTTGCAGCACCGTATTATGTGTTGGCAGATGCCGGAGCAGAAATCACCGTTGCGTCCCCTAAAGGAGGTCAGCCGCCGGTCGATCCCAAAAGCGAATCGCAAGATGCCCAAACTCCTGCCACAGAAAGGTTTTATAAAGACAATGTCGCAATTGATCAAGTCGCTCATTCGGTAAAGCTCAACGAGGTAAATCAAGAAGATTTTGATGCAGTTTTTTATCCTGGAGGTCACGGCCCTTTATGGGATTTGGCAACTGATGAAACATCCATCAAATTAATTGAAGCGTTTTACAATAATAAAAAGCCAATCGCTTTTGTCTGTCATTCGCCCGCAGCATTGGTAAATGTGAAAGCGCTGAACGGAGAACCACTAGTAAAAGGTAAACACCTAACTGGTTTTTCGAACACGGAGGAAGAGGCTGTAAAACTAACGGACGTGGTGCCTTTTTTACTGGAAGATGAACTCACAAAACATGGCGCACACTACTCCAAAGGTGCTGATTGGGCTTCTTATGTAAAACAAGATGGATTGCTAATCACAGGTCAAAATCCGGGTTCCTCAGAGGAAGCAGCCAAGTTGCTCTTAAAAGCACTCGAGGGAGAAAAATAACGCACTTAATTGACTTAATTCATAGTAATAGCTTGTCCAACAGCTTGGAATTACTCCTCAATTGAGATGTAAAAAAGAAGCAGATGCTTCAAGAGATTGAGGAATTAGAAAAGGAAAACCAGAAACGAAAGCGTTGTCAAAAATCTTTTGTAAGGTTCATCCTTTTCTAATTTGATCTCTTGCGCTAAGTGTAATCGGTGGTGGTTTGATTTTAATAATCTCACCCGATGGGAAATTAATGGGCATGCCTTTGTCGATGTTGTAAGTTCTCCATTTAAAATCTTTTTACTTCCTGCTATTATTTTGTTTTCTACTCTTGGAATTGGCCCAATGCTATTGAAACTAGAATTACTTAAAAAAACCGGTGTCCAGAATTGCAGCGCAATTTGATTTTCAGCGATATGAATTGATCATGGATGTGTCATATTTACATTGCTTTTACTTTGATTCTCTGGATACCAATACAAATGTCCTTTGTGTCAGCAGTGGCTTAGTTGCGTACTTTCTATAAGTTTTATGGGTATCCGCAATGATACCGGTAGCTTTATATATTTCGCTTATTGGGAATGAAGAACAAAAATGTCCATCTACCCATGCAGGGAAGACTCGCCACAGCAAGCCAGGCCGAAATGTTCCTTTATCAAAGTGTTCGTCAATAATATTCTTGCTTCTTCTCCCTATTGCCTAAGTAGCTGATAATCAAATTATTTTATCGGTATAAATGTATATGTATATCCACAATTACACCAGTAGCCTTATTTTTTTTGCTTATTGGGACAAAAGACACCTGCCTGCCGATAGGCAGGGAAGACCGAAACGCCCAAATATCAATTTGTTGCCAATTATATTCTTGTCTTTTTTGCCTACTGTCAAAGTAGCGGATAATCAAATAAATGGTTAGCTGAAAAGCGGATTACAAGAACCAATTAGATTAATTAACAGAAACTGTTCAGGCCAAAAAGCGGAGACCATTTGCAGACATCTTTTAGGATTCAGCGAGTACGTTGCTTTTTTCAGTGGAGGTAAGTTCCGGGATGGATATGCCGGATTGTATCTTACTGCATTTCATGAGTAAGTCTTCCACTGAACCTTTTGCAACAACAAAATTTTCATCATGGCCTTGATGCAAAGTACCCATTATTTTAGCGATTGAATTAAAGGGCACCACGTTGAGGCGTTCGTATTCATTTTTTAATGCTTCGGGATTTGCTTCGGAGGTCGCAGTGAGATCAAGAATTGCAATTTCTATCGGGTCACCCGTTGGTTTCTTTTTTTCGTTTTCAACGGAAGCATCAATACACAACGTTCCGATTAGTATCAGCTTTTCAAAATTCTCTTTGCTTTATTAAATTTATCCAGCGCAATGCAGGCTGGGCACGCTTTTGAACTAAATACATAAATATAACCCACTCCATATCTTGATGTATGATACATGTAAATACTCTGGATTAATGAATAATCAATATCTAAGCGCAGCAATGCTACTTTTGACATCTAACATCAGAAAAAGAAATTAGATAAGAAAAAGCATCTGATCATATCACTTAGTCGATCTGATCTCCTGAATCTGTGATAGATATAAGTCTTTTAGGTAATTGTATAACAAGTTTGGCTCCACTTCTGCTGAACTTTATATTATAGCCTTTCGTATGAAATAAAACTTGAGGCTATATAATTATGACTATACACCAAGGTCATCTTCGATGGAATTCACTCTACATCGTCTCTCATTTGGTTAGTATTTATATTGAATTTTCGTTTTTCCCTATCGAATTCTAGGTTAGCGAAATAAGTCAGATTCTTATCCTGACATACTATTGAAACATCTCGCTTCCGCGCTATTATCAGAGTGGAAAAGCAATTCTTGAAAAAGAAACTGAGAAATAGTACAAGCAGAATATTTGCTCAGGTGGATTAGATCGGCAAAGAATATATGGGTATTGCTGATACATTTTGAAAAAATAAAAATGAATACAGAAAAATTTAATCTACCGTCTCAATTGGGGAAAATACGCGAGTACTGGCGTCTTATTGTCTCAGTGCTATTTTTGGTGATCATTTTGTGGTCATCAATTTTCCAGATAAGTACCGAAGAAGTAGGTGTTATCACTCGATTTGGGAAGTATGTGCGACAAGTAGAACCAGGACTAAATATCAAAATCCCCTTCGCCGAGGATGTTTATAAAGTTCCCGTAGAAAGGCAACAAAAGCTGGAGTTTGGTTTCCGAACTACCAGAGCTGGAATAAATACTGAATATAGCGAATCATCAAATACAAAAGATGAATCGCTAATGCTCACCGGCGACCTCAATCTTGCAGAAGTACAATGGGTCGTACAATACAGGGTAGATAATGCTTACAATAATCTATTCGAAGTTAGAAACCCTCAAAGCACTCTTCGCACGCTTTCTGAGGCTGCAATGAGACAAATTGTGGGCGACCGAACCGTAAATGAAGTGCTGACTGTTGGCCGTACCGAAATAGGAAGTAAGGCACAGGAACTTATTCAGCAAATATGCAGGGAGTATTCAATGGGTATTAAAATAGAACAAGTGGTGCTTCAGGATGTCAATCCGCCGGAGCCGGTGAAAGCAGCTTTTAATGCCGTAAACGAAGCCCAGCAAGAAAAGGAAACGTTGATTAACCAAGCCAAATCAGAATACAACAAAGTAATACCCAAAGCACGAGGTCAAGCGGAAGAAACAATTCAACAAGCGGAAGGGTATGCTGCCGAGCGTGTAAATAACGCGGATGGGGAGGCGGCCAGATTCACGGCCCTGTACAATGAATATGTTAAGGCGCCTGAGGTGACAAAAAGAAGGATCTACCTTGAAACAATGTCAAATGTGATACCCAAAATTGGGAACGTGGTCATAACAGACCAAGAAGGCAATAACGTATTGCCATTACTGCAAATGCAGATGAACAAAAAAACGGTAACTAATGAAAACTAAATCAATCCTAATTTCAGTCTTAGTTCTTATTTTCCTGATAGGTCTATACAGTAGTGTTTTTATTGTACAGGAAAAGGATCAGGTGGTAATCACTCAGTTTGGAAAGCCAGTCGGTGAAGCCATTACCGAGCCGGGGATGTACTTCAAGCTACCATTAATACAGGATGCCAATTATTTCGAAAAGCGTGTAATGGAATGGAATGGTGATCCAAATCAGGTGCCAACCAAGGATAAAAAGTTCATTTTTGTCGATACCTATGCACGTTGGCAGATTACAGATCCGCTTCAATTTTTTAAAAGGCTAACGAACGAACGGAATGCACAGTCACGGATAGATGATATTCTGGATGGAGACACAAGGGACTTTATAGCAAATAATGACATTGAAGAGGCTGTGCGAACCAGCAACAGAGTCCCTGAATCGTCCGATACTGAAATCATTGGTGATTCCCTGGCCAAGATCTATGTAGGTCGAGATAGTATCCAGCGAATGATCTTAGAATCGGCTAATAAACAGGCGATTGAGTTGGGAATTGAAATCTTGGATTTTCGATTTAAACGAATCAATTATGTGCAGGAAGTTCAGAATCAGGTGTATGAGCGAATGAAAAGTGAACGTTTCCGTATTGCTGATAAATTCCGCTCAGAAGGTCAGGGAGAAGCCTCACGTATCAATGGAGAGAAGGAACGAGAGCTTAAAAATATACAATCCATTGCATTCAGGGACGCTGAGATGATTAAAGGTAAAGCAGATGCCACTGCTGCCTCGATTTATGCAAACGCTTATGATAGGACCTCCCAATCGAGAAGCCTTTATAGCTTTCTGAAATCGATGGAAACATTTGAGAAAACTTTCGATGGAAAAACATCCATTTTCATTTCCACGGATAGCGAATTATACCAATACTTGAAAAAAATGGATTAATATTTTAAAAAAGATAATTATGGATATTTTACAAGAAGCAGCAGTATTTGAAAATACTAAAATGAGTAGTATGACTACCAGTGATAGAGTCACAGCTTCAAGAGAAGCAAAACGTCTGGTACTAGCAATAAACGAGATTTATAAGCAGACAAAAGATATAACCTTAATGGATGCTATGAAGAGGTTAACCCTTAAGAAAAAAAGAATTGATATTCGATTGAAAGGAAGACCTTCTTAATGAATTTATTGTTTCTACCACAAATTTAATGGAAACAGGACATTAAAATAACAGTTATGTTCTGGGAAAATCATTTAAAGCGATACCTATCAAGCATAGCTGGTTTCTGATAGCTTCCCATTGATGGTTTTGGCTAATATTAGCTATATGTACCACTAGTATCAGGGTAGAACCTATTTATTGAGGTAAATTATGAAAATCCTAAAGCTGTATAAAATAGAATGAAAACACTTTAAGAGGCGCCTTATTTCAATCTATTATCATACTGTATATAATAGGCTTACTATACCTATAAAAGATTTGTTGGGAAACAATTTTTCCTTGCCATACACTTGAAGAAGGATAGCCTAATCCGGCCATTTCGAAAGTCTGAAATTTTACACCTAGCACAGTGGCGTTAACCATACTCAATTAATTGCCCTACGCGATTAACCACTCTGTACTCCATTTTGTCAAACTCCTTGAAATGCGACTTTCCACATTTTAAACTCATTCTGATATTAATTTCAACTTTGCTAATCCAAATACTAAATATCTGGTTCTTTAAATCCGTAGTAGTACCTTGACTTCGAATCTCTGTCTGGACTATATGTGAATTATACAATTCATTTCTGGATTAATATAACTTTTTCGGCAGTGCATTCTACATCTTTGTGTTGTTGCATCACTTCTATTCCAACATAAAGTATACAGATATGAAAAAACTACTAATCACCACGAAATTGGCAGGTTTTCTAATAGCGATTCTAGCAGCATTTATGTTTACTGCCTGCTCTAAAAAGATGACCTTTGAATCTTCCAGTATAGTTCCTGCTGCTGTCGGTTCGGTAAAAATAAAAACTGATCAAAATCAAAATCATACCATTGAAGTTCGCGTAAGAAACTTAGCGCCTGCGGATCAATTATCCCCTCCAAAAAAGACTTATGTAGTCTGGATGGATTGCAAAAATTCTGAATCCAGAAACATAGGCCAATTGACAAGTTCCAGTGGATTCTTATCCAATACTTTAAAAGGATCGCTGAATACAGTCAGTTCATCTAAGCCCACTTCAATATTTATTACTGCTGAAGACGATGGAGATGCCCAATTTCCGGGAAAAATTATTCTCAGGGCGAGATAAAAACTCTCAGAAAAAATCATCCCGAACGCTACATCCGGAAATCCTTTAAAAATCTTCCTGTTCGATGTCACACCAGAAAGTGAAGTTCAAACAAAGATATTGACTCAGAAAAAATGTTAGAAAAACTCAATAATTACATTGCTTCGAAAATAAAAGTCCTACTTATGCCCACTGCAATACACATATAATCCTATTGAATCACAGCTAACCGCCTGAAAAACAATAATCATAAAAATGATGAGAACAAAAGCTGAACTCGAATAGGAAATTATCACGGTCATTATAAGAATCAGTCTCGAATTCCTTGAATTGTCAAAATTCATTGCGGAGATACCCGAAAATTATTCAGGAGTCAGCACCGGTGAATTGCAATCAAAGCGCTTTAAGGAATACTACGGTCACTGGCACATATTCTGTTATAATATTCGAAGACACATTTGAAAAATAACGAAAAGGAGTCCTCAGAATATGAAGGATATCCAATTTATCCGCCATCAGAAGACATATATAGTAAAGGGGGGGAAAATGAATATCAACCCTGAGGATCTTTCAAAAAATAAAACCCCTAACAAAGCCAACAATAGCTTAAACGAAAAAGAATTTGAGGCAGATATGTCTGGAGACGATTTGGACGTGCCTAGCTCAGAACTGTACGATCAGAAGGAAAGTGTAGATAGTGAAGATGAGGGAAATAACTATTACAGTTTGGGTGGTGATAACCACAACGATCTGGACGAGGATAAAGGATAATGCTAAGAATCTGACTTGCTTTTTGTTACCGAACAACAGCCTTTAAGCACTTAAATAAAAACAGGAAAAAATTTCTATTAACAAAATATTAACAAACCAACTATTATTAACTCCAAATTTTAAATTTATGAAAACAAACTATTTCAAAACTATTCTGTCGATGACAGCAAGTGTTATTCTTGTTTTATTTACATCAGGGTATGTAAGTGCACAAGATAACAATCCAGGCCCTCACTTTGGAATCAAAGGTGGACTTAATCTATCACAACTCTATGTAGAGCAATTGAATGTAGAGGATGAAAGTATGAAAGCAGGAATCAACTTTGGCGTGTTTGCAAAAATCCCCATTACCAATGTTTTCTCTGTACAGCCTGAAGTCCTATACTCAAATGCAGGTTCCAAACTCAGCTACGGTGGCTCAGATATACAGAATTTCCTAGGTATCGAGCCAGGAGAAGTTCGCTTCAACTTGAATTATATACAAGTACCTATTGCATTGGCAGTTAATATAGGCGCTCTTAATATACATGCAGGACCATATTTCTCCTATCTACTCTCAGCTAATGTAAAAGATCTGAAATCTTCTAGTTTGAGTTCCACTAACGTGGTGACATTAGATACAGAGGATTTTAATAGATTTGACTATGGCCTCATGTTTGGGGTGGGATTTGATGTAAGGTCAGTAACAATAGGCGTACGATATAATTATGGACTGCGCGAGATTGGCAACTCAGATCTTGCAGGAAAGCTTACTGAAAACTCCAAAAATGGTGTAGGCCAAATCTATATTGGATTCGGATTGTAAATTCTTAAACTCCGGCCCCGCTAGCATCTTCAAGTGGGGTCGGAGTATTTTTATAAGAATATAATTTAGCAAATCAAGTCACTTCAGAATATGTAATTTTTTAAAATGATTTAATCGGCTATGATATAGCCACTTAAGCAGCAATTTTTTTTTAGTTAAAGCAAATAAAAATCTTGGAGATGTTTATACTAGCATACTTTTTCCAGAAGTATCTACATACTGAGTTCTCCAACATAAAAATTTGGCCTGAAATACTCATACAGACTTGAAGGAAAATTAAAGTTAATAAGAATCCCAATTGGCCTTTTAAGCTTAACGAATGAGCATCGTAATATCTATAATCGCCAGTATTTTGATGATCTTCCTTTTTAGAAGAATACAAGCATCACTTGTATTCACCAAAGAAGTGAAAAAACTTTTTGATCAGTCTAAATATAATTCCACCCAAGTATATCATCAGCACCAACTCGACAGACGCCCTGAACCTAACCAACGGTATTTCAAGCATGTGCTGATAGAAGGGCAACCCTATATCAGCTATGCTAGGATAAGACATATGGGGCAGTTCAAAACTGGGATTGATAAAAATTGGATTACTATCAAGGGCGAACAATACGCCACCACAGAGAAACCCGGATTTATCTGGAAAGGAACCACATCAATGTTTGTAGCAAGAGATATGTATATCGCCGAGAAAGAGAGAATGGTGGTCTCACTTTTTTCAGTGTTCAATGTGGTGAATGCCAAAGGAGATGTGTACGAACAGGGCGAACTCCTACGATGGCTGTGTGAAAGCGTCATGTACCCAACCAATTTCCTTCCCAGCAATAGACTCAGTTGGTAACCTATCGATTCTAGTACTGCAAAATTGACCTTCAATTACAAGGGGATTTCACTGTATTTCAATTTCACTATCAACGAGATAGGAGAAATCACCGAAATGGAAACCAAACGATATATGGACGAAAAGAAACTGGAGACCTGGGTAATTAAACTTTCATCGTATCAGGAATGGAACCACGTTTTCGTCCCAATAGCCTTTGAGGTGATATGGAGGCTGGAGCAAGGCGATTTCAGCTATGCAAACTTCAAAATCACTGAAGTAGAATATGGAATGGCTGAGAAGTTCTGAATGAAAGCTTATCAATTATGAATATCCACTCCTTTACAAGTAGGCAAAAAAAGCAAGAATATCATTGGTACCAATTTGATATTTGGGCGTCTCGACTTGCCTCACCGTGGCGGGTCTTCCCTGCCTACCGGCAGGCAGGCGTCTGAAGTCCCAATAAGCGAAGAAAATAAGGCTTCTGGTTCAATTGCGGATATTCATTTTAGAAATAGTACGTTTATAATTGCCTCATTTTTTTTCGTGTATATTTTTTAAAACCTGTGATACCTGTGATAGATGTAAGTTCTAACAATCATAATGTAAGCATATCCGTCTGCGAATGTCCCAAATTTACAGAGAACGGATTGAGAAAAACTAAGCTTCATATGAAAGACAATTTAGGATCATTAAACCGGATAATCAGGCTTTCCATAGCCATCATCATCTTAGCTCTATATTTTACGCATGATACTTCACGTGGTTTAACACTGGTGTCATTATTCATAGCTAACTTATTTATAGTCACCAGCTTTTACGGATATTGTCCATTATATTTCCTTTTGGGAGTAAGTGGAAATAGTGATCAAAAACCTGAAAAGGGTTTTGTAAACCGGATTAAAAATATTTTTAACTGATCATTTGGGAATTAAGTACATCACCTCCATGGAAAAAACGGAAAAACTGCATCGCAAAAACGAATCAAACGATCTGCAAAATAATTTAAACGGCGTCTTATATGCTCTTGATTTGAAGAAGGAGAATAGTTTTTCTATTGAGGCAGCTACTAATCGCGAGGAGTCCTGCGAAGAAATCAAGGAAGGTGGGTCGCCTGAGCATTTATTTGAAGCTGCTCTTTGCGGTTGCCTCAAGACTGCTTTTTTAGCGATTGCCAAAAATTCTCTGCTGGAATACACAAGCTTTAATTGTACCGCAAAGGGAACATCGGAAATGAATAGCGGAGAATCAGTAATAACGGAAATCCTCTTGAAAGCCACGATTGAAATCCATGATGAGCTTTCTAGAAATAAGGCGATGCGGATTTTTATAAAAGCAGAAGATACCTGTCTGATTGCCCACTCCGTCAGGTCAAAAATCACCTTGGAGATTTTCATACACGTAAGACCTATCTTGAATATCAGCAAATCGAATTTAAACTTGGGCAACAGCTTGTTGAATTGGTAAAATCGTTTGATTATTTCATCAGAGGTTCATTTTTGTTTTTTTGGCGTATACAGATTGCAAATAAGAAACTTTTTAACTTTTAATAAATGGGTGTCCAAACTGCTGCACGTTCTAGTGCAAAGTGAAACCTTGTTTTGAAATCAAATTGATTTCCATCTGCAGCAAAAAGAGAAAGTCTGTACCGAATATCGGGTGGGATAATAGGAAGCAAATCTGCGCTAAAAAGGTTGAATTGAAGAATGGCGGACATTATTAACTCAAACTTTCTATGGCACGAGTGCAAAAAGCGCGCTTTAGGAATTGGTGAGCTAATCGAAATATGTAAAATATGTAAGAATTAGCGTCAAACTCGTCATGTTTAACCGTCTGATTAGCCTAACTTATCCATTTCTGTAAAATAAGTATTCAAAATCCCAAGCTTGGATCTTAACAGAACCAGATGTTGCCCTAAATTCCTAGAATTGACTACCACGAAACCCCCACCTGAATCTCTGATTCAGGAAAAAACCGTAAATAAAAAATATTCGAAATCAAGTGCAAATCTATTCCCTATCGTAGGTATAGGCGCATCTGCTGGCGGTTTGGAGGCTTTGGAGCTATTTCTGAGCAATGTCCCAGAAGACAGCGGACTGGGATTTGTAATCATACAACATCTAGATCCTACGCAAAAAGGCATGCTTCCCGAGCTTCTCCAGCGAAAAACCAAAATGAAGGTAACGCAGGCAACTGATGGAACGATGGTGGAACGTGATCACGTATATGTAATCCCACCCGGCAAAAGTATGTCCCTGTTGGGCGGAGATCTTCACCTTACCAAACCCTTGGAAAAAAGAGGGTTGCGCCTTCCTATTGATTTTTTCCTACAATCACTGGCTGAAGACCGAAAGGAGCTTGGAGTCGGTATCATACTTTCAGGTATGGGTTCGGATGGCTCCTCAGGAATCCAAGCGTTGAAAGAGAAAAACGGCAGAGTACTGGTACAAACGCCCGAAACTGCAAAATTTGACAGCATGCCACTTGCTGCAATCAGAGCAGTAGCTGTGGATATCGTGGCGCCAGCAAACGAATTGCCTGCAAAACTGATTGAATTGCTTAAGCATATTCCTGCTGCAAAATCAACCACCGAAACCGAAATAAAGGATATCCACTCACTGGAAAAAATCATCGTCCTTTTGCGGTCTTATACTGGCAATGACTTTTCGTCCTACAAAAAAAGCACGCTGTATAGACGTGTCGAAAGGCGTATGGGCGTCCACAAAATTGAAAATATTAGTTCATATGTGAATTTTCTGAAGCAAAATCCCAAAGAAGGCGATATACTCTTCAAAGAACTGTTGATCGGGGTAACGAGTTTTTTCCGCGATGCCAATGTATGGGAGGCTTTGAAGAAAACAGTCATACCTTCTATGATCAGTAGCGGAAAATCCGATAACTTGTATCGAGCATGGGTACCTGGATGCTCCACCGGCGAGGAGGCTTATTCATTGGCAATTCTATTCAAAGAAGTGCTTGCAAAAACAAAGCAGAATGGAATTTCCCTACAGATTTTTGCCACAGATCTGGACAATGACTCTATCGAAAAGGCACGAAAAGGGATCTTTCCCGCCACGATATCTTCGGATGTATCGCCAGATCGATTGAAACGCTTCTTTACAAAAATAGATGACGGCTATCGCATCAAAACAGAAATCCGGGAAATGGTTGTATTTGCACAGCACAATCTCACCATGCAGCCGCCTTTTACCAAAATTGATTTGCTCTCTTGTCGCAACCTGCTAATCTATTTGGACAAAGAACTGCAAAAGAAATTAATCGGACTGTTCTACTACAGCATCAATCCAGAAGGAATCATGATCCTGGGCAGCTCCGAATCTCTTGGGTCTCAAAGCAATCTTTTCAGCATAGCAAATAACAAACTTAAAATCTATCAAAAAACTACCCTGACTCAATCACCTGAAACCTTCGAATTTCTCACTTCAATTTCCAAGACCAATCCTCTGGTAACTGAAGAAAAATCTCCTACTCCAGCCATACCAAATATTCAGACACTGGCGGATCAGCTCCTATTGAAGTATTTTTCCCCAGTGGGTGTACTCGTCAACGAGGAAGGTGATATTATCTATACGAGTGGTCGCACGGGTAAATACCTGGAGCCATCTGTTGGCAGGGCAAACCTGAATATTTTCGCAATGCTGAGGGAAGGCTTACGCCAGAAATTCCCTGTGGCTTTCCGACAAGTCGTGCAAAAGAAAGAGACCGTAGTTCTGCGAAATATAAAAGTAGGCACTAACGGAGACTCTCAATTTTTGGACATCAGTATTCAGTTCATTGATCAGCCGGAACTCTTGAAAGGGAATGTCATGATTATTTTCAAGGAAGTAGAACCGGTTTCAAATTTAATACGACCTTCCAAGGCAGGCAATAAAAATCCACGTCACCTAGAGATGGAGGAAGAGTTGCGTCATTTGCAATCGGAAATGCAGAACACCGTCGAGGAAATGCAGACCTCTCAGGAGGAGCTGAAATCTACAAACGAAGAGCTTCAATCCACCAACGAAGAACTCCAATCCACCAATGAAGAACTGACCAGCTCAAAGGAGGAAATGCAAAGCCTGAATGAAGAGCTTCAAACGGTAAATGCTGAATTATTGGCAAAAGTAGATGATTACTACCGGGTCAATAATGACATGAAAAACCTGCTGAACAGCACAGATATCGCTACGCTATTCTTGGATAAAGAATTAAATATCAGGAGATTTACCAATCAGGCAACCCAAATTTTTAAATTTATCAAGAGTGATATCGGTCGCCCGTTTACAGATCAAGTCTCCGATCTGATCTATCCTGAGCTAGAAGATGACGCGCGTGAAGTACTCAAAACGCTCATATTTATTGAAAAACAGATCCCTGCCAAAGACGGTAGATGGTTTTCCATTCGGATCATGCCATATCGGACCAACGATGACCGAATTGACGGTCTTGTAATCACTTTTATCAATATTTCTGATCTGAAGCGACTGGAAGTGGATCTGGATGAGAATGGACAGATGCATCGCATGTGCCTCGATATCACCTCTGATATTTTCTTGAGCTTAACCGCCCAAGGAGATATCAAAGAATTCAACCGGAGTGCAGAAGTTTTCTTCGGAAAAACCCGAGATGAAGTCATAGGGAAAAATTTTGTCAGGATGTTTGTCCCTCAATCAGAATGGTCTGAGACGGAAAAAGACATAAATAAACTGGCTAAACGCGGAAAACCCGGGAAGTATAAAATGCCAGTTTTGATTGCTGGGAATATAAATACTTTTGCAATAGGCACTTTCCAATTCCTAAGTAGCGATTTGAAAGGTCCCAAAATCATAATGATGACGATTACTCTAGAATAATATGATACCTGAAGAAGAATTTGACTTTAAAGACCCAGCTACGCTGCGTAAAAAAGCTGAGGAAGAACTGATCAAGAAACAGCTGGAAAAGAAGCCTCCCACGGAAGAAGCCGACATCAAAAAGCTGCTGCATGAACTTAACGTACATCAGATCGAGCTGGAGATGCAGAACGAAGAGCTTCACTTAGCTTACGATACCATAGAAGCTACGTTGAAAAAGCATACCATGCTCTATGATATGGCCCCCATTGGTTTTTTCGTTTTAAATGAAAACAGTGGAATAATGGATCTCAATTTCACAGGAGCAGAGATGCTTGGAGAGCCACGGTTTTCATTATTGGAAAGTAACTTTAGACTGTTTCTGTCACAGGATTCTTTAGCGGAGTTTAATCGCTTTTTTGATGATTTATACGCCAGTGACTCCAAAGAATCTTGCCACATTAAACTGGGCTATGACCAAAAGTTGGAACGCTCCGTATATGTAGAAGGAATGTTTGCTGATGAGAATAAACAGTGCCTATTATCAGTAGTGGACCTCTCGAGATTTTCACACTAGTTTTCTGTTGTGAATATCTTATATTAATTGCTCCAAAATACAAAATCGACAATATGGCTTATGAATTAAGACTAATAACCTAATTTGAATGTGCTATGAAGTTCTACATTAAATATATGGTTAGTCAGCGATGCAAAATACTGGTAAGACAGGAGTTGGATCATCTAGGCATCACCAAAGCGAAGGTGGAGCTTGGAGTAGTTGATATTCTGGAAGATGTATCTATGGAACAGCTCAAAGGATTGACAGCAAATCTCAAATTATCCGGGCTGGAAGTCATCGAAAACAAAAAGGATATCTTGGTCGAAAGAATTAAAAATGTGATTGTAGAGATGATCCATTATTCGGAAGAGTTGCCAAAGACCAATTATTCTGATTTTTTAGCCGAAAAGTTGGATTATGATTACACCTATCTATCCAATGTATTTTCCGAAGAGAAAGGAATCACCATCCAACAATTTATCATCCTCAATAAGGTGGAAAAGGTAAAAGAACTCCTACTCTATGGAGAGCTAAATCTGACCGAAATCTCCTATAGATTACATTACAGCAGTATCAGCCATCTATCCAATCAATTTAAAAAAGTCACGGGTATGTCTCCGTCGCTTTATGAAAAAATGAAAACCAAGAGAAAGTCCAACTTGGAAGGAATCTGATTGCAGTGGGCAGTTTTCAGTCTTCAGTTGGCAGTGCTTGACCTTTGAGGTTTCTTTTTAACCTCGGAAGTTTATTCAGTTGGAAGTGAGAAGTGAGAAGTCGGCAGTTTTCAGTCTTCAGTCAGCAGTGGGCAGTGCTTAACCTTTGAGGTTTCTTTTTAACCTCGAAGGTTTATTCAGTTGGAAGTGAGAAGTTGGCAGTTTGAAGTGAGTTATCCTTGAGTCC